>ENA-OQQW01001958-OQQW01001958.1-human-gut-metagenome-genome-assembly--contig:-NODE-1958-length-11283-cov-8.546313_pt1 | contig 11283 bp, 13 predicted proteins | sample MGYA00243234_ERZ505098 | MGnify/ENA primary metagenome ERZ505098 (study PRJEB26097, sample SAMN02712086) | human gut metagenome | biome: Gut microbiome | host: Homo sapiens | place: Denmark... | reverse complement strand
AGTCGATCGGTTTGCCGTTTTCCTGTGTCATAACGCAGATTTTATGTGCTCCTGCATCGCCTACGCTTGCCAAAGCATCCCAAACAATTTCCGCTTTGGGTTTCATCATATCCACTATCGTTCTAAATACGTAGTAGGCCACATTCTTCCCCCCTTTCAATAATTTCCTCCGGTATACGAGGTCACAAATGTCTGCACAAACAAGTCCGCTTGGATTCGCGTCAGCTTATCCGGTACAACAGACACTTCATGCCACATCCCGCGCACAATTCTTCCGTTGTTATCCTTACTCAAATATGGAATAACATCAATCTCACTTCCGCTCACTTTTTCAGGCGGAATCGCAGTTCCGTCCACTTTAATCGTCACACCTGACGCAATTTCCCCTTCATAAATGCCGTACCGAATCTCATGCGTATGGCTTTGCAATGTAAAAGAGTGGCTGTGTGCCGGAATATTCACTTTATGCGTGTGATTCGGAATATCAACCGATACCGCCGGAACCGTGACCGCCACGTTGACCATGTGATAATGTGAAAAATCGTGACGATGTGTCATATCGTGTTTATGGCTTCCAATCGAGTGCGTGTGGCTGTCAAAGCTGTGCCAGTGACCCATGCCGTGGCTGTGCGCGCCGGTGCTGGTCGTGCTGCCCGCGCCGTTGTAGCTTGTATACCCCGTCTTGCCGACGGAAACGCCGTCAAAGGTGTGCCGGTGCGTGTTGTTGGAGCCATGAGAGTGCTTTCCCGCTTCGTCCGTCGAGGTCATCGCGCCGCCTTCGTTTCGGCTGACGCCGGTATTTCCGCCTCCTCCGGAACCGGTCGAGCCGCTCGCGCCGTCCGTCTCCGACATGTTGTCGCCGCCGGACGTTTTCGCAAAGCCCGTATGCGCGTTGACCGCCCCATCCTGCATGGGCGAACCCGTCATCTTCACCTCGGATACCGTGCGCTTCTCGACGGTCAGCGTCGCGCCGCCTCCTGCCTCGCTGGTCTGCGTACCGCCTCCGCTGGCCTGCGTCGTCGTCACCGTCCCGCCGCCGCCCTTTGCGCCCTTGCTGTCCGCCCGAAAGCTCGACAACGTGACCTTCAGCATGATGGCGTTGATATGTACCATGTCGTCCGGGATGTAGATATCGCCCTCGGCGGGCGTTTCCGCGTCGGCGTTCTGCTCGATTCCGCCGGCGTAGAACGTCGTGCTGCCCTGCCCGTAGAGCTGCTCGATGCGCGAGGTCCTTTGAAGCTGAGCGATGACAGAAGCTACGTCCGCGCTGCGGTTGGCGATGGTCAGCTTCGCGTTCCACGGCTCTGTGATGGGCTTGGGATAGTGGATTTCCCGCACCCGCGCACGAATCGTCAGTTCATAATCGAGGTAGATGATTCGAGCCATGCGTCCCGCGTAAAAAGCATCCATCTTCTCGCCTGTCAGGATTGATATATCTTTACAGGTTATACTATAACTGACATGGGGATTGCAGCACAGCTCAAGCGCCGCGTGCCCTTGCGCCAGTAGCGTCGCCGCGTCGGTGATGGTCGTGTCCACATATGGCTTGCTGACCACGCCCCAGAGTGCCTGCGTCGGGCTGTCGATGTACGCCATACCGCCGTTCACGCTCTTGATGTTCAGCTGGTTCACGCCCTCACCATAGCCCAGCGGATAAAGGCGCGTCGCAAAGTCCGTGTCGAGGACCTCTTCGCTGATCTCCTCCATGTTCCGGCTATACCGCAGCTCCGTCGCGTCGGTATCGTCCGCCCGCACGACGTTCAGCGTCCACGGGTAGCTCGTTGTGTCCGTCGTCATCAGTGCATCTGGGATCGGCTCAATCAGCTTGAGCAGCGCCGAAAGCAGTCCTTCGCTCGCAAAGCTGTACTCGTAGAGCGTCACAAAGTCGCAGCGCCCCAGCTTCCAGCGTGCTGTCTGCTGGCACGCCAGCACCTGCCGGATACAGCTTTCCAATGGCTGCCCGTTGCCGCCGATCTGCATGTAGGTCGGCGTGATATCGTCCGAAAGCGTGCAAAGCACCTGATCGCATTTGAGCTTCTTCGTGCCTGCCCTGCCGTATACGCCCTTGGGAATCTCCGTCACGCGGAACAGGTCGATTCGTTTGCCTGCCGCGTCGAAGATTTCCACGAACTGACGATAGCCGAACGAGCCGATATCTTTCGTCGGCACGGTCACGGTCACGCAGGAAAGCGGCGTGTCCTTGAGCTTCAGATCGCTGATCTCCGCCGTCCGCAGCTCACCCGTGCATCTTAGATTCAGGTCGTAGATTTTTGGGTATCTCATAGGTATCTGCCCCTCGCCGTCAGATGGACGCTGCACGCCTTTTCCGTTTTGACCGTCACCGCGTTCCTGCCCGGCGACAGCAGCAGGTCGTCGTCGCTGTCCGTCGTCCGCATCGCCATCGCCGAGCGTGTGCCGCCGTCCACGCCCTCGATTTCCAGCAGCAGGATATCCTCCTGCGCATACCGCGCGACCAGCGTTTCGCCCGCCGTCATCCCCAGCCCCGTAAAATTAAACCGGCAGGTCGGCGTTTCCACCGTCGCCGTGTTCATCGTGCCGGATGCACATGTGACACGGAACGCGAGCATGGTTTCGGCGTTCCCCTGAACGCCGAGCGCCGCGCTTTTTGCCGCGTTGGCGCTCGTCTGAACCGTCACGCCGTCCTCGCTGACGGCGTAGGCGAACGGCTGGCAGGTGAACGCGATTGCCGCCTCACCGCTTGCCCAGTCGTCATCCGTCAGCGACGAAGCGTCGCTGACCTCCGCGATGAAATACCGATCCGGCAGCGCGTCCAGAATCAGCTTGCCGCGCCCGTCCGTCCCGCAGAGCCACGCCGTCACATCGCTCGCGCGCCGGAGCAGCTCGTCGGTCGGGATGGGCGTATCGTCGCCCGATGTATTCAGGAAATAGAGTTTGCCCTTGAGCCGCTTGGTGCTGAACGTCCGCCCCTTCCAGCGCAGCGTGCCGTGCCGCCCGCCGACGCTTGTCTGCGGGATGCTCTGCGCCGGAATGAACGGATAGGCGGACGGCAGAAACGTCACATCAAAATCGTCGCAGTGTTTCCCGTTAAAGGAAAACAGCGGACTTTCTCCCTGTGCAATCACAGCCCCCTCAGCTCCTCTCTGACCCGTTCGCCCAGCTCGGAGATAATCTCCTGCTTTTCCTGTTCGCTCCTGACGTGCCAGTCGCCTGTCACGTTAATGTTCACCGTCAAGGTTCGCCCACCGCCTCCGCCCGGATTCCACGGCGCATCCGGCCAGCCGGTATCTATGCCGGAAAGCGCACCCGTCATGGTATCCACCATGCTCGCGCGCACCTCTTCCAGCGGGCCCAGCGCGTCGTCCTCGCGGCTGAGTACGCCCTCTCCGATGCCGCCCGGAATCCACGCGCCGACCTCATCGGCAAACACGCCGGAGGGCGAATGGATGCGCAGCGCGCTCTTCGTCCGACTGACCGCTGTGCGCACCATCTGCACCATCTGGCTGTACAGCTCGCCCGACGTGCTTCGCACGCCCGCAGTGATGCCGCGCACCATGTTCACGCCGATGTCATAGCCTTGGGTATACGACAGCGCCGCGCCCGCCTTAGCGGCTGCATCGCCTGCCGTCGTCTGCATCTGCACATTCAGGATCGGCCCCGCCACAGCGACCGCCGAGCAGATACCGCCCATGAAGCTGTTCGCAACGGTCTTGCCCGCGTCCGCCGTCAGGGTATCGGTCGCTGTCGTCACCGCATTATCGCCGAGCGTCTGCACACCCAGCGTCAGGATCGGGTTCTGGTTGGCGATTCCCGTCACCATGCCGCCGACCCACGTTTCCGTGATGGTCGTGCCGCTCTCCGCCGTCAGCGTCTGCGCCGCTGCCGTCATCGCCGAGCTTGCCGCGTTGGTCGCCGCCGTCGTGACCGCCGCGCTGCCCTCGGTGAGGCCGGTTTCCATGCCGGTCGTCAGATTGCCGCCGCTGGTCTTGGCGTCGCCCTTCGCCTTTTCCTCGTCGCCGCCGCCAAACCAGCCGGTGATGGTATCCCAGATGCCGCTTCCGAGCTTTGCCAGCCCGTCGATTGCGCCGCTGATGCCGCTGGAGATCGTACTGCCGACGCCGCCCCAGTCAATGCCGGAAATCGCCGTCTTTGCGGCTTCAAAGCCGGAGGACAGCCACGCGCCCGCCGTATCCAGAACGGTTTCAACGCCGCCCTTGATGGCGGTTCCGACCTCTCCCCAGTTCAGGCCGCCGATATAGGTCTTGGCAGCTTCAAATCCCGCGTACAGCCAGCTGCCCGCCGCATCCAGCACCGTTCCAACGCCCGTCTGGATAGCCGTTCCGACTTCGCTCCACGGCAGCCCCTCGGCGGCGCTCTTACCAAGCCCGAACAGGCTCGAAAGCCAACTGCCCGCCGCGTCGAGCACGCCGGTCACGCCGTTCCATATTGCCGTGCCGATGGCACTCCAATCCACATTGGCAATGGCCGAATCCTTGCCCAGCCCGAACAGCCCGGACAGGAAACTGCCTGCCATGTCCAGCACGCCGGTCACGCCGTTCCATATCGCCGTGCCGATATCCGCCCAGCTGATTTCGCTCGCCGCCGTCTTGCCCGCCTCAAACAGGCTTTTCAGCCAGCCTCCCGCCGTGTCCAGAATCGACTGGATGCCATCGTGGATGGACATGCCCAGTTCGCCCCAGTTCACGCCCTTCGCCGCCGTCCAGCCTGCCGTGAAGATGTTCTTGAGCCATTCGCCTGCCGCGTCGAGCGTGCCCGTTACGCCGGAAAGAATCGACGTTCCCAGCGCCGTCCAGTCATAGCCGGAAATGACCGCCGCCGCGTTGTCCCAGCTCTGTTTCAGCCCTTCTCCGTCGAACAGCGACCCGAAGAACGTACCGACTGCATCCGTGACCGTGGTCAGTACGTCATCCACTGTCGAAATGGCAGTTTTGATGCCTTCAATCGCGCCGAGTACCTTGCCCGCCGCTTCCTCGCCAAAGGCAGCCGTCAGCCCCGCAGAGAACGCCGCCGTGAATCCTGCGCCGCTTTCCAACGCCGCGCCGAACGCCGTCACGCCGTCGCCCAGCTTGGCGACCATGCCCTGCAAAGCGTCGCTGTGCGTATACGCCAGCGCAGCCGCCGCGCCCAGCCCGACCACGAGCGGGTTCACGCCAGAGAGCAGCGTCAGCACCTTACCGCCGTTCAGCAGCAGAGGCCCCGCCGCAGCAGCCATCGCGCCGATGCGGAAAATGGTATTCTTCGTGCCGTCGTCCAGCGCGTTGAACCACCCGACAAGTCCGGTTACAGCTTGAACGGTCTGACGAATAGCAGGAACAAAAAAATCATGCAAGGCAATACCCATCGTCGAAACGCCGCTTCCGAGTTTCGTCAAATCACCCTGCAAATTGTTTTCTGCGGTTTCCGCCATCTCTTTGGCAGCACCCTCGCACGCATAAAGCCCCTTGGTCATTTCGTCGAGTGCATCGGGTCCCTGCTTGAGCGTCGCCAAAATGCCCTTGAGCGACTCGTCGCCGAAGATCGCGCCCAGCGCCGCGTCGCGCTGGCTGGCGGTCATGCTGCTGGTCGCCTTGTCGATATCGCGGATGATCGCGGCATACGAGCGATAGCTCCCGTCTGCGTTGGTCAGCGCGACTTTGGTTTTGCCGATGGCGATTCTGCCGTTATCGGCATTTTTCTTCATGTCGCGCAGCATCGCGTTCAGCGTCGTGCCGCCCTGACTGCCCTTGATGCCTGCGTTCGCCAGCACGCCCATCGCCGCAGCGGTATCCTGCAAGGTCATGCCAAAGGCGTCCGCCGTCGGCGCGGCGTACTTCATCGCCTCGCCCAGCCCTTCGACCGTGGTGTTGCTGTTGGCCTGCGCATAGGCAAACGCATCGGCGGCCTCGCCTGCACGACTCGCCGCCATGCCGAACGGCGTCATCGTATCGGTCACGATATCCGAGGCTTTCGCCAGATCCATGTTGGCGGCAGCCGCCAGATTCAGCACGCCCGGTAGCGCTTCAATCGTCTGTTTATTATTCCAACCCGCCAACGCCATATAGCCCATCGCATCGGCGGCTTCGCTGGCGGAAAATTTAGTTGTAGCACCCATACGGATGGCCGTTTGCCGCAGTTCATCCATATCTGCCTGGGTTAGATTCAGTGAGGTCATCAGGCTATACACATTCGACATACTTGAGTCGAATTCCATGCCTGTCCGAATCGCCGCGCCCGCCGCCGTCATCAATGGCGCAGTAACGCCCAGCGTCAGCGCTCTCCCTGCCGTTTCAGCCGCCGCGCCGATGGAACCCAGCGCGTCCGCCACGCCGCCGGAGGCGAAGCCGGAGAGCTGCTCACCCGCCATGTCGATGGCACTGTTGAAGCTGGACATGTCCAAATCCATGTACGCCATGATCGTACCCGCGCTGATACTCGTGCCCATTCGGCTCACCTCCTTTGCAGCCTGAATCCGCTTTTTTGGCAATCAAAAAAGGTCTTTGGAAATGACCGTCTCGCTTCGGTCATCTCCAAAAACCTTGGAAAGAAAAAGCTGACGGAGCGCCCGCTCCGTCAGTGTGTCAGCCCATCAGCCGACGAATCATCTCCGCCGCCTCGGCGTTGGTCGTCGCGTTCTGCCTGCCCTTCTGCTTTTCCAGCCGCGCCGGTCTGCCAAAGTCCGGCTCGCGCTTTTCCCGCGCCTGCTGAATCATAAACAGGCAGGTTTCGTCGAGACAAAACGCTGCATACTCGTCCTCAATCCCCATCAGGCTGCTGGGGCGCTGCTTGTACGTCGTCGCCAGATGGATCAGGCTGACGATTTGCGGGCTGAGAACGAAAGGCTTCCAGCACTTTCGCGCCCTTGATGGCGTACAGATAGATTTGATCCGCCTGTTCTTCGGTCAGGTCAAGTCCTGCCGCTTTCAGCTGCTCCATCGTCGGCTCGGCGAGCGCTTCCTCGACGACAAGACGCATAACCTTCGCCGTTTCCTCAAAAGTCGCGTTTGCGCGGCTCTTGTTCAGCCCTTCGTAGAGCTTCTGCGCCGCCGCGATCAGCGGGTTGGGAATCTTGCCCGCGCGGATCATGCCCGTCAGGCTGGCGCGCTTGAGCCTTGCCACAAACGGCTGCTCCTCCGTCCAGCCCGGCAGCGCGACGATCTCGCCGTTCGCCGCCTTTTCCAGCGCGGCGAGGTTGGTGATGTGCGTGTCCTTTTTTGTGGATGCCATACTGTGAAAACCTCCTTTTGTTGGATAGCCCCATTATAGGGCTTTATTCGCTTGCTGTCCTTTGACGCAGTTCTTAGGTCGGCAGTTCGTCCAGCGGTGTGATGGCGATGGGCGATTCGCCGATCTTCGGTCTGCTCTTGAGCTTATACTCCGGCGCGAAGAAATCGCCGTCCTTGATTTCGATATCGGCGGGCGTTCCCTTGCAGTGCTTGCAGGTGAATTTCAAATAACCCGTCGTCTCTCCGTCGCCGTCCTTCTCCTCGGTATAGATGTTGACCGTGAAGGGCGTGCGGTTCACCACCTCGCCCATCTTCGGACCCGTGTATCCTTCAAACTTGCCCTCCGCGCCGGTCGTACTCACGCCGCCGTCCACCAGCGCAAACACGGGCGGACTCATGACCATATCCTTCATGGTCAGGTCATAGCCCTTCGTCAAGTCCTCCGTCTTGAGCTGCGCCAGCAGCCTGTTCAGCTTGCGCAGCTCTTTTTCTTCGCCCTCCGAGACAAAGGCTTCCAGCTTCATCTCGTTGGCGGTATCGACCACATAGGTCTTGGGCGTGTTTTCCTCCGTCACCAGCTCCACGCGGGCGACGTTCGCCAGCGGAATCTGCACAATTTTCTCGTTTGCCATACTTCCTCCTAGCGGTCTGAGACCGCGTTCACTTCCGCCGCAGCTTATTAACTCAAAAAGTTTTGCGCACGCGGGCAGACTTTGTACGATTTCCTACGATAAAATCGCGCGCAGCGCCTGATACTCCAGCGATTGGCTGCGTGCGTCAAAATCTTCTTCCAGCATCTCGATGCCCTCGTTGCCTGTCGGTCGAAGCTGACTTTTCAGCCCGCGCATGATCCGCCTGACCTCCGCCACGAAGGCGGACAGGTCGCCGCCCACGCGCGGCACAAAGCAATAGAGCGTCACCGTTCGATAACCGATTCCCGCCGCGCCGGACATACCGCGCGCGTATGCGCCGCCTCCTCGGACGACCACATACGGCGCGCGGCACTTGCCGGTCGCCACGCCGGGCTTATAGGTCAAAATGCCGGATGCGGTCAAGTGTTCCATTGCCCGCTGGCATGCGTCCATCTATCTGACCACCTTCCGCAAGTCGTCCATGATTTTCTGTTCGTTCGCCTGCACGGTCGCCCAGAGAATCGCGAACCTGCCTTCATGCCCCAGCTCCAGATACGCGCTGTATTCCATGTTTCCGGATACGCCCATGCGCAGCTTCTTGCCCTGCCAGCCGGAGTAGCCGGTGATGGTCTGGCGCGCAAGCCCCGTCCTGTCCGTCCATCCGGCGTTGCGCTTGGCTTCTCCCTCCATGCGCGCCGCCGCGTTCTGCCCGACCTTCTCGGCGGCGAACATGCTGCGCTGCTTGATGGCGGACATGTTCGCGAGAAAATCCTTTGCGTCAATCCGCAATCCCATCCGGCTCGCCCTCTTTCAGCACCACGTCGCAGAGGATGCCCATCTGCACGTCGGCGCGCAGCACCGTGTACCATCTGCCCGCGATGTTCAGCCCGTCGCCCTCCTGTAAGCTCCGCGCCGTATCGCTGAGGGCGCAGCACAACCTCGGCGCGTCCATCCGGGCGATTACGCCGGGAATATCCACCAGCACATTGGCAGTCTGCCCGCGATCATAGCGCACGCCGTACACGCAGCCGATCTTCTGCGCGCCGCCTATCGGCACGCCGTTCGCGTCCCGCTGCACGCGCCAAACCGGCACGCAGACCGCGCCATACGCCGCCAGCGCGTGCCGAAACGTCGCTTCCGCCTGCCGCATTGCAAAGCCGCTCATCATGTGCCGTCCGCCCTTCCTGCCGGTTTCGTCCCGTTCGGGCGCACGCTCCGCGCTCTGCTCAGCCAGTAGGCGCGCTGATCCGGCAGCTCCGTGCCGCCCGACAGCCGCACCGCCGAGTTCTCCGCTTTGCGGATCAGCACGTCATACGCCGCGCGGCGCACGTCGCCCTCGTGCAGCTCCAGCAGCATCACAAGCTGCGCGTCCGTATACATCCGGGCGGATGCGGGCGGCGACATACAGCCGCAGCCCGTTTCCGTGTTCCCTCCCGGCGCGTCAAGCTCTTCGGTCAGCAGCTTGAGCCGTTCAAGGTCAGTCATACTTTTCACCTCGTCTGCAAAAACGTCCGGCTTTGTACGCTTCCGGCTTCACGGGGGGGCTTATCGCTCGCCCCCGTGTCCCCTTCTCTGTCATTAGGCCTCACGTTTCAATTTTGCACGGAATCCCCACACAGGCAGCCCGTTTGCAGGCTTCCAGCAGGAACGCCTGTACATCCGCCTGCACGTCTTCGCTGTTTCCCCGCACATAGTCCGCGTCCAGCACGTCCACGTTCAGGCTGAGCGACGTAGCGCTGTACGTCGCATGCAGCATCACCTTCTGGTTATTGCTCGCGTCGCGGATATCCGCGTTCAGGCTGATGCTTTCCCTTGTTTTCAGCATTCATCAGCCCTCCCCGTCCAGCGTCGCATCCTTCGCCGCAAGGCTCACGCGGAAGCCATCGAGCTTATTCTTCGGAATCCAGAGTTCATGGAACTTGCGATAGTCAAGGTGCCACGCGCGCGCCTTCTGCCATGTCTCCGGAGTGAACAGGCGCATCTTATCGGTCTTGGAAACCGCAATCGGCGCACTGCGCGGGCAGATGATCCAGTTGATCGCCTGCGCGCCCTCCGCCTTGGCATAGCCGCCCTTGTCCGCCTTGTTGATGGTGATGCGGCTGTTCATGCGCGCGGTCGGCGCGGGCAGGATCGGCACCTCGTCGATCACCTTCACGCGGGTTTCAATTTCGCCGCGCTTGAAGTTGGTTACGTCGAGCTTCTTGGCAATTTCCGTGCTCGTGGAGAGCATCGTGGCAATCGTGCTGGAGAGGATCACGACCAGCGGCACGTCGCTGCCCACCGCGTCGCGCACGCCGCCGATATCGGTCTGCAATTCCTTGTAGACCGAATTGGCCGCCGCCGTATACGCGCTTCTGCGCTCCTTGCCGACCAGCGCGGCGATCTTACTCAGGCGGTAAGCGTCCACCTCCGGCACAACCTTCGTGCGCTGGAACTCGCCCGCCAGCATACTCATCAGGTCATAAACGCCGCTTTCGTCCACGTCCATCTCATCCACGGTGAAGCCGGTGCCGCGATCCTGCGTCAGCTTCTCTGTCTGATAGACCAGCGTCACGTCGCCATCCGCAAAGCCGTTCTGTCGGTCGTAATCCTTGAGGCCGTCCATCGTGATCGACGGAATCTTGATCTCGTCGCCGCCGCTGTACTTAACGGGACCCGCGTTCCCTTCCATAAAGCCGGTCACCGCGCCCTGAATCATTGCCTCATCCAGCGTTTTCTGAATCAGGTCAACCTTTGCAATGTTGTTCGCCATCTTCTTTTCCTCTCTTTCTTAGCAAGCGCCCATGATGTTCGCCCGAATCTTTGCGTCGAGCGCGTCCTCTGCGCCGCCGTTTCTGCGGGCAAAGTTGCCCGTGCTGCCCGTACCCGCGCCGCCGCGCAGCTCCGGCACGGCTTCCAGCACCTTAGCAACCGCCGCGTCGAGCTTGTCCTGCGCATCCGCCGCGTCAAGGTCGATGCCCTCCGTATCGCACATGCGCAGCACATACGGAATGCGTTCCTTCGGCACGCCCGCCAGCGCCGCAGCCGTTCGAAGTTCCGCCTGAACCGCGCGCGCGTTCGCTGTCACAACGCGCGCCGCGAGGTCATCCGCCTTGTTGTCGTCCTTCTTGGGTTCATCCTTTGGGACAGGCTGCTCCTTGCCAGCGGGTGCAGCCGTCTGCGCTGCTTTCGCCGCAGCGTCCCCGGTCTGCTCTGTCGTTTCGGGCTGCTGGTCATCATGCTGCTCCCGCTCGTTTTCAGCGTCGGTAGCGGGTGCGCCATCCGGCACACCGTCAGGGGCAAAACAAAACATGCGAAAGGGGTTAAACATTTTTCTCGTCCTCCTGTCAAAATTTTTGGTATGTAAAAAGCGCGCCCTTGCGGGTGCGCTCCAGCTTGTTGACATAAGCAAACTTGACTTGAATAGCAAAATCAAGAAATTCAGCTATTCTTTCATTTGCGGAAAGGGC
>ENA-OQQW01001956-OQQW01001956.1-human-gut-metagenome-genome-assembly--contig:-NODE-1956-length-11299-cov-4.844628_pt1 | contig 11299 bp, 6 predicted proteins | sample MGYA00243234_ERZ505098 | MGnify/ENA primary metagenome ERZ505098 (study PRJEB26097, sample SAMN02712086) | human gut metagenome | biome: Gut microbiome | host: Homo sapiens | place: Denmark: Copenhagen... | reverse complement strand
AAGCACATTAAACAAAAGACTATTTATACAAGCAAAACGGAGCATATCTGCCTGATATGCTCCGTTTGCTGTTATTATGCTTTTAGTTTGCGTCTGTCACAGCGGCAAGTCTTGTATAGTTGCTGTAGATGACCGTGTCGCCTGAGGTCTTGTATGCTCTTATGCGGAATGTGTAGGTCGCACCTGCCTTAAGGTCGCCCGCTATAAAGCCTACTGTATTATTTGTGCAGGTTCTTAATGCTTCCGTCCATTTGCCGCCCCTGTACAGTTCAACGATATATCCTTCTGCGGAGTTGTTCATTGCCCAGCCTATTATAAGCTCGGATGATGTCGCTGAGATTTTTCTGAAGGATGTAACGTTTGAAACGCCTGAGCTTTCCACTGTTTTAGCGGCAAGTCTTACATAGTCGCTGTACTGTACAGCTCCGCCGGATGTCTTGTACGCTCTTATACGGAAGGTATATGTCGAGTTAGCGTTAAGTCCTGTAGCCGTACAACTTGTGGAGTTGCCGTTATATATCTCGTTCCACTTGCCACCCTTGTATATTTCAACCGAGTAGCCGTCAGCCTTGCTGTTTGCTGCCCAGCCGAGTGTAACAGAATTTGCGGTTGCAGATTTACAGGTGAATGATGTAACGGGGCCCAGTACGGATGAATCAGCCGTTTTAGCGGCAAGTCTTGTGTAGTTGCCGTAATACGTTGTACCGCCCGAGGTCTTGTATGCTCTTATACGGAATGAGTAGGTCGAGGAATCTTTAAGTCCTGTAGCTGTGCAACTTGCGGAGTTGCCGTTATATATCTCGTTCCACTTACCGCCCTTGTATATTTCAACCGAGTAGCCGTCAGCCTTGCTGTTCTTGTTCCACGCAAGAGTGAGCGAGGAATCGGTTGCGTTTGTGCTTGTGAAGCCTGTGACATTATCAACCGTAGTATCATCTGTTACCGAAGAATTGATAACGGTGAGAGTAAATGTGTCTGTAGTGCTGTCGCTGAAATGATATACTATTTCGTGTTTGCCGTTGGAGAGGGTCTGCATGAACGGTGTGTTGAGTGCCACCTGACTTCCGTTCCACGAGTAGTCTGTACTGCTGTCAAGTGTTTTGCCGCCGCAGGTTATCTTTGATATAGCCTGACCGTTCAGCACGAGCTTTGTAAGTACAGTTGCAGGAGCAGAGCCGTCAAATGTGCCTGTCTTGTCGATAAGGCGTGCACCCTCGGCTTCCTGCTTTTCGCCGTAGAAGTATACATCATCGATTATGTAAGCGCCTGTGTCGGTGTTACCGCCATTGCCTGCATAGAATGCGACCTGTACGATACCTGCTGTATCAAGTGTAGCTGAGCCTGACTGCCAGCTTGGAGCGACAAATTCCTCGAAAGGTATCTCAATTGTTTTTTCGCCGGAGAAGTTGACCGTTATTTCTTTTTCGAAATAGTTGTCGTTCTTATCCCTGAGCTGAACAGTAAAGCTGTTACCGCTGTTGTCGCCGGTAAGGTTTATGCTGACACCCTTGTACTGTGCAACGTTACGCTGTGACAGCTTGCGGTTTACACCGCAGTATCCGTTGGGCGAGCCTACATTGTACTCAAATTTCATCGCTTTGCCGTTTGCGTTGTCAACAAGCGAAACCGTTACGTTGTTTCCGCTTGTATTCATCTCGTATGCACTGCTTAGCTGAGAATCGCCTGTGTAGCTTTCAAAAGTATCTATATCCTCAAGTGCCGATGTATCTGTTACGGTAAGCATGAATTCACGATCCGCACCCTCATAGAAGTCGAACACGAGCGTTACGTTGCCCTCGCTGAGAGATTTTATAAAGCTGTCTGAGAATGTGACTAAGCCGCCGTTATCTGTATAGTCCGTACCTGCCTTGAGATATTGGTCGTTTAACTTTATACCTCTGAATTCGCTTGTCTTCTTGTCATAGCCTACATTCACCTTCTTGTAGTGACGCAGGTTCTTGTCAACTGTAGCGATATATTTATCAAGCGTCGGTGCGGGGATCGATACATCGGTTACGTTTACGGTGAACTTCGGGCTGCTGCCTGCCGTGCAGTTAAGCGTGAACTCATGGTTTTTAAGCTCAAGTGTTTTAAGATAGCTTGCCTTTATTATTACGGAGTTATTGTTTATCGTGAAGTCCTTGCCTTCTGTAAGCGCATTTCCGTCAAGGGTTATACCGCTTATTTTACCTTCCTTCATAGTTGCTGTTACCGTAAGGTCGGTATTGTCCGCTCTGTCGAAGCTCAGCTTGTCGCTTACTATCGTGTTGACGTTATTCTTTGCCGTCATATTTGCGGCGTGCTTCATGATAAGCTGTCTTGTGCTTTCGGTCTCTGTTCCCTCCGGACCGTAAACGGTATACTGGTCATAGTCGGGATAAAGTGCGCCGTCAATGTATGAGGCTATCATCCAGTAGTTTGTGCCTGCATATTCGACCGTATCGTAGACATTACCCTCAAGCACCTCAAACCACTGCTTATACTCACTGTCACGGATTGTTCTATCTGTAAGACCGAACTCTTCGAGTATAACGGGCTTGTCAAGCTCCGCACAGGTTTCGCCGTGTATCTTAAACCAGAGCAGATCGTCCTGTCCTGTGCCTGTATGCTTCATTCCCCACTGGTCAAGATAAAGATGAGGAGTACCGAAGTCGAGCGTGTCGATTGTCATCAGCTTTTCAAAGTCAACGCCCTCTGCACCGTAGAACGCATAGTTTGAGGTCGTATATTCGTCAAAATATCCGTAAGGTCTGTTGAAGAAGCCCTCGTCGCCGAGCGATACCATGTGATTCGGATCGATGCTCTTTACATATTCGCTCATTTCCTTTGCCCAGTTATAAAGTATATTGTCCTTACACTGAGCGTCGGAATTGCATCTCGGTTCGTTTGCAAGCTCCCACGCAAATACGGAAGGCTCATCCTTCAGCTTTCTGTTTGTATACGGGTTCGTATGGTTCAGCAGACCGTTGATATAATCCTTATACCAGCCCTTGAGCGTTTCGTTTGTGTAGAAGTCGTCTTTTTTAAGTCCGGTTATGCCAAGCTCCTCTGCCCACTTGACGTATTGACCCATACCGCCGAAAGCGTCCCAGTAGTTAGTAAAGGTGATAAGCAGCTTCATACCGTGCTTTTCAGCCTGATATAATGCGTAGTCGAGCTTCTTTATGCCGTCTTCACCGAAGTTTGTTACCGGCTTACCAAGGTCCTTGTCGAAATACTGAAAATAAACTCCGTCCTTTTCGCCCGAACCGTCATTGTTGTTTGTAAATACCGGCTTTCCTTCGCTGTCTGTCGTACCTGTCTTGACACCTACATCAAGGTTGCCCCAGACTCTGATAACTTTCAGCCCCATCGCCTCTGCGTCTTTGAATACGTTGTCTACCGCCTCCTGCGATTTGAACGTAAGGTAGTAGCAGTTTGTGCCTGCATAGTAGAACGGACTTCCGTCAAGCATGAACCTTGTTCCTTGCGCATACGCAAATCCGCTCGGAACACCCTCAGCCGCCGCACCCGTGCTTATGAAGAACACGGATACAGGTAAAGCTGTAAGCGTCATTGCCGTGGCAAGCGCCGAGCTTGCCAGTCTTTTCTTAAAACCTGTCATGATTTCACTCCTTCTGCTATTATTCTGATATAGCCTCTTGGCTTCTTAGCTTAACCTCATAATATCATGTGGCTTTATTTAAAGTCAACACTTTTAACTAAATTTACTTAACAAAGTCGATTTTTTCTGTGAATTTCACAACAGCTCAAAGTGCTTTATGTGCATTTAATACAATTTGAAGTAATATTTACACATAATTTCGCCAAAGCGAAACTAAAACAACGGCTTGAATGTTCAGTTAGCCTGTTTTTTAGTTACTTAATGTAACGTTTCATGAAACTAACGAAATTTACATTTATAGGTTAAGTTAAAAAGAAAGAAACAACTGTGTAACAGACAAAAAAACGAGCGGCGGTTAATAAAACCGCCGCTCGCAGTGTCGTAAATCGTGATATTATTTTGTTGTCTGCACCGTTCTTACATTGTCGCTGTATATTGTCGAACCGTTTACGATAAGATATGCTCTTACACGGCAGGTATATGACGTACCTGCCTTAAGATTCGTTATCTGGCAGGAGGTGACTGTGTTTGAGGTGGTTTTTGTTACAAGATTCCATTTCCCACCCTTATAGATCTCTACGATATATCCTGTCGCACAGCTTTTTCTTGCCCACGAAAAACGGATTGATGAGGCTGTGCTGTTTGTCTGCTCCCCAAGCTTTGCAACGGGGTTAAGACCTGTTGTAGCGGTGCTTTTCAGATATTCGCTGAATACGGTTCTGCCGTTTTTCACCTTGTAGCTCTTTATGCGTACAGAATAGGTCGAGCCTTCTGCAAGACCTGTTATCTTACAGGAAAGCTTTGTGTTCGAGGTTGCACACAGCACCTGCTCCCATTTTCCGCCCCTGTAGATTTCTACTGTATATCCGTCGGCTGCAGTGTTCCTGCTCCAGCTGAGAGTTACCTGTGAAGCGGAATCCGCTTTATATGTAAGGTTTGTAACGTTGGGTATACGGGTGTCGGCTGAGAACGTAAGATATTCGCTGAAATATGTGGTTGCGGTTGTCTTTTTGAAGGACTTTATGCGCACTGAATATGTTGCATTTGCCGAAAGCCCTGTTGCTGTGCAGGTAAGGGTTGTGTTGCTTTTTGCATTTAAAATCTGCGTCCACTTGCCGCCCTTGTAGATCTCAACGATATAGCCTGTAGCGGCGGTATTCTTATTCCACGAGAATGTTATTGATGATGCTGTATTGCCGGAAGACTTGAAGCCTGTAACGTTTGCTATCTTTGTGTTCACGTCAGCTTCAAGGTATTCGCTGAATGAGTACGCACCGTTTGCAAGGCGGTAGCACTTGATACGGGCTTTATATGTTGAGCCTGCCGCAAGACCCGTTACCTTGCAGGAAAGAGCAGTGTTGTTCTTTGTGGTAAGGACTGTATTCCACTTTCCGCCCTTATAGATTTCAACGACATATCCCGTAGCCGAAGCAACCTTGTTCCACGAAAGTGTAACAGAAGAAACGGTTGATGACTTTGCCGTAAGACCTGAAACACACGCAATTCTTGTAGTTGCCGCAATATTCGTATAATCGCTGCAGACAACAGCACTGCCTGTTTTCTTGTATGACTTTATGCGGAATGAATAGCGTGTTTCAGGAGCGAGTGAGGACGCTGTACATTGTAAGGTTGTGTTGCCTGTTGTCTTTAGAATCTGAGTCCATTTTCCGCCCTTGTACTGCTCAATGATATAGCCTGTCGCATCGGCATTCTTATTCCATTTGAGCGTTATTGTCCTGCTTGTTGCAGCGGGGGCTGTGAATGTGGTTACATTGGGAAGAACAGTGGTTGCAACGGCTCTTGTGTAACCGCCGTACTGAACGGCAGAACCTGACACTTTACGCAGTCTTACACGGAATGTATAGGATGTACCGGGAGTAAGATTTGTGACGGTGAGAGCGCAATTGGCACTGCTGTCGGTCTTGGAAATCCGTACCCATTTGCCGCCCTTGTACTGCTCGACCTCATAGCCGCTGCCATCGGTTGACATTGACCACTCGAGCGTTATGAATTTTGGGTTTTGACGGGTTACTTTGAGGTTCTTGACATAGCCGAGAACGAGAATGTCGGTGTAGTCGGACTTGTAGGAAGAGCCGCAAACCGAGCATTTATGCAGGGTGTAGCCCTTTGCGTCATAGGTCGCATCGACCACGGTATCAACGTATTTATGACCCAACGGATTAAGCTCTCTTGTAAGCACCTTGCCGCAGACCGTGCAGCTGCACCGTTGCTCACCGGGTTTAGTACAGTCGGGATTTTTGGTTGTTTTCCAGGCGGTATAAGTATGGTTTCCTGTGGGGGAAACATATATTACATCTGTCTTTTTATCGCACTTCGTACAGTGGCGTGACTGCGAGCCTTGCTCGGCGCAGGTCGGCGCTTTGTCGAGCGTCCATGTCGATGAAAAGCTGTGTCCTGTGGCATAAGTGGTATCTTCGGTTCTGCGGGAATTGCAGACCGTGCAACGGTAAGTTATACTGCCGTCATTTGCACAGGCTTCCGACTTTATTGCATCGACCTTATAGTCGTGATAAAGATTCGACTTCGGAATGGTATAAGTTTTCGACGAACCTGTTGAAAAATTGACTTTCAGTTCACCGTCACTTTCACAGGTGGGCTTTTTGGTAAACGTTCTGCCGGTCAATGTGCCTGATGTATCAACAAGCAGGTTTTGAATTTTATCTTTGCCTGTAAGCTTCTGTGAAATTTCTCCATCCGGACAGATTACAAGTATGATTTCAGCCCAGTCGAAAGCATCATAACTGAAAGAGGTCACAGAGGCGGGAATGTTGAGCGAGATCAGTTTTGTTGTCTGGAAGGCTCTGGATTCGACAGTGGTAAGTCCGTTACCCTCGATTATTACATTGCGTAAATTGTCGCAGGAGGCGAAAGCGGCATAGCTTATCTTCTTGACGGTTGCAGGGATCGTAATATCAACTATATGGTCGTTTCCGCAGAATGCGTCGCCACCGATAACTTCAACGAAGCTCGGGATTTTTGTCATTGACGAACCTGTGGCGGAAACAAGCGTTTTGCCGTCCTTAGAGTAAAGGTCGCCGTTTATAGCCTGAAAATACTTGTTGTTGCTGTCAACAGTGAATTTAAGGCAGTTGTTGCCTGAAAATACATCATCGGCAATTTTATTAACCGAGCTTGAAATAGAAATGCTCTGTATGCGCTTTGTGTAAACGAAAGCGCCACGCTGGATCTCGGTAACGGTATTGGGTATGGTTACCTTTGAAATACCGATACAGCCTCTGGTGAACTCTTTTGCGATTACCTCTATCTTGTGACCGTCGATATATCCGGGGATATTCATAACAGTCTGTGTAGCCTTGTCATAGCCTTTTACCTCATCGTCAAACTGTATCCACGAATAAACAGCGTATTTGTTTTTTGAGATCTCTTTATAAAGGAATCGTGAATTCAACTTCTGTGAAATGAAAGTTTTCTGACCGAGTACGTCGCCGCCGATATAAAGCAGATAAACCGAGCCGTCACCGAGCCTTACCGCAGTGGTCATCATTGAGGAGGCTTCCTTCATCGGTATCTCTTCATTTTCACTGTACGCATATCTTGTTTTTGCGGTCAGACCGACCTCGCCCAGCATATAAACGGCGAGCTTTGCACTGGCATTAGGATTGCCCGAACCGTTCAGCACCATAAGATACGGATCGGAATTGCTCTTGTCGTAAGTGAACGACGCCACATACGCCGCAACCTTATCCATCTTGGAAACGTCCGCAATGCCGTTGGGTATGTTCTTGGCGATATAGTCGGCGATTATCTGCTGTGCCTGCTCCTGCTGTGCCTTTGTTGCGCTGACAGAAGCGATGCCGACATCTTCCGTTATCACGTCGGATACCTCGGGAACATAGGTGTTTGCCGATACAGCAACAGCCGAGAGCGATACAATAACCGCAACAGACGCTATCACCGCCGGTATTTTCTTGAAAATGTTCATTTCTTCTTATCTCCTGATTTTCCTTATTTTATAACGTCAAACGTTATTTATGACTTTTCTTTTTCCCCTGCACTCCCGCACTGCTGAAACCCTTCCCGCTCTGAGCCGTTTCGTAAAAATCGGCTATCAGCTTCATCAGCTTGCCGCCAAGCTCGTAGTAGATCTGCTTATCGCCCTTTTTGCTGAACAGTTCTCTTCTATTCTTGTTAGTCCTTTGATTTTTCGGATAGGTCGTTTCAAAAAGCTTGTCAAGCTGTGCCTTGTGCTTTATCGCTCTGTCGCTGTCAAGAGAGTTGTGACCCTTGTTCTTTTCGGTTATTAGAGTGATATTATCGTTTTTCTCAACATTGGCAAGCACGCTGTTTTTAAGGCTTATCGTCTTATCGTCCGTGCTGTGCAGTATAAGGAACTTAGTGCCGTTTGCGGTTGCTTTCGCTATTCCTGCGTGGGCTGTGTAGCCTGCCGCCTTGCCGTATTTCATACGCTCGTACAGCTTTATATAGGCTTTAAGGATATATATCCATCTGCCCATCATAGCAGAGCCTTCTTCAAGCACCATTTCGCTTGTCCTGTCAAATCCGCTCTGTACGAATACCGCCTTTATATCATAAAGATGATAGCAATGCACAGCAGATACCGCATATCCTCCCCAGCTGTGACCGAACAGATACAGCGGAAGCGTATTTGTCTTTGTAACATAACTCAACGCCGCATCAAGATCCTCCGCCGACTGAGGAAGCCCACGCAGTGACTTTCCTCCGCTTAAATGACTGCCGCTGTTGTCAAAGGCGAATATCTTGTATCCCCGTCTTGCAAAATACGCTATTTCGGGCAGATAGCTGAGATGTCCGTCAAATATGCCGTGTGAGAAAACTATAAGCCCCCTGAAGCTGTCATAGCTTTCATCGTGGTAGTAAAACCCCGTGTACTTATAGCCACGCTTTGACGGAAATGTGACCGGCTCGTTTACAAGCCCCTTATAATCGCTCAGATCCGGCAGATGTGCAGAATCGTATATCTCGAACCGCTTTCCGAAAACGCTCTCATAAAGTATTGCGGACAGCAGAAGGAATATTATCATTATCAGCAGTACAGCACCGAGAATGATTCCGGCGACCGACAGCACCGAAAGAAAAACGTCCACCTGTTTTCCTCCTTATGCCTTTTTTATACGTTTGCTGTTCTTTTCCCAGTGTTCTATAATTCTTGTCTGACCACGTTCCACCGCAAGAGAATCCGCAGGAACGTTCTTCGTGATAGTCGAGCCTGCCGCAGTAGTCGCATTATCCCCGATAGTAACGGGCGCTATCATATTTGTGTTACAGCCGATAAATGCGTTGTCGCCTATTGTTGTGCGGTACTTCTTTATACCGTCATAGTTTGCCGTTACACAGCCGCAGCCGAAGTTTACACCCTTGCCCACATCGCTGTCACCGATATATGTAAGATGCGCTATGCAGGTGTTTATGCCGATTTCGGAGTTCTTGACCTCTACAAAGTCGCCTATCTTTACGCCGCTGTGCAGATGGGTATTCGGACGCAGATGTACAAACGGACCTGCCTTAGCACAGCTATCTACCTTGCTTTCGTGCGCCTGTACGTTGTTCAGGATAACGTTATCCTCTATAACGCAGTCGGCTATATAGCTGTTAGGACCTATCTCACAGCCGTTGCCGATAACCGTTTTCCCCTTGATTATCGTATTCGGAAGTATTACCGTATCGTGACCGATCTTTACGTCCTTACCGATTATGATTCCGTCCGACAGAGGAATATCCACACCCTCGTCCATAAGCTCAGCGAGCTTTCTCTTTCTTGCAACTTCATTCAGAGCGGCAAGCTGACTGCGGCTGTTTGCACCGAGTACAACGTCCGTGCTGTCCGCCGTGTATACGCCCTTCTTTTCGGCAACGGCAACAGTATCGGTAAGATAATATTCGCCTGCGGCATTGTTGTTGCCAAGCTTATCTAAAAGTCCGGACAGCTTTTCCGCCTTGAACCAGTAGATACCCGAGTTTATCTCTTTTACCTTTGCCTGTTCGCTGTCGCAGTCCTTCTGCTCAACGATAGCCTTGAAAGTATCGTTTTCCTTTATTATTCTGCCGTAGCCTGTGGGGTTATCGACAATTGCGGAAACTACCGTAACATCGTTGCCGCTGTTTTTGTGATACTCATAAGAGCCTGTTATGGTGTCTGCGTCAATGAACGGAGCGTCACCGTACGCTACCAGTATATCCGCATTTTCAGCCTGTGCCTTTTCGATAAAAGATTTTGCCTGCATTACTGCGTGACCCGTACCGAGCCTTTCCTTCTGCTCAAATGCGGGGTATTCGCCGAGCGTATCAAGATAAGCCGTTACCTGCTCCTTGTGAGCGCCGACTATAACTGCGGTATTGTCAACTCCGGCCTGCTTTACAGCATCAAGCACCCAGCGGAGCATAGGCTGAAACAGCACTTCTGCAAGAACCTTAGGCTTGTCGGATTTCATTCTTTTGCCATCACCTGCGGCAAGTATTACTGCGTATTTTTTGTTATCCAAAGTAAGTCATTCCTTTACAGATTTTTAGTAATTTATCGTGTGGCATAAAACCGCCATAGTAATATTATTATCGCACATTTATCCGTATTTTTCAAGTGCTTTTTAAAAATAATTGCTTTTTTCATACTTTTCTCCTTAATGTAAATTATTATATCTATTTTTATGATTATATAATTTAGTAATAATTCTATCACCATTAATAAAGCGATAAAAATCAGTATCCGGATATGAAAAATCTCGTTCTGTAAACCCACATTCTGCAGATTCATATTCTCCTTTATTTTTTTCTTTTCTTGCTTCTAGATGTGGAAGGCCGAACAATGCATCTTTTAATAAAAAAGAAAATTGGTTTTTCCTTTTCTGTATCATACCATTCATCAACTAATACTTCCTCTAAAACTTGCTCTTGATTAAGAGTTTCCATATTCATCCCCCCTAAATAAAACATAAAAACTATGTTTTACTAATAATTTCTAGACCTACTTGTACTCTTGTAATCTTTCCAAGTAGTTCTACATCGACATAAGCGATTCGCTTATGTCGATCTATCTTTGTGATATATCCTTCCAGATTCATTAAAGGGCCATCTGTAATAATAATCTTATCATTTTCGATAACACCACAAGACATATCAACCACATGATTTCTATTAGAAAACTTTGTTAGAAACATGGCTTCTTGAGGATAAATAGGATAGATGTCTTCTCCATCATTTCCTAAAAGCTTGGTAAGATCTGGTATCTTTTTAAGTTCTGTATAAAGTTGTTCAACTTTATCAGTAATCATAAAGATATATCCCTTAAAAAGAATATCATCGACAATATGCCAACTTCCTTGATATTTCTTTTTCTTTTTCGTGATTGGAATAAAACAATCAAGTAAAATACCATGATCAATATAGAACTGACATTTCTTAACGATTTCTTCTTTTCCTGTTCTTATTTGAACAACATACCAATTGTCAAACATACAATAACCTCCATTTGAGCATGCTTCGCCCATCCAATAATTCTATTGGACTCTTTTCTAATATATAAGATAAGAGAAAACAACGCGACACAGCGACGATTATTTTCTATTTAACTTTTGTCATCATGATTACTTTCAAATTTATTAAACCTTCTTTTACGTGTACTACATAATGTAAAAAGCTTTGATAAAATTATACTTATTTCTTTTAATATAAATATTC
>ENA-OQQW01001930-OQQW01001930.1-human-gut-metagenome-genome-assembly--contig:-NODE-1930-length-11436-cov-12.612248_pt1 | contig 11436 bp, 13 predicted proteins | sample MGYA00243234_ERZ505098 | MGnify/ENA primary metagenome ERZ505098 (study PRJEB26097, sample SAMN02712086) | human gut metagenome | biome: Gut microbiome | host: Homo sapiens | place: Denmark... | reverse complement strand
CTCCGGGTTTCGGACGCTCCCCTTGAGCAGGTGCTCAGTGCAATCGAAAAGCAAACCACCTACCTGTTCGTGTACGACAAGAATGTGGACGTGGCGCGCCGCGTGTCGATCGATGTGAAGGATACGCCGCTGAACAATGTGCTCAATACGCTTTTCCAATCCTCCGATATCGCTTATGCCGTCGAGAATACGTCGATCGTACTCTCGCAGAAAGCTCCGGCCGCACAGCCCGGCCAGCCTGTCACCGTGACGGGCAAGGTCGTCGATGCTTCCGGTATGCCGGTGATCGGCGCTGCGGTCATTATCAAAGGGACTACGATCGGTACGAGTACCGGCGTGGACGGCGATTTCTCGCTGCAAGTTCCCCCCCCCTCGGCTGATGCTGTATTAGAAATCAATTATTTAGGCTACGAACCGATCGCACAGGCCGTAGGCAGCCGCACCAACATCACCTTTACGCTCCGGGAGTCGGCGGTGGATGTGGACGCGGTCGTGGTTACGGCCCTCGGTATCAAACGCTCGGAAAAGGCGCTGTCGTACAACGTGCAGCAGGTCAATTCCGAAGACATCGTAGCCAACAAGGACGTCAACTTCATCAATTCGCTCAGCGGCAAGGTCGCCGGTGTGACGATCAACTCGTCGTCGGGCGGCGTCGGCAGTGCCTCGAAGGTCGTCATGCGCGGTCAGAAATCGATCTCGCAGTCTTCGAACGCCCTCTACGTGATCGACGGCGTGCCGATGTTCACGACGGCCCGCGACGGCGGCACGGAGTTCGCCTCGCAGGGTACGACCGATCCCATTGCCGACATCAACCCCGAGGACATCGAGTCGATGTCGGTGCTGAACGGTGCGGCCGCGGCTGCGCTCTACGGTTCGGATGCCGCCAACGGTGCCATCGTCGTCACTCGTTCATCGCGTCAGCCGCATCTCATTCTCAAACTGCTCCATGGCCTCCTGCCGGCTGGGGACTTGTGCAAGCGTACAGGAAAACGGCTGGCCGAACAGGGGTTGGGACAGTGTCTCCGCCCAATGCGTCAGCACCTCCGGAGTGAGGGGGCGCTCCTCCCGGAGAAAGATCACCCCGTAATAGGGCGGCACAGACGGGGAAAGCAGCTGTGTCAGCGGGACGCCGCTCCGGACGGAGGCGTTGCAGAAATGCATCTCCGGCGAAAAAAGCGGATAGTACAGCGCCCCGACGAACCAGTCCTGTTCACCGCTTCTAAGCCGCCTTGCCTGCTCCAGAAAGTGCGGATGATCCGGGTTATCCGGCTCCACAAACTCACCGTCCCGAATGGTCTGGTGAAGGGCAGGGAGGTTATGGAAATCAAAGTGGAAAAAGGGCGCCTTTCCTGCCTCGTCCTCGGAAAGAGAAAACTCCGCCGCATGGAAAGGCTCCCAGTCCTTGCCGCAGCGGTAATAGCCCCACCAGTAGTTCCAGTCATAAATATGCAGATATTTTTTTACTTTGCAGTCCATAGATGTACTCCATTCTGACAATGCGGGCACAAGAGGAAATCACAGGAAACTCTCCACCCGGTACCAACAAAAGTCTTTTCTAAGTCCGTCCTTTTTTCAGGAAGGGCGCTCAAAGACAGCGCGATGATCTTCTTATCTGCTCACCGGAATGGAGATCTCGAAAACGGCGCCGCCATCCCCGTTGTAGGCACGGATCGTTCCCTTGTGCAGGTGGATGATCTCCCGGGTCAGGGCAAGGCCGATGCCGGATTTTCCGCTTTTCCCCATGTAGAAGCGGTCAAAGATGTGGGGCAGATCTTCCTCGGCGATGCCGTCCCCGTCGTCCTGTATCCGTATCGTCACATACCGCTTGTCCGCGCGGCAGGTCAGGCGCAGCTCGCTGCGGGCATAGCGCACACCGTTGGATAGGATATTGGTGACGGCTCTGCGCAGCCGGGTATCGTCGCAGCTGACCATAACGGGCGTTTCGGGGAAGTCCGGCGTGATGGCGATGCCGCCGGCGGCTGCCGGCTCCACGGCGCGTATGCTGTCGTAGAGCAGTTCCCGAACATCCATCTCGGAAAGGGTAAGCTGCTGCCGCCCCATATCGATTTTGGAGATGTCCAGAAGCTCGTCCACCAGCCCCGTCATGCGGTCGCTTTCCTTCAAGATCACCTCCGCCGCGCTGCCTGTGTCCATCACACCCGCCTGTATGCCCTCCGCATAGCCCTGTATCGCCATAAGCGGCGTTTTCAGCTCATGAGATGCATTCTGGAAGAAGGTCTGCTGCCGCTCCGCCTCCTTTTCAATATCCCTGCCGAAGCGGAAGCCCAGCAGACACATGACGGAGGAGATTGCCAGCAGCACTCCAAAGAACGCCCAGTTCAGCGTCACGATATAGCGGGTGATTGGGCCGATGTCTATATACATGATGTAGGCGTATGGCTTTTCCCAATCGTCCTGCTCCTCCTGCACGGACATGAATATCAGGTGATGCCTGTCCGTTTTGAAGGTATAGCATTGATTGAGTGCAATATCCCGCCCGGCGCAGTATTCCAGCAATTTTTTCTCCAGGCGATAGGTATCCCGGTTCCATGTGTTAGGTCGGTATCCGTCATCCAGTTCCAAAAAGACGATGCTGGGGGTAAAGAAATTCCCCTCCCCCTCGCCCTCGTCATAGATCGGCTCATCGTCGGTATAGGGGATGGTGCGGTTCTGGTACTGTGCCTCGCTGATGAGCGCCTTTTTTGCCTCACTCACAAAGTGGGCAGGTATGATGAGGTTTACCGCCACCATGAAAAGGGCAAAGAGCAGCAGTGCCGCACCGAGAATCAGATACACGATTCGCAGCTTGATGTTTTTCATACGCTTCCTGCTCCCTTCAGCTTATAGCCAAAGCCCCATATGGTGCTTACGCTGACGGTGCTGCCCGCTTGCAGCAGCTTTTTCCGGATACGGCGCAGGGTTTCGTCGGTCACGCGGGTCTCCACCTCCGAGTCGAAGCCCCACACCGCGCTGAGCAGCTCCTCACGGGAATAGGCCTTTTCCGGCTGCTTCATCATATAGCTGATCAGCCGCAGCTCGGTCTGGGTCAGCGCCACGATCGTGTTTCCGCAAAAGACGGCGTTTTCCGTAGCGGAATAGCGGATATCCCCGTAATGCAGCTCGTCCTCCTCCGCCGCCGCCGTTTTTCCCCTGTCCATCTCCACACGGCGCAGCAGCGCTTTAACCTTCATCAGAAGAATGGTCGGGCGAAAGGGCTTGGTGAGATAATCATCGCTGCCCTGGCTGATGCCCATGACGTAGTCCAGCTCGCTGTCCTTGGCCGTAAGCAGGATGATGGGAATATCGGAAACAGCGCGAAGCTCCCGGCACACGGTAAGTCCGTCCGTGACGGGCATCATAATGTCCAGTATTACAAGCTCCGCAGGCTCCTGACGAAACGCCTCCAGCAGCGCGTCACCGCTTTCAAAGGAGCGCACGGTATATCCGTCGCTTGCGAGGAAGCTATGGAGCAGCTCCCGGATGCTCTTTTCATCGTCCGCCAAATAGATGGAATGTCCCATGCGTCCTCCTTGCAAGCAGCGCCAAATGCTGCGCGTGGGCGCAGCATCGGCATGATGTTGATTTTATACTATCAGAAAACCGCCTTTCCGTCAAAGGGGGCAGATGCCGCTTTCGCAGCCGGTGTTGCCCCAGATGGAATTGTACAGCTCGCACAGCCGGCTGTCGATCTCCGTAAGACGGTTGTAGTCGGCGATCAGCGCGTCCTTTTCCGCGTCGGTCAGGAAGCTCAGGCTGCGGATGAAGGCGGCCTCATCGTAGTTGTCGAAGTCGTAGTCGTCCGACAGGTTGAAGTAAGCCTCGTCCACCTTGTCCCACAGATCGGCGTTCTTCTCGCAGAGGCGGTCATACTCCTGCTCCAGCGTGTCGATCTCCTCCAGCACCTTGGGATCGGCCTTTTCCAGCGCTTTCTCGTAAAGCGGCATATTGTCGCAGGCGGGCAGCTGTCCATACAGCTTCTCCATCTGGGCGTCCAGCTCGTTCAGCTCCTTGATGTCATTCAAGAGGGTTTCCTTCTCCGCCTCCGTCAGCGTAGTCATGCTGCGGATGAACGCCGCCTCATCAAAGTTCTCGAAATCGTAGTCATCAGGCAGGGCATTGCAGGCCTCGTCCACCTTGTCCCACAGTGCTTCATTTCTCTGGAATACGGCATCGCTTTTTTCCTCCAGTGCCTCGATCTGATCCCAAATGGCATCCTCGTTTTCGGTAGCGATGAGGGTCTGCGGCTCTGCCTGATTGGGCGCAGCGGCAAATGCCGCAGTCGATGCTCCGATGGCTGTAACCGTCATTGCCAGTGCCAGTAAAAGGCTCCAAACTGTTTTCTTTTTCATGGTATATTACGCTCCTTCTTTGAAGTATTCAGGTCGTGTATCAACCTTGTCTGTATCATATCAGAGGAAGCCTATAACTTCCCCCGCAAAAGTGCGGGGAAAGTGTCACAAAACTGTCATAAAGTCGGTACGCCGGCACTTTTCAAGGCGGCCTTGACATAGAACCGCCTTGACATCCATCGCTGTGATTGATAAGATAGACGCACCTTTCTGCCGGGAGAGCCGTCGGAAAGAGCCGCAAATGACCCACACATCGCGGCGGCGCACAGGCCGTCCAACATGCGAAGGAGCCTTATGAACGGAACGCACAAGCAGATTTTTATCGTCATCACGCAAACGGGTACGATGCTGTCCCGTATTCTGAAGCGGATCACCGGCGCGGAGTACAACCACGCCTCCCTCAGCCTGTCCCAGGACCTGACGAGGATGTATTCCTTCGGGCGCAGGCACCCCTATAACCCCTTTTGGGGCGGCTTCGTCATCGAATCCCCCCACGCAGGGACGTTCCGCCGCTTCTCCGACACCACCGCCATCATCCTTGCGGTGGAGATCACCGAGGAGCGGTACGCGGCGCTGGAGGCGACGCTGGAGGCCATGTGGGCGCGGCGGGAGCAGTTTTCCTATAATTTGGGCGGCCTGCTCCTGGCGTATTTCCACATCCTCTGGAAGCGGTCGAACCGCTACTACTGCTCGGAATTTGTGGAGGCTATGCTGCTGCACGCAGAGGTGCGCGGCGCGGGTGAGTTGCGCGCCCGTGTCGTCCAGCCCATCCACTTCCTAAAGCTGCCCCACACCCGGCTGTACGCCGGACGGCTGCGGGACTATCCGCATTGCACGGCGTCAAGGTAAGAGGGCTTTCACCGTGTCTGATGCGATCTACAAATAGAAGAGATCTTCGCTGCGAATGGACATTTCAGCGCATACACCGGTTGCGGAAGCGAAAAAAACCAATAACTTTTGTCTTGCGCTACGAACACTGTTTGCAGGCAGAAAGTGTCTGTCTTATAATTTGCCTGAGACAACGCTCGCATATATTCAACATGGACTATACCGGAGCCAGACCATGAAACAAAAGACGCAGGGACGAGAGCTATCAACACTCGTCCCTGCATCTTTTGTCTTTAGTGACTATGATGAATATGCGGTCATTTCCTATAGTTTTACCTTACGCTTCTCTTCTTGGGGTAATACATACCGAGCACAATGAATTCGCGGCCGCATCCGTTTTAATGCCGGTTTGAGGGCATTGCGCTCATGCCGTGTTGTCAGCTATTTGCTGCTGGCAGTGATACATATACCTCATACGGGTACTGTGAAACCATAATGCCCGACAGCGGCTATCAGATGGCAGAAGGCTCTCTGACCTACTCGCTGGCTGTGGCAGGTGGTGAAACGGTGAAGATCACCGGTAACCGCTTTACTATGCCTGCAGGCAATGTGACCATCACCTGCAAGCGGGAGACGGCCACAACGACTGTCAAGGGCATCACCAGTTTCTCCATCAACGGTGTGGCCGGCGCGGTGAACAACAGCACCAATACTATTACCATCACCATGCCCCGCGGCACAGATGTGACGAAGCTGACCCCGGTTATCGCCACCAACGGCGTCAAGTCCCTAACGCCCGGTAACGGTGAAACGGTGGACTTCACCAATGCCGTGACCTACACCGCCGCCATGGAGGATGGCAGCAGCAAGACCTATACTGTCACGGTCTACGTGGACAAGGGGACGCCGGCCGATCAGTTCTGGGATAGGCTGACGGATTTCGCTACCCAAGTTCCCTGGTGGCAATATGCCGAAAAACAGCAGAGCACCAGCAAGTATCCCAAGTATTGGTAAGTAATTTTCTCTACGCAAGGGAGGCTGCCGGCGTTGCCGGCAGCCTCCTTCTTATTTTCCTTCCTTCGCTGCTACGAACCAGCGGCCTTTTTTAAACCAGAGATAACTCTCCCTGCCCCGTATGCGGCAGGTATATCTCTCTCCCACGCCGCCTACACTTTGGCAGGCTGCGCGGCGCATGTCCAGTATCTTGTCGATATGATATCTGCGCATTTCGTCAAACTCGATCTCGATAGGACGCATCTTCCCGTTGGCGTCAAAATGCACCGTCACCGGCACATACTTCTTTTCAAGTTCCATGGATATTCCCCCTATCGTTGCCATGCTGGTGCTGATCCTCGCCACATGGACGACCAACACCGGCAACGCCTATATGTCCGGTCTGGCCGCCTGCAAGATGTTCTCCATCAAGGACAGCAAGCGTCCTCTGGTCACCATGATCTGCGGCGTACTGGGCGTCATTATGGCGATTGCCGGTCTGGCGGATTTCCTGAATACCTATATCAGCATTCTGGGCGCGGTGGTGCCTCCCATCATGGGCGTCGTTATCTGCGACTACTGGGTCATCTGCAAGGCCAAGAAGGAGAACTGGTCTCCCGTGCGCGGTATCAACTGGATCGGCATCATCGCGTGGGTCATCGGCGGCGGCTTCGCGCTGCTGGAGACGCTGGGCGTGGTGACAGTGTTCTCCTCCGCACTGGACGGTGTGATCATCGCCTTTGCAGCCTATTGGATCCTCTATTCCCTGCTGAAGAATACCAAGCTGGCCGGCTCCGGCGATATGACTATCGAAGAAGCCTGCTCCGTCGCACAGTAAGGAGTGTTTGCTATGAGTAAAGACAAAGCGTTAGATATTGTATTGTCCGAGTTTCTGGAGCTGGCAAAGGTACCCCGCCCCTCCCATCACGAGGAGCGCGTCAGCGAGTACCTGTTCCAGTGGGCCAAGCGCCATGGTCTGGCCGTGGAAAAGGACAACATGAATGAGATCATCATTGACAAGCCCGCATCCCCCGGCTGTGAAAATGTACCTCGTGTGATCTTCCAGGCGCACATGGATATGGTGTGTGTTTGCGAAGAGGGTGTCACCTACGATCCCATGAACGACCCTATCAAGGTCATCAACGATGGTGTGACTCTGACCGCAGATGGCACCAGTCTGGGCGCCGACGACGGTATCGGCGTGGCGATGTGCCTGTATCTGCTGCAGGATGACACCCTGCGTCACGGCCCCATCCGCGCCATCTTCACCACCAACGAAGAAGATGGTATGGACTCCATGGACATTGATCCCAAGTATCTGGATGGAGACTATCTGGTCAATCTGGACTGGGAAACGCTGGGCTCTCTGTGTAACTCCTGCGCTGGCGGTGACTTCTTCAACTACAGCCACAAGGCCGAGTGGGAGAAGCCTATTGTGGGTTGCAAGGCGCTGACCATTTCCTTCAGCGGCTTGCTGGGCGGCCACTCTGGCGTGGGCATCAACAAGGGCCACGCCAATGCGCTGGTCAGCATCGCTACGCTGCTGGCTATGCTGCGGCAGGGCGGCGTCAGCTATCGCGTGGCCTCCTTCAGCGGCGGTCAGGCGAAGAACGCCATCCCCGCATTTGGCACCGCCACCATTGTTCTGTCTGCTACCGAGGAGGACAGGGCCAAGGCTATCATTGAGACCTTCCGCGCAGAGTTCGCAGAGGCTTTCGGCAACATCGAATCGGATATGGTGTTCACCACCACCTTCGGTGATACCGCGCCTGACCGCGTACTGACAGGGGAGGTTGGCTATGGTATGGTGGGTCTGATGACCACGGTTCCCAATAACGTACATACCATGAGTCCGTTCATTGACGGGCTGGTGGAGAGCTCCGCCAACTTGGGTGTGGTGTCCGTGGACGAGGATATGGTGCGCTTCACGGTGTTTGCCCGGAGCAGCGTTGCCTATCAGGCCACTCAGATCGGTGTGATCTGCAGCGCACTGGCCAATAGCTTCGGTTTTACCTTCGACAGCGAGGGTCATGTTCCCGGCTGGGCGGTCAATCCCAGCAGCAAGCTGACCCATATCGCTTGCGAGGCCTACAAGCATCTGACCGGCACGGATATGATCGTGGAGCCGGTACACGCCGGCGTGGAGTGCGGCGCCTTTGCGGAGAAGAATCCCCACCTGGACATGATCTCCGTTGGTCCGACGCTTCTTGACGTGCATACGCCCAATGAAACCTGCAAGATCGAGGATGTCAAGATCACTACCGAGCTGCTGATCGAAATCCTGGAGCGTATCGCCAAGTAAAAAGACTTCATCTTACTTCCAATTTAGGCTACTTTCGACCATTGTCTCCTTACAGGTCAGGAACCGGGCTGCGTGATACGCGCAGTCCGGCTCCTGGCAATTTATGTATGCCAAAGTATGCTCTATATGACCACCTGTTGATTTCACGGCTTCTGTATCGCGGCCAATGAGTCCATGAGCGAATGGAAGCCATCTTCTCCCAGCATGGCCGCGGCATCGAACGGGATGCCTTCAGCGGCCGTAATAGCCGGATCGCAGCCGGGCATATCCTCGCCCATTGCGGGCGTGCCCTTGCTCAAAAGCACCTCGTCGTGGTTAACCTATTCTGCGCTGATTGGAATCGGAACTCTGAACTGTTTCCGAAACAGGCTCGCTCTCCTGAAGGGAACGCCACTCGATCTTCTTTTCGAGGATGTCTCCGGATACTGCGTCGACCTTGTAGGAATACGCACACTTGTCCGTGTAGAACTCCAGAATGTAGCAAGGCTTGCCCTGATTGCGGCTCAGCTCCTCTCGGGTGAACACGATCTTCTGCGCTGCCTCATCCAGCCCTGCGCCCCTCAGGGCGATCTGCTTTGCCTTGTCAAGAGCCAAGAAAAACACCCGGAATGCCCCTATTGCGTAACAGGGGCGCAGAAAGGAGAGTTTATGAGAACAGGGCTTACGAAGCAGGAAAAGACCACCGATATATGGTTTGACGAGAAAGACCCCCTTATCCATATTCGCACCCACAACACCGACTTAAAGAAGCGGCTTGCCGCCTACGCCGTAGCGCACCCCGGCGAGTGCCGCCAGACCGACGCAGACCCGGACACGGGCTGTATGGAGTTTGAGATTGCAAAGGGGCGTTTCTCTTTCCGTCTGACCGCCCCATACAGCGAGGAGCGCCGGAGAGCCACCAGCGAAGCGGCAAAAAAGTGCGGCGTTCATAGAAAGATTACACATTTGTATGGAGACAGTAATTGAAAAGTTCGTGCTTTGCATGGTATAACTATATTGGATAAGTTTATCCACACAAAGTGAAAGATGATGATATGCCCGAAAGGAGGAAACAGCATGACAACTCTGATACAGTATTTACAAAGAGTGCTTATAGTAGCTATTCCAGCGATTCTCGTTTTTTTGTGTTTTACCCCGTACCGAATGAAAGCACTGTCTGCGATGAATTTGCGTACTTCACACAGACATGAAGCGGGACTTATTTTGTTTGTCACTTCGATATTCGGTATTCTTGCTCTGACATTGTGGCCAACATATATCTGGATGGATTCTCCTGGTGTTTGGGGAGATATTCGTATTTTAATTGATCGTCCTTCATGGAAATCTAATTTAAGTTTAATTCCCTTTACGGTGTTCAAAGATTATATCGAGGATTTGTTTAAAACTCCTGTCTTTTTCTTTGCAACCCTAATTAACTTTTTTGGGAATTTGGCGATATTTGTTCCTATTGGCTTTTTCCCTGCGTTGTTGTTCCGCGATGCTAATTGGAAAAGATCTGCCATTATTGGATTTGGTATGTCTGCATTGATTGAGCTTGCACAGTATTTTATTATGAGAAATGTCGCTGTTGATGACATCATTCTGAATACTGCCGGTGCAATATGTGGTTACCTACTTTATCTGTTCATTCGTAAACATTGGACTAATTTTACTGACGGCTTTTTGTGTAGAGAAGTGTCAAAGGGTTGAGGTAGCATATTAGAAAAATTCCTGTTATCATCAGTTGGTAACAATTTGGATAGGAGCAGCTATTTTCGTACAGAAAACGGCTGCTTTTTTCCTTTACACAAAATCAAAAAGGAGGGCTACTATGCCAAAGAAAAACCATCGACCACCATCGAGGAAATAAAAACACAACAAAGAAAGGAACGTTAGCTTGTGGACTTGCCGTCTGAAAACAGCATTTTATGCTGTTTTCAGACAGAAAGTTTGAAAGCGAATAATTGAACTTTATGGAACAAACGGAATTTTGCCATTGTGCTGACCTCCTTTTTTGATTTTGGGGATAAAAAAAGACCGTCAACTTTTCGCATAGTGCGACCAGTCAACGGTCTGATTTTTGGTATTCGGTTTTTGTGTTCAGTTCGGCAAACTGGAAAATGTTAACTAATCTGTGCCTTGATTTTTATCCCTATCTGACCTAATTGATCTTGAGCTACTTGCAAAAATTTCTGGCAGCTATCTGTTATGTCATACTTGAAATGGATTTCTATCATAGCCATCTTAAAATCAGCATTGGGGTATATTTCATCGTACTGTTTGCTTTCGATAAAAGCCACATACGCATTGATTTTATCTTGTAAAATCTTCAAGTGTTCAAACTCATTGTCCCAATTCAAATGGTCGGTAATAAGGAGTACCAAACAAGCATTTTCTTTATCGTTTGCAATTGCGTCAATCTGACTTGCGTTATCAACAGCCACAATATCTCTCCTTTACAGTTCTTTATAAAGGCAACTCGATAAATATGTATTTGTGTCAGTCCCAATGTTTGAAATCATATCCATATTTGACCACAATATTTTTCTTTTCACCCGATGTTTTGATTTTCCAATATATAATCTACAATTTCTTGAATTGTTGCTTCTTTGTCAAGACCATACTCTTCCGGTACAAATATAACTTCAGAAGCTCCTTCATATCCCATCAAATCGTCTATTTCGTCAAAAAAATCATGTATAACATTTTCTTTCACTCTTTTCCCTGTTTCTTTGTCTATACCATGATTTTTAAAAATCCCAACAATTCTTTCTACTTCTTTTCTTGTCATCATTACGCCTCCAAAATATGTTAAATCGTTATATCATGATGCTCCATCGATTTTCCTCCCGTAAGTCCCGATTTGTTTGTTCCATAAGATTCATTTTAGTCGCTTTCAAACTTGCTGGCGGCGAACAGCATTTTATGCTGTTTGCGGACGGCAAGTCCACAGGGGATAGCCGCTTTAGCGGCGCAAGGGGGTGT
>ENA-OQQW01001913-OQQW01001913.1-human-gut-metagenome-genome-assembly--contig:-NODE-1913-length-11478-cov-4.484811_pt1 | contig 11478 bp, 8 predicted proteins | sample MGYA00243234_ERZ505098 | MGnify/ENA primary metagenome ERZ505098 (study PRJEB26097, sample SAMN02712086) | human gut metagenome | biome: Gut microbiome | host: Homo sapiens | place: Denmark: Copenhagen... | reverse complement strand
CAGATCGCGTCTTCGATTTCCGCGGCCATTTTCTTTGCCTCCGGTGTATAGCCGGTTACGATCGTTTTGTAGGTCATAGCATCCGCCCCATTTCCGTATAGATATGGTTATGATAGCAAGCCTGTGTAAATTCAGCGATCGTTTTTGTGTGAAATCTCCGTAAAAAATCTGCCACAGCAAAGAAAATGCCCGGAAGCGTTGTGCTTCCGGGCAGATTCTGCGTTTCAGAATTACGGCGTATAGCTTCTGGCCAAGACGGTCAGCTCGCCGTGTTCGATGGTCGCCAACGTGTTGTTGGCGGTAAAGCCGGGTTCAGACGCAGCAAGCTCTGCGAGGTTCGTTGCGGCATACGTTTCATCCGGATGCTCGGGGTCTGCATTATCCGTCAGGACAAAGCCATCGGCAACCGGCACGGTGATCTTGCCGAGCGCGTGATACGATTTTGTGTCATCCAGACCAACGGCGTAGTAGACGCCCGAATCGTCGCTCGTCAAATCGACGCCGCCCTGCTCCAGACCTCCGTTGATGGTGACAAAGCCGTTCTCGTCCTCTCTGGACGTGACGACCATGTCCTTGCCGTCCACAACGATCGTATCGCCAACGGCAAGCTGCGCGATATCGACCATGTCATAGATGTCGTAATCATAGACCGTCAGCGTGAGTTCCGTTTTGCCGTCGGTTTCGGAAATGTCGTCTGCGCCGAAGCTCGCCGCGACAGTCGCATCGGTCAGCGCCTGCGGATCAAGGCTTTCTGGCATCGGCTCGACGCGCTTTGCCTCCTGTGCGGGCTGCTGCTCTTCTGAAGCCTGTTCTTCTCCCGCCTGTTCAGAAGCGTCCGGCTGCCCGGTCGTTTCTGCGGCAGGAGTGTCCTGCGTATCCGGAGCTGTCTGTCTGGCCGCGCAGGCACTCAGCGCCAGCACCGATATGGCCAGCAGAATCGCCAGTACTTTTTTCATAAGTCAAACTTCCTTTCCCCAAGGGATGTTCCGTTCTTTCGAACTGCTGTCAGTGTGACAGAAAGTTGTAACGAAATCTTGCTGGAACTGTAACCGGATTATGAATTTTCAGCTGACGGCTGCGGCGACCAGATGGGTTGGGACGCAATGAAGTCAGATATCTTTGCAAAAACAGAAATACGGCTTGTTCAGCGCTTGCTGGAGACAAGACTGTTGAAATCTGTGGCCGTGCCGTTTTGGAAAGGCAGGGCATAATTACCCGCAGAGCATGACCTTTGCGCAGAACAGGCCATCCTGATAGGTGACTGTACTTACTCCACCAGATTTTTCTGCGATATGGCGGACGGACTGGATACCAACACCGTCTCCTTTTCGCTTGGAGGACAGAAATACCCCGTCTTTTTCCCGGATAACTCCGTCATAGGTGTTTTCAACCTGAATCAGTGCCAGACTGTTGCCATGCAGATAGGCTGTCAGTTTGATCCTGCGTCGGGCAGGCGCGGTGCGCAGGCTGGCTTCCAGCGCATTTTCCAGCAGATTCGAGAGAACCAGACACAGATTGATTTCGTCTACAGGAAGACATTCCGGCAGATCAATCTGCACGGAATACGGGATATTCTCCCGTTTGGCAAGCGCACAGTAATACCCAACCACGCTATCTGCCGCCCGGTTTTCGCAGAAATGCATTTCAAGACTTGGAATTCTGGAAACCGCACCGGAGAGATAGGCTTTGATCTTTTCAAGATTCCCTTCTTCTGCAAGGGCAGCGAGCTGACATAGCTGGTGGCGCAGATCGTGCCGCGCCTGCCGGGCTTCCTCAATGGCAGCTTTCAGGCTTTCGTAGCGCTGCTGCTGCATGGAAAGCAGCTGGTTCTCCTGCTGCAATCTCACATTCCGGTTGATGCTGATCGCCATCAGAAGGAAGATTGCGTTGAAGAAAAGCATCAAAAACAAAAGTGCGATGCTGATCACAAAATACCCCTGCAAAACACGCCCGGTATAGAGCGTGTCCGCATACTTGGGGATCATAAACAGATTCAGCGCAATGAACACCAGCGGCAGCACCCAGAACACATACCAGGTCTGCGCAAAATTTTCATCCTCGACCATCCTCCGCACGCTGTGCGTCGCAGGATAATAGGCGATGGCGGCAAACAGCCAGCAGATCGCATGATAGCAAATCACGGCCCGCAGACAGAACCATGGCGCAGCCTGCGCCTGCGGCAAACCGGCCAGCATAGCGGCGTTGATCGCTCTTGAAAGGCTGTTGATACAGGCAAATACCGCACAGACGGACAACGCAATCGTTCCGGATTTCCAAAGCGAAATCCGGAGCGTTTTTATGTAGATCACGACTGCAAGCAAGGTTAGGCCTGCAAGCATCGGCGCAGTCGGCATGCGGCGCGCATAGCACACCACGCCTCCGGCGGCGCAAAGCAGCGCAAGCAGCGGAACAAGCCACAAAACAAGCTTTGACAGCGGCTGCTTTAAGCTGGATTTTGCCGGGAAGTAGGCAAGCAGCATGCCGGGAATCACCACGCCGAGCTCCAGAATTGGACGCAGCAGCTCCATTATGCCATCCGCCCCCTTTGAAGCAGGAACTCCATAAATGCCTGCCGGGCGCTTTTCAGAAGGTCCTGACTGACAAACACGCGGCTTCCGTCCGCCATGCGGAAGGCGGCGCCTTCCAGATCCTTCGCGTGTTCCAGATTCACGATCACTCCGCGCCCGCACACAAAAAAGCGTGTGTCATCCTTTAGTGGGGCGATGAACGTCTTGAAGGGTTGGCGTGTGGCAAGCGTCTTTTGAACCGTCGTATGGACGTAGATCAAGTGGGCGAAGTGTTCTGCGTAGACGATGTCCTGATAGCGCAGATGGATCTCGCTTCCCTCCACCTTTAGCTCCATATATTTATCCGGCTGCGGTACGCGGGCAAGCAGCTCGTCCGTCAGCGCGTCGATGTCCGCTTCGGTAAAGGGCTTGACCAGATAGTGCAGCGCCCGTACCTGAAAGCCCTCCAGCGCATGGTCGGTCGAGGTCGTGGTAAAAACCAGCAGGCAGTCCGTGTTGGTTTTCCGCAGCTTCTTTGCCGCCTCCATGCCCGTCATGCCATCCATATAAATATCCAGAAATGCGGCAGTAAAGGGCGCTTTCCTTGCCGCTTCCAGAAATGTCTCGCCGCTTTCGTATTCCAGAATATCCGCCTGCACATTTCTCCGGTGAAGCTGCTGCTCCAGCCGGTCTTTCAGCAGTGCACGTTCCGCAGCAAGATCATCCACAATCGCAATTCTCATGCAGGGTTCTCTCCTTGTGCTTGAATTCCAAGATAATTATATCACAGCTTGTCGAGGATGACAAAGAACCGCTGTCGGAATTCGTGCCAAAATCGCCCCTTTCGTGCCACGGCGCTTGAAAAAACCGAATGGCCTTTTTATACTGAGCGCAAGCAAAATGCCAAATCGGATGAAGGAAGGAGGGAAATCTGTGTATCGTATTGCCGTGCTGGCAGAACAGGAAGCAGAGCGGCAGCGCTACGCCGAGCAAATTACCCGGTTTTGTGAAGCGAAGGGGCTGTTTCCGCAGGTCATGCAATATGACGACCAGGAACGCTTTTTTGAAACGGCGCAGAAAGATGCTCCAACCAATGCCGTCATTGCACTTTCCGGAGTGGCAGGACTGAATGCAGCGGAGCATCTTCGCTCCTTATGCCCCGCGTGCCGGATGATCTGGTGCAGCGACTTGGATTTCTCCCTTCACGCCTTCCGGCTGCGGGCAGACTATTTCCTGCTGGAGCCGGTTTCCGAGGAAGCATTCCAGCGAGGACTGAATGCCTGGATTGAATAAACGGGCATCGAACCAAACCGGGACAATAAGCACAAAAATGGAGGATATCAATGAAAAAGAAAAAGTTACAATGTTCTGTACCAACCCTTCTGCTGGCCGGTGTGTTGTGCCTGACATTGGCGGCCTGCGGTGCGAAGCAGTCTTCCGACATGCTTGCATCGGATACAGACTCCGCGGCAAGCGCCGCCCTGCCGGTAAAGGCCATGAATGCCAAGCGTGTCGATGAAAACCCCTATATGGCAAAGAGCGACGCCAACATTCACCACGACGGCTACAATACCGACTCTACGGATGAAGTCCTGCCACTCGGCATCTATCCGGAGATCAATGTTTCCTATGAAAAAACCAACGCGAACGCTTCGCCTGCCATTTACTTTGACAGCTATGGCCACGCGGTCGTGCCGCTGCTCGGCGGCATCGCCATCCGCGACCTGAACGCGAAGGAAACCACGACGCTGGGCTATTTCTCCCCGAAGCAGCATGACGGCGGCGGTTACGTCATCCAGAGCTCCTATACGTTCCTGGACTCGGAAAACCGCATCGTCTGCCCCACCAGCAACAACCATGTGCTGATGCTGCGGGCAACCGATGAAGCAGGAAACGTCCTGCCTGAATTTGAAAAGGTACTGGACATTGACATCAAGGCGGCAGCCGAAGCTGCGCTCGGCAAGGAGCTGACGCAGAATCTTCTTTCCGTGGTCTTTGACTACGACGGCAACCTCTGGTTTGCCACCGGCGGCTTCCGCATCTATCCCGAGCGTGAGCAGCAGGGCGTGCTCGGCTACATCGCCCACTCGGCGATCGAGGCGATCCTGAACGGAGAGCAGGCCGACCTTTCGAAGGCCGTCTTCGTCTACGGGCTGGCGCTCGGCGAGGGCGCGGAAAACGGGATTGCCGCCTCCAAGGACGGCGCGGTCATCCTGACAAACCAGAACTGCTATCTGCTGCGTGCCAATAACGGTGTCGAGGCTGTCTGGTGCACGCCGTATGAGAGCGTCGGCGCGAAGGTCAGCGGCGAAAACGACAAGACCACCGGCGGCGGTCTTGCCTGGGGCGGCGGCTGCTCTCCGTCGCTGACGCCGGATCTTGTGATGTTCACCGACAATGCTGACCCCGTCAAGCTGCTGGCTCTGGATATGAAGACCGGTGAGATCGTTGCAAGTCTGCCGGTGCTGGATGATCTGCCCGAGGGCTATCAGGTGGCGGTTGAAAACTCTGCCATCGTCTATGATGACAGCGAGGGCACCGTCAGCACGATTGTCTGCAACTGGTTCGGCGCAGGCAGCGCAGGCCTTGCCGATCCCGACAGCGATTCCTCCATCCAGAGCTATGCCAACATCTATGACACAAACTGGCTGACAAAGGGCAACTGCATGATCGCGCCCGGCGTCGAGCGCGTGGACACCGTGAAAACCGATTCCGGCTATGAGATGAAGAGCATCTGGTCTCGAAATGACCTGAGCGATACATCGATTCTCAAGCTCTCCACCGCGACGGGCTATATCTACGGCTATGTGCAGGATCTGGAAAGCGGCATGTGGCAGTACATCATTCTGGACTTTGCCACCGGCGAGACGGTATTCACCATGGACGTCTCCAACAAATATGGCTACAATAACATGGCTATCGGTATGTATGCCGGAAACAGCGGCAACGCGCTCTACTGCCCGACGGGCTATCTGGAGCTGCTGTGCTTGCAGGACCGCTTTGTGTATCTTCCCGAAATGCCCTACCGCAAGGTCGATCTCGATAAGGCCGCGCGGAACGTACTGACACAGGAACAGTTTGAGCAGGACGGCGGTGACGGCACGGTCGCCAGCTGGCGCAATACTGTGACGGTCGAAAATGTTCATCCCAACACGACGGTCTCGTTCCGGATGAACAATCTTTCCGGAAGCGCCGCTGAGCTGAAGCTCTATGGCTACGGTGCAGACGGAAAGCTGGCGGAGGTCGGCAAAGAGCTGTGGTCGATCACGGATGAGACAGGCGCTGCCGTGGATACCCTGTCCGATGGCACACTGTATGAGCTGCGTGTGAGCGTCGCAGACGGCGGCGCGTTCGACCTGAGCGAGACGGAAAAGGAAATCAAAATTTCCGCTGTACTTGCAAAGTAAGACTCAAGGAAAGCTGTCAAAAAACTACAAAATCACCCCCGTTTCTGATTGATATGCTCCCTTTATGAGAGATAGTGAAATAAAAACACTGTCAATTACGAAGGGAGCATTGTTCATGTCAAGAAGGAAAACCAGCAGATCAGAGCAACTGTCGGCGGCGAAAGCCTCTGCATGACCTGTGGACGCGTCAGCCCTTTGTCCACGCAGTCTACCTTTGAGGACTTGGCGGTGGATTTCGAGGGTACAACCGCCAGTGGCGCGGAGCGATTCTACCGGCGGACGCTTGACAAGCTGCGCCTGAAGCTGCTTGAAAGCAGGCTTGTCCATACCGTGACGCTGAAGCAGACCGAATGCCGCAAAAGGAACAAAAAATAGCCGCCGCTGCCTACCTGTATCAGGCGGACAACGACGGCGAATGGGGAGAGATGAGATTTGACTTTGCAACCGGCACAGCGGAGATCGTCTGGCTGGCGGAGTGGGACACGATAAAGTCCAATATCTTTGCAAGGACGGCGATTCGGTACATCCATAGCTTGCCGGAGGTGCGGCTGCTGAAAGAGGCTGTTGTGATGTTTGATTAAGCATTGTGATCATAAAAATTTACAATTTTTATTCAAGCAATCGCCTGATTTATTTTGTGAAGTCTGATATCTTATTATAAGAAACACTGGATAATGCACAGAAATGGGGGGATTGTGTTTTGAGGGAAGAAAAGAAAGCCGAAAAGAGACAGGAGCTTGTAGGCGTCTGCCTTGACTGCTTTGTCGAAAAGGGGCTGACCGTTGCCACGACAAAGGACCTCTGTAAGGCGGCAAAGCTGCAAAACGGCGGCATCTACTATTACTTCTCCACCAAAGAGGAAATCGTTCTTGCCTGCGCCGAGGAAGCGATCAGTCGAATTGAAAAAGCCGCGTTTGCCATCGTGCTTGAAGATATTAGTGACATCAAAAGCATGATGGATCATCTCGGTGAGCTGGCGGATAAAATGTCGCCTACCATGCGCTTTCTGGTCAGCGTATGTGTGTCGCGCGAATACGGAGAAAAGGTAAAGCCTTCCCTTGTGCGGCTTGCGGCAAGATACCCTTATTACACGGGTAGGATTGCGGAGATCCTCGGCTGCACCGACGAAGAGGTTGCGCCGTTCGTTCATCTGTCGATCCTCGCCATCAACAATTATATGATCTTTGCCGAGCGAGCGCTGTTTGACCCACAAATCGAAGCGGTCAAAAAAGAGCTTTCAAGGCTTGCGGAAAGAAAGGGGCGGAATAATCGATAGTTTACCATAAAGAGAAAATCACAAACGACTTCATAGTCAATCCATACGCACAAACCCTTCCGAGGAGATGACCAAAAACAGAAGAGAATCATAGGAGGACAACATGAAAAAGATATTTGCAATTCTACTATCGCTGCTTACGCTGCTTTCCTGCGGGCTTCTTTCCGCCTGCTCTGCCGAAAAAACGCAGCCGGATACATTGGATACTGAAACCGTGTGGGAAACGGTCAGCGAGGCATACATCTATGCGTTCCCGCTGGTGCTGACCGACGCAACCAAAACATTATCGACCAATACGGACGGGACCATGACTGGCCGTGCGCCCATCAATCAGTTCAACCATGCAAAAAAGCTGGCGGACGCCTCTTTCCGCACCGTCGTGACGCCGAACGTCGATACCGTCTATTCGCAGGCATGGCTTGACATCAGCACAGAGCCTATGGTCTACGTCCTGCCGGAAACGGATCGCTTCTGCAATGTGCAGCTTCTGGATGCGTGGACGAACACCGCCGCCGTGCTGGACAAGGCGGGTGCTTATGCCATCGCGCTTCCCGGCTGGGAGGGCGAGCTGCCCGACGGTGTGACGCGCGTGGACGTGCCCACCGCAACGATGTGGTCGATCACCCGCACGGTGCTGTCCGGGAACGAGGATCTGCCCAATGTCTATGCCATTCAGGAGCAGATGCAGCTCCTGCCTCTTTCGGCTTATGTACAGGGAGGCGAGTATACCGCACCGCAGGGAACTTATAAAGAGGAAAATGACTTTGTTCCCGTGAACAAGGTGCTTTCCATGACGCCAGCAGAGTTTTTCAATACGGCGAACGCTCTGATGCAGGTCAACCCGCCCGCCGATGCGGATGAGGAACTGCTGAAGAAACTCTCCGCCATCAACGTGGGCGCGGGTAAGACCTTCGACGCCGCCCTCCTGGGCGAAGGAGCTGCCGAGCGCTGGACGCAGATGCTTCAGGGGCTTCGCGCCACGCTTGCCGCCGACGGCGCGAAGTATGCGCAAAAACTCGGTCAGTGGATCTATTACGGCAAGCCCATCGGCGACTTCGGCACGGAGTATACCTACCGCGCGATGGTAGCGCTGGTGGGGCTTGGCGCCAACACCGTGGACGTGGCAATCTATCCCAAGACAGCGGTGGATGAGACCGGCGCAGCGCTGACCGGAGAAAAGAAGTATACGCTCCACTTTGAAACCCTTCCTCCCACGCTGGAGGGCGGCTTCTGGTCCGTGACCGCCTACGGAGAGGATGATTTCCTCATTGACAATTCCATCGACCGCTACTGCATCAACGACCGCTCCGACTTCAAGCTGAATGCGGACGGCACATTGGATATTATCCTGTCCAAGGATGCACCGGAAGACACCTCTAACTGGCTGCCTGTTTCCGACGGGGAATTTCATCTGTTCATGCGGATCTATGTACCGGATATGACAGCACTGGATAGCTGGCAGCCACCTGTTATCCGCGAACAATAAGGAGATGGAAAAAGAATGGCTATGAAACGTATTGCAGCAATGCTTCTTACATCGGTACTATTGCTGTCCTGCGTCGGCTGTGCGCAGGATGTGCGCAAAGAGCTGGGCGCGGAAAAGGCAGACCTGGGTCTGACCGCCGATGTCAAGCCCGCCACAGACTTTACGGCAAAGGCAAATGCCGCCATCTACGATGAACTTGACTTCGATGATAAGCAGGAATATGAATTCGCCACCCGTGGACTGATCGACGCGCCGGAAACACTGGAACTAAAGGACGAGGATGGGAAGATCCTCTGGAGTCAGGAAGCCTATGCGTTCCTGGACGATTATGAAAAAGCGCCTGACAGCGTAAATCCCAGCCTCTGGGAGAACACGAAGAACAACCATGCCTATGGTCTTTTTGAAGTGACGGATGGCATCTATCAGGTCCGCGGCTATGACATGGCAAACCTCACCGTTGTCAAGGGCGATACCGGCTGGATCGTCTTTGATACGCTGATGAGCGTGGAGTGCAGTCAGGCTGCCATGCAGCTGATCGAAAAGAATCTTGGTAAATTCCCGGTCAAGGCCGTCATCATCTCTCATTCCCACGCCGACCATTTTGGCGGCATCGCCGGCGTGATGGCGAAAGAGGATAAGGCAGACGAGACACTTTCTATTGAAGATCAGCTCGCCAGCGGCAAGATCCCCGTGATCACGCCTGTGGGCTTCACGGAGCACTCCGTGAAGGAAAATGTCTACGCCGGTAAGGGTATGGGCCGCCGCAGCAATTATCAGTATGGCATCCTTCTGACCCCCGGCGTGACCGGCAAGCTGGCGCAGGGCATCGGCATGGGACAGTCCACCGGAACGGTCTCGTTCATGACGCCCAGCTATGAAATCACGCAGTCTGGCGAAAAGCTGACGATCGACGGTGTGGAGCTGGAGTTCCAGCTCACGCCGGGTACGGAAGCGCCCGCCGAAATGAACACGTGGCTGCCCCAGTACAAGGCGCTTTGGATGGCGGAAAACTGCACCGGCACGCTCCACAATCTCTACACGCTGCGCGGCGCGGAGGTGCGCGACGGCGCGGCATGGGCAAGCTATATCACCGAGGCCATTTCCCTTTACGGCAAGGACGCGGAGGTCACCTTCCAGTCCCACAACTGGCCGCACTGGGGAAACAACGTGGTGAACGACTACATGGTCAACACGGCTGCCGTGTATAAGTTCATCAACGACCAGACTCTGACCTATATCAATCAGGGCTACACCAGCGACGAGATCTCCAACATGATCGAGCTGCCGGAGGCGCTGAACAAGATCTGGTACACCCGCCAGTACTACGGCACGGTGGCGCATAACGCCAAGGCGGTCTATCAGAAGTTCATGGGCTGGTATGACAGCAACCCTGTCAACCTGAACCCCCTCACGCCCAGCGACAGCGCGAAGAAGTGGGTGGAGTATCTGGGCGACGTGGACAGGGCGCTGCAAATGGCAAAGGCCGACTTTGACAAGGGCGAATATCAGTGGGTCGCCGAGATCACGAACGCCATCGTGTTTGCCGATCCGACGAACATCGACGCGCGCCTGCTGTGCGCCGACGCGATGGAGCAGCTTGGGTATCAGGCAGAATCCGGCCCGTGGCGCAACGAATACCTGACCGCCGCGCAGGAGCTGCGCCATGGCAACGCGAATCTCACGGCCGCCGCGAAGAACACCGGCGAAATGGTCAAAGCGTTGTCCGCGCCGATGCTGTTTGATTATATGGCCATCGTCATGGATAAGCAGGCGCTGGCGGACGAGGATTTCACCGTGAATGTGACGCTGCCCGACGTAGGCGAGCGGCACATGCTCCGCGTGAAGAACGGCGTGCTGCTGGTCTACAAGAACACGCTGTCCGACAGCGCGGACGTATCCGTCACCTGCCCGAAGAACGCGCTCTTCGCGATTCTGACCAACAATCAGGAAACCGTTGCCAAGGCCGTTCAAATCGAGGGTCGCGCCGAGCTGCTGACGCGGATGATGGAGAACATGAACCAGTTCCAGATTACAGGAATCAACCCCTTTAACATCATCGAGCCGTAACAACTCGCCGGATAAACGCGCATCATCATAAAGGGCTGCCGCATGAAGACCGATATGGCCTTCTGCGGCAGCCCTTTGCCGTATAATAGTTTACGCCATCCCCATCTTTTCGGCGATCTTCTGCCCGAAGGGCGTGCCCGCCACGCCGCCGACGCCCGTTTCCTTGAGGGAGACGTCCATCTTGTCGCCGACCTCGCGCATCGCCAGAATCACCTCGTCCGGCGGCACAGCCGAGCGAATGCCCGCCAGCGCCATATCTGCGCTGGACATGGCGATCACGGCGCCCGCCGCGTTGCGCTTTACGCAGGGAACCTCCACAAGCCCGGCAATCGGGTCGCAGACCAGCCCAAGCATGGCCTTGATGGCGATGGCCGCCGCGTGGCAGACGGCCTGCGCGTCGCCGCCGCCCAGATAGCACAGCGCCGCCGCGCCCATCGCGCTGGCCGTGCCGATTTCCGCCTGACAGCCGCCCGCCGCGCCCGCGATGGACGCTTTGGCCGCGACGACCTGACCGATTGCGCCCGCGACATACATCGCGCGCACCATCGCCTCGTCGCTCAGCCCCTCGCGCTGCTGATACGGCAGCAGCACCGCGGGCAGAACGCCGCAGCTCCCCGCCGTCGGCGCGGCGACGATGCACTTCATGCAGGCGTTGCTTTCGCCCATCTCCAGCGCCTGCGCGATAACCCCGCCGATGTAATCCCCGCAGATGGTTTTGCCCCGCTGCACATAGGC
>ENA-OQQW01001891-OQQW01001891.1-human-gut-metagenome-genome-assembly--contig:-NODE-1891-length-11537-cov-6.063142_pt1 | contig 11537 bp, 8 predicted proteins | sample MGYA00243234_ERZ505098 | MGnify/ENA primary metagenome ERZ505098 (study PRJEB26097, sample SAMN02712086) | human gut metagenome | biome: Gut microbiome | host: Homo sapiens | place: Denmark: Copenhagen... | reverse complement strand
GCTGCCGCACCTCGCTCGCCGTATCGGCACTTAGAATTATGCGGTATTGCCATAACATAAACGTTCGATTTTACGGAGAAAAGAGGAACCACTATGCGTGTTTTGATTGCTGCCGGCGGAACAGCCGGCCATATCAACCCGGCGCTTGCCATTGCCGGAGCCTTAAAGGCGGCGGACCCCGCGGCCGAGATCCACTTTGCTGGGCGGAAAGAGGGCATGGAGTACGGCCTTGTAACCAAGGCAGGGTACCCGTTCCACCATATTGAGATCAACGGTTTCCAGCGCAAGCCAACCCTGAAGAACGTGGGCCGCAACGTGGTAGCGCTCTACCACCTGGCCCTGTCTGGCCCGCGCACGGCGGCTATCCTGAAAGAGGTCCGGCCCGATCTGGTCATCGGCTGCGGCGGTTATGTCAGCGGCCCGGTGGTGCGCGCCGCCGCCAAAAAGGGCATCAAGACCGCCATCCATGAGCAGAACGCATTCCCCGGTGTGACCAACAAGCTGCTGGCCAAGGATGTGGACGTGGTGTTTGCCGCTTCCGCCGCTGCGGTGGAAAAGCTTGGCGCGCCGGAGAAGACCCTTGTGGTTGGCAACCCTGTCCGCCCGGAAATTTTGAACCGTGACCGCGCCGCCGCCCGTGCTGCTGTGCACGCGGGGGACCGCACCGTGATTTTGAGCTTCGGCGGCTCTTTGGGGGCCCGCCGTATCAACGAGGTTGTGGCAGAGCTGTGCGCGTGGGAGCAGGCAAACGATCTGCCCGTGCTGCACCTGCACGCCACCGGCAGCCGCGGCGTAAAGCTGTTTGAGGACCTGGAAGCCAAGAACCACTTTGCCCCCGGTGCCAACCTTGTGGTAAAAGAATACATTGATAATATGCCGGATCTGCTGGCCGCGGCGGACCTTGTTATTTCCCGCTCCGGTGCGCTGACACTGGCGGAGCTGGAAGCCATGGGCCGCGCGTCCATCCTGATCCCCAGCCCCAATGTGGCCGAAAACCACCAGTATTACAATGCACTGGAGCTGCAAAACGCCGGTGCCGCCATTGTGATTGAAGAAAAAGACCTGACCGGTGTCAAGCTGATCGAAACCGTGCATGCCCTGTTGGCAGAGCCCGGCAAACTGACGGCCATGGGCACCGCCGCCAAGACTCTGGGCAACCCCAAGAGCCTGGAACTGATCACCGCAAAGCTGCTGGAACTGGTGAACGGAAAGTAACCTGCCGGAACAAACCGGCAGCAAATAAAAGCTGAAACACAGAAAGGAGGTACACCCCATGGACCGCAATCAGCGCAGCCGAAACCAGAAAAAAAGTGTACCTCCCCGCAAGGGTCAGCCCAGCCATCGCAACACCAAAAGCGCCCCGCCGCAGCGCAGCAGCCGCCCGGCGGGCAGCCAGCAGCGGCCAAAGGGCAGCGGCCAGCGTCCCGCAAAACAGCCCGAACGCCAGCCGCCCAAACAGCAGCAAAAGCGCCCCCGCCCCCAACAGAACCCCCAAAAGCCGGGGTACCGTTCCAGCGCGCCACAGGTGCAGCGCCGCGTTACCCGCGCGGAACAGCTGCGAATCCGCCGCCGCAAGGCCATCATCGGGGTGCTGTGCGTTTTGGCAGTGCTGGTGGTCGGCATTGTGCTTTCCATCAACCTGTTGTTCAAGGTGACGGATTTCCGGGTGGAAAATGCGGACCGCACCACTCCCGCCAATACCGGCATTTATACCGAACAACAGCTGATCGATGCAACCGGCATTCAGGTGGGGGATAACCTGTACGGCTTTTCCACCAAAGAAAAATCTGACCAGCTGTTGGCGCAGATGCCGTACCTGGATGTGGCAGTCGTCACCCGCCAGGCCCCCGGCACCGTGATCATCCGGGTGCAGCCTGCGGTGGAACGCTTTAAGATGGAGTATTCCGGCAGCTGGCTGGTGCTGAGCGAACAGCTGAAAGTGCTGCGTGTGGAGCCGGCAGAGCCGGATAATCTGGTGCAGCTGGATGCCCTGTTGCCAGAGGGCGCGGCCACCACGCCGGGCAGCTTCCTGACACTGGATGCCCCCAGCGAGCCGACCGCCCTGGCAACGGCCATGCCAAGCGGCACCGCAACGTCGGAAAATGCAGACGAAGCCGATACGGCACAGGAGACCCCCAACGAGGTGCTGAACGAACTGCTGGGCGAACTGGACCAGTATGGCCTGCTGGATGGCACCACGGTGCTGACCATGCAGAACATGACCGAGCTGAGCTTTTTGTATCAGGGCCGTGTGTCGGTCCAGCTGGGCACGGCAAACAATCTGGATTACAAGATCCGGTTTGCCGCCTATATCATTCTGGATACCGGTGGCGATGGCCTGGCAAGCAGTGACCGCGGTACGCTGGATGTTTCGGACCAGCAGACGGACGGCACCATTCAGCCGCGCTTTTTGCCGGCGGAAAACCCTGTGGCCACCCCGGAGCCGACCCCGGAACCCCCGGCAGAGGATACCACGGATGCTGCCGCCGATGCAGCGGCAGATGGTGCAGACCTGACTGCCGATGCGCCCCAGGATGACACCCAAAGCCAGGAATAAAAGAACAACCGATCCTGCCGATGCCGTTTCCAAGCGGTGCGGCAGGACTTTTTTTATTGCTGCCTGTAACAAAACGGCGGCCGCGGCCACCAATATCATGTAAGGCGCCTGAACAAAGCGAAAGGAGGTGGGCCAAAGCATGAAACTGCCGGAGCTGGAGGAACTGTACCGGCGCTACCGGATGGATCTGTACCGCTACCTCTGCTTTTTGACCCACGACCCTGTGCAGGCGGAAGACCTGTTGAGCGAAACCTTTGTGCGGGTCATCAAGCGGCTGCCCACTTTCCGTGGAGAGTGCGAGGTAAAAACCTGGCTGTTTGGCATTGCACGCAATATCTGGCTGGAAAGCCTGCGCAGGCGGCACCAGTCCGTCAGCCTGGACGATTTGATGGAACGCTACATAACCGATGATGCCCTGACCGAAACCACCGCCGCCCGCCAAAAGCTGCGCCGCGTGCAGGCTTTGCTGCAACAAAAGGACGAGCGCACCCGCAGCGTGGTATACCTGCGGGCGCAGGGGTATTCGTACCAGGAAATTGCCCAAAAACTGCAAATAACCGAAGCATCCGCGCGGGTGGTGGAGCACCGTACCCGCGCCTGGCTGAAAGCAACCCTGCAAAAGGAGGGATACGACGAATGACGCAAGAAAAAGAAACAAACCGGCAAGCAGAACAGGGAAAAGCAGAAACCGAAATTCCCTGCGCGGTCTGCCGGGATTTGATCCCGCTGGTGCAGGATGGCGTTGCCAGCCCGGAAAGTGAAGCGCTGGTAAAAGCCCACCTGCAAACCTGCCCGGAATGCCGCACCCTGTGGCAGGCGGGCGGCGGGCAGGCCCTGCCACAAAGCCTGCCCGCACCCGATGATGCCCGCCTGCTGCAAAAGATCCGCCACAAATACAATACCGGCCTGCTGATGTTTGCAGCGCTGGGCATGGGCTTTGGGGTGCTGACAAGTTACGGCGAACATTCCAACTGGATCATCCTGATTTTCCCGTTTGTGTGTGCTGCGGCCGTGTATCAGGACCCCCAGATGTGGAAGCTGCTGATGGCAGTGGGGGAGGGCATTGCCCTTTGCGCGCTGCTGCGGACCTTCGTGCGTTATTGGCAGTATGGGGCCACCCTGATGGAGTACCCGGTCACCCTAATTGTGTACAGCGTTTTTATGCTGGGGCTGTGCGGCGTTGGCTGCCTGATTGGCTGGCTGCTGAACTATGCCAGCGGGAAAGGAGAGAAAAAACATGAAAGTGAAAAGTAAGCGGAAGATGGCAGGCATTCTGGCGGCGGTGCTGATTGCTTTGGTGCTGCTGGCCTTTGACTGCATCAACGGCGACCCCATCAGCGAGCGCTGGGCCATGCACCGGGCCATACAGTTTGCGGAAAAACTTTACCCGGACCAGACTTTTACGGCAGAAAACGCAGGTTCGATGCGGGGATTCTGCTATACAGTAAGCGTACAATCCCAGCAAAGCCGGGATACCCGGTTCTATGTGGAAACGAGTTTCTGGCTCTTTACCAGCGATACCCCTACCGTTGACCACACCCAGTATGTGGATGCCCGGCTCAACACTGCATGGCGTATGGACGAGGAAGCGCGGGCTGACCTGGCACCGGCCCTGGTCGATGCCCTGCCGGAATATGACATTCCATACGATGAAGCGCAGCAATGCGTGATGGTGATTCTGCCGTATGAATCAGGGAAAAATATCTCTGATCTGGGCATGGAATACCAGCAGTGGCTGCCATTGGACGCCCCGTTTGAAAAGGAGATTCTGCAGCATGTACCGGCCAAGCTGGCGGTCACGATTCAAACCACATCGCAGCCCCAGCAGGCAGATTTGCAGTCCGCACTGCAAAAAATAAAAGCCGCCTGCGAAGCAAACGGCTACAATTTTGCCACCTATAATGTGACCATGATCCAGCGGGATATCCCCTATGAGACCGCTCTTGCCCAATGCATAGAATCCGACGATGTGGCGGCGGGGGAGATTTGAAGCGGGATAGTAAAGCCATCATTTACGGTGCGGTAGGGCGGATGCCCTCATCCCGCCGTGGAGAAACCTTGCCGGTTGCGGCAAACGCCGCAAATAATTTGTACGGGACGATGCTCGTCATCGTCCCGTGAACGGGCTGTGGCCAATCATTTACCCCCACATATGGCAAACGACCGCTGGCGCACAATGTGCGCCCCTACGGGTGGGATGTATGGTAAATGATGATTGCGCGTTATAAAACGCGCTCTGTAGGGAACGGTCTTGATCGTTCCGAAAACCATAAATTAGATGTATGATGGAATATAATCCCCCTAAAACTCAAAAAGGCTGCTCCTTCAACCGAAGAAGCAGCCTTTCGCTTATTCATCCAATCATGATGCTATCGTAATCTTATAATTCCTCAAGCCCAAATAAATCAAACATTCAGCTCCACATGCTGGCCAAGATCCTCTTTGTTGGCGTCCAGCACGGGACGGATAACTTCGGCCAGGAACTCTTCCACCTGCTGCGGGGCGCGGCCGGTGAAATCTTCGGGGCTCAGCTCGGCCTCGATCTCCTCGCGGGTCAGACCGAATGCAGGGTCAGCTTCCACGCGGGCAATCATATCATTGGGCTTGCCCTCCTGCTTGACCACAGCGGCAGCGGCCACGGCGTGCTCGCGCAGGCGCTCGTGCAGCTCCTGGCGGTCGCCGCCTTTCTTGACGGCTTTCATCATGATGTTCTCGCTGGCCATGAACGGCAGCTCAGCCATCACGCGGCTGCGGACAACCTTGGGGTAAACCACCAGCCCGTCCGAAACATTCAGCAGAATGTTCAGGATGGCATCAGCGGCCAAAAAGCCCTCAGCCATGGCGATGCGCTTGTTGGCGGAATCGTCCAGCGTGCGCTCAAACCACTGGGTGCCGGCGGTGATGGCGGGGTTCAGCACATCCACCATCAGGTAGCGGGAAAGCGCGCAGATGCGTTCGCAGCGCATGGGGTTGCGCTTGTACGGCATGGCGGAAGAACCGATCTGGTTCTTTTCAAACGGCTCCTCCATCTCCTTAAAGTTGGCCAGCAGGCGGATGTCGGTGGCCATCTTCATGGCGCTCTGGGCAAGACCGGCAATGGCGGAAAGCACATTGTAGTCCACCTTGCGGCTGTAGGTCTGGCCGCAGACGGGCACAACCTTGTCAAAGCCCATCTGGGCGCACACATCGGCTTCCACTGCCTTGACCTTGGCAGAATCGCCGTTGAACAGCTCAATAAAGCTGGCCTGGGTGCCGGTGGTACCCTTAACGCCGCGCAGGGCCAGCTGGCTGATCTGGTGGTCAATCTCCTGCAGGTCCATGTAGAACTCGTTCATCCACAGGGCAGCGCGCTTGCCAACGGTGGTCAGCTGGGCGGGCTGGCAGTGGGTGTAAGCCAGGCAGGGCATATCCTTGTACTGCTCGGCAAAATCGGCCAGGTTGGCCAGCACGCCGATCAGCTTTTTGCGCACCAGCTGCAGGCCTTCGCGCATGATGATAACATCGGTGTTATCGCCAACATAGCAGCTGGTAGCACCCAGGTGGATGATACCCTTTGCCTTGGGGCACTGCAGGCCGTAAGCGTAAACATGGCTCATGACATCGTGGCGCACCAGCTTTTCGCGGGCAATGGCTTCCTCGTAATTGATGTCATCCTTGTGGGCTTCCAGCTCGGCAATCTGTTCATCGGTAATGTCCAGGCCCTGCTTCTGCTCAGCCTTGGCCAGCGCAATCCACAGCCTGCGCCAGGTGCGGAACTTGTTATCGTCCGAGAAAGTATACTGCATCTCATCGGAAGCATAACGGGTGGAAAACGGAGAAATATAACGATCATGTGCCATTGGTCGGGTTTCCTTTCTTACAGCATGTCTTACAGTTTGAAGTAGTTCACGCCGCCTTCAAAAATCGGCTGGTACTTGTCGCCGGTAACGTTTTTGTACAGGCTGTCGCCGCTGCGCTCAGAATGGCCCATCTTGCCGAACACGCGGCCGTCCGGGCTGGTAATGCCCTCAATGGCCAGCACAGACCCGTTGGGGTTGTAGCGCATATCCATGGTGGGCACGCAGTTCAGGTCAACATACTGGGTGGCAACCTGGCCGTTGTTGATCAGCTGCTGCAGCAGGCCGTTATTGCAGACAAAGCGGCCTTCGCCGTGGCTGATGGCGATCAGGTGTTCATCATCCACATTGCATTCGCTCAGCCAGGGGCTCTTGTTGGAAGCTACGCGGGTGCGCACCAGCATGCTCTGGTGGCGGTGGATGGTGTTAAAGGTTAGGGTCGGGTCGTTCTCGGTAATCGGGCGGATCTCGCCATAAGGCACAAGGCCCAGCTTAATCAATGCCTGGAAGCCGTTGCAGATGCCGAGTGCCAGGCCGTCACGCTGGTTCAGCAGGCGGTTGACGGCATCGGCCACAGCGGGGTTACGGAAGAACGCCGCAATGAACTTGGCGGAGCCGTCCGGCTCATCGCCGCCGGAAAAACCGCCCGGCAGCATCAGAATCTGGCTCTGGTCAAGCTCTTTCACCAGGGCTTCGCAGCTGGCGGCAACATCGGCGGGGGTCAGGTTCTTCAACACCAGAATGTGCGGGTCGCCACCGGCGCGGCGGAATGCGCGTGCAGTGTCGTATTCGCAGTTGGTGCCGGGGAACACAGGGATGATAACGCGCGGGGTGGCCAGGCGCACAGCCGGGGCAACGCGCTGGAAGCAGTTGACCTTGTATTCCAGGGATTTAACTTCCTCGCCAGCCTTGAGGTAGGGGAAGACAGGCTGCAGCTTTGCTTCCCATACATCCTGCAGGTGCTGCAGGTCGATGTTTTCGCCGTTGACGTTGATGACGTAATCCACGGTGGTGGAACCGAGGAATTCACCGGCAGAAGCATCCAGAAGCTCCAGAATAACTGCGCCATAGCAGGGCTTGAACAGGTCGTCCAGGTTGATATCGCGGCTCAGGGACAGGCCCACGTGGTTGCCGACGCACATCTTGAACAGTGCTTCGGCAACGCCGCCGTAACCCGGCGTTGCTGCGGCCAGCACCTTGCCTTCGTCGATCATCTGCTCCACGATCTTGTAGATGGAAAGCAGGCTGCCGATCTCCGGCATGCCGTCCTTGTACTGCGGCTTCAGGATGACAACAGAGCTGTTGGCTTTCTTGAACTCAGGGCTCATGACGTTGGCGGTGTTGCCAATGGCGGTGGCAAAGCTGACCAGCGTGGGGGGAACATCCAGGCCTTCAAAGCTGCCGGACATACTGTCCTTGCCGCCGATGGAAGCAATGCCAAGGCCCATCTGGGCATCCAGCGCGCCAAGCAGGGCGGCCAGCGGCTTGCCCCAGCGTTCGGGGGCAGTGTTCAGGTGCTCAAAATATTCCTGGAAAGTCAGGTACATATCCTTGTGGCGGAAACCGGCGCAAACCAGTTTGGTCACGCTTTCCACAACGGCCATGTAAGCGCCGCGGTAGGGGTCCGCTTCAGTCAGATAGGGGTTAAAGCCCCAGGCCATGCCGGAGCAGGTGGTGGTTTCGCCATCCACCGGCAGTTTGGCAGCCATGGCCATGGTGGGGGTCAGCTGGTATTTACCGCCGTAAGGCATCAGCACGGTGGAAGCGCCGATGGTGGAGTCAAACCGCTCGCCCAGACCTTTCTGGCTGCAAACGTTCAGGTCGCCAACCAGGTTTTCCAGCTTTTCGGCAAAGGTGGAACCGGCCCACTGGGGCTGCCATACCGTGCCGGGCAGAACATGCACATCGGCATGGCGCTCGGCACCGTTGGAGTTCAGGAACTCGCGGGAAAGGTCCACGATGGCAACGCCGTTCCAGTTCTCGCGCATCCGCTTTTCCTCGGTAACGGTAGCAACCACGGTGGCTTCCAGGTTTTCCTCATTGGCAAGGGCAATGAACTTTTCGGCATCCTCAGCGGCAACGGCAACAGCCATGCGCTCCTGGCTTTCGCTGATAGCCAGCTCGGTGCCGTCCAGGCCCTCGTACTTCTTGGTAACTTTGTTCAGGTCAATGTTCAGGCCGTCGGCCAGCTCGCCGATGGCAACGGAAACGCCGCCTGCGCCAAAGTCGTTGCAGCGCTTGATCATGCAGCAGGCGTCCTCGCGGCGGAACAGGCGCTGCAGCTTACGCTCAATGGGGGCGTTGCCCTTCTGCACCTCGGCACCGCAGGTTTCCAGGCTGGTCAGCTTGTGGGCCTTGCTGGAGCCGGTAGCGCCGCCAATGCCGTCACGGCCGGTGCGGCCGCCCAGCAGGATGATCACATCGCCGGGCTGGGGCTCTTCGCGGCGGACATGGCTGGCCGGGGTAGCACCCACAACAGCGCCGATCTCCATACGCTTTGCCACATAGCCGGGGTGGTACAGTTCAGCAACCTGGCCGGTGGCAAGGCCGATCTGGTTGCCATAGCTGGAATAACCGGCAGCAGCAGTGGTAACCAGCTTGCGCTGGGGCAGCTTGCCGGGCATGGTTTCGGCAACCGGCTTGAGCGGGTCGCCTGCGCCGGTCACGCGCATGGCCTGGTAAACATAGCTACGGCCGGACAGCGGGTCACGGATGGCACCGCCGATGCAGGTAGCAGCGCCGCCGAACGGCTCAATCTCGGTGGGGTGGTTGTGGGTCTCGTTCTTGAAGAGGAACAGCCAATCCTGCAATTCGCCGTCCACATCGCACTTGATTTTGACGGTGCAGGCATTGATCTCTTCGCTCTCGTCCAGGTTCTGCAGGATGCCGCGCTGTTTCAGGGCCTTGGCGCCGATGGTGGCCAGGTCCATCAGGGTGCGGTTCTTTTTATCGCGGCCGGTCTCGGCACGCAGGGCCATGTAACGGTCAAATGCAGCCTGCACAACTTCGTCGTCAATCTTGACATCGTTCAGGATGGTGCCGAAGGTGGTGTGACGGCAGTGGTCAGACCAGTAGGTATCGATCAGGCGGATTTCGGTAATGGTCGGGTCACGCTGTTCAGATTTGAAGTAGTTCTGGCAGAACACAATGTCGGCGTGGTCCATGGCCAGGCCCTTTTCATTGCGGAAATTCTCCAACGCAGCGTCATCCAAAGCGCAGAAGCCGTTCAGGGTTTCCACAGCGGTGGGCACGGCAAATTCCATTTTCAGGGTATCGCGGGTGTCCAGGCTGGCCTCGCGGGCTTCCACCGGGTTGATGACGTACTTCTTGATGGCTTCCAGATCCTCTGCGCTCAGCTCGCCGTCCAGCAGGTAGATGCGGGCACTGCGCACAGACGGACGCTCGCCCTGGCTCAGCAGCTGGATACACTCGGAAGCAGAATCTGCACGCTGGTCAAACTGGCCGGGCAGATACTCCACAGCAAACACCGTCTTGGCGGTGGGCAGCTCGGTATAGGTCACATCGACTGGCGGTTCGCTGAACACGGTGGGGATGGCTTTCTCAAACAGGTCACGGTCAATGCCTTCCACATCATAGCGGTTCAACAGGCGCAGAGCTTTCAGGCCCTTAATGCCAACCAGCTCAACCAGTTCATGCTTCAGGCCCTGGGCTTCGCCGTCAAAGCCGGGCTTTTTTTCTACATAAATGCGGTAAACCATTCTTGTTTAACCCTCCTGTGCTTTCATTGCCGCAAGGGCACGGGCACCAATATCACTGCGGCGGTGCAGTTTGTCAAAATGGATGCAGTCAGCAGCGGCGTAAGCCTTTTTCAGGGCTTCGGGCAGGGTGGCGGCGGTTGCCGTTACACCCAGCACGCGGCCGCCGTTGGTAACCAGCTTGCCATCCTTGATGGCGGTACCGGCATGGTACACGGTCACATCGGCAGCACCGGGCACCTGGCCATTCTCCAGGCCGGTGATCTCCTTGCCCTTTTCATAGGCAACGGGGTATCCGCCGGAAGCCAGTACCACACAGGCGGCAGCGCCATCGCTGAACTTGACCTCGGTCTTGTCCAGCGTGCCGTTGATGCAGGCCTGCATCACGGTCAGCAGGTCGCTTTCCAGCAGGGGCAGTACTACCTGGGTTTCGGGGTCGCCAAAGCGGCAGTTGTATTCAATCACCTTGGGGCCGTCCGGGGTCAGCATCAGGCCAAAGTACAGGCAGCCCTTAAAGGGGCAACCCTCTGCCTGCATGGCGGCAACCGTAGGCAGGAAAATCTTCTCCATGCACTCGGCGGCAATGGCGGGGGTGTAGCAGGGGTTGGGGGCAACGGTGCCCATGCCGCCGGTGTTCAGGCCCTCGTCATGGTCCAAAGCGCGCTTGTGGTCCATGCTGGAAACCATCGGCTTGACGGTTTTGCCATCACAGAAGGACAGCACGCTGACTTCCGGCCCGGTCAAAAATTCTTCCACCACAACATGGTTGCCGGAAGCGCCGAACTTTTTGTCCAGCATGATTTCCTTTACGCCATCGGCGGCTTCCTGCTCATTCTGGCAGATCAGCACGCCTTTGCCCAGCGCCAGGCCATCCGCCTTGATAACAACCGGGTACTTGCCCTTGCTGCGGATGTAATCCATCACCTTGGCGGGGTCGTCAAAGGTTTCATAGCCGGCGGTGGGAATGCCGTATTTTTTCATCAGGTCCTTGCTGAACACCTTGCTGGCTTCAATGCGGGCGGCAGCGGCATCCGGGCCAAAAGCAGGGATGCCCACCTTGGCCAAAGCATCCACCATGCCAAGGGCAAGGGGATCGTCCTGTGCAACAACAACATAATCAAAGGCTTCTGCCTTGGCAAAGGCGACCATGGCGTCTACATCCGTTGCAGGGATGTTTTTGCAGGTGGCATCGTAACCAATGCCGCCGTTGCCAGGGGCACACCAGATATCGCCGCAGTCGGGGCTTTTTTTCAGCGCGCGGATAATGGCGTGTTCACGCCCGCCGCCGCCAACAACCAGAATTTTCATGGCAAACTCCTTAGCTTGAAATGAAAAAAGAATAATGAATAAAGAATAATGAAGGTGGACCGCGTTGCTGCGCACCGCTTAAAAAATATTAGAACTCTAATATCCAAAACCGTGCCGCTT
>ENA-OQQW01001886-OQQW01001886.1-human-gut-metagenome-genome-assembly--contig:-NODE-1886-length-11549-cov-4.335479_pt1 | contig 11549 bp, 7 predicted proteins | sample MGYA00243234_ERZ505098 | MGnify/ENA primary metagenome ERZ505098 (study PRJEB26097, sample SAMN02712086) | human gut metagenome | biome: Gut microbiome | host: Homo sapiens | place: Denmark: Copenhagen... | reverse complement strand
GCTCTTCTTCCAGCTCTTTTAAAAAGTCTCCCAGTTCTCCGGAGGCGTTCTCCAGCAGGTACGACTTCGTTTTCTGTTCTTTCTCCAGATAGTTTTCCCGGATCTGGCCGTTTGTATGTTCAATCTCTGTGCGCAGATCCCGTGCGGAGAGACGATGCGCGCCCGCTCCCATAATGATGATCTGCTCGAGACCGTCCGAGGAAGCCACCGTTACGTTGCCGTTGTGGCCGATCCTGTGAACCGTTTTCTCGATGTACTGGTCAGCCGTCTCCGCCTCTTTCGTATAAACGACATGAATATTATGGTACATGCCGACCTCACCCTGGTTGCCTTTTACTTTGTAGGCATCAAAGACAAGAATCAGCGTCATTTTTTTATATCCCTGATAATTTGACAGGATGTCCATCAGTTTTCCTCTGGCGCTCTCAATATTATACTTCGCCAGCTCATTTAAATCATCCCATGCAAAAATAACGTTATAGCCATCCACCAGCAGATATTCCTCCTGCGGCTCCTTCGGGCGGTTTGATTTTGCATATTTGGGATCCCCGATGCCGGATGACGAGGTGACCGGACGTGTCCGCCGCTCGAAACCGGCGCGCTTCCGCTCCACTTTGCCGTATGTCCTCGTAAAGATTTCTTCCAGCTCCTCTGCCTCCTGCAGGGAAGCTGCCATCGGCACGCGGTCAGATGCTTTTTTTGCTTTCTGCACAGAGGATGCTCCGCCGCTCCGGTCTGCCGCAGATTCGGCTGAATCGCTTTCTTCTTCCGGATTTTCCAGCGTGTATTCCAGATGCATATGGTCTTCCACTTCATTCCATGGAACGACAAAGCCTGCCCCGTGGGCACAGAACACAGAACCCGTCGGATTTTCCACATCCGCCTCGGAATCGTAGCCGATGGAGGCAATCACTTCCTCCGCGTTGTGACACGGCTCATATCCTTTTAAGGTACAGAACACTCTTCCGCGTCCCCGGCTGTAAGCAGTCACTTCTTTCTGATAATCCCGCATCGTCACAACCGGTGCGGTTCCGGTGATCACTGTCATATCGCCTTCCATTTCCGGCGGTTCAAAGCTGCCGTACATCCGCTGGATATCGTTCAGCGCCCGTCCCGTCGATTCCGACGGAATTTCCAGACGGAACGCATAGACCGGCTCCAGCAGAACGGATTCTGCTTTTTTCAGCCCCTGCCGCACCGCACGATACGTCGCCTGGCGGAAGTCGCCGCCCTCGGTGTGCTTAATGTGCGCACGGCCCTTGACCAGCGTGATTTTCATATCGGTAATCTCCGACCCGGTCAGCACGCCGGGATGCTTCCGCTCCAGCAGATGTGTGAGGATCAGACGCTGCCAGTTGCGGTCCAGGGTGTCCTCGCTGCAGACGGTTCCAATCTGCAGTCCGCTGCCCGGTTCTGCCGGCTCCAGCAGCAAATGAACTTCCGCATAATGGCGCAGCGGCTCGAAATGGCCGACACCCTCCACGGTACTGCGGATCGTCTCTTTGTATACAATATTTCCGGCTCCGAATTCCACCCATTCGCCGAAACGCTCGTGGATCAGACTCTTTAAGATCTCGATCTGCACCTCACCCATGACCTGCGCATGGATTTCCGCGAGGCGCTCATTCCAGACAATGTGGAGCTCCGGGATTTCTTCTTCTAACTGGCGCAGTTTTCCAAGCATCTGATGGACATCGCAGTCCGGCGGAAGCTCGATGCGGTACGTCAGCACCGGCTCCAGCACCGGTTTTTCCGCCTCGGTTTCGTTGCCGATGCCCTGACCGGAGAAAGTGCTGTTCAGTCCCGTTACGGCACAGATCGTCCCCGCCGGTGCTTCCTGTACCATCGTATAGCCCGCACCGGAATAAATACGGATCTGGTCTGCCTTTTCTTCGCCGAGCATCTGCTTCACCTTCAGCACGCCGCCCGTGATTTTCAGATGCGTCAGACGGTTTCCTGCCGTGTCCCTTGAAATCTTAAAAACGCGCGCACCAAAATCCCCGCCGTACTCCGGCGTTTTTGTAAACCGGTCCAGAATTTTCAGAAATTCCGTCACGCCCTCCATCTTGAGTGCAGAGCCAAAGCAGCACGGAAAAACCTTCCGCTCTGCGATCATCGTGCGGATCTGGTCTTCTTCCACGCTTCCCGTTTCCAGATACTGCTCCAGCACGTCCTCATCACACATGGCGAGTTCTTCCAGCAATTCTGCGTTCTGGAGATCCTGCGAGAAATTCAGGCAGTGCTCTGAGAGACGGCTCTGCAGTTCTTCCAGCAGTTTTTCCGCATCCGTGCCCGGCTGATCCATCTTGTTGATAAAGAGAAAGACCGGGATCTCATACCGCGCGAGCAGCCGCCACAGGGTTTCCACATGACCCTGCACGCCGTTCGCACCGCTGATCAGAAGAACCGCATAGTCCATGACCTGTAAAGTGCGCTCCATCTCCGCCGAGAAATCCACATGGCCCGGCGTGTCAAGGAGTGTGACCTCCGTCTCGTTCAGCTTCAGCACGGCCTGTTTGGAAAAGATCGTGATACCCCTTGCTTTTTCCAGTTCCTCCGTGTCCAGAAAGGCGTCCTTGTGATCCACTCTTCCGGCTTTCCGGATCTGGCCTGTTTTATATAAAATTCCCTCTGCCAGCGTCGTCTTTCCCGCATCGACATGCGCTAAAATGCCTACCGCCAGTTTTTTGGTTTTTTCCATTTTGTTTCATCCTGTCTGTATGATTCATATTTTTCAGGCCCCCTCATCCCCTGCGGCCCGACTCACTGCTTATTGTACCACAAAACCTCTCATTGCGGAACCCCGGAGTGAAACGCAAAAATCTCAAAGCGGCTTTGTTCCCCCCGTTAAATATAATATTCAATCGCATCTTCCCGTTTCATATGGAAGATCTCAAAAATCTGATCCCGAATTGCCAGAAAATCCTCACTCGTACGATCCCGGTGCTTTCCAAGCGTAATCGTAAGTACTGCTTTGATCTGCCCCGGATTGGCATCGAGAATCACCACGCGGTCGGCGAGATAGATCGCCTCCTCGGAAATTGCAAGGTCCTGGTAGCTGATCCAGTCAAGCGAAGTTTCGAGTGTTGCCGCATCCTGTCCCAGATACTCCTCTGCCACCCGAAGCGCTTCTTTTTTGTCGAGCTTTTCTCCCGCCGCAAAATAGCCGTCCAGCAGTTTCTGAAACGATGCGGGATCTTTTTCGATCACATCGGTCCGGAAATCAGACCGCAGCAGAGAGAATCCTCCCAGAGCTCTTCGGAGCGCGCCAGCACCGTTCCAAAGCCCTGCGTCACCGCAATGTCGTCCAGCGTAAGACCTGCTTTCGCCAGCTCAATCAGTTCCGATGCACCGTCGATTTTTCCGGCGTGCAGTGCATCTGTCAGATCCGACCAGGAGCTGAGATTGTCAATTCCATTCGTTATTGTTTTTTGCTATCACGGGTGCAAATGTAAAACCGGAGAACGCCCGCTTTTCTGCCTGGCTGTTCTCCGGTTTTGCCGTTTCACAGAATAAAATCTCTGTCTGTTTTTATGCCTTTGTCTGCGCTTTTTCCGCATTGCTGTACGCCATCGCGTAAAACAGCTCCTGCGAATTGAGTTTCGTACCGTTCGATTCCCGGTCCACATATTTTCCGCTGGCATTCAGACATTTTCCCTTTTCGTTGTCCTTCATCATCGTCTCGAACATCCAGTCCAGGCGCTCTTTTAAGGTATCATCCAGAACCGGAGCGGCAACCTCAACACGGCGGATGGTATTTCTTGTCATGAAATCGGCGGATGCAAGATAGACCTTCTCGCGCTCTTTCGTTCCAAAACGGTAAATTCTGGAATGCTCAAGGAAGCGGCCGACAATGCTGACAACCTTGATATTTTCCGTGTATCCCTCGATTCCCGGAATCAGACAGCAGATACCGCGGACAATCATTTCGATCTTCACGCCCGCCTGGGAAGCCTCCACCAGCTTGGTGATGATGGCTTTGTCTGTCAGGGAGTTGATCTTAATGCCGATATAACTCTCCTCACCCTGTTTTGCATGCGCAATTTCTTCATCTATCATCTCAAGCACCCGGTTCTGCAGACATTTCGGTGCAACCAGAAGAAGGTCTGTCTTTTCCACGGTCTCGCCCTTTAAGAGCGCTGCAAACACCTCTGCCGCCTCTTTTCCGATCGCCTGGTTTCCGGTGATCAGAGACAGGTCGGTGTAGAGTGCGGATGTTTTTTCGTTATAGTTTCCGGTTCCGATCTGGGTCACATACGATACGCCGTCCTCTGTTTTTCTGGAAATCAGGCACAGCTTGGAGTGGACTTTAAAGCCGTTCAGGCCGTAAATCACGCGGCAGCCGGCCTCCTCCAGGATACGGGAATACTCGATATTGCTCTCCTCATCGAAGCGGGCGCGCAGCTCAACAAGGACAACAACCTCTTTTCCATTCTCTGCTGCTTCGACCAGTGCATCAACAATCTGGCTCTTGTCAGCCAGGCGGTACAGTGTCATCTTAATCGAAACAACGCTCTCATCTTTTGCCGCCTCGTCGAGCAGGCTGATAAACGGTTTGATGCTCTCAAATGGATAGGAAAGCAGAACATCTTTTTTCATAACCTGCGGAATCAGCGGCGCTTTCGAATCCAACTGCGGTGTCATACGCGGGGCGCGGCGCTGATAGAACAGTTGCTTAGTGTCGGCCGTTCCGTTCTGCTCCAGACTGCGCAGATATCCCTGCAGTGCAAAGACAAATGACAGATCCAGCGGCACTCTGGACAGGAATACATGGTCTTTGTCCACCTTGATTTCCTTACAGAGCGATGAAGTCAGCTTCTTGTTCAGCTCACGGGACATCTCCATGCGGACCGGGCTCATACGTTTTCTCTGTTTGATCAGGTTTTCCATTGCATCACGATAATCCAGATCCTCATCGTAAATCGTCTCGGTATCGATATCGGCATTCCGCGTTACACGGATCAGGGATTTTTCTTTTACAACATAATTTTTGAACATCTTCGGAAGGAAGTGCAGAATCAGCTCCTCGGAGAGCATAAAGGTTCCCTTTCTGGTCGGGATGTCGATCAGACGGCGGAATACGTTGTTGCTGCATGGGATGATCGCAGCACGGGTCTTTCCGCCCTTCGTCTCAAGGAGTGCGACCGCATAGATATCTTTGTTTTTCAGGAACGGGAACGGCTGCTGTTTGCTCACAATGTTGGCAGACAGATACGGCGCGATCTCATTATCAAAATACGTTTCCAGCAGTTTTCCCTCTTCAGCGGACAGCTTATTGAAGTTGATGAGGCGGATTCCCTTCGGCTCCAATTCTCCCATCAGCTGCTCATAGATCGCCGCTTTTTTCTGATCCAGGTCTCTTGTCTCCTGCAGAATCGCTTTTACCTGCTGTTCACTCGTCATATTCGTTTTATTTTCCCGGACCACTTCTTTTGATTCCATCTGATCCATCAATGTGCCGACCCGGACACGGTAGAACTCATCCAGGTTTGACTGGTAGATCGAAGCAAACGTCAGACGCTCGGCAAGCGGGACGGCCGGGTTTCCGGCTTCGTTTAAGACTCTCTCATTGAATTTCAGCCAGGATAATTCACGGTTCATCATATAGGGTTCTGATTTTAACTGCTGCTTTTTCATGTATTTTAATTCTCCTTCTTCTGCGCGTTCTTTCAAAGATTCCGCTTTTCTTTTCACTTGCTGTAAAAGCCCTGATGGTTATCATATAATAAGAAAATTTTTTCATCTATCCTGCTATTGTTTTGTTTCTGTAAAATCCATGTAAAGCCATTTTTGTTCTTTTTACAAAACTTTTCGTCCATTGACCGTCAGTTTAAACGTAGTTCCCAGTATTTCTGCCGATTTTCTGCACAGCATCATTCTTCCGAGAAAGATCTCAAAATAGTCATACATCGAACAGATTTTTTCATCAATCTGGAGATTCAATGCGATCTCTGATTTTTTCTCATCCACTTTCAGCTTGGAATCTGTAACCGCATAATTTACTCTGTCATGAATATCGAAAGCAGATTGTTCCTTTTGTCTTACACGGCTTCTTCTGACATCTGTTTTATCTGCGATGATCAAGGCGGCTGAGATCACATCCTCCGGACTTCCCGTTGATTCATCGTGGTTTCCAATTGCAGAAACGATGGTTACTCTGTCTTCCAACGTCATATCCGTTTCTTTTAAAAGTTCATTTGCAAGAAGTGCACCGTACTCTGCATGATGTGATCTGTTAATCACATTTCCAATATCATGCATATAACCTGCAATTTGAGCGAGTTCAATCTCATGTTCCGAATAACCCAGCTTTTTCAGAATTTTTCCTCCCTGATGGGCAACCTGCATACAGTGTTTCTGCGAATGATCCGTATATCCCAGCTGTCCCAGGTTTTCGTTTCCTTTTTTCAGATATGCGTTAATTTCTTTGTTTTTTATAATTTCCTTGTATGTCAATCGTTCGTTCTCCTCTTTTTCAGGCTACAGTCTTTTGACTGCATCCATCCCAGACTCCAGCCTAACCGCTGTATTTTTGCTGTTCCTGCCATTTCTTTCAGAATATTTTTTACTACAATCACGATCGTAGCACATTTGTATTTTAACTGCTATCCTGTTCCGATAAGGTCTATATCAAATGATTGTAAAATTTTTTATATTTTTGATGCAGTCAGACGGGGTTCTGTTACAGCAGAAAAGCACTGCAAATACAGATGGATGTATTTACAGTGCTTATTCTGAGATTATTTTTTTTAATTCTGTACGTCTTCGTATTCTTTTCCTTTTTCTTCATACCGCTCCCAGTTCTCGATGGTATGCTGTACAATGTGACCATGGTCTTTCTGTTTATTTTTCAGATCACGGCCGGGGCGCGGTGCATATTCGTCCTCCGGGATTTCGAGGGCATTGGCAGTGGCGTGGATGATGCCGTTGCTGCTGTAGGTGGCACCGCTCAAGGCGTCGATGTTAAGGCTCTGTTCTTCTTTCATCTGCCCTATCACGTAAGGTGCTGCACGGAAAAAGTATTCCTCGGTGTCGCAGTAGGAAAGGATGGAGATGTCGGTCACTTTCTGGTTTTCTACCGTCACCTGCACTTCGACATCCCCGCGGAAGGCATCGGCGGTACCCGTATAGATGCCGTCTTTCAGGTCGTGGAAACGGCCGGCGTCCAGGAATGCCTGTTTTTCTTCCGTTGTATCCGTCGATTCAGATGCTGTATTTTCCTGTACAGTATTCTCATCTCCGGCGGCTTCTTTTAACGCATTTTGAGTGGCCTCAATCAACCCTTTACTGCTGTAGGTGGCGCCGGAAACGGTATCTATCTCCTCGGTACTCTGTTTTTTCATGATTTCCAAAAAGATTCCTGACTTTGCTCTGTCCAGATATGTCTGATCATCCTCGGCGTTCTCTATCGTCAGTCCGGTTATCGTTCCCTGTTCCACTTTTACGGAAACGGTCACGGTTCCGCGGTAGCCTTCTCCACTTCCGGAATAAGTGCCGTCCTGGAATCTGCCGCCCGGATTCTGTTCTGCCGTATCAATGGCCGCATCACCTGCTGTCTTACCAACGGAACCGCTCTTGTTCCGGATCAGGAACTGCGATGCTGCAATCGTAAGGCAGGTCACCCCGACACCGATCCACACGCTGTATCGGTATTTCCAGTGTGCATTGTTCTTCGGACATCCGTTTACACATACCCCGCATCCAATGCACTCGCCGCCTGCCGTCTGCTCTTTTTCTGTCAGATCAATTCCCATGGTACATTTTTCAGTACAGAGACGGCAGTTTCCGCATTTGCTCCGCGGTTTTACAATTTTTAACAGAGCACATCTGGAAATCAGGCTGTAGATGGCTCCCATGGGACAGAGATATCGGCAGAAAAAGCGCTGGATTAAGACGGATCCGACGAAAATCACCAGAATCAGCGCACCGCCAATTGAAAACATCGGCTTCACGCCCGGCCGGTGTCCGATGGAACTGTACTGTCCAAACACCTGCCACGGCCCTGCGATGTTCCATTTTATCATACCACTCCATACGAAGACTGCCCAGAACAGGAGCACACCATATTTGATCCAGCCTGTTGGAACATTTCTTCCACTCTTCTTTGACTTTGAATGCAGGTTTTTCGCACCTGCTTTTCGAAACCGCTTTTTCAGCTTATTTCCTGCAAACCACAGAAAATCCTGCACAGCCCCGAAGCTGCAGAAATATCCGCAGAAAAACCGTCCCACAATAATCACCGCCGGAACCGTCGCCAGCAGCATCCATACCGAATACCTGATCCGTTCCCACAAAACCGTCCCCTGATAAACTGCGGAAATAATCGTCCCAACCGCAGAAAACTGCGCCTCAAACAAGCCCGGGATCAGCAGGAAAGAAAGGATCTGAATCACTGCTTTCGGCCAGTTTCTTTTGTCTTGTTTTTTCAAATTTGTTCCTCTTTTCTTATGTTTAACGTTTCATCTCCATTACCGGACCATTCGATTTATGTTCCTGGATTAATTCACAAATCTCCGAAAGATTCATTGCCGGGAAATCTCCGGGGACGGTATCCTTCAGGGCACTTACTGCATTTCCGATGGATACTGCCTGTGACAGTAAAAAACCCTCATAAATCGTGTATTTTCTGCACATTTATGAGGGTTTTATATTTTTGCGTTATTTTTACAAATTCACAGTTGAATTATGCGTTCATCTGTTTAGCAACTTCCTCAGCGAAGTTCTCTTCTTTCTTCTCGATTCCTTCACCGGTCTCGAAACGAACGAAGCCTTTTACTGCTACGGTTGCGTTGTTTGCTTTAGCAACCTGTGCTACGTACTGAGCTACGGACTGTTTTCCGTCTTCTGCTTTTACGTATACCTGGTCAAGCAGGCAGATCTCTTTGAGCTCTTTGTTGATACGGCCCTGGATCATTCCCTGGATAACTTTTTCCGGTTTCTGGGACTCTTTCGGGTCGTTCTGAATCTGAGCCATGAGGATTTCTTTCTCATGTGCGATGTAATCAGCGCTTACTTCGTCGCGGCTTGTGTACTGCGGACGAAGAGCTGCAATCTGCATTGCAACATTTTTAGCCATCTCTTTGAGGTCATCGTTTACAACATCTGTCTCAACGTCAACCAGAACACCGATTTTACCACCCATATGAGTATAAGAAGCAACGAAACCGTTCTCCTCTTTTACCTGCTGGAAACGACGGATGTTCATGTTCTCGCCGATGGTAGCGATCTGATGAGCCAGCTCTTCGCCAACGGTCTCGTTGGTATCGAATTTCCAAGGCTCTGCCAGAAATCCTTCTACGTCTGCTGCAGTTGTATCCATAGCCTGCTCTGCAACCTGTGCTACATAGCCACGGAATTTCTCGTTCTTTGCAACGAAGTCTGTCTCAGCGTTTACTTCTACAGCGACAGCTTTCTTTCCATCCTCGGATACGTTCAGCATAACGATACCCTCAGCTGCGATTCTGCCAGCTTTTTTCTGAGCAGTAGCAAGTCCTTTTTCTCTCAGGAACTCCATTGCTTTGTCCATATCACCTTCGGTAGCTGTAAGAGCTTTCTTGCAGTCCATCATACCAGCGCCGCTTACTTCTCTTAACTCTTTTACCATTGCTGCTGTAATAGCCATTGTTTTATTCCTCCGTATACGTGATTCAGCAGACTGCATCTTCATGCCGGTCTGCTATTGTGAGATTCGCCGAAGGGAACCTGAATTTCAAGTTCCCCCCAGTTCATTACTTCGCGTAAATTATTCAGCGTCTGTCTCTGCTGCTTCTTCGTATGCAGCTTCCTCAGCCTCGCCCTGTTTTGCCTCGATAACTGCGTCTGCCATTTTGGAAACGATCAGTTTTACGGCACGGATAGCGTCGTCATTACCCGGAATTACATAGTCAAGCTCTTCCGGATCGCAGTTGGTATCGCAGATACCGATCAGCGGAATTCCCAGTGTATGAGCTTCCTGAACACAGATTCTCTCTTTTTTCGGATCTACAACGAAGATAGCATCCGGGATTCTGTCCATCTCTTTGATACCGCCAAGGTTTTTCTCAAGTTTATCCCACTCTTTTTTGAGGTTGATAACTTCTTTTTTCGGCAGAACATCAAATGTTCCATCCTCAGACATTTTCTCGATTGCTTTCAGTCTTGCGATACGGCTCTGGATTGTTTTGAAGTTTGTGAGCATACCACCTAACCATCTCTCGTTTACATAGTACATTCCACAACGCTCAGCTTCTGCCTGGATAGCATCCTGTGCCTGTTTCTTTGTACCAACAAAAAGGATTGTACCACCTTCTGCAACGATATCTGCTACTGCATTGTAAGCTTCGTCAACTTTACCTACGGATTTCTGTAAGTCGATGATGTAGATACCATTTCTCTCTGTGTAGATGTACGGAGCCATTTTAGGGTTCCATCTTCTTGTCTGGTGTCCGAAATGTACACCTGCTTCCAGTAACTGTTTCATTGAAATAACGCTCATGATTTCAATCTCCTTTTTTGGTTTTAATCTTCCCCGTACTTCTCATTCTTTTCGAGACCTGTTTTCAGGCACCTTCTCGGAATCGGCACGGGTGTTTTATGCATCGTTGTGATTATAGCATAAGCTTTTTTCGGTTACAAGTCTTTTTTTTATTTTCTTTTATATCCAAATAACCAGTATGTCGGAATCACACATAACAAAATTTCTATCATAATACTGCAAAGCATTCCTGCCGGAATCTGCTGCCACAGACTGCTCCAGAAACTGCTTCCGAAAAGGCTCCACAGATTTGCTGCTATATGTGCAACGATGCTGATCCACAAAGTTCCGGTTTTATCATAGATGATCGCAAGCATCACACCCATACATGTTGCATAAAAAAACTGTACAACATTGCCATGATAGATACCGAATAATAACGCAGATATTACAATTGCTGCCTGTGGTTTGACCCAGTCTTTCAGTCTGTGGAATACGATTCCGCGAAACATCAGTTCTTCACAGATGGGTCCGATAATTCCCACTACCAGAATCATAAGGCCCACCGGCTGTCCGGAAAATGCCTGTTCAGACACCTCACTGTATCCGGTAAACAGATCGTTCAGATGCAATCCATTGATCAGATCATTTAAAAACTGTCCTGTGGCAATTGCCAGGATGATCACACTGAACCAGATCACCGGAGGTGCCCACACAAAAGCTTTTCCTGTTCCACTGAATCCTTCTTTCCGATGCATCTGATCTTTCCGGTAAAACAGATACAGGATCATCGCTGCTGTAAGATCACCGATCAGAGTAACATATAACGTACTGTTGATCAGACGCTGTCCGGCACTGGCAGTCTCCTGCAGTCCGCCCGCCTGTATCAGATATACCAGATATAAAGCGATCGTTGCAAGCAGTGTGGCTCCATAATGAATCAAAAACGAATAAATCAGACGCCAGATCTGTCCGGCCGTGGAATACCGGAATTTTTCCTTTTTTTTCGCAGGTTCCGGCATTTCTTTTTCTTCTTTTCCCAGTTTCCGTGTCTCCGGTATTTCATATTTCTTCACTTTTTCTCTGTCCGGAATAA
>ENA-OQQW01001879-OQQW01001879.1-human-gut-metagenome-genome-assembly--contig:-NODE-1879-length-11578-cov-9.192311_pt1 | contig 11578 bp, 8 predicted proteins | sample MGYA00243234_ERZ505098 | MGnify/ENA primary metagenome ERZ505098 (study PRJEB26097, sample SAMN02712086) | human gut metagenome | biome: Gut microbiome | host: Homo sapiens | place: Denmark: Copenhagen... | reverse complement strand
CCAAACATCAAAAATCTTTTCACAGAACTTGAGTGGGAAAAACTTCGTCAGGATGACGGACATATCTACTGGATACCACAGTTTAGCTGCATAAAGGGAGACGAGAAAGTCTGCACACACAATGACGAGGCATTCTGGATCCAGGCAAGAGTACTTAAATGGGCTAACTATCCGGAAATCAAGACACTGGATCAGTATTTTGACCTCATCGAGAAATATAATGAAGCAAATCCAACAATGGCTGATGGAACAAAAAATATTCCATATACAATCCTTTGTGAGGATTGGAGATATTTCTGTCTTGAGAATGCACCACAGTTCCTTGACGGATATCCAAACGATGGATCATGTATGGTAGATCCTGATACAAAGAAAGTACTTGACTATAATACATCTGATACAGCAGTTAAATATTTCAAGAAGCTCAATGAAGAGTATAATAAGGGAATTGTAGATCCTGAGTCATTCACACAGACATATGATGAATATATCTCTAAGCTTTCTACAGGACGTGTACTTGGAATGATTGACCAGTGGTGGGATTTTGCATACACAGCAGGTGATGCAATTAAACAGGCAGGTCTTGCTGAGCAGGGATGCGATTACATTCCGGTACCTGTAACAATCGACGGCCGTGACAATCAGTGGCACAATGCAGGCGGTGCTTTCAACGAGGCAACAGGTCTTGCTGTTACAACAGCCTGTGATGATGTAGATGCGGCCATGAAGTTTGTAAATGATCTTCTTGATCAGGATATCCACAATCTCAGATTCTGGGGTGTCAAGGGTACTGACTATGAAGTAGATGAGAATGGTGAGTTCTACAGAACAGCAGATGAGAGAAAGCAGGCTGCTGATACAGCATACAAGGCTTCTCATTTATGCTCATACTCATACTTCCCACAGTACAATGGAACAAGTGATGATGGAATCAATGCCAACAAACCTGATGGACAGGCAAGAGAGTTCTATGATGGTCTTAACAGTGATGTACAAGAAGCTTTCGATGCCTATGGTGTTAAGACATACGTTGAAATGCTTGGAACAAACGATGCACCTGGAGATTGGTATCCGATGTGGTCATACTCTAACAACTTTAACACAAGCACTCCTGGTGGAGTAGCCTGGACAAAGATTGGCGAAGTTAAGCATGAGCAGCTTCCACAGGTTGTTATGGCAAAAAACTTTGACAAAGCATGGAATACATACATGGATAAATACAATGCATGTAATCCACAGGATTTCCTGGATGAATTACAGACTGAGCTTGATAAAAGATTAGAGCAGGCTGCTAAGTTTAAATAAAGCTTAAATGAAATTTAAGGCAGGCAGATGTAATAGCGTTTTATCTGCCTGCTGCATTTTAAGGAGTGGTGTCATGTCATTAACGAGAGAAAAGCATCTACCGTACCCACCATTTTCAGGTCGTATGTGCCTTGTATGGCCGGAGTCTGCATGAATCCGCGCAATTCGAAAGTCAGATTCTTGTTCAGCTTGAACGTGTTGTCCCATTGGCACTGCAAAATCCACTTTTTCCGGTCGAAAGGAAGGTCGAAAAAGTCGTCGCAACGGTGGCGCGCGTATTGTTCCACCGCTACCCAACGGGAATCCCACCACGTTCCGATCCGGAACGGCACCGTGGCCATGAGACCTACGTACTGCGTGTAGTTCCAGTTCATCATCTTGTAAATCATGGCCAACCGTTCTGTGGACTGATAGGCCGTTTGCATGAACTGATCTTGGGTGCGAGAGAAGTATGCGCCGAAGACATACTTCTGTTTCACTACGTAATTGGCATTCACACTGTAGTTCGTCTGTGGGCGCAATCCGGGTGTGCCCCATATTTCGGAATATCCGTTGATGTAGCTGACGGAAGACTGCATTTCCCAATATCCCGGATAAGTCTTTTGGGTGGAGAGCGAGAGTTGCAGGATGTGTTCGGGAGTCTTCATGTAAGTGAGGGAAGCCTGAGGGTAGAAAGCCCATTTGCGGTAATTGCCGATGGAGTAATACTCCCCTGTGCCCGATACCGACCATGATATTCCGCTGGGGCAATCCTTTCCCAACGATACGTAGAAGTCCGCGGTCTGTTCTTTTAACTTGGAGTCCGTAGAGGGAGTGGCGATGTCGCCTTCCACTTCGGTGTAGGTTTGAAAGTCATGGTTATGGGTTTGGGTATAAGAGACGCCATATCCCAGATTCCATCCTTGGGACAGTTTGTGTTTCTGGTCGGCATACACGTTGTAGCGGTCTATCCGTTGTCCGCCAGCCAAGGTGAAACGGTTCCGGTTGCCGTCGGCATACTCGGCGCGCATCCACCGCCGGTTGTCGGTCGTATAGTGCGTATAGTCCCCGCCGGCATCCAGACCGAATCCCGAACGGAGGTGCAATGCGATGTTGTGCATGTGGGCTTCGCGACGGCCGTCTATGTCGCTGGTTTGGAAATTTCCTGTCGTTTGCGCGTTCTCTTGTATGTCCGGCATGTATTTGCCGGTGTAAGCCAAGTCTATGCTGCTGTTCTCGTTGAAGTGGTATTCTCCGGCTACCCGCATGTTATGCCTGTAAGCTTTGTTGCGAAGCTGTTCGTTTTCTTCTATGGAATATACCTGTCCGTCCAGGGTGTGCCGTGAAAACAGGTTGTAATATTGCATCGTGTGTACACGGTCTATGCCGTACATGGCATCCAATGCCAGTTTCGGGGTTGAGAAACGGAAATTCCCGGTGGCATTGCCCGCGTTGAAGTAGCAGTTGTCATAACTTGCATTGACTTCGCCCTGAAAGGAATAGTCGTTGGGACGTTTCAGAACGACGTTCAGGGAAGCTCCTCTTACGTGATATTGTGGCGGAGTGCTATACATGACCTCCACTTTCTCCACGCGGCTGACCGGAGTATTCCGCAAAAGGGTCTCCAACTGTCCCGCATCCATCGTGGTGAGTTTGCCGTTCAGGATGACCGTGACATCTCCGGCACCGGCCAAGGTCAATTTGCCTCCTATCTCTTGCACGCCGGGCAACCTCTGCAAGGCCTCGTAGGTGTTGTTGACGACTTTGTCCCGGACGATTTGTTCCAAATCATAGTTCAACCTCCCCTCTTCCACTCTTACTATGGGGCGCTCGGCTTTGACCACAACCTCACCGATGGTGTGGTCAGCCGGTTGCAGTACGATGGTCCCGACATCCTTTCCCGTTCCGTTTACGGTTCGTGAACGATATAAAAGGTGTTGTACAATCAGGCGATACTGCTCCGGTTGGGCCGACAGGGTGAAACGGCCGTCGGCATCCGATACGGCGGCACTGACGAATATGGAATCCGGAGTCTGCAGTACTACTGCAGCCCCTGTTACCGGGCTGGATTCCCGGTCCGTGATTCTTCCGGAAACGGTTTGGGCATCCAGTAATTGAATGCCCAAACCATAGCTCCCCAATAAAAGGACGCTTAAAATCTTGTGTGCTCTGTTCATGATGGTGTGGCAGGGGTTAATACTCGAGAAGTTCCATCGTCGGCTTGCCGTCGTATCCTACACAGATATTGACCATATAACAACTGGCGTCGTCGGGGATACATACCGTGGCATTGAAATGGCATCCGTGCGGATCGGCTTCGGAAAATACCATGTTCGACAGGATGGCCTGATTCAGGAAACCGCTCGGTACGAGCCCGGTGAAGCTTTTCCGGGTATAGTCCCGTGAAAACAAACACACCTTTCCTTTGTACACGCAGATGTGAATCACGTTGTCGTAGTACACATTTTCCACGGCGATACCCTCGTCCGTATAACTTGTCTTATATACTTTCAAGCGCGAGGGGTTGACGTAGACATAGCAATGGTAACGCTCGCCGCCATGGAACACTACTGTGTCTTTTTTTACTACTTCATTGTAGGTGAGCGTGGCGGCTTGCCGATGGATGAAATAGATACTGTCGTTCGGGTCTTCCGATCGGACGAGCTTCACGACGTCGCCCGTGGCCGAATGGAAGTGGAAAAGGTGATTTCCCCTCTTGTCTATGGGATAAGCGGTCGTATCGCCTCCTCCGGCCAAAAACAAAGTGTCCTTACGGATAAAAAAACGTACCGGTACGTTGGCCGTATCGGGGTAATAGATGGTGTCCCCTTTGGCGCAGAACGAAACGGTCTCGGTCTCCTGGTCGATCCAGATTCCCTGCAAAGCTTTTTTGGCCTCCTGGTCTTCCGGTTCGGGAGTATCCCTGTTTGGAGTCCGGTTGTCCCTTGTGCCGCAACTTGTCCATGCTGCCACGGACACTAAAAGACTACCGTATATAATATGATGTATCCATTTCATTACTTTCCGATACAATGGTATTCAAATCCGGCTTCGCGTACTTCGTCAGTGTCATATACGTTGCGCCCGTCGATGATGAGCCGTCCGCTCATCGTCTTCTTCAGCACGCCCCAAGCCGGCAGGCGGAATTCCTTCCATTCGGTTACCAAAAGCAGCGCGTCGGCATCCAATGCCGCTTCGTACATGTCGCGGGCATAAATGACTGCATCGCCCAAACGGCGGCGGCACTCATCCATGGCTTCCGGGTCGTAGACACGGACCGTGCATCCGGCTTCCAGTAATTTCCGGATAAGAACGAGGGACGGTGCTTCGCGCATGTCGTCCGTCTCAGGCTTGAAAGCCAGTCCCCACAATGTGACGGTCTTGCCAGCCAACCCATGTTGCCATGCCGTGTCCAGCTTGTGGAAGAGGATGGACTTCTGGCGTTCGTTCACAGCCTCTACGGCTTTTAGTACTGTCATTTCATAGCCGTTCTGCTCGGCCGTCTTGATGAGTGCCTTCACGTCTTTGGGAAAACAAGAGCCTCCGTAGCCGCATCCGGCATACAGGAACTTGCGGCCGATGCGGGTGTCGGCCCCGATGCCGTTGCGCACCATGTTGACATCCGCTCCCACGCGTTCGCACAAATTGGCGATGTCGTTCATGAACGAGATACGTGTGGCCAACATGGAGTTAGCGGCATATTTCGTCATCTCGGCAGAGGGAATGTCCATGAATATCACTCGGAAATTGTTGATAAGAAAAGGTTTGTAGAGTTTGGTCATCAGTTCCTTGGCTTTTTCAGACTCCACGCCTACCACCACGCGGTCCGGGCTCATGAAATCGCTGATGGCGTTGCCTTCTTTCAGGAATTCCGGATTGGAGGCCACATCGAAAGCGATGTCGAGTCCCCGTTCGTCCAACTCTTCCTGAATGGCGTGGCGTACTTTCTGCGCCGTACCGACGGGAACGGTACTCTTGGTGACAACCAATTTGTAATCAGTCATATATCTTCCGATTGTTCGAGCAACTTGTAGGACGTATTTCAAGTCCGCGCTTCCGTCTTCGTCGGGGGGAGTTCCCACGGCGCTGAATATCACCTGCACCTTGTCGAGCACGCTTTCGAGTGAAGTGGTGAAGTCCAACCGCCCTGCTTTTTGATTCTTCTGGACCAATTCCTTCAAGCCCGGTTCGTAAATAGGAATTTCACCTTGTTTGAGCTTTTCAATTTTATTCCAGTCCACGTCCACGCAAGTGACATTGACCCCTATCTCGGCAAAACATGCACCGGTTACCAAACCTACGTAGCCGCTGCCTACAATCGCTATATTCATACTTTCGTTGCTTTAACTGTAGGCAAAAGTAATGAAAAATAGAGCTATCAACAATACAAGCTGAAATATTTGATAACTTTTTCTGCAAAAATTAGCAATGTCCACGGGAAAGCCGTAAATTTGTAGTGTGAAAGAGTTAGTAAAACATATCGAGATATTGTTGCTGGATCACGATTGTGTGGTGGTTCCGCAAATCGGGGGATTCGTGACTTGCAATGCTCCGGCCAAATACGTGGAAGAAGAAAATCTGTTTTTACCCCCTATCCGTACGGTGGGGTTCAACGAACGCCTGAAAGCCGACGACGGATTGTTGGTTCGTTCATACGTGGAAGCATACGATTGTTCCGACACCGAGGCGAGAGCCATGCTCGGAGAACAGATCCGCGACCTGCAACAGGAATTGTGGGAGACGGGCACGTACGATCTTGGGAGCATCGGGGTATTGATGTTGGATGAGCGGAACAATGTGGAGTTTTCACCTTGTCAGGCCGGTACGGTCTGTCCGGCTTATTATGGTTTGGATGCCTTGCTGTTCGAACCTTTGCAAGCGGAAAAGGCGGTGGAAGCGTCATTGGCCGTCGAGGTGTCGCGTACGGTTCCCGAAAGAAAGCCCGAAGCGGCTGCAACTGAAAGCGAGCCTGTGGCACGCGGCGAAATCACCATCCGGCTGAAGACGGTGTGGCTGCAAAACATTGCTGCCGTGGCTGCCGTGGTGTTCTTGTTTTTCCTGATGTCTCCCGATGCCAAGAACACGGGCGTGTCTTCCGCGAACCAAGCTGATTTCGCCCGTCTGATGTGGATGCCTGCGGTACAGGAAACCGTACCCGAAGCTTTCGGTAAGCCGGAAGAGATACAGGCCAAGGGTACGGAAACGGATGTGGAAGGCGCAGGAACGGCCGTTGCCCGACCGGAACCCGTCCAAAAGACGGAGGACGCGGCGGCACTGAAAAGCGGCTATTGCGTTGTGGTGGCCAGTGCCATTTCGGAAAAGAACGCAGAGAGTTATGTCGAACGGCTTCATAAGGAAGGTTACAAAGAGGCGCAAGTATATAAAAAAGGAAATATGGTGCGTGTGGTTTTCCCGGGATTTGCATCCGAAGCGGAAGCGCATGCCAAGATGAACGCTTTGAGCGACCGGTCGGAAGAGTTTGCGTCTGCATGGGTTTATCATATCAAGTAAGGAATACAAGGAATGAAAAGAGTACGCTGTCCTAAATGTGATCATTACATCACTTTTGACGAAACCCAGTATGAAGACGGGCAGTCGCTTGTTTTCGAATGTCCGGAATGCCGCAAGCAGTTCGGCATACGCATCGGGGCATCCAAGTTGCGGGCTACACGTAAGGAAGAGACTGTGGACGAAAACGAGAACGATGACGCATACGGCAGCATCGTGGTAGTGGAAAACGTCTTCCATTATAAGCAGGTGCTTCCGCTGAAGTTGGGCGACAACGTAATCGGAAGGTACGTGAAAGGGACTGCCATTTCTACCCCCATTGAGACAGTAGACCCCAGTGTGGACACCAAGCATTGCATCATCAATGTGAAACGGGACAAGAACGGTCGTCTGGTGTACACCTTGCGCGACGCGCCGAGCAATACCGGCACTTTTTATATGAATGACATATTGACGGACTATGACCGTGTGAGACTGGAAGACGGCAGCATAGTCACTATCGGGGCTACCACGCTGATATTGCGTGCGGCTCGTGAAGAATAATTTTTATCTTATTTTTATGCAACCGGAATTGAGCAAGATGGTTGCCGCTACCCTTTCCATTGCCGAAAGACAAGTGGCACGCACCTTGGATTTATTGGAGGGAGGGGCTACCATCCCTTTTATCAGCCGTTACCGTAAGGAGATGACCGGAGGGCTGGATGAAGTGCAAATCGGAGAAATCAAAAGAGTGTATGACAAATTGGTCGAGACGGGCAAACGAAAGGAAACGATATTGGCTTCCATCGAGGCGCAAGACAAGTTGACCGATGAACTGAAACGGAGAATCGAGGCTTGTTGGGACGCTACGGAATTGGAAGACATCTATCTGCCTTATAAACCGAAACGTCGTACGCGTGCCGAGATAGCCCGGCAGAAAGGACTGGAACCCTTGGCCGTAATTATCGCCATGCAGCGTGAGGCGCACATACGCGAAGTGGCCGGACGTTATGTGAACGGGCAAGTAAAGGATGCGGACGAGGCTTTGGCCGGGGCTTCGGATATTCTGGCCGAACAGTTCAACGAGAACGAACGTTGTCGGAACTCCGTGCGCCAACAGTTCCGCCGTGGAGCCGTCATCAGTTCCAAAGTGGTGAAAGGTAAAGAGGAGGAAGGGGCAAAATTCCGTGATTATTTTGATTTCAGCGAACCGTTGAAGCGATGCTCGTCTCATCGTTTGTTGGCTTTGCGACGCGGAGAGGCGGAAGGTATCCTGAAGGTGGCTATTTCTCCGGACGACGAGGCTTGCGTGGAGAGCTTGAACCGTTTGTGCGTCAAAGGAAACGGCGAATGCAGCAAACTCGTAGCTTCTGCATTGACAGACAGTTATAAGCGTTTGATTAAACCTTCCATCGAAACGGAATTTGCAGCCGCTTCCAAACAGAAAGCCGATGATGAGGCCATCAGGGTCTTCGCGCAAAATCTTCACCAACTGCTTTTGGCTCCGCCTTTGGGGCAGAAACGTGTGTTGGGTTTAGACCCCGGATTCCGTACGGGATGCAAGGTGGTATGCTTGGATGCCCAAGGGAATTTGTTGCATAACGAAGCGATATACCCCCACCCTCCGCGTAATGAATATGCACAGGCGCAACGGAAGTTGCAGAAATTAGTGGAACAGTACGACATACAGGCCATAGCCATAGGGAACGGTACGGCCAGTCGCGAGACGGAGAGCTTCGTGCAATCTGTCCGTTTCGACCGTCCGGTAGAAGCGTTCGTGGTGAGCGAAGACGGGGCTTCCATCTATTCGGCTTCCAAAATCGCCCGTGAGGAATTCCCGGAATATGACGTGACGGTGCGCGGTGCCGTTTCCATCGGACGCAGGTTGATGGACCCGTTGGCGGAATTGGTGAAGATAGACCCGAAATCCATCGGTGTCGGACAATACCAGCACGACGTGGACCAGACGAAACTGCGGGAAACGCTGAACCGTACGGTAGAATCGTGCGTGAATGCCGTGGGAGTCAACTTGAATACTGCGAGTTGCCAACTGCTGACTTACGTGTCGGGTCTGGGGCCGCAACTGGCACAGAATATCGTGGACTACCGTGCGGAAAACGGTCCCTTCCCCACTCGGCGGGATTTGATGAAAGTGAAACGCATGGGGGCGAAAGCCTTTGAGCAGTGCGCCGGTTTCTTGCGCATTCCGGGAGGTGAAAATCCTTTGGACAATACAGCCGTGCATCCCGAACGTTATGACTTGGTGCAAAGGATGGCCAAGGATCCCGCCAAGGAGATCAAGAGCCTGGAAGAGCGTCTGCGCACCCGCTTTGAGTGGGGTCTGACCGCCGATGTGCAGCCGCCGGATTTTGAGACCCGCGTTGCCATCGTGAAGCGCAAGGCAGAGCTGCTGCATCTGGACCTGCCCGAGGACGTGGCAGAGTTCATTGCCAACCACCTGAAAAACAACATCCGCCAGCTGGAGGGCGCGGTGAAAAAGCTGAACGCCTATTATATGCTGGAGGGCATCCAGCCGGTGATCAGCGTGGCACAGAACGCCATCAAGGATATCCTCAACGAGACCCAGCCGGTGCCGGTGACCATCGAAAAGATCATCGGCGAGGTATCCCGCACCTTCAACGTGTCCCCTGCCGACATCCGGGGCACCAAGCGCAACGCCAATGTGGCTTCTGCCCGGCGCGTTGCCATCTATATCCTGCGGGAAGTCACCGGCATGAGCATGGAGGAGATCGGGCGGGAATTCTCCGGCCGCGACCACTCCACCATCGTCTACTCCCTCAAGACCATGGAACGGGACATGAAGAACGACCAGCATCTGCGGGAGACCGTGAGCGATATCATCAAGAACGTGAAAGCTTAAACCGGGGAAAACTGGACAAAAGTCATACTCATTTCAGGGTGTGACCCCAAAATATGGGGAGAAACCGGAACAAAAAGGGGAAAATACGCCTATATCTTGTGGCAAAAAGGCGAAGCTTTCCACACTTTCCACTTAGTTTTCAACATTTAACATCAGTTCTTCACATCGGCTGTGGAAAGAATCACCGTTCCCCACCTTTCAACATTTCCTTCACGAGCCTTCCACAACCCGGTGGAAAGTCAAAGCCCCGCATCCCGGCAAGACATTTCCGGGTTTTCAACATCTTCCCCACCCCCTACTACGGTTACTACAACAAGTTCAATATATTACTGCCTTCCGGCAGCAGCCCAAAGGACAGATATTCCGCCGGAAGTGTGAAAAAAGGAGAGATACTGTTTTGAACATCGTCTGCGATAAAACGCTGCTCAGTGCAGCCATCGACGGCGTTTCCAAAGCTGTCACCATGCGCTCGTCCATCCCGGTGCTGGAGGGCATTCTGCTGAAGGCCGAGGGTTTTCAGCTCACCCTGACCGGCTACGATCTGGAAATGGGCATCGTGACCACCATCGAAGCCAACATCAAGGAGCCCGGCGAGATCGTACTGAATGCAAAGCTGCTCAGCAGCATGATCAGCCGGATGCCGGCAGGTCAGATCAGCATCGTGGCTGCCGATAACGGCAAGACCACCATCCAGAGCGGCGTGGCACAGTTCGAGATCCAGTCCATGCCCGCCACCGATTTCCCGGATCTGCCCAACACCGGCGCGGAGCAGACCCTGACCATCAAGACCGGCGTGCTGCGGGACATGATCGAACGCACCCTGTACGCCGTCAGTCAGGACGAGAAAAAACCCGCCCACACCGGCGAGCTGTTCGAGATCGAGCTGGACAAGCTGACTATGGTGGCGCTGGACGGCTACCGCCTTGCCATCGTGGAGCGGCCCATCACCGCCGTGAAGGATATCCGCATCATCGTGCCCAGCAAGACCATGACCGAGGTGTCCCACCTGCTGGCCAACGATGACGAGGAGGACGTGCACATCAGTGCCAACCGCCGCTATGTGGTGTTCACCACCGCCGGTTACACCATCATGAGCCGCCTGATCGAGGGCGAATTTTTGAATTACCGCAACGTCATCCCCGCAGGAAGCCGCACCCGGGTGACCATCGACACCAAGGACTTCATCTCCACCATCGAGCGCGCCTCTCTGATTATTACAGAGCGTTTAAAAAATCCCCTCCGTATCTCCTTTACAGAGGGTAAAGTCGTGGTGCGCTGCCAGACCAACCTTGGCCGCGTGGTGGACGAGTTCAGCGCCGCCTGCGAGGGCGATGAGGTAGAGATCGGCTTCAATAACCGCTATCTGCTGGATGCTTTGCGCAATGCCCGCACCGAGCAGGTGCGCATGGAGATCAGCGGCCCCTTGAGCCCGGTGAAGGTGCTGCCGGTGGAAGGCAACGATTTCCTGTATCTGGTACTGCCGGTACGCTTTAAAAATGACTAAGGAGCGCGTTTTATGCAGAAGATTCTCATTCATACCGAGTTTATCAAGCTGGATGCCCTGCTCAAATTTGCCGGCCTGTGCGAGACCGGCGGCGAAGCCAAGGAGCTGGTGCAGGGCGGTGCCGTGAAAGTGAACGGCGAGGTGTGCACCATGCGGGGCAAAAAGTGCCGCGCCGGGGATATCATCGAGCTGGACGGGCAGAGCGTAGAGATCGGGCAGGGTCAGTAAATGCGTCTGCTTTCGCTGGAAGTACAGAACTATCGCAATATTTGTGCGGCACGGCTGGAGCCCGGGCGGGAGCTTACCGTCATCTGCGGCAACAACGGGCAGGGTAAAACGAACCTTTTAGAAGCCATCTGGCTGCTGACCGGCGGCAAAAGCTTCCGGGGCGGTAAGGATGCCGAGCTTGTGCGCCGGGGAGA
>ENA-OQQW01001864-OQQW01001864.1-human-gut-metagenome-genome-assembly--contig:-NODE-1864-length-11663-cov-3.863025_pt1 | contig 11663 bp, 8 predicted proteins | sample MGYA00243234_ERZ505098 | MGnify/ENA primary metagenome ERZ505098 (study PRJEB26097, sample SAMN02712086) | human gut metagenome | biome: Gut microbiome | host: Homo sapiens | place: Denmark: Copenhagen... | reverse complement strand
CGGCGGTGAGCTGATATTCGCCGAGCCAGCGAAAACCGTCCGCATCGCCGAGCGAGAAAGCCAATGACTTGCCCGGAGGTGCCAGCGAGCTTTTCTCATGCGTCAGAATGCGCGTGGTGGGGTCGTCCCTGACCTTGCCGATGAACAGGAGACTGCGCACGGCAGCAGTCATGTCGATGGAACCAAGCCCGCGATAGGTGCTTTGTGAGCCGGACGCTTTGTTGAGATGACCGATCATCAAAATGGCGCAGTCGTGGGCTTCGGCAATTTCACCCAGTGCGCGGAAGATCGGTCGCACTTCGTTGGCGCGGTTCATATCGACCTGAGCGCCCAGAAACGCCTGAATCGGGTCGATAATCAACAGCTTGGCTTGATTTTCGCGAATGGCACGCTCAATGCGTTTGTCTGTCAATGTGAGCATGGATTCGCGGTCGTCAATCACCAACACGCGGTCAAGGTCGGCGCCTGCTTCGATTAAGCGGGGCTTGACGGTATCGCCGAGACCGTCCTCCGCCGTCTGATAGATCACGTTGAAGGGATCGAGCAGCTCACCGTTTGGAAGCTGTTGACGGTTGGTGCAGGCGGCTGTGAGATACATGGCGAAATAGGTCTTGCCCTCGCCGGGATTGCCTTGCAGGATGGTCAGTTTGCCGAAGGGAATGTATGGATACCAGAGCCAGTGAACGGCGGTTTGTTGCACGTCGCTCAGGCGGATCATGGGAACGGAGTCGGGCATGGGAACCTCCTTATCTGGATATTTCGGGATGATGCCGTTCTTCTCGTTCACGGAGAAGAAGATCAACATTGTGCTGCACTTGTGAGAGCTTCAGCAGCGCGTCGCGAAGAGGAATCAGGCGCGGAGCTTGTTCGGCGTAACTTTGCCGAAGGGTTTCCAGTTCTTCTTTCCAAACCTTGACTGTCGGCGGTTTGTCGCCCAGTTTTTCTTTGAGAATGCGGCGAGCGGCATAGAACAATCGGAGTTCACCGTCATGTTCCTGTGCGTAAGCGTCTCGCCGGCTTTTCCAGTGAATCGCGTTCAGGTTTTCATAAATCGGCTTATTCTTGGCGTAGATGTCTGCCTGACGAATGAGCGCTTCCAATTCGCGGATTTGGGAAGAAGTGGAATGGAGCGTATCGCTCAACTGATGAAAGGCAGAACGGGTTTGGGAGAGCCGGGCGGAAAGGTCTTCAAGGGTGAAAAGCTGATGGATTTTGTAGATGACAGAAAGGTGTGGGATATCAATGACGAATATATGTTTGGAAAGGCTTTCCTTGTAGCGCCTGTGTTGCATGCACAATATACACAGGAGAAAGTGGTGAAGGTGAATGAAGAAAGCGGATGGAACCGCGATAATGCAGGGAAAGCCGAAGGAAAGGTGCAGGCCGATTTCCAACAGCCGAAATCTACAGAGGTTTATCTTCCATGCGGTACGGTTTGGTACGACTTCTGGACGAACGAGAAGATAGAGGGAGGCCGGGAGATTACCCGTGAGACCACGCTCGACCTTATACCTCTATATATAAAAGCTGGTAGCATCGTGCCTTTTGGTCCCGACGTGCAATATGCCACGGAAAAGCCGTGGGACAGCCTGGTTCTCCGTGTTTATCCGGGTGCCGACGGCAGTTTCGTGCTTTACGAAGACGAGTTCGACAATTACAATTACGAGAAAGGCGCTTATACGGAGATTCCTATGTCGTGGGACGATTCTTCGCGCCGTCTGATCCTGGGGACGCGCAAGGGCGAATACAAGGGCATGTTGCAATCCCGCGAGTTTACGGTGGTGCTTCCCGACGGACGGCAAAAGTCCGTATCTTATAATGGAAAGAAAGTTTCGGTGAAGTTTTGATAAGGTATCTCCCTTTCGGGAAAAGATGTGCTCTCCTGCAAAAGGCAGTATTTGCAGCCCTTTTGTAGGAGAGCTTTTAATGCGGTTGGGGGAAGTGTGCATTTAAGGTGCGAATCCTTTGCAATAGAAAGGGCTGGCCGTTTGTTAGGAGCTTCTTTCCATGAGATTTCAACGACGTTACCATGATTTTCAACATAAGTGTTAGGAATACAGTACAAGGAGGCTGTACTTTTGTAGTTGAATAGTAATAATACGACAATAATGAAAACAAGACATTCTTTCATTCCTTTCGTCCTCTTTTCAATGTGGTTGTGCGGAGGAGCCACTCTCCGTGCGCAGGATCCTATTATCCAAACCAAATATACGGCCGATCCGGCTCCCATGGTTTACAATGACACTGTATTCCTTTATACGGGACATGATGAGGATGACGCATACAGTTTTAAGATGTTCGACTGGCAGCTTTATACTTCTACCGACATGGTGAATTGGACTGACCATGGAACGGTAGCCACAACCAAGACTTTTCCTTGGCGGGAAGAGCAAAATGGGGCTTGGGCCATGCAGGTGGTGGAGCGGAACGGCAAATTCTACATGTATTGTACTGTTCAGGGTAATGGCATAGGGGTATTGGTATCCGATTCGCCTTATGGTCCGTTTAAGGACCCTATCGGCCAACCGTTGGTATGGCAAAAAGGAATTGGTGATGATATCGACCCTACGGTATTCATCGATGACGACGGGCAGGCTTACATGTATTGGGGCAACCCCAACCTTTATTACGTGAAACTCAATGAAAACATGATTTCCTATTCTGGGGGCATTGTGAAAATCGGCAAATTGAAAACCTATCAGGAAGGGCCGTGGTTTTATAAGCGTAACGGCCATTATTACTTGGCTTTTGCCTCTACCTGCTGTCCGGAAGGTATAGGTTATGCCATGAGCGGTTCCCCCACTGGGCCGTGGGACGTGAAAGGATATATCATGCGGCCTACTGAACGTACGCGAGGTAATCATCCGGGTATCATCGATTACAAGGGAAAAACTTACGTGTTCGGACAGAATAATGATTTGCTGTTCTTGGATATGAAGGAACACCGTGAGCGTCGTTCTGTTTCTGTGGCTGAGATGCATTACAATCCGGATGGTACGATTCAGGAAGTGCCTTATTTTAAAGATGTCAAGGTGGAACAGATTGAACATTTCAATCCTTACCGTAGGGTGGAAGCCGAAACGATGGCATGGGGGCATGGCCTGAAGACGGCAAGGTTGGATGACGGCGGAATTTATGTGACGGCTGTAGATGATGGTGATTCGTTGGTTGTTCGCGGTGTGGACTTCGGCAAGCGGGGCGCCAAACGTTTCCGTGCTTGCATCGCTTCGGAACAAGGTTGTGCCGTCGAGATACATTTGGATAGTGCCGGCGGCCCCTTGGTGGGCACGCTGGAGGTGAAAGCCACCGGAGGGATGCAGACGTATAAGGAAATGGAATGCCGCGTGAAGGGTGCCAAAGGCGTACACGATTTGGTATTCCTTTTTAAGGGCAGTGTCGGCAAGGATTTGATGAATTGGGATTATTGGTGTTTTAACTGAAATGGAATGTTGTTTTATGCAGTGAAACCATTAGAAATATAAATAGTATGAGGAAAACAATGTTATTTTTGGGTGGGTTGATTTGTGTGGCTGTAGCTTGGGCACAGGATTACCAAAAGACCGCCTACGGCATCAAGACCACTGTGAATGATGTGGATGTGGAAGTGCAGTTCTTTACCCCTTCGGTTGTGCGGATAGTCAAGTCGCCTCATGGTGAGGATTATGAGAAGAAGAGCTTGTCGGTTGTGGCTTCACCCAAAGAAGTGGGGTTTAAGGTAAATACAAAGAACGGGAACATCGTGGTTGGCACGGAGGCTTTGCAGATGTCTCTTGACACATCGACCGGTGTTCTTTCCTATAAAACAGCCAAGGGAAATCAACTGCTCGTCGAGAAAGCCGTAAAAGAACAATTTACTCCTTTTAATGACGCAGGTAATTCTACGTATAACGTTTATCAGGCTTTTACGCTTGATGATGATGAGGCACTCTATGGCTTAGGACAATTGCAAAACGGGAAGATGTCCCAACGTGGGCAAGTGAAGAATCTTGTACAAGGTAACGTGGAAGACGTAAGTCCATTCATCCAATCTACCAAAGGATATGGCCTCTTCTGGGACAATTATTCCCCCACAGTCTTTACCGACAATGAGAAAGAGACTTCTTTCCGTTCGGAAGTGGGCGATTGTATGGATTATTATTTCATGTATGGTGCGGATGCCGACGGCGTAGTGGCACAGATACGTTATCTTACGGGAGAGGTACCGATGTTTCCTCTTTGGACTTATGGTTATTGGCAAAGTAAGGAACGTTATAAGAGCCAAGAAGAGACGGTAGGTGTTGTACGTAAGTATCGTGAATTAGGTGTACCTCTTGACGGTATTATTCAAGATTGGCAATATTGGGGACACAACTATTTGTGGAATGCTATGGACTTTCAGAATCCTCTATTCAATAATCCCAAAAAAATGATAGATGACGTACATGCGATGAACGCGCACATGGCTATTTCCATCTGGTCGTCGTTCGGTCCGGCTACAAAGCCTTATCGGGAATTGGCCGATAAAGGATTATTGTACGATTTCCGGACGTGGCCTGCCTCTGGGACGGAAGGTTGGCCGCCCGATATGGAATATCCTTCTGGCGTGCGAGTGTATGACGCTTATTCTCCTGAAGCTCGTGACATCTACTGGAAATACCTGAACGAGGGAATCTTTAAGCTTGGTATGGATGCATGGTGGATGGATTCTACTGAACCGGATCATTTGGATTTTAAGCCCGAAGATATGGACACGAAGACCTACATGGGGTCTTTCCGCAAAGTACGTAATGCCTATCCGCTCATGTCCGTTGGCGGAGTGTACGACCATCAGCGTGCCGTGTCGTCAGATAAACGTGTGTTTATCCTGACCCGTTCGGGCTTTTTGGGACAGCAGCGTTATGGGGCTAATGTGTGGAGTGGTGACGTGGGTTCATCATGGGAGACCTTGCGCAATCAGGTACCGGCCGGATTGAACTTCTCACTTTGTGGCATGCCCCACTGGAACAACGACATTGGCGGTTTCTTTGCCGGGCAATATAATAAGAGTTGGAATGACGGAACGGCTCCTAAGAATCCGCTTTATCAGGAACTTTATGTACGTTGGTTACAGTTCGGAACTTTTACACCGATGATGCGTTCCCACGGTGCTGACACCCCACGCGAGATTTATCAATTCGGCCAAAAAGGCGAACCGGTGTATGATGCCATTGAGAAGATGATACGCCTGCGTTATTCCCTTTTGCCCTACATTTACTCTACGTCGTGGGATGTGAGTCATCGCCAGTCTACGTTCATGCGTGCGCTCGTCATGGATTTCCCGAAAGACAAGAAGGTGTGGGACATGAATGACGAATACATGTTTGGAAAGGCTTTCCTTGTGGCTCCCGTGTTGCATGCGCAGTATACACAAGAGGCTGTTGTAAATGTGAATGAACTGAGCGGATGGAGTCGTGACAATGATGGAAAAGCCGGTGGCGGGGCACAAGCCAACTTCCAACAGCCGAAATCTACGGAGGTTTATCTACCGTCCGGTACTGCTTGGTACGACTTCTGGACGAACGAGAAGATAGAGGGAGGCCGGGAGATTACCCGTGAGACCACGCTCGACCTTATACCTCTATATATAAAAGCTGGTAGCATCGTGCCTTTTGGTCCCGACGTGCAATATGCCACGGAAAAGCCGTGGGACAGCCTGGTTCTCCGTGTTTATCCGGGTGCCGACGGCAGTTTCGTGCTTTACGAAGACGAGTTCGACAATTACAATTACGAGAAAGGCGCTTATACGGAGATTCCTATGTCGTGGGACGATTCTTCGCGCCGTCTGATCCTGGGGACGCGCAAGGGCGAATACAAGGGCATGTTGCAATCCCGCGAGTTTACGGTGGTGCTTCCCGACGGACGGCAAAAGTCCGTATCTTATAATGGAAAGAAAGTTTCGGTGAAGTTTTGATAAGGTGTCCCTTGTGACGGGACAAAGATTAGCCTCCGCAAGAAGCTGCGTTTGCAAGCCTTTTGTGGGGGCTTTTATTGCATTTGCTCCTCCTGTGTGTCGGCATTCTCCCCCCTCCAAGAGTTTTGTAAAAAAGGTCTTTCATCTTTCAGGTCGCATGTCAACGTCCTGTCATATAATGGATTATGGGATGAACGATGTTGCAGGCATTTTTCAGCTTCCTTTCATGGCGGGAAGCGTTAAAAAGTTCTCAGCCGAACGATTTTCCAATCTCAGTCGAATGATTTTTCGTTCTGCGCCAAACGAAATGAAGCATGGCTGAAGGATACCTGAAGCATCCTTCAGCCTGTAATGTTAATATTATGAAGGACTTATCATACAACCTGAAAGATGAAAGCCCTTTTTTACAAAACTCTTTTGTCGGGTATTATCGTTCAAGCAGTTCGATAGCCTTTTTCACGAATGGATTCTCTTCGTACATGACGGCGAAGTATTCCGACATATCCCAGATGTCCCGTGCAATCAAAGCTTTCATCTGAAGTTTCAGTTCCGGTAATGTCTTTTGCAGTTCTTCCTCGTCTTTGGGCTTCACGCCGACTTTTTCACCTTCTGCGAGCACCAGGTCGATGAGTTCCTGGGGTGTTTCAAAACGGGTTTTGAATTTGTCGAATGAAGCGTATTCGCGCCGGATCTTCTTACGGTATTTATCAATAAACTTGAGGTCGGCGTTGACGATGGCACCTTTGGCCGTCAGTTCGCGATGGAACTTGGTGTATCGTGTCGTATCCAACGGTATGAAATAGTCCGGCATGATGCCTCCTCCTCCATAGACGGTACGGCCTTTGCGCAAAGTCTTATATTTTAAGGAGTCGGGGAAGTGGATGCTGTCTGCGTTGGTCAGTTCGCCATGGTTGTAACGTTCGATGACGTCCATGTTATACTTCATCTTATCCCCCATGGTGTAGGGCTTTTGGATGCAGCGTCCGCTCGGGGTATAATAACGTGCCACGGTCAGCCGGATCATAGAGCCGTCGGGCAAGACGAAAGGTTTTTGTACCAGACCTTTGCCAAACGTGCGGCGACCTACCACCAGGCCACGGTCTTGGTCTTGGATGGCTCCCGTGACGATTTCGGAGGCCGAGGCCGAATATTCATCCACCAATACGATGATTCTTCCTTCGCGGAACAATCCCGGGCCTTGGGCGCGGAATTCTTTATAGGGAGTGCGTAATCCTTTGGTGTAGACAATCAAATCGTTTTTGGGCAGGAACTCACTGGCTATACCCGTCGCGGCATCCATATATCCGCCGCCGTTCTGCTGCAAATCCAGTATCAAGTCCTTCATGCCTTGGTCTTGCAAGTCCTTGATGGCTTTCTTCACTTCATCATGGCTCGTGCTACCGAAACTGGACAGACGGATAAGTCCCACGGTGGGGGTTACCATGAAAGCCGCATCTACGGTAGATACAGGAATCTTGTCCCTCGTGACGATGAATTCCAATCGGTCTTTGATACCGTTCCGCACCACACCTAATTTTACTTTTGTATCTCTCGGGCCACGCAACCTGCGCATGATTTCCTCACGGCTCATCTTCACACCGGCAATGGCTGTGTCGTTCACGCTGACGATACGGTCGCCGGCCAGGATGCCCACCTTTTCCGACGGTCCTTTGGCCACGGGCTGAATGACGACAAGCGTATCTTCCAACATGTTGAATTGTACGCCGATACCGTCGAAATTACCTTGCAACGGTTCGTTCATCTTCTTGGTTTCCTCGGCGTTGGTGTAAGAGGAGTGCGGATCCAGTTTGGAGAGCATCCCGTTGATGGCATCCTCCGTCAGTTTCACTTCGTCCACGCTGTCCACGTATAGGCTGCTGATGGCCAACTGGGCCATGGAGAGTTTACGCATGGACTGTTCCATTTCCGACATGTTTCCTTTCCGTTGCGCCGGAGCCGTCCACGGAAGGCAGAAGAGCAAGGCTGCCCAAAGAGTTTTTTTCATGATGTTTGTGCTGAATTGTTGTTTATTCATATTCGAGTCCCTCCGGGATATAAGGTGATATGTCCTTCCCGAAGTGCATAAGTTCCTTCACCATCGTGGAACTGATGAACGCCCATTCCGGTTCTGTGAACAAGATAATAGTCTCCACGCCTGTCAACCGACGGTTCAGGTCGGCTATGTTCATTTCATATTCATAATCCTTGATGGAGCGTATGCCGCGCAGGATGAAGCGGGCGTGATGGCGGGCTGCGAAATCTACGGTCAGGTCCGAGTAGCCCTCCACCTGGATGCGTTCGTCCCCGGCAAAAAGTTTACGCAGGGCGGCAATGCGCTTTTCCGTACTTTGTTCCATGCGCTTGTATTCATTGATGCCCACGCCGATAATGATGCGGTCGAAGAGCGTAAGCCCCCGTCGTAGCAGAGATTCGTGTCCTTTGGTAAAAGGGTCGAAACTACCGGGGAATATGGCTATTTTTTCCATTGATGAATCTTTATATAGCGGTTTCTGCGGTTTCGTCTTCTTCCGCACGGTCTTCCTCGATGACCAGGTTGTTGATAATGAAGTTCTGTCGTTCCATGGTGTTCTTGCCCATGTAATATTCCAATAGCTCTTTCACTTGGTCGCTCTTATGCAACGACACTTGTTCCAGACGGATGTCCGGGCCGATGAAGTGCTTGAACTCGTCGGGAGAGATTTCCCCAAGCCCTTTGAAACGGGTGATTTCCGGGTCGGGACCTAAGGCTTCGATGGCCGCCACGCGCTCCTCGTCGGAATAACAATAGCGGGTGATGAAGTCCGATTTGGCAGCCTTGGCTTCTTCTTCCAGTTCCTTCAACTTTTGCTTGCCGATTTTGTTTTTGCGGTTGCGCACGCGGAAAAGGGGCGTCTGGAGAATATACACGTGTCCTTTCTTAATAAGTTCGGGGAAGAACTGTAGAAAGAAAGTAATCATCAACAGGCGGATGTGCATGCCGTCCACGTCGGCATCGGTAGCCACGATGACTTTGTTGTAGCGTAGCCCGTCTAGTCCGTCTTCGATGTTCAGGGCGGCTTGCAGGAGGTTGAACTCCTCGTTTTCGTACACCACTTTCTTTGTGAGGCCGAAACAGTTCAACGGCTTGCCGCGCAGACTGAATACCGCTTGGGTCGTCACGTCGCGGCTCTTGGTGATACTGCCGCTAGCCGAGTCGCCTTCGGTGATGAAGATGCTGCTATCCTCCTTCAGGTCGCCTTTGGCATCGTTCAGGTGGATGCGGCAGTCGCGCAGTTTGCGGTTGTGCAAGTTGGCCTTCTTGGCTCGTTCGCGTGCCAGCTTTGTCACGCCGGCGATGGCTTTGCGTTCCTTTTCGTTTTCGGTGATTTTTTGTATGATGATGTCGGCGATGTCCGTATTCTTGTGTAGGTAGTTGTCCACCTGTTCTTTGACGAAGTCGCCCACGAACTTGTCTATGCTGATTCCGCCGTCGGGTATGGTGGTCAGCGACCCTAATTTGATTTTCGTCTGGCTTTCGAAGAGCGGTTCTTCGATGTTGACGGCGATGGCCGCCACCAGTCCGTTACGGATGTCTCCGTAATCGAAGTTCTTGCCTGAGAAATCTTTGATGGTCTCGGCAATGTGTTTTTTGAAGGCACTTTGGTGCGTGCCGCCTTGGGTCGTATGCTGTCCGTTGACGAACGAATAATATTCCTCTCCGTATTGTCCCGTGTGGGTAAAGGCTATTTCTATGTCTTCCCCTTTCAAGTGGATGATAGGATAAAGCCCGTCGTTGGTCATATTATCGTTCAACAGGTCTACCAGACCGTTGCGGGAATGGATGCGGCGGCCGTTGAACATGATGGTCAGTCCCGTGTTCAGGTATGTGTAGTTGCGCAGCATCGTTTCAATGAATTCGGTGCGGAACGTGTAGTTCTTGAACAAAGCACAGTCAGGTTCGAAATAGATGAAAGTTCCGTTTTCGTCGGCTGTCGGTTCCGTCGATTCGCCGGTCAGGATTCCGCGTTCGAAAGTGGCCCGGCGCATTTCGCCGTCGCGATGGCTTCGCACTTCGAAGTGCGAGCTGAGCGCGTTGACCGCTTTCACACCCACTCCGTTCAGTCCCACGCTCTTCTTGAATGCCTTGGAATCGTATTTGCCGCCCGTGTTGAGCATGCTCACCGCTTCGATGAGTTTGCCCAAAGGGATACCGCGGCCATAGTCGCGTACGCTGACCCGCAAGTTGTCCTCTACGGTGATTTCTATCCGTCGGCCGGCATTCATTTTAAACTCGTCGATGCTGTTGTCTATCACTTCTTTCAAAAGCACGTAGATACCGTCTTCGGCATGAGAACCGTCGCCCAGTTTTCCGATGTACATGCCCGGACGGGTACGGATATGTTCCATGTCCGACAAGTGGCGGATATGGTCTTCGGTGTATTCGGTAAGTATCGGTGCTTCGTTTGGTTTCTCTTCTTCTGCCATAGTGTGTTTCTATTTAAGTGACTTCTGGTAGCAACGTCTGTGTTTATGTACTTCTGCGTCTAAGTAAGCCCATTGCCCTTGGCTTTTTTCGTTGGTCTCCAGTTGCGGATGCGTTTCGCCGAACTTAAAGCCCATCTGTTGGCAAATGGGGATGAGGTCGGCGAAGAGCATGGCATTGACCCCTTTGTTCTGATATTCCGGAAGGACGGCCACAAGCAACAAATCTATGATATCCGAATGCTTGAAGAACAGGGCCTTGACCAAATGATACCAACCGAAAGGGAACAGGCGGCTCTTGGCTTTCTGCAAAGCGTGCGAGAGGGAAGGCATACCCACCCCCATGGCTATGATGCGTCCTTCGGCGTCTTCCACGAGCGTGACGAGCCGCATGTCTACGAGCGGAAGGTAAGTGTTGACGTATTGGGCAACCTGTCGCTCGTTCATCTCGGAATAACCGTACAACGGGGCGTATGCTTTGTTGACTACATCGAATATTTTCGGCCCCCATCCGCCTTTACGTATTTCTTTGGCGCTTTTGAATTTGCGTACACGCAGGTTATAGCGTTTGGCACTCATCTCCGCCACGCGGAAATATTTGTCCATGTGCGCCTGATGGTCTTGGTCGGGTACGCGTATCTTGCGCTCCACCCAGTCCACCTCTTTGGTATAACCAAGGCGGTCCATGTGAATTGGATAATAAGGATAGTTGTATGTTGTGGACATCGTGCTCAACTGGTCATAGCCGCCGGTGAGCATGCCTTCCGGATCCATGTCCGTAAACCCTAAAGGCCCTACTATCTTGTCGCATCCGCGGGCACGTCCCCAAGCTTCCACCGTGTCCATCAGGGCACGGCTCACTTCCGGGTCGTCCGTGAAGTCGATCCAACCGAAGCGGGCGTTGTTCGTGCCCCATGTCTGATTGGCCTTATGGTTGATGATGGCAGCCACGCGCCCCACGATTTTTCCTTCGCGTAGAGCCAGAAAATAATCCACGTCGCAGAAATCGAAGGCTGCGTTTTTCTGCGGGTTGAACGTGTCGAGCGTGTCCTCCAAAAAGTCGGGCACGGCATACGGACAGTCCTTGTACAGTTCGTAGTTGAAACGTATGAACGCTTTCAACTCTCGGCGAGTCGATATTTTTTTAATGGTTACAGCAGACATGTCATATATGTAAAATGGTCAATAAATTGCGGCAATGCGCAAACGTGCAAATATAGCCTTTTTTTTATTAACAGTTGAGTAAACTGCTTCGCTTTTCGCTTATCCTCCC
>ENA-OQQW01001861-OQQW01001861.1-human-gut-metagenome-genome-assembly--contig:-NODE-1861-length-11670-cov-7.440465_pt1 | contig 11670 bp, 9 predicted proteins | sample MGYA00243234_ERZ505098 | MGnify/ENA primary metagenome ERZ505098 (study PRJEB26097, sample SAMN02712086) | human gut metagenome | biome: Gut microbiome | host: Homo sapiens | place: Denmark: Copenhagen... | reverse complement strand
TGCAGCGCTCTTTCGGGAAGACCTTGAAGAGGTTGTCATCGTTGCCGAGGCCGTTTATGAGGGAAACGGCGACGGTGGTGTCGCCCACGACGGGCAGAGAGTCCTGAATTGCCTGCTCGAGCTGAGTTGCCTTGGTCATATAGATGATGACATCGACCTTGCCCTCGGCCTCTTCCGCAGCGGCAGAGCTGGTGTAGGTGCGGAAGCCCTTGAGCTGATAATTATAATCGGTGTAAGCACCGTTCTCTTCCTGATGGATGGTGAAGTGCATGCCGTCCTCGGCGACCTTCTTCATGTGAGCCTCATAACGGTCGATGAGGATCATGTCTGCGCCGCCCTTTTTGAGGTAAGAAGCAAAAACGCTGCCTGCTGCGCCGGAACCATACATTGCAATTTTCATTTTTATTCGTCTCCTTATAAAAATTGATAACTTATTATTGTTTGCAATACTGCTTATCGTAGTTTTGCTGTATTGTCTGGATCATAAGCGTCAGCGCCCCGTTGACGGGGGTGGGGATACCGAGCTCGCGGCCGTAGCGCACGATGGCGCCGTTTAGCAGCTCGACCTCGGTCTGACGCTGGTGGATGAGAACATCCTGTGCCATGGAGGGATAGTATTTTGCAAAGCCCTCTCTGAGCCGTTCAAGCTCCTCGAGCATCTCGCCCCAAAGATCGACGCCCGTAAGTGCCTTGGCTACCGCGCAGCCCTCCGCCCATACGCTTTTTATAAGCTCTCTGCCGCTTTCGCAGTCGAGCATGGGTCCGACCTTCAGGCGCGTGAGAGCCGAAAGGGTGTTGTAGCCGCTGTTTGATATCGCCTTTTTCCATACAAAAGGGCGGATATCCTTTTCAAAGCTTGCAAGGCAACCGCCGTCGCAGAAGCACTTTTCAAGCGCCTTGCCGGCCCTTTCGGAAAAAGGATCGTTTTCCGAGGCTCCGAAGCGCATTATAACGCCGCTTTCGGGCTTTGAAACGCATTTGCCCGGCTCGGGAAGCTCTGTTCCTATCGTGCCGAAGCCATAGAGGATCCTGTCCGCAGGGACATATTTTTTGAGAACATCGTCGTTGCCGATGCCGTTTTGCAGGGAAACGACGACCGTTTCGCTGCCGATGCAGGGCTTGACCGAGGGCATGATGCCGTCGGTTTGCGTGGCCTTTACCATAAGTATGACCATGTCCATAACGCCGATATTCTCGGCGGAATAGGCGGTGCGGAAGCCGGTGAGGAGCTCCTCGCCCGAGGGGGTGACGAAGGTCATTCCGCTCTGCGCGACCTTGTCCATGTGCGCCTTGTAGCGGTCAACGAGCCAAAGCTCTGCGCCGCCTTTATTAAGATATGAAGCAAAAACGCTGCCGGCAGCGCCGGAGCCGATCATAGCTATTCTCATTTTCTGACACTGTTCCTTGGTCAAACACCACCGGTCATCCGGTGGTGTTTGAATTATTCTGATTAATTACTCGATCTCAGCCTTCTTCTCTGCGGAAAGCTTCTTGACCTTGGGAAGACCCCAGATCAGGACGGGCAGGAAGATAACGAGGATTGCGTAGTAGCCGTCGTAGCCGTAAGCGTACTTGATGATGTTGCCGAGGCCGAGCAGGGAGATCGCAAAGCAGATAGCGATGACGATAACGCCGACGATAACACTGCGAGCCTTTTCGCTCTTGATGGTCTTGGGGCAGCAGGCGCCCTGGAAGCGCTGGATCATGGTGAATACGAGGGTGACGCTGGTGGAAACGAAAGCGCTGAACAGCAGAATGCTGAAGATCACCATCAGCCACTTGATGCCGACGAGGGTCAGAACGGTCTGGTTGGGGATGCCGTTTGCTGCGGTGGTAAAGCCTGCAACACCGCCGTCCTGAAGAGCCTTGAGAAGCGGATACCAGCGAGAGAGCATTGCGGTGGATGCCGCAAGAGCAAGGCCGTTCATGAGCCAGCCGAGGATGTTTGCGCGCTTTACGCCCTTGAGGGTCAGGCCTTCGCCTGCTGCGATCATTGCGGGGATGGATACGCACTGGAATGCTGCGTAAACGAGAACGCCGCGCCAGATCGCTTCGCCGGCATTGTCAACATACGGTGCTGCCGTGATACTGTTCTGAGTAAGCAGGTTTGCGCTGATTGCGTCGAAGTCTGCTGCGAAGCCGGCGATAACGACGACTGCGGTGGAGATAAGAATTGCGATGGAAAGAACGGTGGAAGCTGCGATAACAAGCTTTACGCCGAAGATGCTCAGGATGATGAGCACTGCAACGATGATGAGGTTGAAGATGAGCTTGTTTGCGGTGACGGAATAGTCAACGCCGAAGAAGTTTGCAAGAACCTCGCCTGCGCCTGCGACTGCTGCCGCAACTGCCGCCAGAAGAATTACGATGTAGAAGATCTCAAAGAAGACTTCCATCCAGGGCTTCGGATACAGAGCCGAGAAGGTGTCCTTATAATTGGTGAAGCCGTTGAGCTTTGCAAACTTCATAACGGTGTACATCACCAGTGCGAGTATGCCCATTGCGACAAGGGGAAGAACCGCGGCCCACATGCCGTACTGTGCAAAATAACTTACTACCTGGTTACCGGAGGCGAAACCGCCGCCTACATGGGTGCCGAACCACACCGAGGCGACCGTAAACGCTGCCGCCCATGTGCCCTTGGCTGCTTTGTTGTTCATAATGACTCTCCTTTAATAGTATCTCTTTAACATTGCCCGTTTTGCGGAGCAGCTCCTCAACCGCCCGGCAAAACTCTGGGGTTAATGTTCTTTTCCTGCATCTTGTTAAAACCAAAATAAAGTCCCCGTCGCTCCGAAGGAACGCTTCGATAAAACAATTCCTTGGGCAACAGGGCTTCACTGGAGAGAAAAAATCTTGCCGCGGCAGACAGGCGGACGGCTTCTTCGTCCGCTGCATTCCGACGAGTGATCCTCCTGCGGAATTGTCTTCGCTTTATTTATGGCTTTTTCAAAATGTATGCATATTATACATGCAAGTTTACAATGCGTCAATATTTCAACCGATATTTTTAATAAAAATCGACTGTCAAAATTCAAACAAATAGGTCATTTTCGTCAATTTTACTAAAACGAATTAAAAATGTTCAAATTTTTTTAAAAATCAATCCATCTAAATCAAATCGCTATTTTTTCAGGTCTTTTTGCATTAATACGGAAAAGATGTGGTAAAAAATTGTTCTGGTCAAAAAAATGTGCAGTTTCAAGGGGTTGCGGCTTTTTTAACAGGCTTTTCGAACATAAATGTGCGCAGTTGTTAATTAACGTGCCAAACGGTAAGCCAAATAATTGACAATGCGTATACCTATGTGGTACAATGCATTTTGGGTAATATACGAGAAGATACATTTAAATATAACAACAATAAACAGGGGGAAAAACTATGGCAAACAGACCTAACATTCTGGCGCTGGCTTCAAAGATCAGCCTGGAAAGCATGACCTACACCGGCATCACCTACAAGGATCCGGAATACAGGATCCTCGAGCCTATCGTCGATGACGATATGTGCTCTGTCATGATGCGTATGCGTCTTGAGAAGGAATTTTCTGCGGCAGAGCTTGCAAAAAAATGCAAAAAGAGCGTTGAATTTGTTCAGGAGCAGTGCGACAAGCTCGTAAATGCGGGCGTTATCCGCGTGCGCTATCGCGGCGAGCTGCCCTGCTACTACTACCCCATCTGGGTGCCCGGCATCATGGAGGGCATCCTCTCCAATCGCGCACAGTGCGATAAGTATCCCGATCTGGGAGCATGCTTCGAGGAATACACACGCATCCGCGTCGGTATGCTTGCCCCGGTTCTCGGCAACGGCGTTAACTTCATGCGCGTTATGCCCGTTATGAGTGCTGTCGAAAGCAACACTCGCACGGCATCCTACGATGAGCTGGCAACCATCATAGAGAGGGCAAAGGCGATTTCCGTCGGCCCGTGCTCCTGCCGCCGTTCACGCCGCCTGATCGGAGAGGGCTGCGGCCATCTTGAAGAGGATATGTGCATGTACCTTAACGACAATGCCATCAACTTCTCCAAGCACGGCGAGCACCGCCTGATCAGCAAGGAGGAGGCTTATGAGGTGCTCAAGCGCGCCGAGGATAACGGCCTTGTCCACGAGGTCAACCAGGCGCTCGGCTTTGACGAGGTAAACGCCATATGCAACTGCTGCGGCTGCTCCTGCTATGCGCTGCGCATCGCAGAGCTGTTCCGCTCTCCCAACGGCGTAAGCTCGAACTTCATCGCCAAGGTTGATAAGGACAAGTGCGTCGCCTGCGGCCAGTGCGTTGAAAACTGCCAGACCAACGCCGTAAAGCTCGGCCAGAAGCTGTGCACCACCGATCCGCATGTCTCCGACGCATATCAGTCGGATAAGGAAGTGCCCTGGGATAAGAAGAGCTACAACGTCGATTACCGTACAACCCGCACCGACGTCATGGAGTCCGGCACGGCGCCCTGCAAGGCACAGTGCCCGGCGCACGTTCCCGTTCAGGGCTATATTAAGCTCGCCGCTCAGGGAAGATACACCGAGGCGCTTGAGCTTATAAAGAAAGAAAACCCGTTCCCGGCAGTCTGCGGCCGCATCTGCAACAAGGCATGCGAGGACGCATGCACGCGCGGCGACATCGACTCGCCCATTGCTATCGACGATATCAAAAAGTTCATCGCCGAGAAGGATCTTGAGTCCAAGCACCGCTTCGTTCCCAAGATGGTCAACCAGATCGGCAAGCCCTATGAAGAGAAGATCGCCGTCATCGGCGCAGGCCCTGCCGGCCTGAGCTGCGCATACTATCTCGCAGTCAAGGGCTATCCCGTGACCGTTTACGAAAAGGAAAAGGCGCTCGGCGGTATGCTCACCATGGGCATCCCATCCTTCCGCCTCGAAAAGGACGTTATCAATGCCGAGATCAAGGTTCTCAAGGATCTGGGCGTAAAGTTCAAGACCGGCGTTGAGGTCGGCAAGGACATCACCCTTGATAAGCTGCGTGAGCAGGGCTTCAAGGCATTCTACCTCGCCGTCGGCGCATCCAAGGGCGCAAAGGTCGGCTGCCCCGGCGACGAGCTGCCCGGCGTTATGACCGGTATCGACTTCCTGCGCGAGGTAAATCTCGGCGAGAAGCCGGCCATCGGCAAGAGCGTTGCAGTTATCGGCGGCGGCAATGTTGCCATCGACGTTGCGCGCGCGGCAGTCCGCCTCGGCGCAAAGACCACGATAGTTTACCGCCGCGACCGCGACGCGATGCCGGCAGCAGACGACGAGGTCGAAGAGGCGATCGCAGAGGGCGTGAAGTTCATGTTCCTCGCTTCTCCCGTCGAGATCACCGGCGAGGGCAAGGCCGAGACGCTCAAGGTCGAGGTCATGGAGCTCAAGGCCGGCAAGCCCGTAGGCACCGGCAAGTTTGAAACTCTGCCCGTTTCCGCCGTTATCTCCGCCATCGGCCAGAAGATCGACCTTAACGGCATGGATTTTGCCACCGGCGCAAAGGGCACCGTCAACGTCTCCATGCCCAGCTACCAGACCAGCGTTGCCGACGTTTTCGCAGGCGGCGACGTTGTCACCGGCCCGAAGTTTGCCATCGACGCTATCGCGGCAGGCAAGGAGGGCGCGATCTCCATCCACCGCTATGTGCATCCCGGCCAGTCGCAGGTCATCGGCCGCGACAGACGCGATTATAAGGCAATGAACACCGCAACGGCAGGCATCTCCGTAGCAGGCTTCGACACCGCTCCCAGACAGAAGGCCGCCGACGGCTCGGCCAAGGAAGCCAAGAAGACCTTCAAGGATCTGCGCGGTACCCTCACCGAGGAGCAGATGAAGATCGAGACCTCACGCTGCCTCGGCTGCGGCGCTGCGGTCGTTGACGAGAGCCTCTGCGTGGGCTGCGGCATCTGCACCACCAAGTGCAAGTTCGACGCTATCCACCTCGAGAAGGTCACCGACTATGTCGGCGCACCGTACTTCAAGGCGTTGCTCGGCGCGGCCGGAAACGCTCCGGCGGCAGTCGCGAAGCTCGTCACCAAGAAGATCGCAAGAAAGTAAAGGAGCTGCGTCATGCATGAGATAGGCGTCGTCCGCTCGATGGTCAAGACCGTCACGGACTTTGCCCAAGCCAACAACATCGCCGAGGTCACGGAGATCGTCCTTGACATCGGCGAGCTGTCGCTGGTCATTCCCAAATACGTTGAGGATATCTACCCCGTCGTCGTTGAGGACACCTTCCTTAAAGACACTAAGCTTATCATCAACATCATCCCCGGCATGGCCGAGTGCGACGAGTGCAACGAGCTGTTCAACGTCATCGAGCACGAGGGCTACTGCCCGAACTGCGGCAGCTTTGAAAAAACCATCCTCTCGGGCAAGGATTTCCTCATCCGTGAGATCCACATCCCCGAAGACTGATTTTTAGAGGCGATTTTTTAGAGGCGAATTGACGCAGCTACGGATACGGTGATTGCCGGTGCCCGGTGTCGAGGTTGCGGTGGAAACCGTGGTTGCCTCGCCATACATGAGTGCGGTGTTGAATTTTGCATCGCACCCATTGGCTCCACTGTCAAGGGGAGCAGGCAGCTTTGCTGCCGAGGGGTTGAATAAAAAACTATTAACTAACAGCTATTAGCTCTCCGCTGCGGCCAACAGCCGCTCGTAGGGAACGGATTTATCCGTTCCGCCTGTTATGGTTTCGCCGGTAGTTCCCGGTCGGGATACCGCAATAAACGTATCGGTATCGGTGCTTATGCGCCACTGAAAAAACGGGCTTGCCCGTTCCGTGTGTTGAAGTTAAGTCGGTACCAAAACATATAATCGTAGGGGCGAGCATTGCTCGCCCTTTTGTTATGGTTTTGCTGGCACTGAAATAGAGTTGTAGGGAACAGATGAATCCGTTCCCTACGACTATAGATTTCTGTGCAGGTAAGGCAGTAACAAAAGGGCGATCAATGATCGCTCCTACAAGCGACCGTTGGCCGCAGTGAAGAGGTAATAAGTAATAGTGAATAGATGGGGTGTGCCTTTGGCACGGATTTAAATTCATTCGTCCCCCGGGCGAATACCTAACTTTTTCACTTTTACCTTTTACTTATTACTTCGCAGACGTAGTCTGCGCTGCCGGACTACCGGAGATATATGTATTCGCAGCTGCGGCAATGCGTAACTAAAAAACTCCGAGGGATTTGAAGATAAATGACCAGGCGAACATGGTGAAGCAGCACAGGGCGCTGGTGGAAACGACAATATCTCCGGCAAGCTCATCGTCGCCGCCCATCTGCTGGACCATGGTGAAGGAGGCAATAGCGGTCGCCGAGCCGAAAATGGCGATCATACCGGCAAAGGCGATACCGCGTATGCCGAGGAAATATGCCGCGGTGAGGAAGATGCCCGGCATAACGACGAGCCTGCCGAGGCAGACCTCTACGAGATCCTTGATGTATTTATGTATGCCGCCCCATTGGAAGAACGCGCCGAGCATAAACAGCATCATGGGGTTGGTGGCGGCGCTTATCTGCTTTATGGTCGAAAGCAGCGACTCGGGCAGACGTATGCCGAGCAGCTGGAACGCAATGCCGACGATCGTGCCGAGGATGAGAGGGTTTTTGAAAACGTCTATGATGATGCCGAGAGCATTTGGCCTTTTGCCGCTGAACAGCTCAAGCGTTATCACTGCGATGGCGTTGAACATCGGAACGACAACAGAGATGAGCACAACGACAGGACCTGCGTCCGCGCCCGGAACGAGCGCCGTCGCAAGCGGCAGACCGATTATGACAAAATTCGAGCGGTAAATGCCCTGGATCTTAACGCCGCGCTTGGAGGTGCCCTTTTCGGTAAGCATGACGTAACAGAAGGCGAGCGCATACTCGGCAAGGACGCCTGCGGCCGCGAATATGAGCAGCTTCGGCTGCACGGCGCCGGAAAGATCCGAGGTGTAGATGTTGTAAAACAGCATCACCGGCATGAAATAGCGAAACAAAAGCCTGTTGAGCTTGGGAACGTCCTCGCGCTTAATAGCGCCCAGATGCCTTGCAAGGCATCCGAGCGCCATGATGAGAAATATCGGAACGACCGCGTTTAAGCAAACGAAAAAGGCAGTCATTTATTATCCTTCCTTTGAAGTTTGTGCTTTTTGCCGTCAGGCGTCTGGATATATGTGTTCTCAAGCACCTCGATCGCGCCCTTGCGCCACTCGTCGAGGTATTCCTTGCGCAGCGCGTCGCGCTCGGCCGTTTCTTCGGCGGTCAGCTCGCGCTCCTTTTTTATGCGTGCAAGCTCGTTTATTCTCTGAAGCTTTGAATTTTCCATTATTCTATCGTCCCCAATTCGTCAAGAGTTTTTTCAAATGCAGGAATGAAATGCTCGATGAAGTATTCTGCCTCCGGCATGTTGTAAGCATGTATCGCCTCAAGCGTCTGCTTTTCGGCGTTTAGAAATTCGTTATTGCCGGCCTTGCGCTCTTCGATGCATTTGATGTAGGCGCTCAGCTTGTCGGCAGCCTTTACTATCGGGTGCAGCTCGCGCTGGGTCTGCCCCGTCAATATCGGCTCGAAGGCCGGCTGAAGCTCCTCGGGCAGCATGCCCAGCAGCTTTTTCGACGCAATGGTCTCTACGCGGCGGTAAGCGCTCATGATCTCGTCATCGTGGTATTTTATCGGCGTGGGCAGATCGCCGGTGAGTATCTCGCTTGCGTCGTGATACAGCGCAACGGCGGCGCAGGCCTCAGGGTCGCAGTCGATGCCGTAAACGTCGCGGCGAATAACTCCCAGCGCGTGCGCGATCACCGCAACCATGTGGCTGTGCTCCTGAATGTTTTCATGTATCGAATTGCGCATCAGGCTCCAGCGCTCGATGTAGCGCATGCGCGAGATCAGCGCAAAAAAATTGCTGTCCATTTCGCTTCACCTCTGTTAGAATGAAGTAATGTTATCACAAGGCGCAAATAATATCAAACATTTGCGGAACATTTTTTCGCGCGGCTTCGTCATAGAGGCATTGATCGATCATCATATCAGCATAATAAAGGAGCGTTTATCATATGAAAGCTTTTAAGAAAACGGTCTGCGCGGCGCTGTGCCTTGCAATGGTGTTCGCGCTGTGCGCCTGCGGCAGCCAGACAAACGATAAAGCCAAGAAGACCAATGAAAACGATAACAGCCAGATAGCAAACCCCGTGCATGAATCGAGTGCCGAGGAATTTAAGGCCGCCGGTATCGTCATGCCCGAGATCGACGGCAAAACGCCCGTGTACACAACGATTGACGGAGACGAGACGCTGTATCAGGCAGATTACGGCACATTTACCATCCGTGCACAGAAAACGGATGAACAGAAGGACATCTCCGGTATGAACTATGAGTGGACCGAGGATCCGACAATGACCCTGGAGCTTTTGCAGGGAAACCCCTTATTCAAGCTCGACGGAAAGGGCGCCGGCATCGTTTACTGGTATCTTAACGGCAGCAGCTGGTCTGTCGGCATGACGGAGGGCGCGAGCGTGGACACCCTGAAGAGCCTGTACTTCAAGACCGCAGAGCTGAATCCCGGCGGCGACGGCTTTCTCTCAAACTGAAAAAAGCTCTTTACAAACGCCGCCGTAAGTGGTAATATTACAAGGCTAAGCCCGTGTGCTCAGTGATCGGGAGACCTTTCCTCCCTTTACTTAGCCATTGGGTATATAAAATCATGAAAGGGGTATCATTATGATCACCAAAGAGACCAAGACCGCCGTTATAGAGGCAAACAAGACCCACGAGAACGACACCGGTTCTCCCGAGGTCCAGATCGCTATTCTCACTCAGCGCATCCGCGAGCTGACCGCTCACCTGAAGGTCCATCCCAACGACGACCACAGCCGTCTGGGCATGTACAAGATGGTCGGTAAGCGCCGCCGTCTGCTCGACTACCTCGCCAAGAAGGACATCGAGCGCTATCGTGCGATCATTGCAAAGCTGAACATCCGCAAGTAAGTTCGGCTTTTCCGAAGGGTATGAACGTTTGAACGCAGGGGGATAATTTCATATTGTCCCCCTGCTTTTTTCGTTTCCGCCCCGGCAGCCCATTTTTCGGGAGCGCCGCTGCCCAGTATTTGAATCTGCGCCCCATCGCGCATGGGACGCGGATGCAAGTGCTGGCTCTGGCGTTTCCGCCAACAAAAGAAAGGAGCACCAGAACCCATGATCATCACCACGCACAAGCAGTTCCCCAACTACAAGCGCTACGAGATCGAGTATGAAGGCCGTCCCCTCGTGATGGAGACCGGCAAGCTCGCAGAGCTGTGCAACTCCGCCGTCCTCGTCAGCTACGGCGAGACGACCGTGCTCGTCACCTGCACGGCCTCCGCCCGCCAGAAAGACGGCGTGGATTACTTCCCGCTGTCCGTCGACTTCAACGAAAAGCTCTACGCCGTCGGCCGCATCCCCGGCAGCTTCATGCGCCGCGAGGGTAAGCCCAGCCTGCCCGCCGTGCTCGCCAGCCGCCTGATCGACCGCCCGATGCGCCCGCTCTTCCCGAGCGACCTGCGCAACGACGTCATCATCGCCTGCGAGGTCCTGTCCGTCGACCGTGACTGCAGCCCGGAGATCACCGCTATGATCGGCGCGAGCGCCGCAGTGAGCATCTCCGATGTGCCGTTCAACGGCCCCATCGCCGGCATCGTCCTCGGCTGGGACGGGGAGAAGTACCTCTTCAACCCCACGCAGGAGCAGCGCAAGACCAACCGCATGACCACCACCATCGCCGCCACGCACAAGAAGATCGTCATGATTGAGTCCGAGGCCGATCAGGTGCCGGACGATGTGATGTACGAGGGCATCGTGCAGGCGCACGAGCACCTGCAGCCCGTGCTGGACCTCATCGACAAGATGGTCAGCGAGATCGGCAAGCCGAAGTTCGAGTATGAGCATGCGTCCTTTGACGAGGACCTGTTCGAGCTCCTGTGCGCCAACGAGATGGAGGCCATGGAGTACTGCATGGACACCGACGACAAGAACGTGCGCGAGGCGCGCGTGAATGAATGGATCGCCGCCGTGCAGGCAAAATATGAAGAGGAGCACCCGGACATGATGCAGTACATGGACGAGATCCTCTACAAGATGCAGAAAAAGATCGTCAAGAAGTGGCTGCTCGCCGGTCACCGTGTCGACGGCCGCAAGATGAACGAGATCCGCCCGCTCGACGCCGAGGTCGGCGTGATCCCGCGCGTGCACGGCTCGGGCCTGTTCACCCGCGGCCAGACGCAGGTGCTGTCTATCGCCACGCTCGCGACGCTGTCCATGTCCCAGAAGCTCGACACCATCTGGGAAGAGGAAGAAAAGCGCTTCATGCACCACTACAACATGCCGCCGTACTCCACCGGCGACGCCCGCGCCGCCCGCAGCACCAACCGCCGCGAGTACGGCCACGGCGCCCTCGTTGAGAAGGCGCTGCAGTGCGTCATCCCGCCGGTCGAAGAGTTCCCGTACGCCATCCGCGTGGTGTCCGAGGTGCTCTCGTCCAACGGCTCCACGTCTCAGGGCTCCATCTGCGGCTCCACGCTCGCGCTCATGGACGCCGGCGTGCCCATCAAGGCGCCGGTCGCCGGCATCTCCTGCGGCCTGATCCAGGACGGCGACGATTTCACCACCTTTATCGACATTCAGGGCGTTGAGGACTTCCACGGCGAGATGGACTTCAAGGTCGCCGGTACCAAGA
>ENA-OQQW01001859-OQQW01001859.1-human-gut-metagenome-genome-assembly--contig:-NODE-1859-length-11673-cov-4.547254_pt1 | contig 11673 bp, 9 predicted proteins | sample MGYA00243234_ERZ505098 | MGnify/ENA primary metagenome ERZ505098 (study PRJEB26097, sample SAMN02712086) | human gut metagenome | biome: Gut microbiome | host: Homo sapiens | place: Denmark: Copenhagen... | reverse complement strand
TCAGGCGTTTCCTTCGTCTCCTGGACAGGAGCGCTCTCCACAGGCCCCGCCTTGGCCGCCTTCTCCTCCTTCACTCCGAAGGCCTCCTTCAGGCTGCTCATATCCGGGTCAAAGATGTCAGTGCCCGCCGCGCCCTCGTTCTGGTTGCGCAGCTTACTGTTGATGGAGATGATATTCTTCACCGCCAGCACAGCCATCATCATCAGCTCATAGCTCAGGCGCACGGCGATGGGCCCCAGGATCATCAGCAGGATGCCCTTGCCGCCCATCCAGCCGCTCCAATCGGAGCAGAACAGCATGAAAAAGCCCACCAGGATCACCAGCGCCGTGAAGAAAATATACAGCGCCTGCAGGATCTTCTCCACAATCAGGAACTTAAAGTTGCATGCGTCGTGAAGGAATTTGCCAAATTTGCCCATTTTCTCCCGCCGTTTGGCCGGAACGATGAAAATGAAGGCCAGCACCGTGGCGATGATGGCCAGCAGGATGGCAATAATGCCCAGGGTGCCTAAGGTGCTGATGCGGGAGCCATACAATTCGTAATCGTACATGGAAGTTCTCCTTTCAGGTTTGCTTTGCGCCGCCCTGCCAGGCGGCACCTGTCAAATTTCTACGTCATCATTTTACCGTATAATAAAATCATCGTCAAGATTTTTCCCATTCCCGGCACAAGGGACTTGACAACGGCTCTTGATTTGTATAAGATAATAGGCACAAATTGGATTTCCACGTTGAGGGAGTAATTCCATCCTGCCCTGCGGGATGAGGCAGACCCGTCAGTACGGCCCCTCGGGCCCGGGCTGTCTTGAAAGAATGAGACTCATACATAGGCCGCGCGCCTGTGTAGGGTCTTTTTTGTTTTGCCTATAGGGCAGAAAAGGAGGATACTATGAAACCGGATTATTTGCAAACCACTGAAGAAGTGCTTTCCTCTCAGGGCAGCTCATCCCGGGGCCTTACCGGGGAGGAGGCAGCTGCCCGCCTGTCGAAGCACGGCCCCAACCGCCTGCAGGAGGCCAAGAAAATCACCAATTTCCAGCGCTTCGTGCAGCAGCTGAAGGACCCCATGCTGCTGATTCTGCTGGCCGCCGCTGCCGTGTCCGCCGTCACCAGCATTCTCTCCCACGAGAGCCTTACGGAGGTGTTCATCATCCTGGTGGTGGTGCTGCTCAACGCCGTATTGGGCGTGGTGCAGGAGAGCAAGGCTGAGGCCGCCATCGAGGCCCTCCAGACCATGACTGCCGCCACCAGCAAGGTGCTGCGGGACGGCAAGATTACCGTGCTCCACAGTGCCGACCTGGTGCCCGGGGATGTGGTGATTCTGGAGGCCGGAGACGCCGTGCCCGCCGATGGCCGATTGCTGGAGTCCGCATCCCTGAAGATCGAGGAGGCCGCCCTCACCGGCGAGAGCGTCCCGGTGAATAAGACCGCCGAGCCTATTGCGGCTGAGGGTGATGTGCCTTTGGGTGACCGGAAAAACATGTGCTACATGGGCTCCACTGTGGTCTATGGCCGCGGCAGCGCCGTTATTACCGCCACCGGCATGGACACCGAAATGGGTAAGATCGCCGGCGTACTGGCCCGGACGGAGCAGGAGGAGACCCCCCTCCAGCGCAAGCTGACCCAGCTGGGCAAGACTCTGTCCTACCTGGTGCTGGCCATCTGCGTGTTCATCTTCGTTTTTGACCTGCTGGTGGAGGGTGATTACTCCCTGGAGGCCATTCTGAAAACCTTTATGGTGGCCGTTTCCCTGGCCGTGGCCGCCATTCCCGAGGGCCTGGCCACGGTGGTGACGGTGGTGCTGTCTATCGGCGTTACCAACATGAGCAAGCGCGGCGCGGTGATCCGCCGCCTGACGGCGGTAGAGACCTTGGGCTGCACCCAGGTCATTTGCTCCGATAAGACCGGCACCCTTACCCAGAACAAGATGACCGTGGTGGACCACACGGGTCCCCAGCGGCTTTTGGCCACAGCCATGGCCCTTTGCAGCGATGCTGCCTGGGCAGAGGAGGGCGCTCAGGGCGAGCCTACGGAGGCGGCCCTGGTGAATTTCGCCGCCAAGGCGGGGCTGAAAAAGTCCCTGCTGGAGGAGCAGCAGCCCCGGGTGGCTGAGGCGCCCTTCGATTCCTCCCGAAAGATGATGTCCACCGTGCACCAAATCGACGGCGGCTTTATCCAGTATACCAAGGGTGCGCCGGACGAGGTGCTGCGCCTTTGCACCAGCTATATAGACAGCGGCGAAAAGCATCCCATGACCGAGGAAAAGCGCCGGGCCATTCTGCTGGAGAATAAGGCCATGGCCGACCGGGCCCTGCGTGTTTTGGCCGCCGCCCAGCGCAGCTGGGGCGACACCCTGCCTGAAGACATCAGCCCCGAGACTCTGGAACAGGATCTGTGCTTCATCGGCCTTGCGGGTATGATCGACCCCGTGCGTCCGGAGGTGAAGGACGCCATCCACCAGTGCCGCAAGGCGGGCATTCGCCCGGTGATGATCACCGGTGACCATAAGGACACCGCCGTGGCAATCGCCAAGGAGCTGGATATTCTCGACAGCGCTGACCAAGCCATCACCGGCAGCGAGCTCAACGCCTTTACAGATGAGGAGCTGGCGGAAATCGTACCCCGCTACAGCGTCTATGCCCGGGTTCAGCCGGAGCACAAGGTGCGCATCGTCACTGCCTGGAAAAAGCGCGGCGCCATCACTGCCATGACCGGCGACGGCGTCAACGATGCCCCCAGCATCAAGACCGCCGACATCGGCGTGGGCATGGGCATCACCGGCACCGACGTCACCAAGAACGTGGCGGATATGGTCCTCTCCGATGATAACTTCGCCACCATCGTGGGCGCCGTGGGTGAGGGCCGCCGCATCTATGATAATATCCGCAAGACCATCCAGTTCCTCCTGGCCTCCAATATGAGCGAGGTGCTGGGTGTGTTCACCGCCACCCTCCTGGGCTTCACCCTCTTGGGACCGGTGCATCTGCTGTTCATCAACCTTATTACCGATTGCTTCCCGGCCCTGGCCCTGGGCCTGGAGAAGGCGGAGCCGGATGTTATGGACCGTCCGCCCCGGGATAGCCACGACGGCATCTTCTCCGGTGGCCTGGGCTTTGATGTGGTGTATCAGGGCGTGCTTATCACCGTCATCACTTTGGCCTCCTATATCATCGGCCACTGTGTGGAGGTGGGATACTTCGAGATGCCTTCCGGCGTTTCACCTCACGGTATGACCATGGCCTTTTTGACCATGAGCATGTGCGAGATTTTCCACAGCTTCAATATGCGCTTTCAGCGGCGCAGCATTTTCTCCAGCCGCAGCCATAACAAGGTCCTGTGGGTGGCTATGCTGGGCAGCCTCCTCATAACCACGCTGGTTTTGGAGGTAGGGCCCATTGCCGATGCCTTCGGCTTCACCCCCGTGGGTTGGGCCGAATACGGTATCGCCCTGGCCTTGGCCGTGCTGGTGATCCCTGTGGTGGAACTGGTGAAATTCTTCCAGCGCCGGGCCGCTAAGAGAAAAAAGCGGTAAATCTGTATTCCCGAAATAAAGAGCCACCTCGGGCGCCCTCCGTAAGGAAGGGCCCGGGGTGGCTTCTTGCATCTTGGCTTAGTCGGCTCTCGAAAACGGTGCGGCCCTAATGGCTGCGCCGTTTCCTCGGTGCTGCTTGCGGGCGGCAAACGCTGCAAGTCTTTTTAGCAAGCTGAAGCAAGGGCATCACAGCAAAGCCGCAATGCCCTTGTTTTCTGCATATTTTACAGGTAGCTGCGCATGCCCTCGGTGGCCATGGACTCGTCCAGGCTCAGGGTAACAGTGAACTTAACGCAATTCTCCTCGCTGAAGCGGTCCAGCCAGTGGAGGAATTTTTCCGCCTCCGCCAGATCGCTGCTGGCGGCAATTTTGGCCAGGTTGTCCACAAATACGTGAGAAATATCATAATTGCCGGCGTAGAGACCGCTGATGAAGCCGCGCAGGCATTCAAATGAATTCAAGCTATACTCCTTGGCATTGACCAGGCGAACGCTGGATTTAATGTCAAAGGTCATGTCCGCACCGGGCTCGATGCAGACTACGCTGCCGTTCTCGGACTCCACGGCACTGTGAATCAGGTCGATGAGCTGCTTTGTCTTGCCGGCACCGTTTGCGCCCATAATCAGTCTAACCATAAGAAATCACTCCTTTGTCTTTTTGCGGTTAACTTGCATTTAATATACCATACTTCTTTTCAAATGGCAATGGAGAAAGCAAAATTCATCATTTCTTCACGATTGCTTTTCCAGCTTTTCCCGCAGGGCCGCGCCCAGGTCCTCATAGCCGGGTTTACCCAGGAGAGCGAACATGTTCTTCTTATACGCCTCCACGCCGGGCTGGTCAAAGGGGTTAACATCCAGCAGATAGCCGGACAGGCCGCAGGCATAGCAGAAGAAATAGATCAGCTCGCCCAGGGTGAAGGCATTGCGCTCGCCGCAGCACACGCGGATATTGGGGACGCCCCCCTCCACATGGGCCAGGAGCGTGCCATCCATGGCCTGCTGCTTCAGGTCGCTCATGGCCTTGCCCGCCAGGAAGTTCAGCCCATCACCGTTTTCTGCGTCATAGGGCACTGTCAGCTCGCCGGAACGGGGTGTAAAGCGTACCACGGTCTCAAACAGATTCCGGCGGCCCTCCTGGAGATACTGTCCCATGGAGTGCAGGTCCGCAGTATACTCTACGCTGGCCGGGAACAGGCCCTTGCCCTCCTTGCCCTCGGACTCGCCGTACAGCTGCTTCCACCACTCCGCCATAAAGCGGAAGAAGGGGTCAAAGCAGGCCAGGACCTCGATCTCCATGCCCCGGTGCTGCAGCTCATACCGGGCTGCGGCATACTGCCAGGCGGGATTTTGCTCCATGCCTGCCTGGGCACAGACATCCATCATGGACGCCGCACCGGCCATGAGCTGCCCCACATCAATACCTGCCACGGCAATGGGCAGCAAACCCACCGCCGTGAGGACGCTGTAGCGTCCGCCGATGTCATCCGGAACCACAAAGCTCTCATAGCCCTCGGCCGCGGCAAGGGATTTCAGGGCGCCCTTTTGCCGGTCGGTGGTGGCATAGATGCGCTTGGCGGCGGCCTCGTGGCCGTACTTTTTCTCCAGAAGCTGGCGGAAAAAGCGGAAGGCCACCGCCGGCTCTGTGGTGGTGCCGGACTTGGAGATGACATTCACGGAGAAGTCTACCCCCTCCAGCAGCTCCTCCACCTCTGCCAGCTGGTCGTTATCCAGGCCGTTGCCCACAAAGTAGATATTGGGCGTATTCTTCTTTTTTAGGTTATAGTTGGGGGAGCACAGGCACTCGATAACACCCCGGGCCCCTAAGTAAGAGCCGCCGATGCCGATGACCACCAGAGCCTGAGAATCGGCCTGTATCCTCCGCGCTGCCGCCTGGATGCGTTCAAACTCCTCCCGGTCATACCCTTCGGGCAGGCGCACCCAGCCGGTGAACTCACCCCCGGCGCCGGTTCCGGCGCGCAGGTGGTCATGGGCCAGGCGCAGACGGGGCGTCAGCGCCGCCTCATAGGGCAGGGGGATGAACTGCCGCATATTGTGAAGATCTACAGAGATCATAGAAAATGCCTCCTCTTTTGTTCTTTCCCCTATGTTACATCCAACCGGTGGAAAATACAAGAGAAAACCGCCTGATTTCTTACCCGAAAACCGCGGCGCGGAGCAGGCGGGTAAACAGGTCCCCCCAGGTCATGCGTTCCACGGCCGCTGCCGCCGTCAGAGGAAGCTCTGCCAGGGTGGTATCCCCACTCTGCACCGTGAGAATGCCTACGGCCTGCCCCTTTTCCACAGGAGCCGACAGGTCCTCCTGCAGCTTCACCGTCCGGATAAGGCCGCCCGCCTGGCACTTGCCCACCAGGAGCTTGCTCTGGGCAAGCGATGCCTCCACGGAGGGGGTGCGGCCCAGCCTTACGGGAGCCACCGGCGTTTCCTCCGGGGTGACATCCGCCAGGACGTAGGTGGAGAAGCCGTAGTTCAGCATAGTCTTGGCGTCCTCAAAGCGCTGCTGGCTGGTCTCGCTCCCCAGCACCACGGCGATGAGCTCCATGCCCTCCCGCTCCGCCGTGGCGGAGATGCAGTAGCCCGCAGCATCGGTGGAGCCGGTCTTCAGCCCCGTGGCTCCGTCATAAAAGCGGATGAGCTTATTGGTATTGGAAAGGCCGAACTCGCCGCCCCGGATGGTATCCATCCAGATGGTGGTGAAGCGGCGGATGTCCGGGTGATGGAGGACCAGCTCGCGGCTCATGAGGGCAATGTCCCAGGCGCTGGTTACATGGCCCTCCGCCGGCAGGCCCGTGGGGTTTACAAAGTGGGTGTCCCCCATACCCAGCTCCATGGCACGGTTGTTCATCTGCTGGACAAACAGCTCTGTGACCCCGGCCACCTGCTCCGCCAGGGCCACGGCGGCGTCGTTTCCGCTGGAGACGCATACGGCCTTCAAAAGCTCCTCCACGCTGATTTGCTCTCCCTCGGACAGGTACACCTGGCTGCCGCCCATAGAGGCGGCATTGGCGCTGACGGTGACCATATCCTCATATTTCAGCTCCCCTCGGTCCATGGCCTCCATGACCAGCAGGAGCGTCATGATCTTGGTGACGCTGGCAGGCTCCAGCTTCTCATGCTCATTTTGGGCAAAAAGCACCTGGCCGGTCTCCTTTTCCATGAGCAGTGCGGCCTTGGCCTTCACGGGCAGCTCCACGGCATGGGCCGGCAGCGACAGGCACAGTAGCGCCGAAAGCACCATCAGCAGCGCAAAAAACCTCTTTTTCATGACTCGCCCTCCCCATAAATTGCTGGGCTATCCTATGCGCCCGAAAGAAAAATCATGCCGGACGGCAATTTTCGGTTGCATTGGACGAAATTCTCTGCTATAATAGCTATCGCGATGCAGGGTTAGTACATCGGTAGTACATCGGCTTCCCAAGCCGAGGAGGCGGGTTCGATTCCCGTACCCTGCTCCAAAAAGAAAGACACCCCTACGGGTGTCTTTCTTTTTGGAGCAGCACTTTTGCTCCGCAAAAGTGGTCGCCTGCAGGCGGCAAGCTCTGATCATCTTTAAACAGGCGCCCTTTTGGGGCGCCTGTTTGACATCTGATTTTATTCTGCTCTATGGGCAAGATTACAGCGCGGCTATTTCCGCAGCGACACTCTCCTCACAGGAGCGCATGGCCTCCAAGGTCTTTTCCATCAGTGCATCCAGCTCCCAACCCAGGCGCTCGGCGCCGGTGATAATCACATCCCGGGAGCAGCCGGCAGCGAACTTCTTGTCCTTGAACTTTTTCTTAATGCTCTTGAGCTCCATATCCTGCACACTCTTGCTGGGACGCATGAGGGCGGCTGCCCCGATGAGCCCCGTGAGCTCGTCGGCGGCAAAGAGCACCTTTTCCATTTCGTGGGTGGGTTCCACATCGCAGCAGATGCCGTAGCCATGGCTGCACACAGCGTGGATGAATTCCTCGCTGCAGCCGGCCTCCTTCAAAAGCTCCGGGGCCTTGACACAGTGCTGCTCCGGCCACTGCTCAAAGTCGATGTCGTGGAGCAGACCCACGGTGGCCCAGAAGTCTGCATCCTCCCCGTAGCCCAGCTGGTTGGCATACCAGCGCATGACGCCCTCTACGGTCAGGCTGTGCTGGATGTGAAACGGCTCCTTGTTATATTTTTTCAGTGCGGCGAGAGCCGCATCCCTGCTGATACACTCTTTCATAAAGGGCGTCCTCCTTATATTGATTTTGCCCTATTGTAGCAGCAAATTGTGTGTATTGCAAGACCTATCTTTTAAATCGACATTTGTTTTTCCAAAAGTGTCAGGATCTGCCGGGCATGGCGGTATTCATCCCGGGACAGCTCCTGAAAGATCTCCGTCAGGCACTCGTCGGTGGTCTCCTCCGAGGCCCGCCGGTAATTCAGGCCCCCGCAGCTCTCCTCGTGGTATCGCAGACGTAAAACTTCCCGCCAGGAGGAAACGCATCCCTCCCCCGGCTGCGGCACCGCCGGGCAATAGACCTGGCCGGTGATAAGATAGTATACACCCAGGAGCCGCCGGGCATGGCCGCCCTCCTCCGCTGCCAGGCGGCGCATAAGCTGCCGGGCCATGGGGGACGGGGCCATGGCGGCGTAGGTCAGGTAGCCCCGCCGGTCCGACAGCTCCTCCTCAATAAAGCCCCGGATCACGTCCGCATCCTGCTGGGCGTTTACCCCCATACAGCACACATTCACCGCGTCCTGGGCCGCATCCGCCGGATACGGCTGCAGGGCAGGGTTCACCCGCTGCCAGACAGCCCTCTTTTGCTCCATAGTCTGATGATTTTCCATGCCAGCACCCCTTTCTCTGCCATCCATTGTATGCACCAGGGGATGGACGCTTTACTTTTTAGAAATAATCCGATACACTAAGGAAAAGGAGTGTGTTTTTTATGACCCTGCAGCAACTGAAATACGCCGTGACGGTGGCCGAGTGCGGCACCATCAGCGCCGCCGCCGAAAAGCTGTTTATCTCCCAGCCCAGCCTTACCGCTGCCATACGGGAGCTGGAATCGGAGATGGGTGTGACCATATTCTCCCGGACCAACCGGGGTGTTATCGTGTCACGGGAGGGGGAGGAATTCTTGGGCTACGCCCGGCAGATCCTCTCCCAGGCCCAGCTGCTGCAGGAGCGGTTCAGCGGTCGGGAGCAGGGGGAGAAGCGCTTTGCTGTGTCCAGCCAGCACTTTAACTTTACGGTGCTGGCCTTTTCCCGGTTGGTGCAGAATTTTCGGGGGCCCCGGTACAGCTTCCATTTTCGGGAGACCACTACCTATGAGGTGCTGGAGGATGTGAGCCAGCTGCGCAGCGAGGTGGGCATTCTGGCGCTGAATGAGGATAACGAGCGATTCCTGCGGCGGATGTTCGGCAAGTTGGGCTTGGAATTCACAGAGCTGAAGCGGGTACAGGCGGAGCTGTTCGTCTCTGCGGAGCACCCCTTGGCCGGCCGCAGGTTCGTGACGGTGGAGGACGTGAGTCCCTATCCCTGCATCACCTTTGAGCAGGGGGAGCACAACGGACAGTTCTTTTTTGAGGGCCTGTCCGCTGTGGCTGCGCAGTCCCACAAAACCATCTGTGTACGGGAACGGGCCACGGAGTATCAGCTTCTGCGGGCCCTCAATGGCTTCAGCCCGGATGTGGGAGTATCCGCCATGTACCGGGAGGAGTTTGTGAGCCTGCCTTTGGAGCCGAAGCAGTTCCACACCATTGGATATATTCTGCGCCGGGATGTGACTCCCTCCCCCATGACCTTGGAGTACATACAGGCCCTGCGGGAGGCAGCGCTGATATAGGATATAACTATACGCAGCTTAGTTTTTCTGTATTTTACAAATACCAGATCTATCCTTATACTGAATACAACAAAGCAAAACAGAATAAATTGCTGAAAGGAGATCTGAAAGTATGAAAAGCAAAGCTGCAGCCCGTGTGGTGGTCGCCGTGGCTCTCATGGCCGTGATTGTGCTGGCCCTGTTTTTTATCATGACCGGCAATTTTAACATCTTTACCCAGATTGCCTGTTTCCCCCTGGGCTTTCTGTTCTTCGTTGAACTGAGCCTCATCTGTTCCCTGGTTTGATCCGTTTTTTCCTTCTGCGCTTCCTCTCTCCATCCCGCCCGGTGAGCCTCTCAGCTCGCCGGGCCTTTTTGCGCCCGTTTTCCCTTGCAGCCCTCTGCAGGAGACGGCGACTATGTCGGCCCATCCTACCACACACCAAGGCACCCTGCAGCCGGCACATGGGATATGCCCTGATGGGGGTGTATTCTGTGTAAAATTTTCCTGAGCAGGGAAAAATAAGGCGGGGCGGATTGCTTTTGCCCGGCGATTCTGCTACAATAAAAAACGTATGAGTCGAAATATGTCTTTTGGTGCAATTGCAACATTCTCAAGGGACAAGATTTGGTATAGTACGGATGAAAAGACCTCAGAAGGAGGAAGGATTCATGTTAGAGCTGAAAAACATCTGTTACCGCGTCTCCACCCCGGAGGGCCCGGTGGACATCCTCAACCACATCGACCTAACCATTCCCGACCATAAGCTGGTAGTTTTCACCGGCCCCAACGGCGGCGGCAAGACCACCCTGGCCAAGGTCATCATGGGCCTGGTGCAGCCCACGGAGGGGCAGATCCTCTACAACGGCCAGGATGTGACGGGTCTTTCTATCACTGAACGTGCCCGCCTGGGCATTAGCTACGGCTTCCAGCAGCCCCCCCGCTTCAAGGGGATCACCGTCCATGATCTGCTTCTTTTGGCGGCGGGCAGCGAAAAGCTCTCCAAGGACCGTTGCTGCCAGTATCTAACGAAGGTGGGCCTGTGCGCCAACGATTATCTGGATCGGGAGGTGGATGTATCTCTCTCCGGCGGCGAGGTCAAGCGCATTGAGATTGCCACCATCCTGGCCCGCGGCAGTGAGCTGATGATCTTTGACGAGCCCGAGGCCGGCATCGACCTGTGGAGCTTCGATAGGCTCACCGAGACGTTCCGCGACATCCACGAGGCCCGCGACGGGCGCTCCATCGTCATCATCTCGCACCAGGAGCGTATCATCTCGCTGGCCGACGAGATCGTGCTTCTGCGCGACGGCCAGGTGGCCGAGACGGGCACGCCGGCCGAGCTCATGCCGCGGCTCGGGTTCGCGGCCCGCAGCCTGGACGATCACGGCTGCCCGCTTTCCACCCCCACCGAGCTGCACCTAACCGAGATCCCCACCACCTGCTAGAGGAGCTATCATGACCGTTGATCTTTCCCCCATCGACGAGAACCTGCTCGCCGAGATCGCCAATATGCACGGCATGCCGAAGGGCGCCTTCAACGTGCGCAAGGACGGCGAGCTGGTCGAGCGCCATTCCTCGGCCTACATCGACATTTCCACCAAGACCGACAACCCCGGCATCGACATCCGCATCGCGGACGGCACCAAGGGCGAGACGGTGTACATCCCCGTCATCGTGACGAAGTCGGGCCTGAAGGACGTCGTGTACAACACCTTCTACGTGGGCGAGAACTGCGACATCACCATCATCGCCGGATGCGGCATCCACAACGATTCCCACGACGCCTCCGAGCACGACGGCATCCACAGCTTCTATCTGGGGAAGAACAGCCGCGTACGCTACGTGGAGAAGCACTACGGCGAGGGCGATGGCTCAGGCGAGCGCATCCTGAACCCCACCACCAACGTGTACATGGAGGAGGGCTCCTCCTGCGAGATGGAGATGGTACAGCTGCGCGGCGTCACCTCCACCGTGCGCGACACCAACGCCGAGCTGGGCGCGGACGCCAAGCTCGTACTCACCGAGAAGCTGCTCACCCACGGCAACCAGACCGCCATTTCCAACATGAAGGTGGAGCTGAAGGGCGAGGGCTCTTCCGTGCAGGTGATCTCCCGCTCGGTGGCCCAGGACGACTCCGTGCAGGTGTTCAACCCGCTCGTCATCGGCGAGTGCGCCTGCCGCGGGCACGTGCAGTGCGACGCCATCATCATGGGCAACGCCAAGGTGAAGGCTATCCCCGGCATCGAGGCCGCCAGCGAGGACGCCATGCTCGTGCACGAGGCCGCCATCGGCAAGATCGCCGGCGACCAGATCGTGAAGCTCATGACGCTG
>ENA-OQQW01001839-OQQW01001839.1-human-gut-metagenome-genome-assembly--contig:-NODE-1839-length-11749-cov-4.073200_pt1 | contig 11749 bp, 7 predicted proteins | sample MGYA00243234_ERZ505098 | MGnify/ENA primary metagenome ERZ505098 (study PRJEB26097, sample SAMN02712086) | human gut metagenome | biome: Gut microbiome | host: Homo sapiens | place: Denmark: Copenhagen... | reverse complement strand
TGGAGTTCAGACGTGTGCTCTTCCGATCTATTTTTCCCCTCTTCGTCTGCCACATCAAAAAGATCCGCCAGAATCTGGACTTTTATCGTTCTTCCGTAACGGTCGCTTAATTTCCGCTCCAGAGAACTTCTCGCAGAACGGAGATTCTCGCTGTAGGATTTCCGGTTGTTTTTCATATCATCCACAAGCTTCTGCTTTTCTTTCAGTTCTTTTCCTGTCTCGCGCTTCTGCTCACTGTAATCTTCAAATTCATTTTCGATATCCTGCTTTGCAGACTCTATTTTCAAATGCAGTTCCTGACAGTTTTCCTCTGTCACATTTCCGTTTTCGATCGCTTCAATGAGATTTAAAACCGGATTGCTGATATAGTCGGTGATAACTTCATCCTCTTCCCACTGTTTCATCCCCTGAACGATTTTGCGCCACTGTCTACTGTTATCGGTCAGCATCCGGCTTCTCTGCTCTAATTCCTCTAACTGCTGCTGTTTGCTTCCAAGATCGCTGGCTTTTAAATCTGCACTCACACGGATCAGCTCCTGCTCGACCTCTCCGCGCTCTCCGGCGAGCGTGTCTGCCTGTTGCTGCAGCTGTGCCTGCTCTTCTTCAACTCTTTTTTTGTCCTCCTCGGCTGCCTCTATTTTCGCCCGGAGATCCTCAATATCAATGCAGCGGATAAAACTCTCTGCGCGGATCATATCGGTCTGGAGCGTCACCAACTCCTGCCCGGTCTCTTTTACGTCTGTCAAAAGGTCAATACGTTTCCGCATATCTTCAATTTTTTCCTTGATCTGACGGTACGCATCCAGCTGCTCACTGATTGTTTCAATCGTATCTGACGTGCTCTTTGGAAACATATAATCACGGATAAACTGTCCCGTTCCGTTTGTCATTTTCAGTGCAATCGCGCTCTTTTCCATCGTGATAAAACGGTTTTGATCGATGTAACCTAAAATGACATCATATAACGTTCCAAGATAAGCTTCCTTGGAGGCGTAAATACGGTTGACATCCCCTTTTCCGCGGTTGTCCTTCGATACGGCCCTCTCATTTACCAGCTTTTTGATATCCTGATTGGAATAACAGAAGCCCTCCTCCGTGATATACCCCGGTTCCGGCATCTTTCCGGAATGGCTGAAATAGGAAAACTTTTTGATCTCAGAATCATTTCTTCTCACTTCAAACGCAATGCCAACACACGTAGTGATGTGCGTTCCCGTGTCCTCGATTTCCAGTGCAATGACCGAACAGAAATCGCAGTTTCCACGGTTTGCAGAACCATCTTTCTGCTCACCACGGAGGTAGCTTAAGACACTTCTGCGGTTTTTGGCATCATCCGCCGCCTTGTTCAAAAAACTCGGACTGAAGCTTCCATATAAAATAACCTGGATTGCATCCATAACAGTAGACTTACCAGATCCACTTTTCCCACTGAAAAGATTCACATACTCATGGAACTCCATCACTTTGTGACTGATACCGCCCCAGTTATTCATTAACATTCTAGTAAATATTTTCTTCGACTGTTTCTCTTTCATCTTCCACACCTCCCTCTGCTTCTTCCTGGATTTCCTGTTCAGAAACTTCTTCTGTAATCTCTTCCTCTGCGTACTGCTCTTCCTGATATTCTTTGATCAACGCAGTAATATCCATACTTCCACAATATAGATTGATTGTGCTGTAGATATAAATCGGAGTCTCATCCTCAACATTTTGGATTGCTCCCGGCACTTCAATGATCTGATGCTTACTCATCACATATAAAGCTTCTTTCCACTCACCCATCGTAAGCTTATAATTAATCAGATTCGTATTCTTTCCATATTCACGAATCTCCGCCAGATTCGTCACTGTAGCTTTCAAGCCTTCTCCTAAAATCTTATCTCTGTAAATTAATTTAACAAGTAAGATTACTTTTGTAACGGTGGCATTTATCTTTTCTATCGCGATTCCATCTCCATGTAAACGGTAAATGTGTTCCTGTGGGTCATGCACTAATTCACAGCTTAAAACAGACAGATAGTCTTCAATAAACTTTCTGTGTCTTGTACAGATCTCATAATGCAGATTGTCTCTTGGGACAAGTGTTACAGGATCATATTTCATCTGTAAAATACATGTCTGTCTGAATAATGCAGCAATTGTTTTCTTCAGGTTATCAGCTTCTGTCACTGACAATTCTTCCATATAATTAACCATCTGATTCTACTCCCTCTATCGTAAGTTTTGAAAATCGGAAACCAGCCTCATTCTCCATCTCCTGCGCCACTTCAATCTGTGCCTTACTGTCCGCAGATTCTGTTGCATGCTGCCATACCATAAATAACTTCTCCAAATCTTCTATTGATTTTACAGTATCTTTTGTCACTGTGAATTTTCCATTCTGTTCATTTTTCTTTCGGAAATCTCTGATTTCTTTCTGCGTATACAGTGGTTCCAGGACAAATTCTGTCATATTCTCTTCCTGTGATTTCTCAGGTGTTACCGCCTGTGGAGTGAACTTTTCCTTCTGATTTTCACGTCTTTGATACAGACTCTTCTCTGTCATAATCTTATATGGCTCCGAAAACCTAAGTTTTGAAGACAACTTATCCAGAATCTCTTCCGACTTGCCACTTTCATTGACCAGATTAATCAGTGCGACTGTCTGATCTTCTTCCATTACACCTTCCATCATAATGTACCGGATTCTTGCTGCGGCACGGCTTGCAAATACTGTCTTTTGTTCAATCAGCTTATTATATCTTCGCTCAATCGCATCAAACTCTCTCGAAATCTTATAGAGCATATCTGTCGCCTCTTCACAGATCTCGATCATTCTTCGCAGACGGTAAGATTTTCTCGTATTTTCTTCTTCACTTAAGAGTTCTGTTTCAAATGAGTATTTTCTTGCTTCTGTCTTTTCCAGATTTTCTTCGATCAACTCTTTTACGGCTTCTTTGTATCGATAAAAGCTGTCTGTTGTAGTCAATATCGCATATTTTTTGCTATCACTGTTATTGATCTCTTTCACAAGTACTTCCTGGATTCCTCGAAAACTTCTCTGCTTTGACAGTTCATCGAAATAACCTCGCATTCCCTCCTGCATGTTCGCGAGCATCTGCAGAAGTGCTCTTGATGTATGAAGCGCACTTTTTAAAATCTCATTATTCTTCTCTTTGTCTAAACTGTAGGTATAGAGATGACTGTATACCGTAAGCACACTCTCTCGTTCCTTACCGTCATTTTCACTGTATAATTTCTGAAATAATTCTACAAACAGCTGACTGTATTCCGGAAATGAAACGACATAACTGTTCAACGTTTCATCATAATCCCTTCTAAGCCATCCCCAGTCTTCAAAATGCTTCAGACTGACTGATGCCATGTTGGCTCTGGTGATCAGTTCTCCTTCTTCATCGACTCTTGCCTCACTCCAGTCCAGTGCCATCTTCGCCAGTCGTTCATTCATGATCATCTGACACTCTCGTTCCGTAAGCCCGAGAAGAGAATAAGACTGACTGCTCTCCTCATAAAGCGCTACCAGAAACTGCATATAGAATTCCATATATTTACTTCCAAATATTTTATATAGATCCTTTGGAACTTTTTCGACCAGTTTCATGTTTTTTCTTATGTCTCCTTTTTATTTCTATTAAAGTTTCTTTTACATCTTTTTCATTTCTTATAACATCTTCTCTGCTTCAAAAAACTGAGAAAAATGTGCAATGACCGGACATTTTCCCTTCTCTGTCTGAAGCCACTCGATCTCATTCACATTTTCCTTCGGCCGATACAAGATCACCGGCATTCCTATATTCTGTGCTCCTGTCACATCATGTGCGATGCTGTCTCCGATAAAGATACTTTCTTCCACCATCACTCCTGCTTTTTCAACACAGAGATCAAAAAGTTTTCGATGCGGTTTTTCCTCGCCAGCCTCTTCACTTGTCACAATTCCATCAATATACTTACCTAATCCAAGCTTTAATATCTTCCGATACTGGACGTCTGAAGTCATATTGGATCCTATACCGATATAAATGCCTCGCTGTTTCAATTCTTTCATCAACTCTTCAATTCCAGGAGATGGAATAATCTGATCGATCAATGTATCCCAGTACAGATTATACATCTCATACGCATATGGGAAAACCGGCTTTCCAAGTGTCTCCAGCATACACTGAAATCTCACCAGGCGATTATGGTTCACCGCATAATCTCTTCCGGCTCTGTCATCTGCCTTCACTCTTGCCTCGGCAACATATTTCTCCAAGTCTTCTTTTGCTATGCCTAAATTCTCATATGCCCATTCTTTCATCACCGGCATCGTATTATTATGCGCTCCAATATAATCATAAATGGTGTCATCTATATCAAAAAATACTGCTTTTGTCATCCCAATGTCTCCTGTTTTTTTGCTACTGTCTTGATTGATGTTTTGCATCTTCTGTGCCTTGCATTCAAGAATGCCTCTGCATTCTTGCTGCGAGATGCGCGTCATGCAATGCATGACATACTTCTTCTGCGCATCTCTGCAATCCTGCCGGAGGCTATATCAGATGGGAGTCATCTCACATCTGATATACCCTGGCACATTTTGCCTCATTTCATTATAACATGTTTTCATCAAAGAAAAAGAGTTTCGCAAATGACTTTTCCTCTCCATCTGCGAAACTCTTAATATTGATCATCAGCTCTTACTCTGACTTTTCTTCTGCCACCGTTTCTTGTGACTGTATTTCTGTTGCCTGTGTTTCCGGCTCTTTTTCTGTTTCCGGTTCTTTCACTGTTTCTGGCTCTGCTGCTTGTGTCTCTGTCGGCTTCATCAGGATTCTTCCGGACTCCTGCTCTTCTTTCTTTTCTCCATCTGCTTCTTCCGGTTCAGGGATTCCCTTCACTTCACGGAAGATCTTCATGAATTCCTTACCTGTGATCGTCTCTTTCTCGATCAGGAAGGCTGCAATCTTATCAAGAGCATCTCTGTTCGCACTCAAGAGGCGTTTTGCTTCTTCATAGGAAGCTTTGAGCATCTTCATGATCTCTTCATCGATCTCAGCTGCTGTCGCTTCTCCACAGTTACGAACTGCACGACCGTCCAAGTAACGGCTCTGAACAGATTCAAGTCCCATCAGACCAAAGCGCTCTGACATACCATACTGTGTGATCATTGCTCTGGCGATCTTCGTTGCCTGCTCGATATCGTTCGATGCACCTGTCGTAACAGTGTCAAATACAATCTCTTCTGCTGCACGTCCACCGAGTGCAACAACGATCATTGCTTCAAGTTCTTTCTTCGTATTTAAGAACTTCTCTTCCTCCGGTGTCTGCATTACATAACCGAGTGCTCCCATTGTTCTAGGAACGATTGTGATCTTCTGTACCGGTTCTGTATTCTTCTGAAGTGCTGTAACAAGCGCATGTCCAACCTCATGGTAAGATACGATTCTTCGCTCTTCTGCACTCATGATACGGTCTTTCTTCTCTTTACCTACAAGTACAACTTCCACTGCCTCAAAGAGGTCTTTTTGACTGACAACCTGTCTGCCATGCTTAACTGCAGTGATTGCAGCCTCATTGATCATATTGGCAAGATCTGATCCAACTGCTCCTGAAGTTGCAAGCGCGATCTCTTCCAGATTGACTGTCTCATCCATCTTAACATCCTTCGCATGAACCTTAAGAATCTCGACACGACCTTTCAGATCCGGCTTATCTACTATGATACGGCGATCGAAACGTCCCGGTCTCAACAGCGCCGGATCAAGTACCTCCGGACGGTTTGTTGCTGCAAGAACAAGTAGTCCCTTATTCGTATCGAATCCATCCATCTCTGCAAGAAGCTGGTTTAATGTCTGCTCACGCTCGTCATTACCGCCACCGCCAAGTGCGCTGTCACGGCTCTTACCGATTGCATCGATCTCATCGATAAATACGATACATGGAGCCATCTGCTGTGCCTGTTTGAACAGGTCACGCACACGGGAAGCACCTACACCGACATACATCTCTACGAATGCAGATCCTGACAAGGAGAAGAACGGAACCTTCGCCTCTCCTGCAACTGCTTTTGCAAGAAGTGTCTTACCTGTTCCCGGAGGTCCTACAAGAAGTGCTCCCTTCGGAAGCTTCGCTCCGATACCTGTATATTTTCCAGGATTATGCAGGAAATCAACAACTTCCTGCAAGGACTCCTTCGCTTCATCTTCACCTGCAACATCTAAGAATGTCACACCTGTCTGCTTCTCCATATACATCTTGGCATTGCTCTTGCCAATTCCCATCATGCCGCCGCCCTTAGACATCTTCTTCATAAGGAAATTAAACATGAATACAAGAAGTACGATCGGAAGGATCACTGTGATGAAGATATCCATGATCAGTGAACTTGCCGTATCCGGAATCTGGGATTTAAACTCTACCCCTGCCTTATCTAAACGCTTTACAAGTGTGTCATCTGATACATTTCCTGTGTAATAATCCGGTTCCTTGCTCTTGGAGCTACCCTGCATCTGACTGATCTGACCAAGCAGACTGTCCATAACATTTTCCTGATCTTCGCTTTCCTTAGAATCTGAACTATCACTCTGGTCTGCAGAAGCTTTCTCATTATCCTTTACTTCTGTAAGTTTTCCCTCTGCCTTTTCCTTTCTGGCATCATCTGTCAAAACGATATTGATCCTTGAATTGGTAAATGTGACAGACTCTACTTTTCCATTATCAACTAATTTCAGAAATTTATCATAGCTGATCTCAGAAGCGCTTCCGCCCTGCATCATAGAATATAGGCCCATAACAACAAAAGTAACCAACAAGGTAGTGAACAAAATAATTCCCCAACCCTGTCGGTTCTTGTTCGGGCCTTTGTTTTTATTGTTATTCTCCATTTTTTTCCTCCAAAACTTAAATAGTGGTTATTTTCCAGCAAATCTTTTACCTTATTTGTAAAAAAACAACTACTTCCTACCATTATAAATAGTGGTTTTCCATAAATCAATAAAAAGATTATGAAAATATTGTAAAAACGTGCCGTTTCATAGTATACTAGAAAAGTAATGCCTGTTTATAACAGATTTATCTGTTAATAATAGTAATAACAGTTCGGCAAAATTTATAGTAAGGAAGATAAAACGATGAAAATTGGATTTGATAATGACAAATATCTGAAAATGCAGTCCGAACATATCCGCGAGCGTATCGGAAAATTCGGTGGCAAACTCTATCTTGAATTCGGTGGAAAGCTTTTTGATGACTATCATGCTTCCCGTGTACTTCCGGGATTTGAACCTGACAGCAAGCTGCGTCTCTTAAAGGAGCTCAGCGACCAGGCTGAGATCATCTTTGCAATCAGTGCAAAAGACATTGAAAAGAATAAGATTCGTGGGGATCTTGGTATCACTTATGATTCAGACGTGATCCGCCTGATCGGTACTTACCGTGAGCAGGGACTTTTCGTTGGAAGTGTAGTAATCACACAGTTCTCCGGACAGGAAAGTGCACTTCTGTTCAAGAACCGTCTTGAGAACCTTGGAATCTCTGTATACATTCATTACAACATTCCGGGATATCCGTCCAACATTCCACTGATTGTCAGTGAGAATGGTTACGGAAAGAACGATTATATCGAGACTTCACATCCGCTTGTTATTGTAACAGCTCCGGGACCTGGAAGTGGAAAGATGGCTGTCTGCCTGTCTCAGTTATATCAGGAGCACCAGCGCGGAATCGAAGCCGGATATGCGAAGTTCGAGACATTCCCTATCTGGAATCTGCCGCTGAAGCACCCGGTAAACCTCGCTTATGAGGCTGCTACAGCTGACCTTAACGATGTAAATATGATCGACCCATATCATCTTGAAGCTTATGGTGTAACAACTGTAAACTACAACCGTGACGTAGAGATCTTCCCTGTTTTAAATACAATCTTCGAGAAGATCTACGGTTCCAGCCCATACAAATCACCTACAGACATGGGGGTAAATATGGCCGGAAATTGTATCTGTGATGATGAAGCCTGCCGTGAAGCTTCCCGCCAGGAGATCATCCGACGCTACTATGCAGCACTCAATGCGCTTCTGAAAGGTGATGCTTCTGAGAAGGAAGCTGAGAAGATCGAGCTTCTTATGAATATGGAAGGAATTACTGTTTCTGACCGAAAAGTTGCTGTCAAAGCACTGGAGCGTGCTCAGCAGACAGGCGGACCTGCTGCCGCACTGGAGCTTGAAGATGGACGCATCATCACCGGAAAAACTTCCAACCTGCTCGGTGCGAGCGCTGCCCTTCTTGTAAACGTACTGAAGGAACTTGCCGGCATCGACCACAATGTCCATATCATCTCTCCGGAAGCAATTGAACCGATTCAGAAATTGAAAGTGGATTACCTGAACAGCAAGAACCCTCGTCTTCACACAGACGAGATCCTGATTGCACTTTCCGCAAGTGCTGCTGTCAATCCGATCGCTGAGCTTGCACTCTCCCAGCTTCCAAAACTGAAAGGATGCCAGGCTCATACTTCCGTAATGCTTTCAAGTGTTGATATCAAGACATTTAAAAAACTTGGTGTACAGCTCACAAGTGAAGCTGTGAACGAACGTCAGATTTTAAGCTAAAGACAAATCCTTACCAATACAGAAAGATATCACAAAAACCTCTCTGCGGTTTCAGGTATAACCACCTGCTGTCTGAGAGGTTTTTTTCTGCATTTCTCCCATTTTACAAAGCTTTTTCGCCTTCCTTCTTTACATTACTTCGTCAAAATCACTTCATCCCATCTTTTTTCTATGTTTTTATCAAAAAAGTATTGTAATTTTTTTCTGAATAGGTGTATACTTGGAAAGTATTTTTTTTGATAACAACTATTCACGGAGGAGGAAAGACACTATGGCAGTAAAATATGTATTTGTTACAGGCGGAGTTGTATCCGGTCTTGGAAAAGGAATTACAGCTGCATCTTTGGGACGACTTTTGAAAGCGCGTGGTTACACTGTAACTATGCAGAAATTCGATCCTTACATCAATATTGACCCAGGTACAATGAACCCGGTACAGCACGGAGAAGTTTTTGTTACAGATGACGGTGCAGAAACTGACCTTGACCTTGGTCATTACGAAAGATTTATCGATGAAAGCCTGACAAAGAATTCCAATGTTACAACAGGAAAGATCTATTGGTCCGTTCTTCAGAAAGAACGCCGCGGAGATTTCGGTGGAGGAACTGTTCAGGTAATCCCTCATATTACAAATGAGATCAAGAGCCGTTTCTACCGTAATCCGGCTGCAACAGATACTGAGATTGCTATCATTGAGGTCGGTGGAACTGTTGGTGATATTGAAAGCCAGCCTTTCCTTGAATCCATCCGTCAGTTTCAGCATGAACGCGGAGCAGAAAATGTTATCCTGATCCATGTTACGCTGATTCCTTATTTAAGAGCATCTCAGGAAATGAAGACAAAACCAACACAGGCAAGTGTAAAAGAACTTCAGGGAATGGGAATCCAGCCGGATATCATTGTCTGCCGTTCCGAATATCCACTGGATGATGCAATGAAAAACAAAATTTCTTTGTTCTGTAATCTCCCGGCTGACCATGTACTTCAGAACCTGGACGTAGAATATCTCTACGAGGCACCACTTGCCATGGAGAAAGAACATCTGGCACAGGTTGTATGCGAGTCTCTGCATCTTGACTGCCCGGAACCGGATCTTACAGACTGGACTGAGATGGTTGAAAACCTTCGTCATCCAACACAGGAAGTGACTGTAGCACTGGTTGGAAAATATATCCAGCTTCATGACGCATACATCAGTGTTGTAGAAGCGTTAAAGCACGGCGGAATTTACACACACACAACAGTAAATATCAAATGGATCGATTCCGAAACTGTAACAGAAGAAAATGCTGAAGAACTCTTCTCTGACGTAAGCGGTATTCTTGTTCCTGGTGGATTTGGCCATCGTGGTGTAGAAGGTAAGATCACAGCGATCAAATACGCCCGTACACACAACGTTCCGTTCCTTGGTCTCTGCCTTGGTATGCAGCTGTCTATCGTTGAATTTGCAAGAAATGTCATCGGTTACAAAGACGCACACAGCATGGAACTCAATCCAGATACAACTCATCCGGTCATCCACATCATGTCCGATCAGATTGGTATTGAAGATATTGGTGGTACTTTAAGACTTGGTTCTTATCCATGTGTACTTAAAGACAACTCCCTTGCTTATAAACTGTATGGAAAGAAAGAGATTGAAGAGCGTCATCGTCATCGTTATGAAGTAAACAATGACTACCGTGAAGTTCTTGAAGAAAACGGAATGTCCCTTTGCGGACTTTCACCGGACAGCCGTATTGTAGAGATGGTTGAGATTCCTTCTCATCCATGGTTTATCGCAACTCAGGCGCATCCGGAGCTGAAATCCAGACCAAACAGACCGCATCCACTGTTCAAGGGATTCGTTGAAGCTGCACTGGAGAATCAGAAAGAGAAAAATAAATAGCAAAATTTTAAAAGTCACACTCTAAAGTGGACTCAACAAACTCCACCGCAACATCCCCGCTCACCTCGTAGCAGTCCTGACAGATGGACGGTCCGATCGCACAGCGCAGTTCCTCCGGTCTGCTTCCATATTCCCTCCGCATCGCCTCGATAGTCGCTTTTCCCATGCGGTTTACTGTTCCACGCCAGCCGGAATGGCTTAACCCGATGGCACAATGCACCGGATCTACAAAATACAATGGAACACAGTCCGCATAGAACGTTGATAACACTAAGCCCGGCACATCCGTGATCAGTCCATCTGTATCATGAAATTCCCGTTCCCTGGTAAGACCATTTCCTGCATCCTCCGCCGTCACTTTTCTTACATTTGTCGTATGTGTCTGATCCGTAAAAACAAATTTATCATAATCCACATCAAGCGCTGATGCAAGTCTTCTGTAATTTTCCCGGACTGCCTCCTCTTCATCTCCTCTTGTAAAACTCAGATTCATGGTGGAAAAAATACCCTCACTCACGCCGCCAAGTCTTGTGGTAAAACCTTCTTTTACAATCCCTGTTTTCTCCAATAAAGGAAAATGTAAAAGCGGCACTTCCACGCCAGCCCCAGAATGATGTATAACCTCTGCCGGCACTCCTGTATTGTTTTTCCGCTTCCAGCTTTTATGTTCCATATCGCTTACAACTCTCCTGATTTTGTCCTGTGAAAAAGAAGCCATATAAAAATGCATTCTTTCACCCTCTCAGAACCCCTGATAGTCAAATGCATTCTGAATGACTTTTATCTGCTCTCCCAAAACTGCCGCCACATCAAACCTGCAAGGTGTAAATGTTCCATAACCATGTGTCAGGCAGTAGTACGAAGCCACTTTTGAAATCGTTCTCTGCTTTGCAGAAGTCACCGCCTCAAATGGATTTCCCACTGTGCTGTCCGCACGGTATTTCACTTCCACAAACACAAGATATTTCCCGTCTCTGCCGATAATGTCGATCTCACCGTTCCTTCCTCTGCGGAAATTCCGTTCCAGGATACGCATTCCCTGTTTCTCCAGATAGTCCGCAGCCATCTGCTCATATACATTCCCCGTCTGTCTGGTATTCAACCCTTATGTTTTCCCCCGTTTGCCACACTTTCCTTTACCATGCGGTGATCCACAGCATCCACAAATACCAGAATCTCCGCCACCACTTCATACAACTCCGGCGGGATCATCTCGCCGATGTCCAGCCGGGACAGTGTATCCGCCAGCTTGTCATCCCGATGGATCGGCACACTG
>ENA-OQQW01001826-OQQW01001826.1-human-gut-metagenome-genome-assembly--contig:-NODE-1826-length-11810-cov-4.390642_pt1 | contig 11810 bp, 9 predicted proteins | sample MGYA00243234_ERZ505098 | MGnify/ENA primary metagenome ERZ505098 (study PRJEB26097, sample SAMN02712086) | human gut metagenome | biome: Gut microbiome | host: Homo sapiens | place: Denmark: Copenhagen... | reverse complement strand
CCCAAAGGCTCTGCACGATGCAGAGCCAACCAAGCATACACAGCCTTTCACGGGGAAAGGGGTTTGGGGATAGGGATTGAGGATGAGCAGTTTTTTGAAAAAACATACTTTTTCTATAAGCTGCAGACTTTCCATTCATACTCAGCTAAGATTAATCGCTGAGCGGTTTAACGGGCGGAAATTCAGAGAAATATATATTTGAAAAGGAGAAGTGAACAATTATGATGACGTACGATTCTCTTACCAATGCAAAGCTGACAAAGTTTTTCAAGGCGGGAAACTACAAAAAGCAGATAATCAAGAATATCGAGATTATCGGTCAGCGCAAGCTGGTAATACTGGGTGACGGACGGGGCGTTAACGGCGAGATACTGAAAAAGGTTCTCGGTCAGCTCAGAAAAAAAGGCGTCCGTGTTCCGGAACTTGCGTTTGAGGCTACAAACGATGAGCGCACGCTTGTAAAGGGCGATAATTCTATCAGAAGTATCACCGAACTTAAGGGTATGTCAAAGGCATATTACGTTCTTGTTTCATCGTCATACGATGAGCTTGAGGTATATCTCAAGGGTATGACAGGACGTGTCGGAAGCGCACAGTCTATCGAAAAGCGTTTACAGCAGTACGGCTTTACAGAGCGTGACTACTGCCTTGTAAATCAGCCTGTAGGTTTCCTCGGCACATATATGAAGATGAAACGTTCACAGTTCAACATCTCCGACAAATCAACACAGAACAAGCTTGAAAAGGATGTCCGCCGCACCGAGCCGCAGCTTGCCGAATGCAAGGATAAGTTTCACGGTCAGCGTTGCTTTATTATCGGCTATAAGAAAGGTGTAAAGCTTGATGATCTGAACCTGCTGTTCAATGAAAAGTGCATAAGCTACAACGGTATATGCAAGTTCTTCAGCAAGACCCCCCTCCGTCCCACACAATACATACTGTCAAATGCCGAGCATTATCTCGGAAACGGCAAGTATATCGAAGCTATGGACTGCTTTGTCGCAAGCAATGTGACCGTATTTGAGGATAAGTTTGAGAAGAAGCCTACCTACTTCAATATAATGGGCAACGGCTTTATCCCTCAGCTGCCCTCATTCGGCTCTACACAGCACAGCGAGGCTTTAAGACGTGTCGATGATCTGTATATTGCTTTACAGCTTGCTTTGTATGAGGGCTTCTCGGAAATATACATCTACGGCTTTGACGGAATTTACGACGCTCAGATAACAAGCTATGACGAGGCTCTTGTAAATGACGAGAAGAAGTACGATTATCCCGAGGAAGCACAGACACTGCTTAAAAACGTAAAGACATACGCTTCAAGCGCAGGTGTTTCTATCTACAATATGAGCGGTATCGACAGCCTCAATATGTTCGAGAGCCGCACGATTGACCAGATAGATTTCTCGACAACAAAGCTGTTATCAAAAATTTAAACAGTTTTTGATTTTCAGCGGTTCTAAAGCTGATTTAAATAATTAATTTAAGGGATTATAATGAGTTTAGCCGATAAATATTTTATAGAAAACTGCCGTGACATAATCGAACACGGCTCATGGGATACAAACAGCGAGGTCAGACCCCGTTGGGAAGACGGCACACCCGCACATACCGTAAAAAAGTTCTGCGTGGTAAACCGTTATAATCTGCAGGAGGAATTTCCTGTAATGACGCTCCGCCGTATCTACTACCGTTCCGCAATAGAAGAAATATTGTGGATATATCAGAAAAAAAGCAATAGAGTTGCGGATCTTTCCACTCATATATGGGATTCGTGGGCTGATGAAAACGGCACGATAGGCAAGGCTTACGGCTGGCAGCTCGGACAGAAGAGCATCTATCCCGAGGGCGAGTTCGATCAGGTGGACAAAGTGCTGTACGACCTTTCGCACAATCCTGCGAGCCGCCGTATAATGACCAATATGTACAATCATAAGGATCTGCACGAGATGGGACTTGCGCCGTGTGCCTACAGTATGACCTTCAACGTGACGGGAGATACGCTGAACGCTATTCTCAATCAGCGTTCACAGGATATGCTCACTGCGAACAACTGGAACGTGTGCCAGTATGCCGCACTTCTGATAATGTTCGCAAAAGCGTCGGGACTTAAGGCAGGCGAGCTTGTACACGTCATAGCGGATGCACATATCTACGACAGACATATCGACGCAGTAAAACGCATTATAGAAAAAGAGCCTTATCCCGCACCCGAGATGGTTGTAGAGGATATAACCGATTTCTATAAATTCACTAAAAACAGCTTTACGCTGAAAGACTATAAATATCACGATTTCGACGAAAAAATCGAAGTGGCGATATAACCCCATAATGCCCCGCATTGCTTTTGCGGGGCTATGAGTGTTTATACAGGAGGTGAGGCACACAGGTGACATATATCGTACTTGACCTGGAATGGAGCCAGCCCGTATGCAGAGAAAAAATGCGTATAGCAGGCACAAGAGTTCTACAGGTGGAAATCATACAGATAGGCGCAGTTGCCGTGACGGACGGTATCGTAAGCGAGGATTTCTTTTCGGAATATGTAAGACCGAGATATTATACCGAGCTTAAAGGCAGGATAAAGAAGCTGACGGGTATTACGAAAAATGACCTTAAGAACGCCCACGATCTTACAGTGGTGCTGAAGAGCTTCAGAAAATGGCTCGAAAAATTCGGGAAGGACGTTATTATAGTAACGTGGGGACCCGATGACATACCTACGCTTGTAAAGCAGTGCGAGTTCTACGAAAGGGACACCGGCTGGCTTCCCGAATGGTTCAACCTTCAGCCTTTGATGACAAGGCAGTACGGGATAGACAGAGCGCAGATAACACTTCAATCTGCCGTAGAGATAACCGGTGTACAGCAGGAGCTTGACTACCACAGCGCAATAAACGATGCGTACTATACCGCACTGGTTCTTACTAAGATAAACGACATACCGAGCGAAATAGAGCTGCAGAAAAAGATAGATTATGTTCACAGCAATCCTTTTCTGAGCCTAAGACAGACCTCGGAGGGTACGGTAAAGACCGCCCGTATGAACGCAGTGCCGAGATTATCCGAGCTTAACCGCTATATCTGTCCTGTCTGCGGTAAACCCGCAACGCTGAAAAGCAGGCTGATATGGCTAAGCCCGATGAACTATATGGCTGTAGTGCATTGCAACAAGCACTCCGTAAAGGTCACGGTAAGGTTTGAGAAGAAAGCGGACGGCGAATACAGATGGGTAAAGAAATACACGCTGTCCGAAGAAAAGGATGAGGAACTTTATTCATCGCTATTAAAGGAAAAATATCCTGCACTGCAGGAAAAAAGCGATAGAAAAATTCCTGCCGTTAAAACCGGCAGAAATCGTATAAAAGTCAAAATGGAAAGGAAAAACATAAACAATGGCTAAGTTCAAAGCGGCTACGGTATTCAGCAGCAATATGGTGCTTCAGAGAGAGAAGAACGTAAGAGTATTCGGCACGGGCAAAAACGGCGAAAGCGTAATAGTTTCGATATGCACAAACAAAGCGGTAACAGAGGTAGCCGACGAAAAGTGGTGTGTTACACTTCCTGCGATGAAAGCAGGCGGCCCTTATGAGATGAAGATAAGCAACGGCGAAGAAACTATCGTATTCGGTAACGTTATGATAGGCGAGGTATGGCTCGCAGGCGGTCAGAGCAATATGGAGCTTGAGCTTCAGAACTGCATGGGCGGCAAGGATTTTCTTGCGAACGATAAGACCGAAAACGTCCGCTATTACTACACGCAGAAAAACTGCAACATGGATGAAAAGTTCTTCCGTGACGAAGAAAACACAGGCTGGAGCTGTTTTGACAGCGAAAGCGCAAGAGCGTGGAGCGCAGTTGCGTATTTCTACGCAAAGGAGCTTGCCGCAAGGCTTGGTGTTACTGTCGGAATAATCGGCTGTAACTGGGGCGGTACAAGCGCAAGCTACTGGATGAGCCGTGAATCTCTCGAAAAGGATACAGACCTTAAGGCATACCTTGACGATTTTGATAATGCGGTAGCAGGCAGGTCAAGAGAGGAAATGGACAAGGAATATCTTGACTATGTGAAATATGAGGAAGAGTGGCAGAAGAAGTCGGTAGAGTTCTACAGCGCACATCCCGACGGAACGTGGGACGAGTGTCAGGCTTACTGTGGTGTAAGCAAGTATCCCGGTCCTATGACGCCTTTAAATCCCTTCCACGCAACAGCGCTTTATGACAGTATGGTAAAGCGTGTATGCCCGTATACCATCAAGGGCGTTATCTATTATCAGGGCGAAACGGACGACAACAGACCGAAAACTTATTTCAAGCTGTTCAAGGCGCTTATTCAGCTTTGGAGAGATGACTGGGGCGATGACGAGCTTCCGTTCATGTTTGTACAGCTCCCGATGCACCGCTATAAAGCCGACCCCGACTGGAAGCACTGGTGCCTTATAAGAGAGGCGCAGATGCGTACCTTCAAGACAGTAAAGAATACGGGTATTGCGGTTATTCTCGATTGCGGAGAATTCAACGAGATACACCCCAAGAACAAGGTACCGGTAGGTCACAGACTGTACCTGCAGGCTATGCACCACGTTTACGGCGATAATGAAACGGAGGCATTCGGCCCTATTTACAAGAATATGATCGTAACAGGCGACAGAGCAGTTATCAGCTTTGACCACGCAGAGAGCGGCTTTGATATAAAGGGCGACAACGGCATAACCGGCTTTGAGGTTGCAGGCGCAGATAAAGAATATAAGCCTGCTTGCGCCGTTATAGATGAGGACGGAACGATAAGCGTCTACGCAGACGAAGTAAAGAAGCCTGCGTATGTACGTTACCTCTGGACAAATTACGGCGATGTAACGCTGTACGGCAAGAACGGTATCCCCGTTGCCCCGTTCAGAACAAGTATGAATGACGAAAAGTAAGAACAAGAACCGAAAGGCGATATTATGGAACTTAAACGCAGCAGCGGAGTATTACTGCATATAACAAGCCTCCCTGCAAACGAGGGCATAGGAACACTCGGAAAACCTGCCTTTGAGTTTGTGAACTGGCTGAAAGCGGCAGGGCAGAAATACTGGCAGGTACTCCCGATACATCCGACAGGCTATGCCGACTCACCCTATCAGTCACCGTCGGCATTCGCAGGAAACCCACTGCTTATAGACCTGTGGGAGCTTGTAGAACTGGGACTTCTTGCACCCGATGACATAAAGGGCAGAGAATACGGCGAGGACCCGTCCACAGTAGATTATGAAAAGGTAATCGCACAGAAAAAAGAGCTTCTCCACAAGGCGTTTTTCTCGTTCAAGGAGGACGTTTCCTATCTTGCCTTTATTCAGGAGCAGAGCTGGTGGCTTGAGGACTATGCGCTTTTTATGGCGATAAAACAGCATAACGAACTGCGTTCGTGGATGACATGGGATAAGGAGTTACGCTTCAGAAAGCCCGAAGTGCTTGCCGCTTTCAAGGAAGAGCATATAGAGGACATCAAATTTCACCGTTTCGTACAGTATATGTTCTTTACTCAGTGGAACAAGCTGAAAGCATACGCCAACAAGAACGGCATATCCATAATAGGCGACATTCCGATATATGTCGCAATGGACAGTGCGGACGTGTGGGTAAACCCGAAATTGTTCACGATAGATATTTCGCTAAGACCTACTCTTGTTGCAGGAGTACCGCCCGATTATTTCTCACCCACAGGACAGCTGTGGGGAAATCCGCTGTATGACTGGGATGCTATGGAGCGTGACGGCTATAACTGGTGGCTGTCAAGAATAGACCACGCAATGAAGCTGTATGATATGGTGAGAATAGACCACTTCCGTGCGTTTGACACTTATTACGCTATTCCTGCCGATGCAACAACAGCCGAATACGGCGAGTGGAAAAAAGGCCCCGGTATGAAGCTGTTCGACACGGTCAGGGAAAAGCTGGGCAATGTCAATATCATAGCGGAGGACCTGGGCGATATATTCGACAGCGTAAAAAAGCTTCTCAGCGATACAGGCTTCCCCGGTATGAGAGTTTTACAGTTCGGCTTCAACAGCGAAGGCAAGGACAGCATTCACCTGTGCCATAACTATATAAATAACTGCGTAGCGTATACAGGCACACACGATAACGATACTATAATGGGCTGGCTTAAATCAGCAGATGCGAAAGCCGCAAAGATGGCAAAGAGCTACATAAACGCAAACTTTCTGGAGCATAAGAACGTCAGCTTCATAAGAAGTGTTTATGCAAGCCCTGCCGCACTTGCGATAATTCCGATGCAGGACATTCTCGGCATAGACGGCAGGGGACGTATGAATGTTCCCTCGACTGTCGGAGGAAACTGGACGTGGAGAATGAAAAAGCCCGCAAATAAAAAATCCGCACGTCTTATGAATAAGCTTACAACAGCTTATCTCAGAAAGCCGTCGGTAACAGCAAATGCAAAGGACAAATAAGAATGTCATTATCCGATATATTTGATAAGATAGCCGCAGGCAGAGAGCCTGCACCGCAGGGCGCTGTCGAATATCTTATAGTGGGGCTTGGCAATCCCGGCACTCAGTATGAGAACACAAGGCACAACGCAGGCTTTATGGCGGCGGATACCCTTGCGGAAAAACTCGGCGTACAGATAAAAAAGCTGAAGTTCAAATCCCTTATAGCCGATTGTGCGATAGAGGGCAGGCACTGCATTATAATGAAACCGTCAACCTTTATGAACAACAGCGGCGAGGCGGTAGGCGAGGCTATGAACTTCTATAAGATACCCCCTCAGAATATACTTGTGATGTACGATGATATTTCGCTTGATGTCGGCAGAACAAGGATACGCAGAAAAGGCAGTGACGGCGGTCATAACGGGATAAAGAGCATAATTCTGCACACAAACAGCGATGCTTTCCCCCGTATAAAGATAGGCGTAGGCGCAAAGCCGCACCCTGATTTTCCGCTTGCCGACTGGGTATTATCAGGCTTCAAGAAGGAAGACGGCGAAAACCTTGAGAAAGCGCTCGACAATGCCGCCGAAGCCGCAAGGCTCATAGTTGCGGGCAAAATAGACATGGCAATGAATAAATACAGTTCGTAAGAAAGACAGACAATATGGAACTTCTTAAAAATATGGCTGACACGCTGACCGAGTACAAAAAGTCAGTCGCACATATTTTAAGCGATGAACCCGTCCCCTTGTTGGTGACGGGGCTTTCGCATATACACAAGGCACACTTCTTAGCGTCCTTATGCTATGAAAAGCTTCCCTCGCCGGTACTTGTCATAACCGAGAGCGAAGCATCTGCGGCAAAGCTCACAGAGGACATAAACACAATGTGCGGTGATACTGCCGCATACCAGTTTCCTGCGTCGGATCTGACCCTTGCCGATACTGAGGCACAGTCGCAGGAGTACGAGTACAAGCGTATCGAAACGCTGTCTGCGGCGCTTTCGGGCAAGGCAAGGCTGATAATATCCTCGTCTGAAGCGGCGGTACAGCTTACCGTTCCCAAAGACGTACTGGAAAAGCACACTGTTACGCTTAAAGCAGGCGATGAGATAAAGCTTGACGAGCTTGCAAAGACGCTTGTCAGCGCAGGCTATACACGATGTGATATGATAGAGGGTAAGGGACAGTTCTCGTTCAGAGGCTCGCTTGCCGACATTTATCCCGTCAGCAGTGATTATCCCGTCAGGATAGAGCTGTGGGGCGATGAAATCGACACGGTGGCATCATTCGACATTGACACGCAAAGAAGAATAGATACGGTAAAGAGTGTCAGCATAACACCCTGCGGAGAAACGATTTTCGAGGAGGGCGTTCTTTCAGGGACGCTGCAGGCGCTTCTTGAAAAGACCGAAAAGAACAAAAAGAAGAACGATGAAGCGGCAAAGCGTATAAGACGTGATATAGCAAGACTGCGTGACGGTATTTCCGTATGCTGTCTTAACCGTTATTTTCCGCTTTGCTATAAAGAGCCGGGCAGTATTTTTGATTATGCGTCCACTCTTATAGTCAGCGAATCCTTTACTGCGGCAGAGGCGGCAAAGGGAGCTATCTCGGCTCACCTTGAAGACCTGAAGCTGCTTACCGAGGACGGAGTTCTGTGCAAGGGACTTGACAGGTACCTGATGAGCAAAGCGGAATATCAGGACACGGTAAAGAATAAAGTGCGGCTTTATATGGATACGTTCATAAGAGGCGGAGGAATCGACCTCAGCGATATTCTGAAGGTGGATTCGATACAGCTTTCCGCATGGAGCGGAGAGTATAAAATGCTTTTCGAGGAGCTTGACAATTACAGCAGGAACGGCTATTCCTGCGTGATTTTCGGCGGTACGGACAAAGCGGCAAAGATACTTGCGGAGGATCTGCACGATAAAGGCTACAAGGCTGATTATGCCAAAAACCCGAAGAAATTCTATCTTGGCAGAATTACGGTAGTCGAGGGAATATTATCGGCAGGCTTTGAATATCCGGAAGAAAAAATAGCCGTACTCACCCGTACAAGCGCTTCATCGTCAAAAACCTCCGCACCTAAGAAGAGATTCAAAAAGGGCGCACAGATACGTTCGCTCAGCGATATTTCTCAGGGCGATCTTGTGGTACACGGCTCATACGGTATAGGTGTATTCGAGGGCGTTCAGAAGCTCACAGCAGACAAGGTTTCAAAGGATTATATAAAGATAAAATACGCAGGTACGGATGTGCTTTATGTTCCCGTTACCCAGCTTGACCTCATTTCACGTTATATCGGAAGCGGAGATGCGGATACGGTAAGGCTGAACAAGCTTGGCACAGATACATGGAAAAAGGCAAAGACAAAGGCAAAAGCGGCAACGCAGGAGATGGCAAAGGAGCTTATCGAGCTGTATTCTCGCCGTATGAAAGCGAAGGGCTTTGCATTCTCCCCCGATACCGAGCAGCAGCATATATTCGAGGATCATTTCAGCTATGTTGAAACGGACGATCAGCTCCGCTGTATAGAGGAAATAAAGCACGATATGATGCGTACCGCCCCTATGGAGAGGCTTCTCTGCGGAGATGTGGGCTTCGGAAAGACGGAGGTCGCACTCCGTGCCGCATTCAAGTGTATAGGTGACGGTAAGCAGTGCGCTATACTTGTGCCGACTACCGTTCTTGCGTGGCAGCACTACCAGACGGTTTTAAAACGTATGGAGGGCTTTGATATAAGAGTTGAGCTGTTGTCACGTTTCCGCACAGCAAAGGAACAGAAGATAATTCTGAAGAAGCTGGAAGAAGGCGAGCTTGACCTTGTAGTAGGCACACACAGGCTTGTGCAGGACGATGTTAAGTTCAAGGATTTAGGACTTGTTATTATAGACGAAGAACAGCGTTTCGGCGTAAACGATAAGGAAAAGCTGAAAGAAGCGTTCACAAACGTAGATGTTCTGACGTTATCTGCGACCCCCATTCCCAGAACGCTAAATATGGCGATGTCGGGAATAAGAGATATGAGCGTCATTGAAACTCCACCCGGCGACCGTCACCCGATAACCACATACGTTGTCGAGCATGACAGAGGAGTTATAGCGCAGGCGATAAATAAGGAGCTTCGCCGCAACGGACAGGTTTACTATGTCCACAACCGCATTGAAAGCATATATTCCTGCGCCGCAGATATTCATTCTATGGTACCCGAAGCAAATATCGGAATTGCACACGGAAGAATGAGCGAGGAAGAGCTTCTCGATGTATGGAGAAGGCTGATCGAGGGCGAGATAGATGTGCTTGTCTGCACAACGCTTATCGAAACCGGTGTAGATGTACCTAACTGCAACACGCTTATCATTGAGAATGCGGATTGTATGGGACTTGCCCAGCTCCACCAGCTCAGAGGCCGTGTCGGACGTACAAACCGCCGTGCATACGCATATTTCACATTCAGACGGGGCAAGGTGCTCAGCGAGATTGCCACCAAGCGACTTGACGCAATAAGAGAGTTTACACGCTTCGGTTCGGGATTCAGGATAGCGATGAAAGACCTTGAAATAAGAGGTGCAGGCTCGGTTCTCGGTCAGAGCCAGTCGGGACATCTTGCGTCTGTCGGCTATGATATGTATATAAAACTGCTCAATGAGGCGATTTTAGAACAGCAGGGCAAAGCCCCCGAAATTACTCCGGAGTGCCTTATTGATATAAGAATTGATGCGTTTATCCCCGAAAAGTATATCTCTAATCAGGCACAGCGTGTTGACTGCTACAGAAAGATAGCGATGATAGAAAATGACGAGGACGCTTATGATGTGACCGATGAGCTTATTGACCGTTACGGCGATGTGCCGAGAGCGGTCGAGGGACTTATCGAGGTTGCAAAGCTGAGAAGGATTGCTCAGAAGATGCACCTGACCGAAATAATCCAGAGCGGCGACGTTATGATATTCTATCCCGAAAAGACCGATAAGAAAACGATGGAACGTGTTTCGGCGGTCGGAGGAAAATTCGGCAAGGATATGATGCTGAACATTGCCACCGACAAGCCTAACTTCCGTGTAAACGGCACGGATAAACACGGCGGACCGCTTGCACTGCTTGCGGATACACTTGCGGCAATGCAGTCGGTTGATAAAGACAGCGATAAAGAGAACGTGAGCGAAGAAGGTAAGAATAATGGCTGAAAGAAAAAGTGTAAAGCGTAAAGTTATAACAGCCGTTGTAATTGTCGGTGTGTTTGCACTGCTGATAGGCTCGTTCTTTTTGAGGGATATTTGTCTGAGAGCAGGTATCACCGAGTGCGAAAAGCGTGAGATACTTCAGGTAAAGTCGAAATATTCAGCGATACTTGACAGCGTTGTAAGCGCAGGCAACGATATTGCCGACTACAAGATTACAGCCGCTCACGGCGGACTTTTTGAAAAGTCGGTCATAAATGCTGATGAAAACGGCGAGCCGCTTTATGATAAGCTGACGGAGGAGCTTGATGTATTGTGCCATACTTACTGTTACGGTGTAGAAAAGCAGGGTAATGCAGTACATTTCAGCTTCAACACCGGCAATACAAAACAGCTTATCTATTCTGCAAAGGATATTTCCGACAACGAAACTTCATCGCTCGGCGATAACTGGTACTACTATGAGAAAGTAATGACAGCCGATAACGGCTGATACAAAGAACAAAAGAGATTATAGCGATACTTCACATCGGCCTCTTTCGTAAACTCTGGCTGCCGGTTAAGCGTGTAGGCGTATCCGTCGTAGCGTATATAGTCGAGTACGGATACCGGCAATACGGCCTGAGTGACGACGTCGACCACAATCTCGTCTTTACCCATCAAAGCTGCCGAGTAAGTGGCATTATCATCGGAGACGGTGCAAACAATGTCCTCTGTTGCGTCGGTATTTCTAAATACGGTTATCATATTAATCGTAGTTTAAAATCAAAAGAGACTTTTGTACGGTGTTCGGCTTTGGCCGTAAATCCGTCTTTCACATAACCCGATAGCTCGGCTCCATCCGGAAGACGGAGCGTCCTGAGTCCCGAAGAGGCGCACAGAGCATGAAACCGGGTCATCTTGGCATACATATCGGCAAAGGATTCGCCGCGTAGGTAACATTTAAAGGTGGCAGTACCTTTGTCTCGGTATTGCGTAAGGGTGTAAGGTTCGGTCGTATCGGTTTCGATACGTTTCCCCACATCGTTATTGTCTTGCCGTTTATAAACTCTGATCCCGAAGTCTGTAAGCAGGCTAAACCCGTCGATCCGATAACCGTCGCCGCCGGAAGGCTGTGCTGTCAGTGCGGGAAACTGTACGGTTTCCTGCCAAAAAGTAGCCGATACGAAGGCCCGGTTGTGGCCGAT
>ENA-OQQW01001823-OQQW01001823.1-human-gut-metagenome-genome-assembly--contig:-NODE-1823-length-11823-cov-3.952243_pt1 | contig 11823 bp, 9 predicted proteins | sample MGYA00243234_ERZ505098 | MGnify/ENA primary metagenome ERZ505098 (study PRJEB26097, sample SAMN02712086) | human gut metagenome | biome: Gut microbiome | host: Homo sapiens | place: Denmark: Copenhagen... | reverse complement strand
CATGATGACCGGTTGGATTTCTTTTGGAAGCACGAAATATTATCTTGGCACAGATGGAGTGATGCGGACAGGCTGGCAGACAATTAATGGAAAGAAATATTTCTTTATGCCGGAAGGTTATATGATGACCGGTTGGATTTCTTTTGGTCAGACGAGATATTATCTGATGCCGGATGGACATATGCTGACAGGATGGTGCAGCTTTGGAAGTACAAAGTATTATCTTGCATCAGACGGAAAAATGGTACGAGGCTGGCAGACAATCAGTGGAAAGAAATATTATTTTAATACGGATGGAATTATGCAGACAGGCTGGCAGACAATTGACGGAAAGAAATATTTCTTTATGCCGGAAGGCTACATGATGACCGGTTGGATTTCTTTTGGAAAAACAAGATATTATTTGGATAAAAACGGAGTGATGCAGACAGGATGGCAATTTATATCCAATACATGGTATTATTTCCGAACCAATGGAACATTGGATGATTCTTGTACTACAGATCAGTTGATGGCTATTTCTGGAAAGACTACTGTGACTGCATCCCAGATGGAAAAATATTTTAAGGCTAAGGGTGCAACATATCCGGCATATTACGCTGAGACGGATGCGCCAACACTTGAAAAGTTCTGTCAGATTTACGTTGAAGAAGCGAATGCGGAAGGAATCAATGGGGCAATTGCATTTACACAGGCAATGAAAGAGACTGCATGGCTTAAATTTGGTGGTGATGTTAAGATTGAACAGAATAATTTTGCAGGACTTGGAACAACTGGTGGCGGCGTTGCCGGAGCATCATTTACTACAGTACGTGAAGGAATACGAGCTCAGATTCAGCATTTGAAAGCATATGGATCCAAAGATGCATTAAAGAATGAATGCGTAGATCCAAGATTTTCATTGGTTACAAGAGGAAGCGCTCCTTATGTGGAATGGCTTGGTCAGAAAGAAAATCCAAATGGATATGGCTGGGCTACAAGTGAAGGATATGGTATTGATATTGAAAAAATGGTGAAGAATCTGCAAACATATTAAAGAAATAATAGTTTGGGCGTCTATTGTAAGTTCAATAGGCGCCTTCTTAGTAAAACGATATTCATTGTTCACTATGCAGATGGAGAATATTCAGAATGAAAAAAATATGTTTTGTTAATTATGATATGACAGTAACAGGAGGAGTTGAGCAAGTCACAACAACTCTTGCCAATGAGTTTTGTAAAGAATATGAAGTATATATTTATGCAATTTTTGGAAAAGGAGGGCATGTTCCATATGACCTGGATCCGAGAATCACATACAGAGCAGAACTAGAAGAAGAGTGTCGAGTACGCGACAGAATTAAGAAGACATTTCAACCATTTAGAGAATTTGTTAGACAAAATCAAATAGATGTAGTTTTCCTTATGGAGAATTATCCTGCTATGACGGTTTCACCGGTTCGTTTTTTTACGAAAGCAAAGTATGTATTTTGCGATCATGGTGCATTGATGAATGAATGGGAGAAGAAAGATATCCGCTTTTTCCGTTTCTGGGATTCGTTAATTTCACATTGTACAGTGACATTGACGGAGCAGAACAGACAGGATTATATTAGAAAATTTCATATAAATCCAAAGAAAATCCGAAGTATATATAATTGGATCAAACCAGAAATCCTGACTATGCGAAAGAAATACAAAGCGGATTCGAGAAAAATCATCACAGTTGGAAGATTCAGTGAAGAAAAGGGATATGATCTTCTGGTAGAAGTGGCGAAAAAAGTATTGCCTTCTCATCCTGAGTGGGAATGGCATTTATACGGGACGGGAGATACTTTTGACGAGATACACCAAAAGGTGGTAGAATACAATTTAACGTCTCAATTGATTCAGAAAGGGAATGTAAAAGATGTGTATAAGTTGTATAATGAATATGCATTTTTGGTATTACCATCTTACAGGGAAGGATTGCCGTTAGTATTGCTTGAGGCAAAGGCAAGTGGACTTCCTATGGTGAGTTTTGATGTGACAACAGGGCCAAGAGAAATCGTTGAGGAGGGAAAGGATGGCTATTTAATCCCCCCTTATGATTTGGACAAGATGGCAAATCGTATAGAATTGTTGATGGATAGTGAAGAACGAAGAATTGCGTTTTCAAATCATACGATATCGGGTGTAAAAAAATTTGAAAAAGAAGAGATTTATCGACAGTGGACGAATCTGATAGATGAACTGACAATGGAAAGGAAGTAATTGGAAAGTAAATGAAAGTATTACAAGTTGGATTATCCTTTAATCCCGGAGGTATTGAAAGTTTTGTGATGACCTATTATAGGGAATTGAGTAAGCAAGGAGTAAGATTTGATTTTATAAGTATGTTTCCTCACCTTGCGTATGAAGAAGAAATCAAATCGCTTGGAGGAAAAGTGTTTCATACGTGTGATGCAAGAAAACATCCATTGAAATTCAGCAGACAAATGAGAAAGATACTTCGAATCGGAAGATATGATGCAGTTCATGTAAATATGCTGTCAGCAGCGAATATAGTACCGCTGATTGTGGCAAGCTATGGAAAGGTTCCAACAGTGATTGCACACTCACATAATTCTTCGACTCCGGGAGTGGTGAGAAATTTGTTGCACAGAATTAACCGACCGTTGATTCCAATGTTTGCTACAAAATATTTTGCATGCAGTGAATTGGCTGGAGAATGGCTCTTTTCAAAAAAGATCAGAAAGAGTAACAATTATCATCTTATCCACAATGCTCTTGATCTGAAAAAATTTGCTTTCAGTTTGTCAGAACGTGAAGAGATCCGCCATGAACTCGGAGTAGAAGGAAAATTTGTGCTCGGACATGTGGGTCGTTTTGAAGAACAGAAGAATCATAAATTTCTCTTAGAAATCTTTCGAGAGGTTGCATCTGCCTGTGAAGAAGCTATACTTTTGTTAGTGGGAGAAGGAGAACTTCAGGAAATGATCCAAAAGAAAGCTGAGGAATACGGAATAGAAGATAGGATCAGATTTCTAGGGATCAGAAAAGATGTTGCAAAATTATGGAAAGGAATGGACATTTTTGTATTCCCATCTCTTTTTGAGGGACTTCCTATTGTTGCGTTAGAAGCGCAGGCGTCCGGAATCAGGAGTGTAATGGCTGATACGATTACAACAGAAGTGAAGATAGTAAATAAAGTGAAATTTCTGTCGCTTCAGGACTCGCCAAAGGAATGGAGCCGTGTGATTCTTTCTTACAAAGGAGAAGACAGGAGCGAAGAAGAAAATTCAGGAATCAGGCAGGCATTTGCAAAAGCAGGATATGATATTGAAAGCGCTGCGCAGACTCTGCTTTCATACTATGAATAAAATGGAGGAGATATCATGCCGACAATCAGTGTGATCGTACCGGTTTATAAAGTTGAACCATATATAAGAAAGTGTGTGGATTCCATTTTGGGACAGACATTTTCTGATATTCAGGTGATTCTGGTAGACGATGGGAGTCCCGACCAGTGTGGAAAAATATGTGATGAATATGCAAAACAGGACAATCGAGTGGAAGTGATACATAAGGAAAATGGTGGACTTAGTGATGCCAGAAATGCTGGAATTCCCTATGCAAAAGGAGAATATATCATTTTTTTAGACAGTGATGACTATATTGAAAATGATATGTTTGAATATATGTATACACGTATCAAAGATAGCGGAGCAGATATGGCAACATGTGGCTTATATGAAGTGTATAAAGACAGAATCGAGACACAAAAGGAAGAGGTGGATTTTGTCTGCACAGGAGAAGAGGCTTTTCGCTGTATCCTCAGGGGGCATACGATCCGTGGAGAAATATGGAATAAGCTGATCCGGAAAAGCTGTATTGAAGATCTTCGCTTTCCGAAGGGGAGACTGTATGAAGATATTTATTATACTGTAGACCTCATGCAGCGAATTAAGAAAGTGGCAGTAGGAACAAAGCCGAAGTATTATTATCTTCATCGAGAAGACAGTATTACCGGAAAGGCATACCGTCCGAAAGTATTTGACATAATAGATGGATATACAAAGAATTATGAAGTAGTGAAAGAAAAATTTCCATCACTAACACAGGAGGCAGAGTGCCTCTGGATCTGGTCTCGCTTTATTGTTCTGGATAAGATGCTATTACAGGAGGATTATAAGAAGTTAGAAGGATATCAGGATTTGAAACGCTTTATTCGCGGGCATATCCTGGCAATCCTGCGAAATCCATATTTTCAGCCAAAGAGAAAGATTTCATCTGTTGTATTGTGCGTAAATACGGGCTTGTACAGGAAGATGGTATTCATGAGTGAGGAAAAGAAAAAGTAGAGGAAAGGAAATCTCATGAGAGGAAAACAGGCATTAAAAAACATGGTGGCAAGTCTGCTTTTACAGGTAATTGTTCTTTTGTCTGGATTGATATTGCCACGTTTTATTCTTGAGGCATATGGATCGAGTGTGAATGGAATGATCACTTCAGTAAATCAGTTTTTAACATATCTGGGCCTGGCAGAAGCAGGAGTAGGAACGGCAACAGTTGTTGCTCTCTATACACCTCTTGCATTGAATCAGACGGAAGAAGTAAATTCAATTCTTTCGGCGTCAAGAAAATTTTATAACAAATCCGGAATGTTATTTCTGGCATTGACACTGGTACTTGTAGGTGTCTATCCGTTTTTTATTTCAGGACAGCTTGAAAATAGTCTTGTGCGTTGGATGATACTTGTTTTGGCAGGAAGTACTTTAGTGGATTATTTTTTTCTGGGTAAATACAGAGTTTTATTGACTGCAAATCAGGAAGGATATGTGGTTGCACTGATTCAGGCAGCAGGAACGATCGTTAATATGGTTGTTTCTATTTTTCTGATTTATATTGGAGCAGGTGTTCTTTTTGTAAAGGCAGTTGCAACTGGTGTGTATATGCTTCGTCTTGTATTGGTTAAAATCTATGCAAAACGAAAATATCCTGCATTAGATTTCCATGCAGAACCGAATGAAGGTGCGTTAAAGCAAAAAAACGCGGCACTGCTTCATCAGGTTGTTGGTATTATTGTAAATAATACAGATACAACAGTGTTGACAATTTGTCTGGGGGCAAAATCTCTTCTTGAAGTCAGTGTGTATGGAATTTATATGATGGTGGTTAATGCAGTGAATCAGCTGATGACCTCTTTTTCGAATGGTCTGACAGCAGGATTTGGAGAAGTGATCGCCAAGAATGAGGAAGAGACATTAAAGAAGAGCTATTCTAGTTATGAGTATATGTATTTTGTAATCATGTTTATTGTGATTGCCTGTATGGGAGTCTTAATCTTGCCTTTTGTCGGGGTATATACCATTAACCTGACGGATGTACAGTATGTGCGTCCGGTTCTTGGAATTTTATTTACAGTAATTGTTTTTATGCAAAATGTAAGGATTCCAGGATTGACGATTATCTGCGCAGCAGGGCATTATAAAGAAACGAGATATCAGGCGATTTTAGAAGCAGTGATAAATATCACGGTTTCTCTTGGGCTGGTATGGAAGTTCGGCATGGCAGGAGTTCTTCTTGGTACAGTATGTTCTTATGGATATCGCTCTTTTGAAATTGTGTTCTATACAAGTCGGCATCTGGTAAAAGGATGTGCAAAAAAATCTATGTTCCGAATTTTTAGAAATGTACTTGTCGTTGCACTTCTTTGTATTGTTGGAACATATGTTATTCCTAAGAACATGGCATCTTTTATCACATGGTTTCTCTATGCAATCGGAATGGTGGCTGTAAGCGTATTTACTATTGTTGGGGTAAATTATGTGGTTGAACCGGATGAGTTCAAAGAACTTGTACTTAGGGTGAAGGGGATTTTAAGAACAAAGTGAAAATGAGATAAATATATTAGTTATAGATATGAATGGAAGGAGTGAAGTGAAAATATGGAAAAAAGTGTTCAATCCACAAAGATAATTAACCGTAATACTTCAATTGAGTTACTTCGAATCATCTCTATGATTATGATCATGTTTCACCATTTTGCTTATCATGGAAATTTTGAATGGAATTTTAATGAGGTTACACTTCCACATCTTTGGTATGATTTTATTCTCATGGGTGGGAAAGTTGGTGTAGATATTTTCGTATTGATTTCTGGATATTTTCTGATTGAAAATACAGAAAAGTTATTTCAGCCTAAAAAACTTTTGAAATTTTGGGGACAGGTTGTTTTTTATTCAATTATGACATATCTTTTATCGGTAATGTTACGATTGAATGCTTTTGAGATAAAGCAATTGATTAAAGTTTGTCTTCCTATCACGTATCCGGGTTGGTGGTTTGCAAGTACATATTTTATGTTATATTTAATACATCCGTTTTTAAATAAACTGTTGCATGGGTTGAGTAAGACAGAATATCAGTACTTGATCTTGATGATGGTTTTGTGCTGGTCAATCATACCTACGGCTACAACTCAGTTATTTGAGAGTAATTCATTATTGTGGTTTGTAACATTATATGGAATTGCAGGATATGTAAATTTGTATGGAGGTAATCAGAAACTTCAATCGAAACATTATTTTTCTCTTTATTTTATGGTGTTAATTATAACATATACAGTAAGTACGACGTTTCTTTTTCTTGGAACAAAAAAAGAGGAGTGGTCAACACATGCAATTGATTTTTTTGAAATAGAGAGACTTCCAATTTTGTTGATGGCGATTACACTTTTTATGGGATTTGTAACATTGAAAATGAACTATCATAAATGGATTAATATGATTGCATCAGCAACATTTGGGGTATACCTAATTCATGACAGTTCTTATATTCGTTATTATTTATGGACGAATATCTTTAAAATCAATCAATATCAGGATAGTACTTTTCTGATATTATATTCAATTTTGGTTGTGTTTATTTTATATGTTTCTTGTACTATGATTGATTTAATTCGAAAAAAATTGGTTGAAAAACCGTATATGCTATTTGTGAGCCATTATACATATTATTTTTTGAAATCGTTTAAGATAATCTGCGAAATGTTCAGAAAGTGGATTTTCGGATAGTATATTGGAATAGCTTCAAGGAAAAAAGGAAATCTGTAAATAATGATTCATACAAGATTTCTTTCGCTTCCGGGTGGACAACTCCATTCAAACAGTGTACAATAGGATGGTATATAAGTTTAAGACAACAAAAGAAGGGGTAATTATATGAAAGCAAAGAAATTAGCGGCAGTAGCATTATCACTGTGTCTTACAGTGCCAATGTTCAGCACAATCGTAAGTGCAGCTGATGGTTCTCTGATGTTCTCTGATCCACAGACAAAGGTTGGAGAGGAAGTAAGTGTAGATCTTGTTGTGAGATCCGGTGATTCAGCTGTTGGTGATGCAGATATTACAATGAGTTATGATACTTCTGCACTTCAGTTTGAAAGCGGAGAGGGTGTAACAGCAGACAGTGATGGCAAGCTTACATACTCAGGAAGCGGAGACGGAACAGCGACAGAGCTTCGTACTACAATGACGTTTAAAGCCTTGAAGATGGGAGACACAACGATCACAGTTGACAGCTCAAAGGCTTATCTGTATTCTGATGAGACGCTGACATTAGATCAGGGATCTTCCGCAATTAAGATTGAACAGGCAGATGATGGTTCAACAGAAGTTGAGGAAACCGGCAGTACAGCAACAACTGGTACAGCCACAGATATCACAGTAAGTGTGAACGGAACAGATTACAATTTCTCAGAAGGATTTGCAACATCTGCAATCCCGGTAGGATACAGTGAGACTACAAAGACATTCAATGGTGAAGAACACAAGTTTGTTGCTAATGAGGCTGGTGTTACACTTGGATATCTGGTAGATGCTTCAGGAGAAGGAAAGTTCTTCCTGTACAATGAAGATGATTCAACATTCGTTCCATATACAGAATTGAAGATTTCTGACACAACATCTATTATTCTTTTAACAGATAATGGAGGAGCAAAACTTCCGAATTCTTACCAGGAAGGGGAACTTACAGTAGCAGATCAGACGTATCCATATTGGGCAAACCCGGAGAATGATCGTTATGATCTCCTGTATGCGGTGAATACAAGAACCGGTGAAAAAGGGTTCTATCAGTATGATTCACAGGATGGAACTTATCAGAGTGTAGATGTTCAGACAACAGACAGTACAAAGAAGGAAGCAAAAGGGATTGTTGGAAAACTGGAGTCGCTTGTAAAAGAGCATCCAATTGTTCTTCTGGCTGGAGGAGCACTCATCGTAGTTGTATTACTTGTTCTTATGATTATGTTTGCAGTAAAACTTGTGCATAGAAATCAGGAACTTGATGATTTATATGACGAGTATGATATTCCTTTTGAAGATGAAGATGAAGAAGATGACGAGCCGGTTGCTGCTAAGAAGTCAGACAGAAAGGCGTTTGGACGTAAAAAAGTAAAAGATGATGATTATGACGATGGTTATGATGATGATTTTAATGATGATTACGATGCCTTTGATGATGAGTATGCTGATTATGATTTTGATGATGATTACGATGATGATTATGACGATGAATATGATGCACCGACAGAAAATACAAGAAATTTAGGAAGATCAGCTAAAAAATCAAAAAAAGGAAGAAAATCAGATGATTATGATGTAGATTTCATTGATCTGTAAGTTTGAGAGTCAGATGAAAGATACTGGTTAGCTGGTTGAAAAAATATAGACAGGATTAGAACGGATTAAGAAGGAAGTTCTGATCCTGTTTTTCTATCATTCTTTTCAATCTTTATTAATTGATTATACACAGATTTATCACAATACGGAGTTACTATGTAAACATCAAAGAAAAAGAATAAACAAGAGAAGAGGTAATCTTTATGGAGAATCAATATAATTATTATAATTCGGATGGAATGAATGGAAACGGACAGAGTGAAACACCATTTCATGATGACAATGGTGGTCAGAAACATCAAGTACCGCATGGTAAGAAACCACAAAAGAAAATTCCCAAAGCAGTGGCAGTGACAGGATTTGCACTATTGTTTGGAGTTGTTTCCAGTGGTACATTTTTGGCATCAAATGTTGTTGGAAGTAAAGTGCTGGGATTGACCGGTGTGACGAAGACCAATACTACGGCAACCAAATCTGTGAGCAGCAATGCTTCATTATCCAAATCTTCCAGTGTTGTAACTTCAGATGTTTCAAGTATTGTGGAAAATGTAATGCCATCAATCGTATCAATTACAAATATGAGTGTGCAGCAGGTTCAGGATTTCTTTGGTGGTGTGTCACAGCAACAGAGCGAAAGTGCTGGAACAGGAATCATTATTTCCCAGAATGATTCAGAACTTCTGGTTGTTACAAATAATCATGTAGTAGCAGGAAGCGATACATTAACAGTTACTTTTGATGATGGAACAAGTGTTGAGGCAAATATCAAAGGAACAAACTCAGAGTATGATATTGCTGTTGTGGCTGTTCCGCTTGACTCTATTTCAGATGATACGATGAAAAAAATTTCGGTAGCAACACTCGGAGATTCCACACAGCTAAAGGTTGGAGAACCTGCGGTTGCAATCGGTAATGCACTTGGCTATGGACAGTCAGTAACAACTGGTGTAATCAGTGCTTTGAATCGTTCTGTTTCTGAAACAAACGAGCAGACTGGTGAGACAACAGAGAGTGATGCCAAACTGATTCAGACAGATGCAGCCATTAATCCTGGAAACAGTGGTGGAGCACTTGTAAATGCAAGTGGCGAAGTGATTGGAATCAACTCATCCAAGCTGGTTGGTGATTCTGTAGAAGGTGTCGGATATGCAATTCCAATCAGTGATGTATCCGATCTGATCCAGAATCTGATGAATCAGGCGACAAAGACAAAGGTTGCAGAAAAAGATCAGGGCGCAATTGGCATCAAAGGAATGAGCGTGCCGGCTGAATATTCCAAACAGCTGAATATGCCGGAAGGCGTTTATGTATCAGAAATTACAAAAGGCGGTGGAGCAGAGGCAGCCGGAATGGCAAAAGGAAGTGTTATCACAGCAATTGACGGAACAACCGTATCAAGCAAGGATGATCTTCAGGAACAGCTTCAATATTATGCCAAAGGAGATAAGGTGTCACTGACAATTCAGATTCCACAGAGTAATGGAGAATATGAAGAGAAGACAGTGGAAGTTACTTTAGGTGCGAAATAAATACTACTTTTAAGTGAATGTATTATGCTTAGGGATTGTCACGTGGCAATCCCTTTTGCTGTTGTTCACAATTTTTCTTATCTTCCATACAATAACAAAAAAGATATAAGGATTTATTTTATGGCACCATATTGTTCTAATAGGAATACGAACTGTTATTGTCAGAATGGAAATTACAGGCCACAAACAAGGCAGGAAAATGAAAGACAGCTTCATTGCAATATTCCTGTCCCTCCACTTCCGGAGCAGAAGTCGAAAAATTACTGTTGCGATGAGTGTGTTGGTGATTACAGCAAAACGGATGTTTTGCAAGAGTTTCCGGTTGCGATGGCTTATGTCCCATGGCAGCAGTGGAGAAAACTTCACGATCTCGGTTATGGATTTCAGTGTGGAACTATTTTTCAAGAGCTTGAAAAACCATTTCGTGGAAAAGGAGGATGCTGTAAATGAGTTGCAATTGTCATGAAATGAATCGAAGAGAACTTTTTGAATATATAAATCAGATTAGTTTCGCGGTGGATTATGTTAAATTATTTTTAGATACACATCCTGGAAATCAGAAAGCACTTGAATATTTTCAAAAATATAAAGAGAAACGTATTGAAGCACTCAAAGAATATGCAGAGGTATATGGACCTTTAACTGTAGATACAGTCAGCGAAAACAGTGACTGCTGGAATTGGATCAATGAACCATGGCCGTGGCAGGAAGGGGGATGCTGATTTATGTGGAATTATGAAAAAAGACTTCAATATCCTGTGAAGATAACCCAGACGAATCCGAAACTGGCGAAGATCATTATAAGTCAGTTCGGTGGACCGGATGGCGAATTAGCTGCATCTATGCGTTATCTTTCACAGCGATATACGATGCCATATAAAGAGGTAACAGGAATACTGACTGATATTGGTACAGAAGAACTTGCCCATATGGAGATGATCTGTGCAATTATCTATCAGCTGACAAAGAATTTGTCACCGGAAGAAATTGAACGTTCCGGTTTTGCACCGTATTATGTTGATCATACACTGGCATTATGGCCACAGGCAGCCAGCGGAGCTCCGTGGACTGCAACGTATTTCCAATCGAAAGGAGATCCGATTACAGATCTTCATGAAGATCTTGCAGCAGAGCAAAAAGCACGGACTACGTATGATAATATCCTGCGGCTGATTAAAGATCCTGAAATCTGTGATCCGATCCGTTTTCTGAGAGAAAGAGAGATTGTGCATTATCAGAGATTTGGTGAAAGTCTAAGAATTGTACAGGAACATCTTGACAGTAAGAATTTCTATGCGATCAACCCAGAATTTGAATGAAGATGAAGTGTTTATTTTGTGAAAGGGATTGTCAGACGGCAATCCCTGATTTACATTTTATGTAAATACTGCTCAAAAATCCCCCTTTACTTTTCCCTATAAATCAGATATAATATACGCGTTGATGGGGAAACCATAACAATTAAATATACGATCAATGGGGATACTGTGATGTTATACTCACAGTATTTTTCTGTTTTTCTGATGAAAGGGACTTTTTTCCCTGAGTAAAAGAGGCTATAATAAAAGAAATTTATTGTCGGGTGTAAATATACGTTACTGTTCACTCCCGTGTCAATCACTCCGCTGATTGACACGGAGGATGCATGT
>ENA-OQQW01001820-OQQW01001820.1-human-gut-metagenome-genome-assembly--contig:-NODE-1820-length-11832-cov-5.443916_pt1 | contig 11832 bp, 11 predicted proteins | sample MGYA00243234_ERZ505098 | MGnify/ENA primary metagenome ERZ505098 (study PRJEB26097, sample SAMN02712086) | human gut metagenome | biome: Gut microbiome | host: Homo sapiens | place: Denmark... | reverse complement strand
CTGGCAGCCTGAGAGGTATTTTCTCTCACGCACATGTCGCGAGAGAAAATGATTTGATTTTTTCGCGTCTGCGGACGCGAACTCTGCGAGGCATTGATTTCGTTTTCAATTTTGTTTTCAAAATACGCATAATATATGGAGGTACATCATGGAGTACAAAAGCACACTGAACATGAGCAAGAGCGGCTTTCCCATGCGGGCGGGCCTGCCCAAGCGGGAGCCGGAGATGCTCAAGCACTGGGAGGAGCTGGACCTGTATAACGAGCTGCTGAAAAAGAATGAGGGCAAGCCCCTGTTTTCCCTGCACGACGGCCCTCCCTTCTCCAACGGCGCCCTGCACATGGGCCACGCCCTGAACAAGGCCCTGAAGGACTTCATCAACCGCAGCTATGCCATGCGGGGCTATTACACCCCCTATATCCCCGGCTGGGACAACCACGGCATGCCCATTGAGTCCGCCATCATCAAGCAGAACAAGCTCAACCACAAGGCCATGAGCGTGGCGGATTTCCGCACGGCCTGCCACGAGTTTGCCGACCACTACATTGATGTGCAGCGGGAGGGCTTCAAGCGCATGGGCGTGGTGGGCGATTGGGAGCATCCCTACAAGACCATGGACCCGGGCTTTGAGGCTCAGGAGGTCCGGGTGTTCGGCAGGATGTACCGCAACGGCCACATCTACAAGGGCCTCAAGCCCGTATATTGGTGCGCCCACGACGAGACAGCTCTGGCCGAGGCTGAGATCGAATACAAGGACGATCCCTGCACAACGGTGTATGTGAAGTTCCCCATGAACGATGACCTGGGCAAGCTGGGGCATCTGGACAAGAGCAAGCTTTTCTTCGTCATCTGGACCACCACCATCTGGACCCTGCCCGGGAACCTGGCTATCGCCCTGCATCCCGATGAGAGCTACGCCGTGGTGAAGGCCCCCAACGGGGAAATGTACATCATGGCCGAGGCCCTGGTGGAGAAGGTCATGAAGATCGGCGGCTTTGACAGCTATGAGATCGTGGAGACCCATCCCGGCTCCTTTTATGAAAATATGCTGGCCAGCCATCCCTTCCTGCCTAAGACCAGCCGGCTGGTTTTGGCGGACTATGTAACCATGGACAGCGGTACCGGCTGCGTCCATACCGCCCCCGGCTTCGGCGCCGACGACTATGAGACCTGCAAGCGCTACGGCATGGACATGGTGGTGCCCGTGGACGACCAGGGCCGCCACACCGACTATGCCGGCAAGTACGCCGGAATGGGGACCGACGAATCGAATCCCGTCATCCTGGAGGACATGAAGAAGGCCGGCTCCCTCTTTGCCAGTGAGGATATTGTCCACAGCTATCCCCACTGCTGGCGCTGCAAGCATCCCATCATCTTCCGGGCCACGCCCCAGTGGTTCTGCTCCGTGGATTCCTTTAAGGACGAGGCCATTGCCGCCTGTGACGATGTGCGCTGGGTCCCTGCCTGGGGTAAGGACCGTATGCGTTCCATGATCCTGGAGCGCACCGACTGGTGCATCAGCCGCCAGCGCCGGTGGGGCCTGCCCATCCCCGTGTTCTACTGCAAGGACTGCGGCAAGCCCATCTGCACCGAGGAGAGCATTGAGGCGGTGGCGTCCCTATTTGAAAAGAAAGGCTCCAACGCCTGGTTTGACATGGAGGCGGAGGATATTTTGCCCCAGGGCTTTACCTGCCCCCACTGCGGTAAGCAGGCCGGCTTTGAAAAGGAGACCGACACCTTGGACGGCTGGTTTGACTCCGGCTCCACCCACTTTGCCGCTATGGAGCGGGACCAGGGTTTTTGGCCTGCTACCATGTATATTGAGGGCTTGGATCAGTATCGCGGTTGGTTCCAATCCTCCCTGCTGGTGGCTGTGGGCGCCCTGGACCGGGGCGCACCGTTTAAGGAGTGCGTGACTCACGGCTGGACCGTGGACGGCGAGGGCAAGGCCATGCACAAGTCTTTGGGCAACGGCATGGATCCGGCAGAGATTTTCGACAAGTACGGTGCGGATCTGCTGCGTCTGTGGGCCGGCTCCAGTGACTACCATGTGGATGTGCGCTGCTCGGACGAGATTTTCAAGCAGCTCTCCCAGAACTACCTGAAGTTCCGCAACACCTGCAAGTTCTGCCTGGATAACCTGGTGAATTTCGATCCCAACGACCTGGTAAAGCCCGGGGATATGCTGCCCCTGGACAAGTGGGCCGTGACAAGGCTTAACGATCTTATCGGCAAGGTCTTTGGCTGGTACGACAACTATGAGTTCCACTCCGTGTCCCATGCCATCAATGACTTCTGCGTGGTGGATCTGAGCAGCTTCTACTTTGACATCCTCAAGGACCGGCTGTACTGCGATGAGGCGGATGGCCTGCAGCGCCGCAGCGCACAGACCGCGCTATATCTCATTCTGGACGCCATGACCCGGATGTTTGCGCCTATTCTGGCCTTCACCTGCGACGAGGTGTGGCTGGCAATGCCCCACCGGGCCGAGGACGATGGGCGTAATGTCCTCTTTAACGAGATGGTGCAGCCCTACACCGAGTATGCCCTTTCCGAGGAGGAAATGGTCAAGTGGAGCCGCATTGTCACCCTGCGCAGTGCCGTGAACGGCGCGCTGGAGCAGGCCCGGGCGGACAAGGTCATCGGTAAGAGCCTGGAGGCTGCCGTGGATTTGACCGTGCCGGAGGAGGACGCCTTCCTGGCGGAAATGGATGCGGACGAGGTGGCGGATCTATTCATCGTGTCTCAGGTAAAGCTGACCGTGGGCGACGAGATGAAGGTGGCTGTGGAGGCCGCTCAGGGCGCCAAGTGCGGACGCTGCTGGAAGGTACTGCACAGCGTAAAGACCGTGGGCGAGCACGAGGCTCTGTGCCCCCGCTGCGCCGCTGTGATGGCCAAGCTGCCGAAGGTAGAATAAAACACTTGCATTTCCTGCAAAAGTGTGTATAATAATGGGGTGGAACGAGTTTGTTCCACCCCATTTATCCATATCCGGGCTTGTAGCTCAGCTGGGAGAGCGTTCGGTTCGCATCCCTATGGTCGCACATCGACCTGCGAGTTTCAGTCCATGATTTCGGAGAGGTTTTTCTCTGAATTCTTCTAAAATCGGAAAACTTGAAAATCAGCTTTTTGTTGCAAAAAACCTGCAAAAAGCGGCAATATGGGCCTATAGCTCAGCTGGGAGAGCAAGGCCCATATATTGCAACCATACAATTTTATATTTGGGCCTGTAGCTCAGTGGGAGAGCGTTCGGTTCGCATCCGAGAGGTCGTGGGTTCGACCCCCATCAGGTCCACCAAAACGGCCCTAGACGAACTCAAATCGTCGATGGTCACATCAGAATGGCTGTCCTGTGTGTTATACAGGACAGCCATTTTGTCATCATAGAGGTAAATCTTGTTGACAAAAGTATCTACCAGTGCCTGCCGATATTTAAGGTCATTGACATCGCCTTTGCGGAACTGGTTCAGGAAGAACCGTACTTCATTGACTGTGGGGCGTAGGGTGGGAGGAAGTCTCCACAAGAATCTGCTGTTCCAGCTCGTTGCGTTCCCGTTTCTTCTGGGAGATACGCTCCGCAATCACATCGACGATTTGACCGCTTTCAAGGGCCTTAAAGAGATTTTCTGTAGCCCGCTCGTTTTCTTTTAGGAGCCTTTTGAGCCGCTTGAGATTATCTGTGTCTTTCTCCTGCTCACAGAGCCGTACAACTTCTTTAGCAATTCGGTCAATATTTTCCTTGGTCAGCAGTTTGCGGGTTTCTTTGATTACCAAATCCTCGATATATATTTTGCTGACAGTCTTTTTATGGCAGGACTTGTCCCGGCGGTTGGTCACACACTGGTAGTAGTGATATTTGGTTCCAGTTTTGCTGGTTCCGCTGATGCCTGTCATAGCAGCCTGACAATGCCCGCAGAATAGTTTGGTGCTTAATATGTAATTTTCGAAAGCCTTTGCTCGCGCAGGGGCTTTTTTCTTTTTGTCCATCATATCCTGAACCTCATAAAACAGGTCATCGCTGATAATCCGGGGCAAGCCATCCGGGGTTTCTGTGCCTCTGTAAGTGTAAACTCCAATATACCGCTTGTTGCGGAGAATGTGATTGAGGCTGTTTTTGTTGAACTCGTTGCCGTAGGAGGTTTTGATATGATTTGCATTGAGGTATCGGATAATATCAGCCATAGACTGGCCGCTGGCGTACATCTCAAAAATTTTTTGAACAACGGGAGCGGTGTCCATGTCGATCTGAATATGTTTCTCGCTGTCTACACGAAAGCCCAACGCCAGATTGCCGCCTGTGGAAAGGCATTTTTCGGCGTTGATGTCCATGCCACGCCGTATTTTCTGTGAGAGTTCGACGCTGTAATACTCTGCCATTCCCTCCAGCACGGCCTTCATCAGCACACCAGAGGCTTCATCGGAGATATTCTCACGGGCGGACAGCACACGGATACCATTCTTTTTGAGCTTGGCCTTGTAGGTGGCGCTGTCGTAGCGGTTGCGGGCAAAGCGGTCAAGCTGATAGACCAATACGGCTTGAAAGAGCTTTTTGTCCCCGTCCGCAATCATACGCAGAAATTCAGGGCGGTGATCGGTTGTGCCGGAAATGGTACGGTCAATGTATTCGCCTACAACGGTATAGCCGTTGCGCCGTGCGTACTCATAGCACTCTTTCAACTGTCCCTCAATACTCTGCTCCGTCTTGCGGTCAGAAGAGTAGCGGGCATAGATTGCGACATTCATCTTTTCCACTCCTTCTTCTGGTTGGTTTCAAATAAGAACTGACCAAATTTATCGAAGTTCTGAGGTGTGGGCTCGTGCTTGATTTCATCCATATAAGTATCACACTCGCTAACCAGTCGATTATAGAATTCAGACCCTTTTCCTGAGCAGCGATGCACATCATAATTTGCGGCTGCGCGTCGAATCACTGCATTCTTTTCTGCTCTGAGGAATTGAATCGTCTGGCGAACAGTTTCTTCACAAGTTTTAGGGCTACTGCGTTTCTGAGAAAAACGATTCTGATATGAACTTATCCGACCGCAATAAAGTTGCTTGAAGTTTGTAGTAACAAAACCTCTTCCGCAATGGCGACAGACTGCCATTTTATAACCGTTGAGTGCATAGTAGTGCATGATAGCCACGACCATATCTAATGCAGTGCAGCAGGAATATTCGACCCAGTGATCTGAGTGAGCAACTGTTGAATACTCAATGATTGGAATGCTATAGGAAATAGAACCAGATTCAATGCTCGATTGCTCACTTTGATAGATGTTTACAGATAATTTTGCATCTTCTTTTTGATCAGACAGATTATCAAGCGCGTATTCGCAGCATTGGCACACTAGATTGTTCAAAGAAACCTTTTGGGCTTGTGCCACTACATTTAACCGCTCAACCAATTCTACGGGCATTCGAAATGTCTTGTTGACCATTTCGGGTTTGCTGACCCTAAACATAGCCTCACCTCTTGGCACAAGTATAGATGAAAAACTGCGTGTTAAATACACGCTATTTTTACACTTATATTTTTATGTGCAATCTATTGCGATGCGCCAAAAGATGCTTTATCGTGTGGGTATGAATTCAAAAAAGCAAAGAGAAGGATGGATACCATGAAATTTCAAGAGCTATTAGCTGGAAAGCAAATCAACTGGGACAGAGTAAAACTGATTCGTCATAACCTTACCAAAGAGGAAGTGGCGGACAACTACGAGCGGGGGTATCTGGAACTGTATCAGTCAGTTCAAAACCATACACGGTTTCGGGATTGTGATATGGTCATCAGCTTTTTGGGGACAGAAGGCACGAATGGTGTTTTCAGGGCTGTTATTGCGTTGGTGGTTCAAAGCCATATATCCGCACAAAATTCCCGGAAGATTTTGTACCAGATAGCGGCATGACTGAGGAGAAGTCTACGGTATATGAACTGGTTAGGACGGACTTGCTTGCTGATATGAAAGACCGCCTTGTAATTGACTGGGGCAAGGGAACAATCAATTGGTGTCAAAACGGAACAACAGAGAAGGAATTGTTGGAAATCCGCCCTGCCGTGTCTGAAATCAGCTTTACCAGCTATGACAAGGTATTGCTGTCTTTTGAGACGCTCCACAAAATTGTTTACAACAAAGCAGCATACAAAGAGTGGGAGGAAAAACTGTCTGCTGTGGCCGGGGTGTATTTGATTACGGACGCCAAAACGGGCAAGCACTATGTCGGCTCCGCCAGCGGTGAGCAGGGCGGTATCTGGGGCCGATGGAGCGAGTATGCCCGGACAAAGCACGGCGGCAATAAGCGCCTCAAGGAGCTTATCACCGCCGATGCCGACTATTGCAATAATTTTCAGTATTCCATTCTGGAGGTATTACCCATTAAGAGAGATAAGCATGAGGTATTGGAGTACGAGCAGTTGTATAAGAAAAAGCTGTGGTCGATTCAGTTTGGATTAAATGATAACTAAGCAAATATTGTGATTTTAGTAGATTTTTTTCTTGGAATATGATATATTAAAAAAAGATAAATTTGAATAGGTGTAGGATTTATCTCCTGTTAAAAGATTGTCAATTTTTGCAAAGGTACCAAAAGGCTATGGAGGTGGAAACATGGACTCAAAGGTTATTGTATTATTTAACCATAAAGGCGGCGTAAGTAAAACAACGACAACCTATCATGTTGGTTGGAAACTGACTGAATACGGGAAAAAAGTTTTGCTTGTTGATGGCGACCCTCAATGTAATCTTACAAGTTTGCTACTTGGTGAATACTTTGATGAATATTATACTAACTCCCAGACAAGCAAAAATAACATCAAAGATGCTGTAAAAATGGCCTTTGAAGGAAAACCACGTCCTATTTGTGCAATTGATTGTTTTTCTCCAACGGATAACTCCAATCTTTTTATTATTCCGGGACATATGGATTTATCTGAGTATGATCCTGCCTTAAGCCTCGCACTCAATAGTAACAATGCAATTACCACCTTACAAAACCTGCCGGGCGCATTTTATGAGCTTATTCGCTTATGCTGCGAAAAATATAAAATTGACTATGTTTTGATTGATATGAACCCTGGATTGAGTGCTATAAATCAAACATTTTTTATGATAAGTGACGGATTCATTGTTCCGACAAACCCTGATCCATTTTCTGTTATGGCGCTGAAAACTCTGAAAAATGTTTTGCCGCGTTGGAAAAATTGGGCAGTTCATTCTCGCGAAGCATTTGCAGATTCTGCGTATCCGCTTCCAGAATCCAGCATGAAGTTTATTGGAGAAATTATCCAGCGGTTTAATCTGAGGAATCAACGCGCAGCAAGTCCCTATCAAGGAAAAATTCAAGAAATCAAGGACTATATTGAGGGCGAATTGTGTGGGACACTAGAAAAGAATGATATGCTATTTGATAATTCTACTCTGAAATCGAAAGGAATTTTGACAGACCATTGTCTAGCTGAAATATCCGAGTTTGGAGCACTGATTCAGAAAGCAAATTTAGCATCCCGTCCTGTTTTTGCACTTACACCTGCTCAATTAGAGGCCACTGGAACAGTTTTAGACAATATGATTGTCAGTCAGCAACGCTTCAATACCGAGTTTAATAGAATTGCTGAAGTCATTTTGGAGCTAGTAAAATGACTAGTAGTTTTGCTGTTTTTAAAGAAATTATCAAAGAAACGAGATATTCCAGTAGCTTATATAGTTACCTGCAAAATTTTGTACACCCACCATATGATTATAGTGATTTGTTGCGGTGGCAGTGGGCGCAAAGTGTCTCAGCTCTAGATAAATTAATTCACGATTTAGTTCGAGTTGGTATGCTGGAAATTTTTCAGGGGAATAGAGCACCGACTTCCAAGTTTTTGACATTCCCCGTTTCTTTGCAGACTCATGAGCAAATGCGGCGGACGCCAGACCTTTCTTATTCAATTTTGGAACAAGAAATTGTACGAAAGCATAGCTTTTTGGCTTTTCAAGACCCGGACAAAATCGCTGATGCTTTAGCATACATTTGGGCGGAACCTCATAAATGGGCTGTATTGGCGCAGCATTTTGGGATGACTGAATCTGCCATACGGGTACAGGTTAAAAATATTTCGATAAGAAGAAACCAGATTGTCCATGAAGGGGATTATTCTAGTAATTTGTTACAACGTCAATCGATTGTGGCGTCTGATGTTGAAGATGTTTTGACATTTGTTTCAAGTCTAGGAGAGGCAATCTATAATGAAGTAAAGTGATTCATTAATCAAAATCATAAAAATGTGATAGCAACAATCCCACCCGCAAAACACCACAAGTTCTTATTTGGCCCGCCCATGTCCACCATAAAAAGCTGTGAAATCTTGTGTTTCACAGCTTTTTTGCGATTTTTTTAAGGATTTATCGCGGATGCGAACCGAGCGTTTCTGTCTTGTTTTAGAAATTATTGGAAATAATGAGTCCAAGTGGTTCGCATCTAAAAACAGAATATGGAAAGCGAAAGAGGCTGGTATCAAAATTGATACCAGCCTCTTTTCAGTTTATAAAAAAAGGAGAAACACCATACGAATGGCGCGCTTATTTAGGAGGAAATGAAATGCCACGAGTAAATCGAAAAAGCTCATTGGGGCATTGGTATGCACCGGTCTACGCCCCGGAATATCCCCGTGACCCGCCGAAGCCCCACGGCTGCACGCGCTTTGTGCGCTGCAAAGGATGTCCTTATCCGGGACACGGCTTTGTCTGCTGGCAAGGCGAAGATACCTGTCTGCGGACACGGATGAACGAAATCAACGGATTGGAGGAAAACGAAGATGATGATTCAAGCGGTACTGAGTAACCCTCACCATCCGGAATACGGAGTAGCAACCATCCCGTTCCCCATCCCCCATGACCAGTACGCACACTGCATGGAGCTGCTGGAGGCTCTGAAAATCGGCGACGCGGTCAAGGCGGACTGCAAGGTGGAGAAGATCGACAGCTTCTACACCGTTCTCAAGCGCACGGAAATGCTCACGGTCAATGTGGAGGAGCTGAATTACCTCGCCAAACGGCTGGACAGCTTCGACACCGGCGAAGCCGCACAGTTCCAGGCTATGGCGCATAAACTGGGGCTTTCCACATGCAAGGACTTCATCAATTTGACCTTCTGCTGTCAACAGGCTACGGTCATTACGAACTTTTCAGACCTATCCGCTGTTGGCCGGAACCACTACATGAATTTACATGGCGGCAGTGCCAAAACGGATGAACTGAAAGCGCTGGACGGCGAAGCTGTGGCCCGGTCGCTCATAGCGGGAGGCAGCGGCACGATCACGCCCTACGGGGTCGTGTATGATAACGGCATGAAATTGGAGCAGGTCTATGACGGGCGGTTCTTCCCTTGCTATTACTATGAGCCGAATGCCATCACGGTTGCGGTGACCGCCAAGTCCGAGCCGGAGGATACGGAGCATATCACATGGCTGCACCTTCCTATGGCGCAGGAGGAGATTGAACGGACTCTCCAGCGTGCGGGCATTATGAATCCTGCGGATGCCCGGCTTCACTTGGAGGATACGCAGCTGCCGGATGAAGTGGATGCGCTGCTGGATATGGAACAGGAAAGCCTTGCGGACCTCAATGCACTGGCAAAGGCAGCGAGGCCACTTTCCAATGACGACATCATAAAGCTGGGTGCGGCGGTGGCCATGGCAAAGCCGCAGAACGCAGAGGAGATCAAAATGCTCGCGGAAAGCCTCGACTTGTTTGACTTCGTCCCCGGCGTTCATACGCCTACGGAGTACGGCAAGTACATGATCCAGGAATCTGAGCGCTTCGAGTACGATGAGAATTTGGAGGCGTTCTACGACTACGAAGGCTACGCCCTGCAGCGCATGAATGCAGAGGACGGGATGTTCACGGATCGCGGGTATATAGCCTACAAAGGGGGTGTCGCCTTGAAGAAAGTTATAAAGGACAGCCAGGGCGAGCAACCAGCACCGGAGCCTTGGCGGGGTGAGAACCGGGACGAAATGCTCCGCATGACGCTGTATGCCAAAAACAAGGCGGGCTATTCGCTTGTCCTTCCCGCCGACGAGGAATACCTCTCTGCCGCAAAGTCATATTTGGGCGTGGGAGATTTTGCGGAAGCCGTGATTCGAGATATACGCTTCAAGGTGCCGTACATCGGTGAACTGATCTGCGACACGGACTGTCCCTCTGTGGAGGAGTACAACAAGTTTGCGAAGGCGATGGAGGACATTTGGCAGAAAGACGGCGCTCTGCTGACCTATGCCGCTGTGCTGGATGCCGAGCGGCCCGACACTCTGGGCAGGGCCTACGAGCTGCTGCAAAACTTGGAGAACTACGAACGCATCGTCGAGGGCACCTACGGCTACGGCCAGCAGCGCTTACAGGAAACGCTGGGGCTGGATGACGCAGCGGTGGAAATGCTGGACGGCTACATGGACTTTGAGAAGTACGGCGAGGAGTGCATGGAAGCGGACGGCGCGGTTACGACGGAGTTTGGCCTGCTGCGGCGGTTGGAGCCGCCTTTTGCAACGCACACCTTGCAGATGAGAGACATGGTATGAGTGAGAGTGAAATTCACATCAGGGAGCCTCCCATTTTTCTTTGGCGGCGGCGCAGATTCCCATTGACTTGTGGGCGGTCCTGTGGTAGTTATGTTGTGTACCGACACAGAACGGAAAATAAAAAATGGAGGTACAGAATGAAAAAACTGCAAATCATGGCGTGGGTGCTGAGTGCGCTGCTCCTCACAGGCTGCGGCGGGTCTGGGACACCTACGAATACGGACAATCTGCCGCAAACATCTGCTACCGATGCTTCCGAGACCACGACAACGCAAAATGGGAACGAATATGCTTCGGAGGAAGCGACGCCGGGGCAGGACGAAAAGTCCGGCGCTTCCGACGCAGCTCCTGGACAGGTGACTGAAAAGGATTCCTCTGCTGGAGATGAAAAGCCTGCGGCGGGGAAAACTCCTGCGCGGGAAAATGGAGCGAGTGCGCCGTCTAAGGCGGGGCCTGCTGGGGGTGAATCATCCGATTCGGCAGGGAGTAGTTCTTCCAAGCCTGCGGGGAATAGTCCATCCGTACCTGCGGGGAGTGGGACGGATGCGGCGGAAACACCTGCGCCGCAGCCGGAGGAGAAATCTTTTAACATGGACTACTGGCTGGGCTATGCCAAGGACTACGCTGTGAGCATCGGTCTGCGGCTGGATGAAAATGCGGCGGATAGCTGGGACACGCCTATCCGATGCAGCAGCAAGACGGAGGATGTTCTGGCCGCCTATATCCGGGATGATCTGACATATTATAAGAACGAGGAAGGCTGCACGGCTGTGTGGATATGGGCGGAACAGGTGGGAGATGGGCAGTACGAACTGTTCATCGGTCGCGGGTAACGCAGAATTTATAGCGAAAAGGCTCTCGTGGAGGGCCTTTTTCTTATGGCAAAATTTAGGAGAATGGGAGGTTTGTTTTGAAACAAATTATCAAGTGCGGGACGGCGTTTTTGCTGGTGCTGGTGCTGTGTTTATGCCTGCTGTCTACCACAGCCTTCGCCGCATCCAAACAGGTGTACATCTGGAATTTCCCCCTGTCAGATGACACCCTGAAGTCCAGCGGCAAGTGGGGGCATGGGGCGTTAAACCTGCGGTTTGGCTACCATGTGGCAGCCAACAATTACACGCAGTTTCGGTGCCTGGATTCCTGGCAGGGCGAGGTGGCCTACTGCATTGAGCCGGGTGTACCGCAGAAAAACTATGATTCCCTTACGGACCACGACGACACATGGTGGGACCGCATGACCCTGCCTGCCGGGCATCCCCTTACACCCCGTGAGGTGC
>ENA-OQQW01001795-OQQW01001795.1-human-gut-metagenome-genome-assembly--contig:-NODE-1795-length-11941-cov-14.673818_pt1 | contig 11941 bp, 10 predicted proteins | sample MGYA00243234_ERZ505098 | MGnify/ENA primary metagenome ERZ505098 (study PRJEB26097, sample SAMN02712086) | human gut metagenome | biome: Gut microbiome | host: Homo sapiens | place: Denmark... | reverse complement strand
CCTCTCCCAAAGGGAGAGGCCTTGGCAAAGAGATGAACTTTGCGTGGACTGCCAAGGGCTCTCCCTTTGAGGAAAGACTTCCCCCGCGCCGGGGGAAGATGTCGCGCAGCGACAAAAGGGGGAATCTGGCGCGTTAGCGACTGAGAGGGCGAGCACGCTAAAGAAAAGCAGCCAGACCGGGCGGTCTGGCTGCTTTTATAGCATACAAGAATATTTTACTCTACATCTTCATCTGCGAAGATCCACAGCACCTCGTTGATATGGGAGCCGCTGCGGGAGTAGGGGGTCACACGGATGCAGAAGCTGCGGCCATCCGTCTTGCGGTAGCGGTGCTCCAGCAGGTTGCTGCTGAACACGGTGCTGCGCACAAGGCCGAAATCGAACAACTTTGCAAAGTTTTCTCTGTCCTCGGGCGCTACCAACGTGTCGCGGTAGTTGGTCAACGCAGCGCGGAAAGAGCCGCCGCAGGTGTCCAGAACGGACTGGAAGTCGTCCGGCACAATAACGGGGCGCACGGTGTCCTCCTGCAGGTCCACCACGATTACCGTCTTGTATTTGGGGGCAAGCACCTTCAAAAAGTGCTCGGCATCCCGCTTTTCCTGCAGGGTGCGCTCCATCTTTTCGTTCAGGCCTTCCAGCTGGCGGGCGCGGCCGTTGTGCTCGTAGTAGGTCTGCCGGTCCTGCCGCATGGCAGCCTCGGCCTTGGCCACGGCTTCGTCCACATGGCGCAGGTCAGTGGTCTGCTGGATGCCCACCGAGATAGCATAGTCCTTTTCCTTCAGGAAGGCGCGCATCCGGTCTGCGGTGCTCCACACGCTGTAGGGCGGCTCGTTGGGAGTGAGGATGATAAATTCATCGCTGCCGATGCGGTACACCCGGCTGGTAGCAAAGAACTTGCGGGCGGCGTTTGCCAGACAGCACAGCAGGGTGTCGCCGCTGCGGTGACCCAGATGCTCGTTTACCTCGTGCATCCCCACCACATCAATGTAGGTGCACACCACGGATTCATATCCGCTGTGGGGCAGCTCCCGCAGGTCGGTTTCGTACCGGCTGCGGTTGGCAAGGCCGGTCAGGGTGTCGTGGCTGTAAGAGAAATCCAGCTCCTCGCTGAGCTGGTCGGCCTGTGCGTCGTTGCGCACCAGCACGGTCGCCCATGGGTTCTGGGCGCAGCAGCCCCGGCAGGGCAGCACCTCTGTGGTGACCCAGATATACTGGCCGGACACGTTCTCGCGGTAGCGGTAGAACTCCGGCGCGGTGGCGTGGTACAGCACAGAGCGCAAAGCTTCCAGATCGGTCTGCTCCAAGAACAGGTCTGCGTCCTCTTCGTGCACGATCTTTTCGTTCACCAGACGGTCGCAGTAATTGACAAAATCCTCTTCCTTTTCCAGATCCGCACCCAGCAGGCGGGCGTCCCGCTTGATCACCCGGTACGCACCGGTGGCAAGGTTCAGCAGCGAGATCTCCAGCACGTTATCGGTAAAGATCTGGTAGGCCTGCAAGGCCAGCGCAGTCTTTTCGGTGCCAGGGTTCTCCACCCGGCGGTCGCGGCGCATCAGGTCGCGGCGCAGATCCCAGTAATCCTGATTGGTGGGATCTGCCAGCAGCTTTTCAGCGTTTTCCACCGGCATGGGCTTGAAGAAATAGTAGCCCTGCGAGTACAGGCAGTCCGCCGCCTGCAGCATGGACACCTGTTCCGGGGTCTCCACGCCCTCGGCGATGATGGGCAGGTTCAGCCGGTGCGCCATATCCACCACCGACTCCACGATCTGCACGCCCTTGCTGCGGTTCTCCTGATTCATGTCGATGAGCTTCATGTCCAGCTTGATGGCATCGACGTTGGTATCCTTGAGCATATTCAGCGAGGAATACCCGCTGCCGAAGTCGTCCATCATCACCGAGAAGCCCTTGCGGTGCAGTCCCTGAATGGCGTTTTCCACCATCTGGGTGTCCTCGGCCACCATGGTCTCGGTGATCTCAGCCAGCAGGAGCTTTGGCTCCAGCTTATATTTTTCCACCAGATCTGCAAAGATCTGCGGCACATCCAGGTTCAGGATATCCTGCACCGAAACGTTCACCGACACCGGCACAAGGTTGCTGCCGCTTTCCTGCCACTTCTGCAGGGTCTGGCAGACAGATTCCCAGATGTACTGGTCCAGCCTTGTCACAAGGCCGGTGCGCTCCAGCAGCGGCATGAACTCGGCAGGGGGAACACAGCCCCGGGTGGGGTGGTTCCAGCGCACCAGCGCTTCCATACCCACGATGGCGCGGGTGATGCTGTTACACTTGGGCTGCAGGAAGAAGCAGAATTCGTGGTTGTCCAGTGCGCGCTCCAGCTCACCCAGCAGCAGCTGCTGTTCCTTGAGTTCGTTGAGCATGGTGGGCTCAAAGCGGTGCAGGTAGCCGCTGTCCGTCGTTACACCGGCGATCTGCGCATAGTTGCACAGGGTGGCGGCATCCGCACCGGGGTTTGCCTGCACGGGGCACACGCCCATTACCACAAAGAAGGTAACATCCTGTCTGCCGGCATTCATGCAGGCTTGCAGCGTGGCAAGCACAGCAGTCTGCTCGGCCTTTTCGTCCGGCAGGCACAGGAAAAAGTCATCGTTTCCAAAATAGCCCACAGGATAGCCGGTCTGCCTGCTGTAACCCAGCAGACAGTTTGCCATAGTCTCCAGCAGAACATCGCCCTTTTCGGTGCCGTAAAGCTCGTTATAAAGCTTGAAGTGCTGGATATCCACAGCGGCGACAGCCCATTCCGTTCCCTGATGCGCGGTCAGGAATGTATGCAGGGCCTGTAAAAATGCGTCCTTGCGGTCGATCCGCTCCAACGCAGCAGATGCCGGTGCGGCGGCATCTGTTTTGGTCTTCCGTTCCTCTGACATGACGATTCCTCACAATTTGGATAGATTCAATACGGACAAGTCGATTGCGGTCAATTGGTATACTTTGTAATCAGTATAACACGGTTTAAGCCGTTTTGAAATAGGTTTTTCACACTTTCTAACAACATTATTCGAGCAAAGTGCAACAAAAATGCCACACACGGCAGTGCCGGTGCGGCATTGGGAGTCATTTGGTTTCCTTGTTGTCGTTCTGCGCGGTGTCGTCCTGCCCGGCGCGGTGCAGCATCTCCCGCAATATGGGCAGGCTGCGTAGCTTTTTGCCGTGCCGGAGTTTCGGATAGGCACGCAGCATACGGCGGGGGCCCACGATGCGGGGCGTGCGCAGCAGCTGCGCCTGCATCTCCTCGCTGCGCTGCTGCAGCTCTGCCGCCAGCTGTTCCAGTTGCAACAATTCAGCAGCACGCTCGGCAGTGCCTTTGGCAGCAAGACGGGCGGCGTTGGCGGCTTCGGCAGCGTTCAGTCGGGCGTCCTCGCTGGCACGGCGGGCGGCTTCGCTGGCTTCGGCGGCCTTGGCGCGGATGGCGGCCATGGTCTCACGGGCAGAGGGGCGTTTCCCGGCGGCGTCCCGCGCCTCGGCGGCGGCAAGCTTGAATTGCAGCCGTCCCTCGTCCAGTTTCTGGTCGGCGGTCAGGGTGGTGGTGCCCAGCAGCTGGGTCATGGCATCGCTGACGGCGTGGATGCTGTCGCCCAGCTGCTCCATGGTGTCCAGCGTATCGGCCAGTGCAGAGGCGGCAATGGCGGTAGCCACCACGTCCACCGCATACACGGCGTACAGAAAGCACATGAGGATGACCCCCACAAAGGGCGGGATGAGGGCTACAAGGTCCGCCACCACCGGGTGCACGATGCGCATGACCACCAGCGTGCCCACGCCCCACAGCAGGCAGAATTCCAAGCAGATATAGCCCCCGATGTTAAAGGGGAAATCGCTGTAATCCCACCAACGGGTGTGATAGAGCTTATACAGCGCCCAGCCGCCCACCAGCTCCAGCGCACTGGGCAGGATGACGCCGCCGAGATACAGCAGCAGGATGCTGTGCTGCAAGGGCGTAAGGGCAAACAGCACAATGATCATGCCAAAGCCGTAGATGGGGCAGACCGGGCCATTCAAAAAGCCCCGGTTCACCAGCTGGCCGGTGGTGGCGGCGGCATAGATGACCTCCAGACACCAGCCTATACAGGAGTAGATCAGGAAATAGGCCAGAATGTGGTACAGGGAGAACCCGCATACCATAGTCCCGGTGAGAAAACTAACCATGAGCACCTCCGTTCTTCAGTTCTGTTTGGATACGATCTTATATTCGTCCCCCGGCTCAAAAAAGGGACAGGCAGCGGTATTGCGGGCAAGATAGCGCGCCATCTCGTCCTCGTCCAGCGCAGCGCCCTGCGCGCAGTAGTAGCTGCCGTATTCGTCCTGAACATTATTCAGGCACAGCTCACAGGGGTCAGACATTTCCTTCGCCTTCCTGTGCGGCGGCTTCGGCAGCGGCAGCTTCCCGTGCCATCCGCTTGAGCACCTTGGGGTCTACCCATGTCACGCTGTCGGCACCGGGCTTTTTGCGGGCAATGAGCGCCTTGATCTTGATGCCCATCTCGGTGAACATTCCCTCGTGCTCGGTGCGGATGTTCCACGCCGGCTCGTTCTCGTGCAGGTCGTAGGTGATCCACTCGATGTCGTAGCCGGAAGCGGGGAAGTACTCCACGCTGTCCCGGAACAGATCATCGTCGTCGGTCTTGAAGTAGATCTCGCCGCCGTCTTTCAGGAACTCGCGGTAGGCGATGAGCTGGCGCGGGTAGGTAAGGCGGTGCTTGTGGGAGGAGTCGTTCTTGCTCCACGGATTGCAGAAGTTGATGTAGATGCGGCTGACTTCATCCTCCGGGGTGATAACGCCCTTGATGCGCTCGATATCGGTGCTCATGATCTTTACGTTGTCGATGGGACGTCCGGCTGCCTGATAGGCGGCTTCGATCTTGCGCTTGGCAAGGATGAGCACCTTGTCGGTGATGTCGATGCCCAGATAGTTATTTTCCGGGTGGGCGCAGGCCAGCTGGGAGATGAAGCCGCCCTTGCCGCAGCCCAGTTCCAGAATAAAGGGCTGCTCCGGGCGGGCATACTGGCCGTGCCATTTGCCGCCCCAGATGAGGGGCTCGTGCACATGGAAATCCGCGGCCATCAGTTCGTCGTGGGCATAGGGTTTGAAACGCATTCTCATAGTTTGTTGTTCTCCTTGATGTTGTGTGAAACTCCCTCAGTCGCCTGACGGCGACAGCTCCCTCTGGGAGGGAGCCTTTGGCAGGAAGGGAAGGTTTTACCTTAAATCATAAAGTTTCCGGTTTCGCCAGAGGCCCCATCTCAGAGGGGGCTGGCACGGCGAAGCCGTGACTGGGGGAGTTTATTTTTGCTCCCGCAAAAACGCTTCCACCTGCTCCGGGGTGGCGGCGCAGCTGCCCTGACAGATGCCGGGCTTGCCGCCGCCGCGTCCGTTCAGGGCGGCGTTCAGTGCCTTGGTCAGGGCGCGCACATCGCCGTCCCGCCGGGCAAGGCAGTAGCCGGTGCCCTTTTCGGTGGGGGTCAGGGCGGCGCACAGGCCGGTGGTGGCTTCGGTCAGGCGGACAGCCAGCCGGTGCAGCCCGTCCGGGTCCAGCCCCGGCAGGGTGCGGATGGCGTCTGCATCGGGCGCGGTCAGCTGCGCAAGGGCATCAAACAGCTGGCTGCACAGGCCGAAGTGTGTAAATTTAAGCGCGGTATACTCGTCGTATACGCGGTGCACCGCCACAGCGGTCTGGTCGGCCTTGGCAGAGAGCAGCGCGCCGATATCCGCCTGACGGGCGCGCATGGCCTGCGCCGCCGTCAGCGCACGCGCGCCGCACACCACGCTCAGCCGCACACCGCCCTTGTAGTTCTCGCTGGCAAGGATCTTGATCTGCCCCACCTGACCGGTGGTGCGGGTATGAGTGCCGCAGCAGGCGCAGACGTCCGCACCCGGGATGGTCACGATGCGCACCTGTCCCTCGATCTCTTTTTTAGAGCGGTAGACAAGGGCGGCAAGCTCCTCCCGGGTGGGGTAGCTGATGAGCACCGGCACATCCTGCCACACGATGCGGTTGGCGGCAAGCTCTGCCTGCCGCAGCCCCTCGGGACTGATGGGCACGCTGGTGTCCATGCGCACCACCTCGCTGCCCACATGGAAGCCCACATTCTCCGCCCCGAACATCTGGTGCAGGATGCCGGAAAGGATATGCTCGCCGGTGTGCTGCTGCATCTTATCGAAACGCCAGTCCCAGTCGATGCAGCCCGCAGCGGCTGCGCCGGGCGCTGCGGCAGCGGGCAGGGCATCCACCGTATGCCAGAGGATGCCCGCCTGCTCGTGGACGTCCAGCACCCGCAGCACCGTGCCGTCCGGCAGGGTCAAAGTGCCCCGGTCGGCGGGCTGACCGCCGCCCTCCGGGTAGAACACCGTGCCGTCCAGCGCAATGCGCCCGCCGCCGGTCTTTTCGTCCGGCTCTGCGGCAAGAATGACGCTTTCGCACCCGGTGCGGAAAGCGTCCTGCTCAAAGTATTTTTCTGTGCGCTGCATCGCGCGAGTACCTCCTGTAGATAGAACGATTGAAAATGTCCTCCGCTTGCGCTCTGGGCATATTCAGCGGAAAATTATTTTTTATTTCGCGTTTGTCGCGCTCTGCGGAGCGCTCCAAACGCATTTTCACGGGTGGGGTCGTAAAGGGAAACAGCTGCTGCATACTTTAGCGTCCTCGCCCTCTCAGTCGCTGCGCGACAGCTCCCCCGAAGGGGGAGCCCTTGGCATAACGGTACAGTTTTCGGTTTCGCCAGAGCCTCTCCCTTTGGGAGAGGTGGCACGGCGCAAGCCGTGACGGAGAGGGCGAGGATGCTTGCGGCGAACGAACCATCCCAAAGCGTCATCTTTTTCAGTATACCACGATTTTTGCCTGTGGAAAATAGTTTGCGGTTATGTTATGATAGGAAACAACGAATATTCCCGAAAATTGACAGCGAGGAAGGTAACGGATCATGCGTGAAAGTGGTATTCTGATGCCGGTATCCAGTCTGCCCGGCCCTTACGGGATCGGCTGCTTTGGCAAGGCGGCATTTCAATTTGTGGATTTCCTGTCTGCGGCAGGACAAACGATCTGGCAGCTGCTGCCGCTCAGCCCCACCGGCTACGGCGACAGCCCCTACCAGAGCTGCTCTGCCTTTGCGGGCAACCCCTATTTTGTGGATTTGGAAACGCTGGAAAAAGAGGGTCTGCTGACCGCCGCAGACCTCAAGGCAGAAAGCTGGGGCAAAAACCCGCTGGAAGTGGACTACGGCACTTTGTATGTCAGCCGCTTTGCGGTACTGCGCAAGGCCTACGCCGCATGGCGCAGCCAGTGCGCCGGGCTGCACGGCTGTGCCTACTACTACCCTGACGACTACTACGCCTTTACCCTTGCCAACGAGGATTGGCTGGACGACTATGCCCTGTACATGGCGCTGAAGGCAGCCAACAAGATGAAGAACTGGGTGGAGTGGGACGCGCCCTACCGCCGCCGCGACAAGGCCGCGCTGGCTGCCTTTGCTGCCGCAAACGAAGAGGAGATCGGCTTCTGGAAGTTCGTGCAGTACAAGTTCAGCGTCCAGTGGCAGGCGGTCAAAGCCTACGCCAACGAGAAGGGCGTGCAGATCCTGGGCGATATCCCCATCTACGTCTCTGCCGACTCGGTGGACGCATGGGTGGGCGGCAAGCTGTTTGAGCTGGATGCCGACGGCCGCTTTGCCCGGGTGGCGGGCTGCCCGCCGGACTACTTCTCCGCAGACGGCCAGCTGTGGGGCAACCCTCTGTACGACTGGGCGTACCACAAAAAGACCGGCTACGCATGGTGGGTGCGCCGGGTGCGCCACGCGCTGGGCATCTACGACCTGCTGCGCATCGACCACTTCCGCGGCTTCGACACCTATTGGGCCATCCCGGCCACCAGCACCACCGCCCGCACCGGCAAGTGGGAGAAAGGCCCCGGCATGGAGCTGTTCGATGCACTGGAGGCCGCACTGGGCAAGCTGCCCATCATTGCCGAGGACTTGGGCGAACTGTTCCCCAGCGTGCGCAAGCTGCTGGCCGACAGCACCTTCCCGGGCATGAAGGTGCTGCAGTTCGCCTTTGGCGGCGGGGACAACGAGTACCTGCCCCATAACCACGTCAAGAACGGCGTGGTCTACCCCGGCACCCACGACAACACCACCCTGACCGACTGGTGGGAGAACGGCGCTTCCGAAAAGGAAAAGGCCACCGCTGCGGCCTACCTGCACCTGACCTCCTGCAAGCCTACCGCCAAGGAGGTGGCAGCCGTCAAGACTGCCGCCGCGCGCACCGCGCTGTTGCGGGCGGCGCTGGGCTCGGTGGCGGACAGAGCCATCATTCCCATGTACGACTGGCTGGGTCTGGGCGCCGAAGCGCACCTGAACACCCCGGGCAAGCTGGGCGGCAACTGGGCATGGCGCGCCAGGGCCGGTTTTGACTCCAAAGCCCTTGCCGCACAGATCGAAGCCGAGTGCGCCGTGTACTGCCGCTGCAATGCAGACGTTCAAAACGTGAAAGAATCAGCAATTTGACAGAATTGTAAAAACTGCCGTAAAAATTTGTGCGTTTTGCTGGAAAAATCTGTATTTCAATGGTATAATAGCCGTAAGTTCCCGGATTTGTGGGAAAATTGGAATTTCGCCCGTCGGAAGCGGCGGCGCGTACGGATGATGGGGAAATTACAGATGGACAGAGAATGGACAGAGCGGGATCTGCGCGCCTTTGCCGAGGGCGCACAGGCTGCGTTTGAAACGGTATTGCTGGACGAATTGCCACAGGACACCGGCTGGCAGGACGAGGGCTTGCAGGTGAGCTATGCCCTGTGCAACGGTCGGGTAAGCTGCGTGCTGCACCGCACGGTGCGGGCAGACGGCAAGCTGTGGCAGATCACCATGTCTGCTCCGCTGGCAGGCAATCTGCTGCCGGAAGAACGCATGAGCGCCCGCGAGCGGGAGCTGTGCCGCGAGGACCTGAACCACGATTTTCTTTCCGGCGTGTACAACCGCCGCTATCTGGAGACCGTGATCGCCGCCGAGCTGGACCGCTGGGCAGAGCAGGGGCGCAAGGCCGCTGTGGCACTGATATCGCTGGATCACGGCGCACAGCTGCGGGATACCTACGGTCAGCCGGTGATGGATCAGCTGATCTGCTTTGTGGCAAACCAGTGGAAAAAGTATTTCGATATCCCGGGCAGTCAGATCGTCTGCCGCCTGACCGGCACCACCTTTGTGGTGGGCTGTCTGGACTTGGACGGCGGGCAGCTGGCACAGCAGATGCGGAACATCTACGCCGAAATGCCCCACGAGTGCGTCACCTCCATGGGGATGATGAAGCGGGTGCCCTTTACCCTGAGCGTCGCAGTGGCAGGGCTGGACGAGCTGGACAGCGCCGCCAACTGCTGGCAGCGTCTGTACGCCATCTGTGACGAGCGGCTGCGCGGCATCCAGATCTCCGGCGGCAATAAGATCTGCTGAGAAATAACGTATATAATCCCCCTTTGGGCACATAATAGATGCCAAAGGGGGATTTTTTGTATGGAAAACCAGAAAAACGATAACCTGAACCTGCTGGAAGCGGTGGTGCAGAACACCGAGATGGGCAAGAACACCTTGGAGCAGATCTTACCCATGACCAACGATGTGCAGTTCAAGGCCGAGCTGCTGCGCCAGCGCAACATTTATCATCAGCTGAATCAGGAAGCACACACTGCCATAGAAGCCTGCGGCGGCAGCGCGCAGGGGCAGAGCACTATGGCAAAGCTGAACACGAAAATGGGCATCGGGCTCAAGACCCTTACGGACAAATCTACCCGCAATCTGGCGGAGATGCTCACGCAGGGCAGCGGCATGGGGGTGGTGGACTGCGTGAAAAGCTGCAAAGACTACCCCAACGCCGCCCCGGGCGCAAAGCGCCTTGCTCAGCGCCTGCAGGATTTTGAAGAGGATAACCGCATCCAGCTGGAACGGTTTTTGTAAATACGTTCCACCCCATGAAAACACAAAGTCGGGCAGCCTGCGGGCTGTCCGACTTTGTTCTGGTTAAAATAATTTTCCGCTATTGCGGGCATTTACTCCCACAGCTTCTCGGGGTACTGACCCTCGGCGGTCTTGCGGGCGATGGCATCCACCACCAGAGGTTTATCCTCCCGGTAGGTGACGCCGAACCACTTATCGGTGCTGCGCAGCACCTGAATCTTTGCCTTGTTCTCCTCGATCAGCTCGGTCACCACCAGCGGCAGGAAATACTCGCATTTCAAGGGGTTCACCGGCAGATTCTCGGTCAGCCAGCCCGCAAAGCGCTGCTCAGCTTCGTCCAGAAAGCTTTTACCGAAGCCCCACAGGTTCATGCTCACGGGGGTGTCGCCGGGCAGGTCTACCCAGCTCTCGCCGCCGTCCTCGGTGTAGTGTGCACCGCCGCCGCAGGGCTCGATGCGGGTGCGCTCGGTCACGCTTTGCAGGGTGCCGTCCTCGTTTTTGATGCACACGCCGCGTGCCACGCTGCCGTTCTCGGACAGGGTGTTTTTCAGCAGGTAGCTGACCATGCAGTAGCGGTAGAAATCATCATCGGCGTGAGTGGACAGGTAATCGTACATCACCTGAAACGCCTCCGGGCCGTAGTAATCGTCCGCATTGATGACGGCAAAGGGGCCATCAATGAGGGGCTTTGCCGCCAGCACAGCGTGGCAGGTACCCCAAGGCTTTACGCGCCCCTCCGGCACGGCAAAGCCTGCGGGCAGCTCTTCCAGCTGCTGGAAAGCGTACTTCACATTCATTGCTTTCGCCACGCGGTCACCGATGGCAGCTTTGAAGGCATCCTCGATCTCGTGCTTGATGACAAAGATCACGGTCTCAAAGCCGGCGCGGCGGGCATCGTAGAGGGAGTAGTCCATAATGACCTGTCCGTTGGGACCCACCGGGTCGATCTGCTTCATGCCGCCGTAGCGGCTGCCCATGCCGGCTGCCATGACGACCAGTACCGGTTTGTTCATCTTCATTTCCTCCTGTATCTGCCGGGGTTTCCGGCGTTGTAGCGTTCTGCGCCTATTATACACTGCTTCGCCGCCTGTGGCAAGGCGCAGAGGGGAAGACGATTTTATACATTTCTGCCGCTATCCCTTGATTTTTTTGTTCCGGCGTGCTACAATCAGCGTAGTTTCATCCTGTCCAAAACATTGATGCGGACAAACTGAAGCCCCGCTTTTCATGCCGCAGAGAGGGCTGCCCCGGGTTTCCGGGTGCTGCAAGCAGCCTGCCATGACCCCGGCTTCTACCACCGCAGAGTGCAGAGGCGAACCTCTGCCGGGCGTGCCCGTTACAGCACTGCGAGGGGCGCGTTTCCCCGCCGGGGAGCGCGCAATTCGGGTGGAACCGTGGAACGCAGACATATATCGGCGCTTCATCCCGTGAGTTTTACGGGGTGAAGCGCTTTTTATTTTTGTTCAACACCGCATTGTCAAAGGAGAATCTACTATGAAGATCATCTACAAGGACGGTCATGTGGACGAGTGCCCGCAGGATCAGGAGCTGCACGTTATCCGTCACACCGCTGCTCACGTTATGGCACAGGCCATCAAGCGCCTGTACCCGCAGGCTGATTTTGCCTTCGGCCCTGCCACCGAGAACGGCTTCTACTACGACGTCGATCTGGGCGACCAGAAGCTGAGCGACGAGGATCTGGCCAACATCGAAAAAGAGATGCGCAAGATCGTCAAGGAGAACCTGCCCATCAAGCCCTTCATCCTGCCCCGCGCCGAGGCTGAGAAGCTGATGGAGGAGCGTCAGGAGCACTACAAGGTCGAGCACATGGCAGATCTGGCTGACGAGACCGAGTTCAGCTTCTTCCAGCAGGGCGAGTACGTGGATATGTGCATCGGACCCCACCTGACCTACACCAAGGCACTGAAGGCTTTCAAGATCACCCAGCAGTCCGGCGCATACTGGAAGAACGACAAGGAAAACAAGA
>ENA-OQQW01001790-OQQW01001790.1-human-gut-metagenome-genome-assembly--contig:-NODE-1790-length-11960-cov-4.786560_pt1 | contig 11960 bp, 10 predicted proteins | sample MGYA00243234_ERZ505098 | MGnify/ENA primary metagenome ERZ505098 (study PRJEB26097, sample SAMN02712086) | human gut metagenome | biome: Gut microbiome | host: Homo sapiens | place: Denmark... | reverse complement strand
ATTACAGCATAACCTTGAAGTCGTCAGATGCTTCACCGTTTACTACATAGTAAGCTGCGCCCTCTTCTGCAACTATGTAAAGCTCAACTTCCTTGATCTCTACATCTTTGTGAGTGCTCTTGTATGCTTCTACAGCCTGATCTAATACGCTCTTAGCAAGGATATCCTTACCAGCGAACTGGAAATGTACTTCCATCTTTGGCTCAACTGCCTTCTTTGCAGTTGTTCTCTTAGCTGCAGGCTTCTTTGCAGGAGCCTTCTTTTCTTCCTTTGGCTCTTCCTTAGCTTCCTCGGCTTTTGCTTCTACGATTTCAATTTCGTTGTCACATTCAAAGAAATCATTATCGTCAAAATACTCCGGCTCCTTATGAGCAGTAAGCTTTTGAATAGCAATATAAACAGCAGCGATTACACCTGCAACAGCAACAATAGCACTGATAACTTTTAATAACTTTTTGAAATTCATAATTTTGAACCCCTTTCAAATAACTAAGTCTATTATAAATTCAAATCAATATAAAGTCAAGCATATTTAAAATATTAAACAAATGCATATTAAATTGACTTTTATTATTTAGCAGTAACAGTTTTAACCTTTGACCAATTGGAATAAACCTTCTTGCCCTTTACAATTTTGTATGTACGTACTTTTACAAAATAAGTCTTTCCTTTTCTAAGGTTCTTAACCGTTGCAGACGTGGTTTTAGCTTTTTTAACATTCTTTGATTTTGTTAAGCTTTCAAAGAAATATTTATTTGTTGAATACTTGATTTGATATCCTTTTACGCCGGAAACCTTTTTCCAAGTAATTTTAAATCCGTTTTTCTTGCCTTTCACAGATTTAATTTTGGTTTTTTTCGGCTTGTTTTTATTTGACGCCTTTTTAGTCGCCTTGGCAGTTGTTGTAGCCTTTGTGGTAGTTGTTGTATTTGCTTTACTTAACGATTTACTGAACTCGTTTGCAATAGAGTATGCGCCTTCAACCATTTTGCTGTCGGCAGTAATTTGGTTTGCTGTTGTGAAAGTGGTTAAAGTCGTAGTTTGCGAAGAAGCATCAGAGTCAGTTGTTGTTCTCGACGGAATTGTAATATTCGTCGGAACAGTCACGCTTATAGATGAAGTGGTTGTTGCATTCGGGTTTTTAAAATATGCGTAAAAATATCTTTGAGTACCTTTCATATCAACCCTAAGAGGATTTGCTTCACTGTAGCGCTTATCTTTTCTCAAATCGGACACGCTTGTATACCAAGCGACAAATTCGCTGTCCTCAAGCGGCAGAGCAGTAAGAACCATTGTGTTGTTTCCTACAACTGTCTTTGTTACCATACCGTTTCCGACAGCAATGGGCACTATTTCATCTGTGCTTGAATTAATTACATCCTGAATGGAAGATAATGCAGACGCATTAATAACGTCATCAAGTCCATCTGCATTTGCACTGACTGCCGCAGTAACCATAGTAAGTGCAAAAACAAGTGTAACAAAGATTGATAAAGCCTTTTTCATATTACTTTCCTCCTGATGCTAAACATATTTTAAAACTTCTAATATATCGGTAATAACCGGTACATCTTTTCTAAGGTCTTGCCCCTTAAACCAACCCCAATTCATACGAATTGCGTGCATACCGGCATCAAGCGCACCCTTAATATCATTAATAGGGTGGTCGCCGACATAGGTGCACTCTTCTACCGGCAAATTAAGCTTGTTCGCCGTATATTCAAAAAGTGCCGGGTCAGGCTTATGAACACCTACATCACCGCTGACAACGGTAATGTCGCAATATTTTCTTAGTCCACTTTCATCAAGCTTATGATTTTGAAGATATGAAGGACCGTTTGTTATAATGCCTACAATATATCCCCTGTCTTTAAGCTCCTTTAAAAGCTTTGGTGTATGTTCAAAAATCACATCACAGTCGCCGAATCGGCAGTCATAATGGCGGGCAAGCTCCTTTGCAGGCGGTGCGTCGTTCCACTGCCACTCATCAATTATGCCCTGATACCATTTTTCCCTGTCAACATATCCGCCGTTACCTGTAATGCGCATATAATCTTTTCTTTTTTCACGTTCCTCGCAAGGCAAATTCGGGCAAAATTCATCTAAAAACATATCCATATATTTTTCAAATGCCGCCGTTCTGTCCTGCAAAGTTTCATCAAAATCAAATAATACTGCTTTTATCATACTGTAACTGCTTTTCAAGTTCATCAAGCGATGAAAATTGCTTCTCCCCTCTTAAATATCTGACAAGCTCAATGCGTATATTTTCGTTATATAAATCACCTGAAAAGTCGAAAATGTGAGTTTCAGAGAGAGGAGATGAAAGACGCCACGTGGGCCTTATTCCGATATTTGTAAACGATTTATATTCCTTGCCGCAAACAAAGGTTCTGCTTTCATAAACGCCGTATTTCGGCACAACAAGCCCGTTCGGCAAGTGCTGATTAAGGGTAGGAAAACCGATTGTTCTGCCCCTCATATCGCCTGAAATGACTTTCGACTCAAAAGTGAAATTATATCCAAGCATATCATTAGCCTGCTCAATTTCACCGTCTGCAATGCATTTTCTTATTCTTGTAGATGAAATCGGCTCGCCGTTAAAATCAAGATGTTCCAAAATCCTGACCCAAATGCCCATTTTTTCAAGATAATTTCTCATATCAAGTGCCGACCAGGACGCATTCTTTCCAAATCTGAAATTGAAACCGCACAAAACGGTTTGCGCTCTAAATCTGTCTATCAGAATTTTGTTTATAAAATCTTCGCCGTCCATATGCTTAATCTGCTCAAAATCGGCAAATACACAATTTGGATAGCGTTTTTTAAACAAGCTTTTTTGCAAAAGCGAAAATTTATTATTAACACAGTAAATAACGGTATTTTCAGCACCGGTAATTACTGTTTGGTGAGCCTTGTGCATTCCGTCAAAATCGCCGAGTGCAACAGCTCGCCTTGAAATACTGTTGTTATTATTCATACCGTCTTAATCACGTTTAACCAAAAGCCTTTCAACCAAAAGCTCCTGCGTGTCAAGGCTGCATTTTCCGAGTCCTAAAAACCCTACATCTTGAGAATACACCCTATAGCTTTTGTTTTCAAGTCTTTTTTTAATTCTTTTAACATCAAGTGCTCCGCCGTTTTGAAATCTCTTAGCCTGAGCAGGCGAAACAAACACGCTGTCAAGGCTTAAAAACATTTTATCTATATCAATCAAAACATCTTCAAAACCCTTGCCACTGTCTTTTCTTTCTTGCATTTCGTCTAAAGTAATGCAATCGTCAAGAGTAAAGCCCATAGCCGCCGTTCTCTCAAGTTCAGTCATAACTGCACCGCAGCCAAGCTTTTTGCCCAAATCGTCAATAAGAGTTCTTATGTAAGTACCTTTTGAGCAAAGCACATCTATCGTATAAATATTTTCATTTTCATTTGAAAGTTCACGACAAAGTGAAAGTTCTTTAATCTCAATCTTCCTTGCCTGCCTTTCAACCTCTATTCCCTTGCGTGCCAAATCATAAAGCCTTTGACCGTCAACGCTGACAGCGGAATACATAGGCGGAATTTGCTCAATCTCGCCCCTAAATTCAACAAGTGCCGACTCAACATCATCAATTGAAGCCGCAACATCATATTCGCCTGTAACCTCTCCCGTGATATCGAGAGTATCGGTAGTCTTGCCAAGCAAGAATCGGGCACGATAACCCTTATCGCTGTCAGGCAAATAATTCAAAAATCTTGTTGCGCCGCCGAGCATAATAGGCAAAACTCCCGTTGCCATAGGGTCAAGAGTACCCGTATGCCCTGCTTTTTTTTCACGTGTTATTCCTCTAACCTTAGAAACAACGCCGAATGAGGTTATATCCTTGCCTTTATTTATGCATATTATACCCGTCATTCGAGCATCTCCCTGCACTTATCAACAAGCAATCGCCTTGCCTCTTTAACATGGCAATCAAATTTACAGCCTGCTGCCTGAGCGTGACCGCCGCCGCCGAAGCAAGCAGCAAGCTTAGCAGCATTAACACTTTCAAATGTACGAATTGAAGCCTTACACGTTCCGTCAGGTCGCTCTTGAATGGTAATACCTATTTCAACGCCCTCGATTTGACGGGTAAGCGGTGCTAAGCCCTCCGTTTCCTGAGCATTAGAACCTGTAAGCTGAAACATCTCCTGCGTAACAGTTATAACCGCAACACGCTCGTGCTCATAAAAACGCATCGATTCAATAGCAAGCCTTTCAAGCCTTGCATAAGTCTTGCTCTTTGTTTCAAACATAATTCGGTTAATCCTGCCGTTGTCTGCTCCGGCATCAATAAGGTCAGCCGCAACACGATATGTCTGCGCTGTGGTTGAATCGTACCTAAAGCAGCCTGTGTCGGTTGTAAGCCCTGTATAAAGGCAGTCCGCAATTTTTTTATCAACCTCTACGCCGAGAGCAAGCACAACCTCATACATAATTTGGCAAGCCGCAGGAACATCCTCAAGAAGCAATAAATTTGCATACTCCGTATTGGTTGAATGATGGTCAATACACATATCAATCTTGTATTGCTCCTCAAGGCCGCCCAAAAGATTAACTGTTGCAACATCGACAGCAACAACATAATCGGGTTTAAATTTTATTTCTACAATATCGTCAAAAAGATAATTGTACTTTTTAGGAATATCGTCTGCATTTATAACAGCGCAGATTTTACCTATTTTCATAAGTGCACGGCAAAGTGCAAAACCCGAACCGAGAGTATCGCCGTCGGGATTTGCATGAGTAAGAATAAGGATATTATCCTTTTCTCTCAATATGTCGGCACATTCCTTTACACTAATCTTCATGAGTTATTTCCTTAATTTTTTCAAAAAGGTCCATACCCTTTTCAATAGAATCGTCTGCAATAAATCTAAGCTCCGGGCTTTTTCTTAAATGAAGCCTTGAACCGAGTTGCTTTCTGATATATCCCTGCGCACTTTCAAGCCCCTTGACTGACCTTTTAGCCGCATCAATTCCGTCAATTGCGCTGATATATACCTTGGCATAACTTAAATCTCCGCTTACATCAACCTTAACAACAGTGAGCATATCGCTGATTCTCGGGTCTTTAAGCTCTCGCATTATTGAAACGATTTCTCTTTTTATATCCTCGCTGATTCTGTCAATATGAAATCCTGCCATAATTAATCCCTGTATTCCTCAACAATGTATGCCTGAAGAATATCTCCTGACTGAATATCGTCCCAACCGTCAAGGCTGATACCGCATTCATAACCTGATGATACTTCCTTAACCTCATCCTTAAATCTCTTAAGGTTAGCAAGCTTAACATCGGCAATTTGCTTGCCGTTTCTGATAACTCTTACCTTACCGTCACGCTTGATGGTACCGCTTGTAACGAGTGAGCCTGCAATAGTGCCGGCAGAAGAAATTTTATAAACCTCTCTAACCTCGACCTCACCTGTATCAACGTCACGATATTTAGGAGCTCTCATACCACGCATAGCTCTTTCGATATCCTCAATAGCATCATAAATAATATCGTATTGTTTAATTTCAACTCCGTCACGCTTAGCGTTATCGGCAGCAATTTGGTCAACGCCGGTATTAAATGCAACAATAATAGCCTTTGAAGCCTCTGCAAGCATAACGTCGCTTTCGCTTACGGCACCTACTGCACCGTGAACAATCTTAACATTAACCTCGTCGTTTTCAATCTTGAGAAGTGACTGCTTAACAGCCTCAACAGAACCTTGAACGTCAGCCTTAACGATAATGTTAAGTTCCTTCATCTCACCCTCTGAAATAGTGTCAAAGAGAGTATCAAGAGTAACTTTCTGGAATAGCTTAAATTCTTCTTCCTTAGCCTTAGCCTTTCTCTGCTCAACAAGTGCTCTTGCAAGCTTTTCATCAGATACTGCGTTAAACTCGTCGCCGCTCATAGGAGCAGAGTCAAGACCCATAATCTCAACAGGAACAGACGGACCTGCAGTTTCAATCGGCTTGCCGTGATAATCCGACATAGCACGAATTTTACCTACGGCAGTGCCTGCAACAACGATATCTCCTGCATTAAGAGTACCGTTTTGAACAAGAAGGGTGGCAATAGGGCCACGTCCTTTATCAAGCTTAGCCTCGATAACAACACCCTTCGCCTGCCTGTCAGGATTTGCCTTAAGCTCTGCCATTTCGGAAACAAGAAGAATGGTTTCAAGAAGCTTATCAATACCCATTTTGGTTTTAGCCGAAACAGGAACGCAAATAACGTCGCCGCCCCATTCCTCAGGAACAAGCTCGTGCTCTGTAAGCTGCTGCATAACCTTGTCGGGATTTGCTCCCTCTTTATCCATTTTATTAATAGCAACAATAATTTCTACGCCTGCTGCCTTAGCGTGATTGATAGCTTCAACAGTTTGCGGCATAATACCGTCATCTGCCGCAACAACCAAAACTGCAATATCGGTTGCCATAGCGCCCCTTGCACGCATAGCGGTGAATGCGGCGTGACCCGGAGTATCAAGAAATGTAATTTTCTGACCGTCAACGTCAACCTGATAAGCACCGATTGCTTGAGTGATGCCGCCTGCCTCGGTAGAGGTGACTTCTGTATTACGGATAGCATCAAGGATAGAGGTCTTACCGTGGTCAACGTGACCCATAACGCAAACTACAGGAGGTCTTGTGACTGCATTTTCATCATCTTCAACCTCTTCTTCGATAATTTGGTCCTCAATAGTAACAACTACTTCCTTTTCAACCTTTGCGCCAAGCTCTGTTGCAACAATTTCAGCAGTATCATAATCGATAACCTCGTTAACCGTTGCCATAACACCGAGACTCATAAGCTTTTTGATAACTTCTGTTGCAGTCATACGAAGAAGCTTTGCAAGGTCGCCGACCGTGATTTCCTCAGGAACGGTAATTTTAATCTGCTGCTTCTTTCTCTGCTCTGCAATACGGGCAAGACGCTGTGCCTCTGTTTCTTTCTTAGACTTAGCACGCATACCCTGTGGCTTTTTCTTTCTGTACTGCTTTGACTTCTGATTAAGCTTCTGCTTTTTCTGATAGTCGTTCATATTGTTTGCAGGCGCAATATCCTCATACTTTTGGTTGTATTTTTCAAGGTCAACATTATTTACACGTGTATCAACATGCCTTGCTTCACCTTTAGTTCTTGCCTGCGGAGTTTGATTAGCCTTTTTCTTGGCCTTTTCCTCTGCTCTTTTAGCCGCTTGCTCTGCCATTTGAAGAATAGCGGCTTGATTTTTATGCTTTTTATTTTCGTCCTTTTTTTCCTTGTTATCCTTAGAAACATTAGCGGACTCATTCTTACTGTCTTTTGTCTTTTTCTTATCTGATTTTTTGGCAGAATTAAAATAATTGTCAAGACTTTCAACGCTGTTGTCGGCTGTGAGCTTGTCAAACAAAATGTTAAGCTCGTTTTCCTCCAAAACGGTATTAGCCTTTTTTGCGGGACCGTCGCAATATTCACTGAGAATATTGATAATGTCCTTGTTATTCTTGCCGAAATCCTTTGCTACATCGGAAACTTTAAATTTAATAACCATTGGCATTTCCTCCTGTTAAATTTCAAGTAATTAATATATCCTACTGTTCGAGAAGAGAAATTATTTTTTTTGCGAAATTCTCATCGTCAACTGTAATTACTCCCGCTTTATATCCCACGCCGAAATAAATTTCATCAATAGTTATATCGGTTTTGATAACCTTAACCTTAAAATGATGAAGTTCAATCGTCTTTTCAAATTCTGAAATAAGACGAGGGGATACATCACTGCAAAAAAGCAATAACTTTGCTTTGTGCCCAAACAGTGCATGCTGTGCCATATCGTGCCCCATTGAAAGCCTGCCTGCACGCCTTGCAAGCCCGAGCATTGAAATAACCTTTTGATTAGGCATTTTCTATTTCTTCTTCCATCTTATTATATACCTCATCGTCTATCTGCATAGAAAAAGCTCTTTCAAAAGCTCTTTTCTTTCTTGCTTTCTTTAGACAATCGGCATTTTTGCAAACGTATGCGCCTCTGCCGGCTTTTTTACCCGTAAGGTCAAGCGAAACCTCGCCTTCAGGGCTTTTAACTACTCTGACAAGCTCTCTCTTGTCAAACATTTCGCCGCATCCCGTGCACATACGCATAGGTATTTTTTTAGTTTTCATATTTACGCCGCCTTTCTTTCAAAATGCGAGGTAATTATTCTTCGGTTTCAGGCTCTTCATTGGTAAAAAATCCCGATTCAGGCTTGATATCGATTTTCCAACCTGTAAGCCTTGCTGCAAGACGAACATTCTGACCCTTATTGCCGATAGCAAGAGAAAGTTGGTCGTCAGGAACGGTTGCACGGCAACTCTTAGCGTCCTCGTCAAGAATTTCCACACCGCAAACCTCTGACGGGGCAAGTGCCGCAGAAACATACTGTGCCGGGTCGTCGTTATACTTAACGATATCGATTTTCTCACCGCCGAGTACATCAACGATATTTGAAACTCTCTGACCTCTTGGGCCGATACATGCGCCTACAGGATCAACATCCTCATCTGTTGAATAAACGGCAATCTTAGTTCTTGAACCTGCCTCACGTGAAACCGACTTAATCTCAATTGTGCCGTCATAAATTTCAGGAACCTCTTGCTCAAACAAACGGCGAACCATACCCGGATGAGTACGTGAAATCATAATACGAGGGCCTTTGCCCATTTCTTTCACATCAACAACAAATACCTTAATATTTTCACCTACTGTGAAATGCTCTCCCGGTACCTGTTCCGTTTTAGGAAGAACAGCGGAGTTTTTACCCATATCAAGAGTAACATTGCCTGTGTCAGGGTCAATTCTGTCAACCTTAGCAGTAATAAGTTCCTGATTTTTAGACTTAAATTCTTCAATCATCTGTCCTCTTTCAGCCTCACGGATACCCTGACGGATAACATGCTTAGCTGTTTGAGCAACAATTCTGCCGAAATTCTTTGTTTTAAGCGGAATATCGACTGTGCCGCCGACTTTAGCGCTCTTTCTGATAAGCTGAGCCTGTTCGAGAGTGAGGTCTGTGTCCTCATCCTCAATTTCGTCAACAACATTTTTTCTTACATAAACCTTAATTTTCTGCTTTTCCGGGTCGATATCGCAATGAACGATATCCTTTCCGTTATAGTCGTGCTTAGCGGCTACAATAATTGCTGCTGAAATTTTTTCATAAAGATATTCGGCAGGAATACCTTTTTCAGCTTCAATAGCTTTTACTGCGTCAAAAAATTCTTTACTCATTTTCCTATCATCCTTTCGGTTAATTCATTTCTTTTTCAAAATCTTTTATATCAAAGTCATCAAGCTTAACGAATGATGTCTCTTTTTTGTTTACTTTAAGTTCTTCGCCGTCCTTAAGTTCAAGCGTAATTTCACCGTCAGAATAAGCCTTAAGCCTTCCGGCAAAATCCCTGACGTTATTAATAGGGCGAATAAGCCTTACCATAACATTTGAGCCGATATATTTTTCAAAGTGAGCGTCGGCGGTAAGCTCCCTTTCAACACCGGGAGAGCTGACCTCAAGAGTATAGCTTTGAGAAATCGGATCAGCCTCGTCGAGCGGATTTGTAATTGCATGGGTTAAATCAACACAATCGTCAATTGAAATTCCGCCGTCCTTATCTATAAATATGCGAAGATACCAATCTGTACCCTCCTTGGCAAATCGAACGTCCCAAATTTCAAGACCGAGTTCTTGTGCGTAAGGGGTAATAATTTCAGTTACCCTTGATACAGTATTTCCTTTTCCTGCCAAGAAAAAACCTCCTTACAATAATAAGAGAGCGGACCTCTTAGGTCCACTCTCATTGGAATTAATAAACTTACTGTCTATATAATAACATATAATTATAAAAAGTCAAGTGTTTTTTATTCTTACCTTTCAAGCATTTTCGCAACTATGACCGACATATCATCCCTATGCTTTTCGTCGCTGTTTTCAAGTGCAATTTTAAGTATCGCCTTTGCTTTTTCGTTAGGTTCAAGCGTTGTTTCAAGTCGCAAAAACTTTTCAAGCCATTCATTTCCGACATCGGTTACTCCGTCGCTCATCATAATTATTTCATCATCGGTATTAAGAACGGTTGTTCTTTTTGCAAATTCAACCCCTCTCAAAATACCCGCAGGCATAGATGTCAGTTCGCATTTTGTAAGCCTGTCATCCTTTACTATGTATGAACGGGGAGCACCTGCCTTATAAAATTCACACTTACCGCTGAACAAATCAACTCTTACACAATCAAGTGTTGCAAGACTTTCCTCGTGGCTCTTGACAAGAAGTGCACTGTTTACAACTTTTAAAGAAGAGTCGAAACCAAAACCTGCAGACAAAAGCTTTGACAAAAGACCGGCACCCATTGCGCCGTCCAAAGCCGCACGGCTTCCTTTCCCCATTCCGTCGCTGATAATGAAAACCATATGGCCTCTTGAATCATTTATAGTTTTTATCGTATCGCCACACAAATTGCCCTCTGCGCAGTATTGCGCAAATCCGAAACTCATTTTGAAATTAGGCTTTTCCATAAATGAAAGCAATGTTCCTGCCGAGCTGACGTTTATTTTGCCACGTTCAAACTCTCTCTTGCATATTTTGCATATTTCATTAGTCAGGCGCATATTATCAAGCCCCTTTGTGTCGTTTGGGGCTAAAATCTCTATTCTCATTCTGTCATATTTATCAATTATCGCCGAAATATTTTCAGGAAAAATATCGTATTCGCCGAGCATTCTTCTAATCCTGCCTGCTGCCTTAAAATCAAAGCTTTCCGCCTCGTCAAATTCAAATGCCAAATCGCCGAGCATATCCGAAATGGAAAAGAATTGGTCTGCCGCAACCATTCGAATTTCACTTTCATTAGGGTCAACGGTTGAAAAAGAATTGATTTTTTCACGAACATCTCTTACGCTTTCACTAACCTGTGCGAGTGCGCTTGAAGCAAAACGCAGCCTGACAACAAGGCTCTGCCTTAAGCTTCCTTCAGGCGCAATATCCGCCCCGCTTTCCCACAGCTCTGAAAGCTTAAGCGTTAATTTTTCAGGCAAAATGCAAAGAATTGCAGAAGCAAGTACGCTCTCCAAAACCGTACAAAGCGAAAATGCGCCCATTTTTGCCGCAACAGCAAAAAACGACATTGAAAGAGTAAAGCTAAGCCCTATCGCAAGGCTTGAAAACGAAGTGAAAAGACTGCATAAAAGCGACGAAAACGCATATGCGCCTATCAAAAAAAGTGCATTTTCCTTTGTTATACCGAGTGCGAATCCCAGACACAGCGACACAATCAACGCAAAGCGCTGACTGCCGAAGCGAACTGTAGTCAAAATCAAAAGGCAAGCCAAAATTCTTGCAATTGAAACGCCCTTAATTTCAATAAACGAAATAGATGAAAGCAAAATAGAAAAAGCCACAAAAATGCACGTCAAATCCGTCACGGGCAAGGCTTTAAGCTTAAGCCTTTTTAAGCTGCAATTTGCCGCACGGTAAAAGAAAAACGTACTGCCCAAAGCAAGGATTGACTCGCCGAGAGTTATTGCGTATTCGCCGAGAGTCGAACCTGATTTGACATTCATTACAATCCCTGTTGACAAAACAGACAAACATGAAATGAGCATTGAAAGATACGTTTCACGTCTGACCTTGAAAAATATCAAAGCCGCCGTGCCGAGAGTACAAATAACCACTGCGCTTACATATCTTATTGCGTTTTCACTTGAGCAAAAAACAATATAACCGAGCGACGCACCGACACAGGCAAAAAGAAAATTTTTCTTGCCCGACACCGATATAAGTGACACGGCAAACGGACAGCAACCGCCCACGACGCTTGAAAAGCAAAGCAGAAAAGCAATTACACCCCAAAGCACACGCTTAGAATATAAAACTATATTTTTTAAATTCTTTTTAGGTATTTTGATTTTATTTTTAACATTTTTAA
>ENA-OQQW01001788-OQQW01001788.1-human-gut-metagenome-genome-assembly--contig:-NODE-1788-length-11976-cov-4.280094_pt1 | contig 11976 bp, 9 predicted proteins | sample MGYA00243234_ERZ505098 | MGnify/ENA primary metagenome ERZ505098 (study PRJEB26097, sample SAMN02712086) | human gut metagenome | biome: Gut microbiome | host: Homo sapiens | place: Denmark: Copenhagen... | reverse complement strand
CGGGATCTGATGGTTTCCGAAACTCTTGCACTGGAGAAACTGCAGCATCGCCGGAGCCAGTGTCTCAGAAACACAGTTGATCTCATCAATAAAAAGGATTCCCTCGCTGAGCCCCGTCTCACTCATACGGTTATAAATACTTGCAACGATCTCGCTCATCGTATATTCTGTCGCCGAGTATTCCCTGCCGCCGTATTCCTTCTTCGAAATAAACGGAAGTCCGATCGCACTCTGTCTGGTATGGTGCGTGATCGTATACGCAACCAGTCCGATCTCACATTCCCTTGAAATCTGCTCCATGATCTGTGTTTTTCCAATTCCCGGAGGTCCCATCAGAAGGATCGGTCTCTGATGGATTGCCGGAATCTGATATTCTCCATATTCATCCTTCATCAGGTATGCCTGCACCGCATCCTTGATTTCCTGTTTTGCACGTTTAATATTCATCTATTTCTCACTCCTCTCAAATCTTCTTCATCCAGAACCAGTTTCATCGCCCACGGCGGAACTTCCTGTTCTTCTGCCCCGTCGTCCATAAATACAAACGCGGTCTGGTACAGAGGCATTTTCTGCGGATAAATCCCCTGTCCATCGGTAAAATAGATCACACCCTTCAGTTCAGTGAACCGGTGCGTCGCGATCAGATCATCAATATAGGCAAACGCCGGTCTGAAATCCGTTCCACCTTCCCCGGCAAGATCCAGCTTTTCCATATATTCCTGTAATTCTTCTTTACAGGTAATCTTCCTGTCCGACTGCACCTGGTCATCACATTGTATAATGTGGATATTGACTCTCTGAAAAAAGCTCCCTGCTTCACTTAAAATGCCATAGGTCTCCTCCAGAAATTTTTTTACCAGATCTCCTGAACAGGACATGGAAGTATCGATCACGATTGCAAAATCCTCCACTTTTTTCACTTCTTTCCATTCCTGTGGCTCGATCAGAGGCATATTTCCATAAAGGCGCAGTCCATAACTGTAAAATACATAATCAAAGCTGTCATCATCCACGGTAACCTCTTCCTTCAGCACAGCAAATTTATGCAAAAAGCTGCGGTAGTCATATCGCTGTCGGTTCTCAACCCGGACCTGATCCAGAAAATGCCCGGTATTTGATGCTGCTTCTTTCGAAAAAGTTTCCATATCGGTCTGCATTTTCTCGCTGATATCCTGCCACCTCTGGTTCATTTCGCTTTGTTTTTCATCATCTTCATCTTTTGCCCAGTACTTGTGATCATCCACGGTAAATTCCCGGATCATGCGCTCCATCTCTCTGTCCGAAAGCTTCCATCTTACCAGTACTCCATAAATTTTTTCCGCTGTAAATACCTTGATTTCCTCTTTCAGATCCCGGTAGGTTCTCTGTCTGATCCAGGACTGGCTTTTTCGTATATTCTGGAGGTTCCAGTCGTCAATCACAGATTCTACCGCAATATCCGCCGCCAGGTTCCATACAAGCTCTTCCCGTCCATTTCTGCGAAATACATGTCGGAAAATGCAGTGCAGAACCAGATGTAGATAGGCGCGGTTTACCTCGATCCGGTTCTGCCTGTACTCACCTCCCAGCATCTGCCCGTTAAAATACATTGTCTCTCCGTCTGTAGCAAGAAGGTCTACCGAAAAATCCTGTACATAATAAAACGCCGAAAGCGCCACATCCATAAATCTCATCTTCATATACAGTTCGTTCCTCGTCAGAACCAGTATTTTATGTCCGATTTCTTCCAGACCCTGTTCTAATGACATTTCTTCCAATCTTTCCACCTTCTTTTACAATACAAACTTTTTCTTCTTTTTTGGAAAACTACGGTAACGCTCGTCCATCAAAATAGCTGAAATCTCGGTCTGTCCTGCATCTGCCGCATAAGTAATCGTTTTTTCCAACGCTTGTTCATCAAAATAATGCTCTCTGCAGCAAAAAAGCAGAACCTCCTGCGGATCTCCGGCGGCGATTTCGCGTCTTTCTTTCACCGCATGGATACAGCTTTCTCCAATTCCTTCCATATGCGCCTTTACATAATTTTCATAGCGCAGCTTTGCCGCATCTTCCAGCTTCCACGGATATCGCAGACGCGTCAGAGCCACACTGAAAATTGCCTCTTCCGAATCTCTTGCTTCAGAAAGTGCAAACAGCCGGTCGTATTTTCCATAATCCAGTTCCCGACGGTAAAAACACTCCCTGTACTCTCCACCGGAACCATAATAATGCGTCTCCACGATCCGCGCCGGCGTATTTTCCACCGCATCTGCGTAATATTCCGGAAACAGAATCTTCGTCTCCGTTCCCTGATAACGCAGTGTTGCAATGATCTGATACCGGATCTCCGTCAGAATTTCCTTAAGACAGGACTTATTTCCATCCATAAAATCAATCTCCACCTTCTCCAGACGGCATCCGGTAAATACCCCGCTCCCCATCCGCACGATTGCATCTGTCCCATGGAAAAGTTTCAGATTCATACATCCATAAAACGCATAATTTCCAATTGACTGTACGGTAGACGGAAGATGGATTTCCCTTACCATTCCACCACAGCAGAGTTCTTCCGGTTGCGCAAAACGATCATTCTCTTCATCTGTCTCTGTCTGATAAACAGATGCATTTTTCTCTTCTTCATCTTTATGCAGTGAAAATGTATATGGAGCAATGCGGATGACAGGGATTCCCTCTATCTGCTCCGGTACTTTTATGATTCCTGAATCCTGCCAGATCCTGAGAATTTCAAGTCCGTTTTCTATTTTCTGATATTGTATCTTCATAAATTTCACTCCTGAAATTGATTCTGTCTGTTCTATCCAATTAAGGATTATAGCAAAAAAAAGCAGATTTTTCCATTATCCGCTTCACACAATATATCGAAATCTCACGAAATATATCGTTATTGACAAAATTATTTACATATCTATAGAATTCCTTTATTCTATAGTTAGATAGTCGGTATGAATATTGGAAGGAGGTTCTTATGTATGATGTCAGGCATGTATTAAGAAAAGCTGGTCTTCGTTCCACGTACTCTGGTTATAACTATCTTGCTTCAGCAGTCGCCCTCGTTCTCAAAGATCAGGAATTTTACCTGAAGAATGTAACCTCTAATCTTTACCGCGTTGTCGGTGAGCAGTATGGCGTTTCCAACATGTGTGTTGAAGCCGCCATCCGTACAATGATCAACAGTTATTGGAATCAGAATTCCAATAAAATTTTAAGCCCGCTGCTTGGTTATCCTGTATTTGACAAACCGACCGCATCCGAATTTATTTCGATGCTGGCTGATTATATCCAGGATCATTCCTCTCGTTAATTATTAGATACTGGTAGAACTTATGCATTATCGTATATCAGCATGGTATATACAGAATAACGTTAGTAGGCTGACATTTAAAAAAGGTGCAGCCTATGAGGTCGCACCTTTTTTATCAAACTGGATTTTCATAATTGGGGACGTTTTTCCATACGCGCTGTTTTAATTGCCACAACTACTATTTGAATCCGTATCAAACTCCGGATTGATTGCATAAAAGTTCTTACTGTTCAGATTATCCTGAACGATCCTTAAACTTTCTCCAAATCTTTGGTAATGTACAATTTCCCGCTTTCTCAAAAAACGAATCGGATCACATACTTCCGGGTCTTTTACAAGCCTTAAAATGTTATCATACGTCGTCCTGGCTTTCTGTTCCGCAGCCATATCTTCATGTAAATCTGTAATTGGGTCACCCTTGGACTGAAAATAAGTTGCTGTCCACGGTGTTCCACTGGCTGCCTGCGGCCAAAGTGCAAGTGTGTGGTCCACATAATATTTATCAAAACCAGAAGCCTTAATTTCCTCCGGAGATAAATCCTTGGTAAGCTGGTAAACAATGGCACATATCATTTCCATGTGGGCAAGTTCCTCTGTGCCAATATCGGTTAAAATTCCTGTCACTTCTTTGTACGGCATGGTGTACCTCTGTGATAAATAACGCATGGACGCAGCTAATTCTCCATCCGGTCCACCGAACTGACTGATGATTACCTGGGCCATCTTCGGATTGGTCTGGGTAATTTTTACGGGATATTGTAAACGTTTTTCATAATTCCACATAAACTAACACCCTCCTTCCTGCCATGGCCATGGTTCCTGAATCCAGTTCCATCTGTCTGAGCAAGAAGGAACAGCGGTATCTACTGTGAGCGGTCCATAATATTTTGCATATTCTTTCAACAACTGGTTCCTTTTTTTATTATATTCATAAAAAAAGTCCAGCGCTTCCTGATCACGAGGATGAGTGTCCAGATAAAGCTTCACATCATCTACCGCAAAGCTCGCATGACCAATCTGCATCAGGAGATCTTTTCTACAAGGTTTGGAATTTGGCATTTCATTCATGCGTTACATCCTCCTTTCCCCTTAAACGGAAGATCAAGCTCTTCGAATATGGTTCCTCTGTGGAATCCTTTTCCGGCTTCGTAAATGTGTCTCCAACTCTGCCATGGCACATAAGCCATTGCAATCGGCATTCCATCCAACGCATCGTCCCGATCGCTACATCCAGATCGTTCTCGGTAAACAGGTGCTGACATCGATAGATTTCTTCCATCATTGTTCGCCATACATGAATTACTATTACAGCTATTGTTATTATTGCCACATCCACAATTTGCACGTCTCATATATGGATTATTATTTCTGCAATTTTGCATTGTTTTGGCTCCCCTTTCTTATATCTGCAATATTATTGTATGGTAATTTTTTAAAAAGGGTTCTGACTTTTGCATCCGGCATAATCTGATGCCCGTTTCCGTTTCAAACAGGTCGTAACATCAATAATGCCGCCAGACCATTTCTGATCTGACGGCATCTTTCTTTAGTATTTTATGATGTAACCGGATTGCTCCATTGCTATGCAATTCCCGCAATCCTCGAACACCTCATACTCCCATAAAACGGCGTGTTCACATCATTTTATGAATTTTTACCAAGTGTAACCTTGATATCTTTCTCTGTATATTCACCATTCTTATCCGGGATCTGTACAGTAAGTGTTACCTCTTCTCCGGCTTTATAATACTGAAGCTGTTCCTGAAGAGAGCTCATACCACTGATGGAACTTCCCTCAAAACCAGTAATGATCGATCCTTTTGTAAGACCGGCTTTCTCAGCTCCGCCACCACTCATAACTTCTTTGACATAAACACCGGTCGGCATATTGTACATCTGTGCACCTTCTTCAGATACATCGTATCCCTTGATTCCAAGATATCCTCTTTCTTCATCTGAAACCTTGCTTCTTGTCTCTTTATTCATCAGATTCTGGATAACATCACTTGCATCTGAGATCGGAATCGCAAATCCCATACCCTCTACTGCCGAGCTGTTGATCTTTGCAGAGTTGATACCGATTACCTCACCATTTGCATTCAGAAGAGCTCCACCACTGTTCCCAGGGTTGATTGCTGCATCTGTCTGGATGTATTCTCCGTCAAATCCATCAATTGTTCGTCTGGTTGCACTGACGATACCAGTTGTAACAGACTGTCCATAGCCAAGTGCATTACCGATTGCAATAGCAGGTTCTCCAACCTTCAGGGAATCCGAATCTCCAAGTGTTGCAACCTTAATCGCATTCATTGTATCGTCTGAAATCTTATCAAGCGGAACAGCTACGACTGCAAGATCCCTTGCGGAGTCTGTTCCTTTAATCTGCGCTTCCACGCTGTTACCATCATTAAATGTAACAGTAAGTGTATCGCTTCCTTCTACAACATGGTTATTGGTAACAACCAGGAGTTCTGAATCATTCTGGCTGATGATAATACCGGATCCGGCGCTTTCACTCTCCTGCTGGCTGATTCCTCCGAAGAAATTCTGTACTTCCTGTACGCTCATATTGGTAATAGAAACGATTGACGGAAGTGTATTCTCAACAATATCTGATACATCAGAAGTTACTGTACTGGTAGATGTCGTAAGCTTTGCGTTCGATACAGTCTTTGTTGTGCCTACGGTACTCTTTGTATTCTTTCCAAGCAGCTTACCAGTCAGATAACTGGTTCCCTGCATCGTCACACCACCAACTGCCCCGAATAATACTGCAGCACCTACAACAAGTGCGACTTTCTTTGCGTAACCTTTTTTCGGTTTTGGAGCTTTCGGATTCTGCTGCGATCCTGCTCCGAATCCCTGCTGATTGTCTGCTCCTCTATTTTCATCTGAATCTGGTCTGTAATAATTGTACTGATTGTCCATCATTCAAGACTCCTTTCTTTTCCTTTTCTATAGTTAAGAGTTTAGCCTATAATTGTGATGAAAGTGTGATAAAATATGAAAAAAAAGATGAACGGCATATTTTTATGTCGTTCATCTCGTTTATTCAACAGGAAATTCCGCTGGAACTTCCTGCATCACTTTATTCAACCGTTACAGATTTCGCCAGATTACGCGGCTTATCTACATCCAGTCCCTTTGCAACGGATACATAATATCCCATCAGCTGCAGCGGAATCACTGCAAGCGATGCCTCAAAATGCTCATCTGTCTTCGGAATGTAAACCACAAAATCAGCAGTATCCTCAATGCTGTAATTGCCATAAGTTGTAAGTCCCATCAGATATGCACCACGACTCTTGCACTCTACCATGTTGCTGATCGTCTTTTCATATAATTCCGGCTGTGTCAGCACACCGATCACAAGCGTTCCATCCTCTATCAGAGAAATGGTTCCGTGCTTGAGTTCTCCCGCTGCATATGCCTCTGAATGAACATAACTGATCTCTTTCATCTTCAGGCTGCCTTCCATACAGATTGCATAATCAATTCCACGTCCGACAAAGAATGCGTCCTTTGCGTTTGCCTGCTTTGCTGCAAACCACTGGATTCTTTCTTTATCTTCAATAATCTTTTCGATCTTCTCCGGGATTGCCTGTAATTCGGCAATATAATTTTCATACTGCTCTTCAGTGATTGTATTTTTTACTTTGGCAAACTGAATTGCAAGGATGTAAGAAGCCATCAGCTGTGTACTGTACGCTTTCGTTGTTGCCACAGAGATCTCCGGTCCTGCAAGAGTATAGAATACCTTATCCGCTTCTCTTGCAATAGAAGATCCGACTACATTGACAATTCCAAGTGTACGGATTCCCTGCGCTTTTGTCTCACGGAGCGCTGCAAGACTGTCTGCAGTCTCTCCTGACTGGCTGATAATGATCACCAGACCATTTGGATCCAGAATTGGCTTACGGTAACGGAATTCAGAAGCCAGCTCCACACGAACAGGAATCTTCACCAGATCCTCGATCACATACTGTGCCACCATACCTACATGGTAAGCAGAACCACATGCTACAATGTAAATCTGGCTTGTTCTCCGGATATCCTCTTCCGCTAATCCGATATCAGTCAGATCAATCTTTCCGTCTTTTAATACAGAATTCAGAGTATCCTTAACCGCTCTTGGCTGCTCATGGATCTCTTTCATCATAAAATGCTCATAACCGGCTTTTTCAGCTGCTTCCGCATCCCAGTCAACAGTTTTCATTTTTTTCTGGATCTCTTCTCCGTCCAGATTGTAGAAGGTAATTTCCTCTTTGCTGACCTTTGCCATCTCCAGGTTGCCAATATAGTATACATTTCTTGTATATTTCAAAATAGCCGGCACATCTGATGCAATAAAACTCTCTCCATCTCCTACGCCAAGAATCATCGGACTGTCTTTTCTTGCCACATAAATTTCTTCCGGATAATCCTTGAACATCACAGCAAGCGCATAAGATCCACGAATGCGGACCAGGGAATGGTTGATCGCATCTACCGGTGTTCCTTCATATTTTTTATAATAATAATCGATCAGCTTAACAGCAACCTCTGTATCCGTCTCAGAGTAGAATGTATATCCTTTGCGGAGCAGCTTGTTCTTTAACTCCTGATAGTTTTCAATAATACCGTTGTGTACAGCAACTACATTGCCATCGTCACTCATATGCGGATGCGCATTGTTCTCTGACGGTTCCCCGTGTGTTGCCCATCTGGTGTGACCGATTCCACAGGTTCCCGGAACGGCTGCACCACCATTTGTCTTCTCAAACAGTACTTTCAAACGGCCTTTCGCCTTGATAACTTCTGTCTCTTCTGTTCCATTACGAACAGCAAGTCCTGCTGAATCATATCCACGATACTCCAGCTTTGACAGTCCATCCAGTAAGATCGGAGCCGCCTGCTGCGATCCAACATATCCTACGATTCCACACATTTATCTATATCCTCCAGTCTTTTTTGCGAAAATAAATTTTACTCTTTTCGTTACATTGTAGCAAATATGGGGTTCTTTGTAAAGAATAAGCGGGAATAACAATCGTCATCCCCGCCTTTCTCCTTAATCCTAATCCAGATCAATAAAATCCATTTCGAAAGTATCACCTTTTTTACGCTTTTCTTTCTTGATATTATAATCATCGAACGAATCAAAGTCGTCATCATCAAAATAGTCATCAAACTCATCAACGCTGCGAGTATCATCACTTATTCCTTCGTCATCATAATCATCGTCGAAGTCATCATCATAATAATCATCATCGTCGAAATCATCATCGAAGTCGTCATAATCATCTTCGAAATCATCATCCTGTCTCTTTTTGAACTGTGATTTCTTTTCTGCCTTAACAGGCTGGATCGGTTTTACCGGATTACGTTGCGGCTCATCGTCCAGTTCATATTCATCATACAGATCATCCAACTCTCTGTTGCGGTTATGTAACTTCACAACGGAAACAAGAAGGAAGATTACCAGAAGAATAACGATAACTGCTGCCGCTGCTACAAACCAGATCAGATGATCGGAAATCTTTTCTAAAATTGCGTCAAACTTGCTTGCACTCTTCTTATCCGGTGTAGTCGCAGACTTCGGAGTCTCCATTCTCTGATAAGTATGCTCTACAGAGTCATATAAATAGAGGGATTCTTCACCGTCATTATTTACTGCATATAATACATAGAAACCATCGCGGTCCGGTTCATCCCAGATTTCAAAAGTCTTGCCGTTGATCTCCAAATTTCCTTTTGAATACTTTGATGGCATAGACACTTTACTGCCTGCATCAAAAATTACGATAGAATAAGTATCTGAAATCACAACCTGTTCTGCCGGTGAGAAGCTGCTGTCAGATGAATCATACATCCAGAAATCGCCTTTTCCATCACCGTCTACCAAGTAAGCCATCTGAAGTCCTGTCTTTTCCTGCACAGCACCTTTATACGTCGAATCATTATAAGTAATCTCTCCTGCTGTAAATCCAGCTGGAATCATGCTGTCTGAGAAATCACCGGATAAGGTATACTCCTGACCATCAATCGTAACACTTGTTCCACTCGCAACATCCTTGATCTTGCTCGGATCTCCTGCTCCGATCGTAACATCCGCATATCCTTCTTCACATGCCACACTTGATCCAGCGCTGTCTGTAACCATCGCATCTCCCTGTTCAAGTCTTGTACTTCCTTCCTGGAGAGCCTGGAATTTCATTGTAAACTCAATCCGGTCACTGCTTCCGTCACCTGAACCTCTAAATGTCAGATTACCATCCGTGTCTGCATTCACTCCATCTCCCTCTTCAAATCGCATATAAGAAGGATCGTAAGTCATATGAATCGTCGCGTCTCCGATTACATCTCCGCTGACAACTGCTGTACCTGTGATCGTAAATTCATCCCCGACACTTGTCTCAAGATCAGAAAAGAATATCACACCATTTGCAGCTAGCGCCATCACAGAAAAACATGGTACGATCAAACATACAGACAAAAGAATTGTCGCTATTTTTTTCGTAAACTTCATCTTCATGTACTTTCCTCTTTCTAACCATATTAATTGTAAGTATAAATACTCTTAGACTCTATCTTACACTTTTTATGGGGAAATGTCTACTTGTTTGTAGAAATTCTCATTGTATCAATTTACGGACAACTCCGTTCTGCTTTATTTATCCGAAGAAAAACCCCGGCATAAACCGGAGTTCTTCGCTAATTTACATTTTCTGTTGTTCCGCCTGCATTGCTTTCTGCGCCTCCACCGGGATCTGGAGTTGGTGTTGAATCCGGTGCCGGATCTGGTGTTGGTGTCGGCTCTGGCGCTGGATCCGGTGCCGGCGTTGGATCTGGTGTTGGTTCCGGCGTTGGAGCTGGAGTCGGTTCCGGCGTTGGAGTTGGTTCTACATAAGTACTATCATCATATCCTCCATTCCATGAATTGTCCCAGGAATTTCCTCCGTCATACCAGTAATCATTCGATCCGTCATTATAATTATACTGATAATTATCCTGCGTATACCCCTGCCATGCATCCGGCGTTTCAATACCACTTGTATCTACACCTGCATCTGGCTGATTCATTGGCTGGTCCTGATTATCGGTATTTTCCTCCTGCTGGTTTTCAGCCTCTTCAGCTCTTTTCTTTTTCAAAATGTTAATATCTACATCGTTAATCAGCATATCGTAGAATGTAGATTTCTTTTTCAGTTCCTTATCTAATTTTTCTCTTCCGCATTGTTCTGTAAGAGTCTCCACACCTGAAAATAAATTCACACCAAGACCAAGTTTCTCTCCTGTAATCTCTGCTCCCAATGCTGCAAGTGTCGTTGGAAACATATCCATTGTAGAAAATTCTCGATTATGTGTTTTTTCAAAAGAAGTATCAAGATTCTCTGGTAAATTTATAAATGCATTATATACACTTCTCTCATAATCGTCACTCACATCATTACAAAAATCAGAATCCATTGTTAAATGATCCCCGCTTATTATAATTGTTGTATTCTCATAAAATGGCTGCTCCTGAATCCACTTAACAAATGCATCAACCTGTCTACTTGAACATGCCATTACATTTGCATATTGATTATCTCCAAATTCATTTTGACACTGCTCACATACATATCCATCTTCAAAATGAGTATCTACTGTCAACATTGTAAAATTAAATGGCTCGTCCTTTGTTCCTATTTCGCTTAACTTTTCTTTTGCATTTTCAAATAACTTTTGATCTTCATACCCCCACCATACCCAATAACCTTCTGGGATTTTTCCTTCTTCTACAGCCGTAGTATAATCAAATATTTCTGTTTTACCATGACTCTCAAAGTATGTTCTCCTTCCTCCAAAAGTAGCATCTGATCCAATCATAAAATATTGATTATATCCTTCTTCTGATAAAATATCTTCTAAATTTTTTGCTCTTGAAGAAAAGGATGTCTGCTCCGCTAATGTATCATTAATATCCTCATTCACATTTCTAATATCTTCTGTATTTTTTATTGGAATTCCAGATGTCTGAGCGAAAATTCCTCCCATCGTCCATGTGCATCCATACGCAGGATATCCTCCTCCCAACTTATCGCTTTGAGAAAAATTAGTATTTTCTTCTGCAAGAGTCGTCAATTCCGGAATACAGTTGAAATCCATTCCACCGCCATCTTCTTTTGACGCATAAGTGGATTCCATTGACTCCAGATAAATATAAATCAGATTTCTTTTTTGTTCCGGAAATGTAATCTTCGTTGTACGTGGATCCACATAATTCTGTTCAATAAAATGCGATTCTTTCTTCTGACTTACCAGATATTCTTTTACATCCAATTCATCATATACTTCATAAGCCGCCCTTCCTGCACTTCCACATGCAATCACAGCTACAAGAAATAACGCAATCATACATTTTCTATGCTTATTCCTTAATCCTATAATCAGGAAAATAGATAAAAATAATACTAATACTGCCAACGGTACGCATGCATTGATCCCATCCAGTACTACATCTGAGTTTGTCCCATCAAGCGGTACTTTCAGATGAAAAATAATTTCATCGATAGACAACAGCCCCCACGTGTCTAATACCCAGTTTCCCAGATTATAGAGAATAAATCCAAGAACAGATATTATGATCATTAGAATACAATAAAATCCATAGCCGATTTTTTTAATTATCTTTGGTTTTTTCATTTTCCTTT
>ENA-OQQW01001786-OQQW01001786.1-human-gut-metagenome-genome-assembly--contig:-NODE-1786-length-11992-cov-6.527268_pt1 | contig 11992 bp, 10 predicted proteins | sample MGYA00243234_ERZ505098 | MGnify/ENA primary metagenome ERZ505098 (study PRJEB26097, sample SAMN02712086) | human gut metagenome | biome: Gut microbiome | host: Homo sapiens | place: Denmark... | reverse complement strand
GGAGGGGAAGAAAGATGCTTTTATATTTATGGCAGATATCTGGCGTCCGGAGCATCCCAGTGATGCCCGTTACATTTGGTTACCTGTTCAATTCAAGGAAGGAATTCCATACGTGGAGTGGATGGACAACTGGACACTGGATTTCTTTCAGTAATCCCTGTTGAAAATAGTCTGAAGGATGGAAAATAGTGCAATAGTCTGTTCTTGACTGATTATTGCATCCATCTTGCTCGATTTTACCCCTATGGTTGTCAATCAGATTTTTTATCTTTGCTATCGGTAAAAAGAGATAATAGGTATTAAAGATAGGTTTTTAGGAAGAAGGTTAACATACTGTGATGTGATAATAGAATTTTAGGTTAGGTTAAGTTAGAATTGAAGGCATATTTCGTGAGGAAATGTGCCTTTCTGTTTTCATTACCTTTCTAGGTTCGTATATTTGTAATGTCGAATTTGTGAAACTTAAAATAGAATATGCATGAAAAAGATTGGATTGTTTTTGTTGTTAGGTTTTTCTCTTTCGTGGCTGGTGTCTGCTTGCCAAGAACGTCAGCAGGAAAGACGGAAGGAAGTGCCTTTGGATTCTATTGTACTGAGTGACCCTTGCATTTTGGCAGACAGGAAGACGGCTATGTATTATATGACCGGAACCGGCGGTATGCTTTGGAAAAGCAAGGATTTGAAACTTTGGGAAGGACCGTTTCATGTGGCAAAGACTGATTCCGGTTCGTGGATGGGACCGAAACCAATGATTTGGGCTGCCGAGTTACATCCGTATAAGGGCAAGTATTATTATTTTGCCACTTTCACCAATCAGGCGGTGAAGATTGATACGGTACAAGGGAATGTAATAGAGCGCCGTGCCAGTCATGTTTTGGTGAGCGATAACCCGGACGGACCTTACGTTCCGATGAAGGATTCCACTTACCTGCCTGCTGATAAACCAACCTTGGATGGGACTTTCTGGGTGGATAAGGACGGAAAGCCTTATATGGTATATTGTTATGAATGGTTGCAAGCCTTGGACGGTACGATAGAGAAAATAGAACTGAAGCCTGACTTAAGTGGAACCATAGGCGAAGGGAAATTGCTGTTCCGTGCCAGCGAATCGCCGTGGAGCCGTGAAAAAGATGCGGATGGCAAGGACAAACCGAATAAAGTCACTGACGGTCCGTATCTATTCCGTACAGGAACAGGTAGACTCGGTATGATTTGGACTAGTTGGATTTATAATGTGTACACTCAGGGAGTGGCTTATTCTGAAAGCGGAACCTTGGATGGACCATGGATACAGGAGAAAGACCCGATTACTCCTCCCAATTTCGGTCATGGGATGTTGTTTCAGACCTTGGACGGTAAATGGTTGATGTCTGTACATAGTCATAAGGATGTAAACGGACGTTATATTCGTACTCCTCGCTTGTTTGAAGTCGATTTTTCCGGAGATAAATTGGTGGTGGGAAAACCATATATTCCTTGAAAGTGCTTTATCTTTTTTCGAGAGGAAAGGTAATTACTTTTGCTTTCAATGAAAAGAGATGTGTAGAAAGAGTTGGAGGGACAGCTTTATGAGTCTGTCCCTCCAAATAAATGACCGGGTTAATCCCAACCCGGATTCTGTTTCAGTGCACCCTGAGCCAGGTCTACCTCTTCCAAGGGGATAGCCCACAGATAGTCACGGTTGGCATTGAACTTGCGGGTTTCAATAAAAATGCTTTCTCCTTTTGCATTTACCCCGTATACTGGTTTAGTAACATCCTTTTCAGTTGTTTTATAGCTACGGGTATCAAACAGGTGCATTCCCTCGAAAGCAAATTCCAAACGACGTTCCAAACGGATAGCTTCGCGCATTTGATCTTTGGACAAGCCGGAAGGCAGAGGAGGAAGATTTACGCTGGGACGCTGACGGATTTGATTGACCGCATCATATACTTCCGTATCCGGAGCAGACAGATTTTCGTTACGAGCCTCGGCGAAGGTCAGCAGCACTTCTGCATAGCGGATATAGATAAAGTTGGTCCAGTCATAATTATTGATACCGTCATTGTCCGGATTGATATACTTTTTCATGCTATATCCTGTACGGGTATGGCTGCCATCTCCCATATTGTTCAGGTTGAAAGTCTTTCCTGCTATTTGTGACCCGTTCCACAGTACAGAGAAGCCTAGACGGGGGTCACGGTCGGCAAACGGGTCTTCCGGATTATAGAAAGGAGACTCTTTGATTGATTTGCCATCTTTGCATGGATAGGAGTCTATCAAGTCTTGAGTAGGTGATAAAGCTTCCCATCCTCCCATCATGACGGGAGCGAAGAACTGTCCTATATAACTGCCTTCATTGGAGTTTTTCGGGTTTTCTAGATATTCGCGATCAAAGATGATTTCGTTACATAACTCTGCTACAGGTTGGAACAAGTCACCATAGTTATCATACAGTCCATACACATTCATGCCCATTACTTTGCGTGCGGCGGCTTCCGCCACATCATATTTGTGTGCGTAGAAAGCAACTCTGGCTTTCAGTGCGTAGCAGGCTCCGGCACTCGGTTTTCCGTGGTCACTGTTGCTGCGGATATCGGGCAAGCTGGCTGCTGCTTTATCCAATAATCCTACTATATGATTATAAGTCTCCTCTTCAGAACTGCGTGAAGGAAGTTTCTCGTTCAGTTCCAACGGATGATCCAGCAGGGAGGCGCCACCCATATATTTTAATATGTTAGCGTATGAGAAAGCTTCGAGAAACTGTACTTCGGCTGTCAGTTGCGCTTTTTCTTTTTCATCCATCGGCACATCGCCTATATGCTCGTAAAATACCAGGCATCTGCGGATGCATTGATAGGCATTTTTCCATAATTGTAGGAAATGTGGGTTGCTGGAAGTTGCCGTACCAGCAGACAACTGTCCCTGTTCGGCTGTGACATGTACAGGAATAGCATTATCTGTGTAGCAGTCTGTCATGATAGTATGGTTTTCCGGTTCTATCAGATACAGATAAATTCCGGTTGCAAATTTCTGGGCATCTTCTGCGTTTTTCCAGAAAGATGCATCGGATAATTGGTCTTTAGGATTTCTGTCCAGAAAACTGTCATTGCAAGAGCTCAGACCAAGGCCGCATGCCAATATTAATCCTATAAAGTTATATTTTAGTCTCATAGTTGTCAGTGTTTAGAATGTTACATTCAGACCGAAGGAATAATTTCGGGTCAATGGATAATAGTTGCCGCTGATGGCTTCGGGGTCTACACCGTCGAAGCCGGAAATCATAAAGAGATTGTCGATACTGCAATACACTCTCAAACGGCTGATTCCGTATTTGGATATCAGCTGTTTGGGCAGGCTGTAACCTACTTGCAGGTTTCTTAGCTTGGCATAAGAGGCATCCTGCATCCAGAAACTGGAAGTCACGCGGTTTTTGGAGTCACTCATGGATAATCGGGGATAAGTGGCATTCGGGTTTTCCGGAGTCCAACGGTCCAGATGCTGTTCCGTTACTTTACCGCCATTGTAGAAGGCATATCTGATTTCGGCTACAGGAGCACTCTTTACATCAGCTGCACCTTGCAGCAGTGCACTTAGGTCGAAGTCTTTATATTGAACTGAAAGATTCAGACCGAAGTTGATTTTCGGGAAGTAGGAACCCAATACTTGCCGGTCTTTGCTGTCTACTACTTTGTCTCCGTTCAGGTCACGGTATTTTAAGTCACCCGGAACCGGAGTACCCATGCTCTGTGTAGGATGATTCTTGATCTCTTCTTCGTTTTGGAAGATGCCGTCGCATACGTAGCCGTAATATGCCCACAGTGGGTCGCCTACGGATTGCCCCGGTGTGTCACCGCCTTTCAAATCCATGATTTTGGTAGTTACATAGCTGAAATTGGCTCCGATAGAATAGCTCCAATCATTGATACGGTTGTTATGTCCCAGTTGCAGTTCGATACCGGTATTACGCACTACGCCGGCATTTTGCATCGGAGCGCTGACTCCCATCATGTTGGGAACTGGAAGTTGCAGTAATATGTCCCGTGTTTCCTTGCGGAACCAGTCTGCGCCCAATGTCAGTTTATTGCCCAAAAAAGCGGCGTCCACACCTACGTTCCATTGATCGGTTTTCTCCCACGTAATATCTTGGTTAGCCATCGGGTTGGAAATGGAAATACCCGGAGTCAAAGTGTTGCCGAAACTATAGTCATAACCGAACAGATAGGTGTTCTGATACGGATAATAGTTAGAACTGTTGTCCGAGTTTACGGTTTCCTGATTACCTAGCAATCCCCATGATGCACGTAGTTTCAAATTATCCACCCAATCGGCTTTGAAGAACTCTTCTTCCGATATTCTCCATCCGATGGAGAAAGAGGGGAATGCGCCGAAGCGGTTGTTCTTGGGGAAGCGTGAAGTGCCGTCATAACGCAGGTTGGCTTCTAGCAGATAGCGGTCATCGTATGAATAATTCACGCGTCCGAAAGCTGAGCGGAGGGCGTATTCTATTTCTGTACCGTATGTTGTCTGTCCTGTCACTTCACCGGCGTTGATCTGGTCCAGTGAGTTGGAGTTGGGCAGGTTCTTACGGTAAGCTTGCAGATAGCGTGTCTGTTTATAAATTTGTGAGTAACCTAATAAGGCTCCTATTGTGTGTTTGCCGAAGGTTTTATTATAGTCCAGATAAGCTTGCAAGTTCAGTTCCATACTTTTGATGTCATATTCTGTGATGGAGTTAGTGGTTTTCTTTACCGGTGTGTCTGAACCTGCCTGATAGAATGTCATGGTATTTACGTGGGTGGGATTGTCGGTCAGGTTGAAAGTCGAGGCGGCGACTCCTCTCAGTTTCAGTCCGTCTATGATGTCCAGTTCCATTCCTACGTTACCTTGGAAATTGCTGTTTATCTCTTTGTAGGTTCCTCCTTCACGTGCATAGGCTACGGAGTTGTGCTCGTTTTTGAATAAAGCATAGTTGCCGTTGCTCAATTGGATGGGAGTAACCGGAGTCTCACGGAAAGCATAGTGCATCAGGTTGCTGATACCTGCCGCCGGAGCAGTCATATTACTGCGGTATACCGCCATATTTGTAGTCAGTTTCAGACGACTGTTTATCTGAGCGTCAATGTTGGCACGTACATTGAACTTGTTGTAGTTGGTATTGACTATCAATCCGTCTTTATCATGATAGTTGAATGCCAGCGAGTAAGTTACTTTGTCTCCACCGCCTTTGATACTCAAGTGATGGTTGTTGAACAGGCCGTTTTCACTTAATAGCGTACCCAGCCAGTCGGAATTGGGATAAAAGTCGGGATCACTTCCGTCTTTGAACTTTTGTAGGGCTGTTTCGTCATACGGACCTTTCAAACCGTCATTGGTGTAAGCTTCATTCATCAGCACTGCATAATTGTAAGAATCCAAAAATTTGGGCATACGTGAGGCACTTTGCCAGCCTACATATCCATCGTATGATACAATGGTACGTCCTTTGGTTCCCTTTTTGGTTGTGATAAGGATAACGCCATTGGCAGCACGTACACCATAAATGGCTGAGGCGGCTGCATCTTTTAATATAGAGATGTTTTCAATATCGTTGGGGTCCACGCTGCTCATGGTAGATTCTACACCATCCACCACAACCATGGCACTGGCATCTCCCATAGTTCCTAGACCACGCACACGCAGTACTCCGGCATCAGCTCCCGGCTGGCCGGTATTTTGGATAATGGTGACGCCTGGCATTTGTCCTGCCAGCATGTTGGTGACATTGGCACTGGTGCGGTTGACCAGCTTATCGGATGAGATGGTTGCCACAGAACCTGTCAGGTTTACTTTTTTTTGAGTACCGTATCCTACTACTACCACTTCATCTAAAGATTCTGTATCTTCTTTCAAGATAATGGTGTAACTGTTGCTGTTGCTTACGGTAATTTGTTGGTCGTTGTAACCGATATACGAAACTTTCAGTTTAGCCCCTACGGATACATTTAATGTGAATTTGCCATCCACATCTGTAATAGTACCGTTGGTGCTTCCCACTTCTACTACATTGGCACCGATTACAGGAGCTCCGCTTGTATCATTTACGATACCCGTAATTTGTTTGACATGCTGTTGCACGATGGCAGTTGACTGCGAAGCCCACAAAGGCATTGGGAATCTTCTTTACCATTATTTACTTCCTGTTATACAAAAGCCTGCATCAAATTCCAATGTATTCAAGAGAGTCTTATATTCACCGTATTTTACATTCGCATCAGAAATCAATCTAAGCATTTCCTTATCAATTTTATATTCTAATGGCATTTTTGATGCTTTATATGGTTCCATATTTTATACTCTCCTTTCGTTTACAGTGAAATTATACCACCTTTTTCTGTTTCTGACATATGTTTTTCATTTTAAATGAATTAAATATGTGAATTCACATCTATTACCCCCAACCACCATCCAGAAAGAGCAAAGTTAACCTATTAAGTACAATACCTGAATGTTTTGTCAGTGAGCATTCGAGCAAAAATCAATCCAAGTGGAAGAGCTAATATAATTAGCATCGCAGAAGAAAACCAATCAGCTGCCACAGTGAGTGACATTGTACCTAAATTGTACACTGCACGATATATGTACAATCCCGGAATCATAATAACCACAGATGGCACTGTGATAGCAATTCGTGGATAACCGAATCTGTTTTTGAGTAACGATGCCAAAAGACCGGCGGCTAATGAACCTCAAAATGCTGCCACAGCAGGTGGCATTGCCGTGTAGTCAACCAATTCCAGTCTTAACGTATTGGCAATACTTCCAATCAATGCTGCCATTGCAGCTAGCGAAACCGGGCTATTGAACATAATCGAAAAGCCAAATACACCACAAAAACCTGCTATCAACCTGAGCACAAACTGAAGGGAAGGTTCCAAATTCAAATTAGGAAAATCTATAGGCGTTAAATGTAATAACAGTGCCATAATCCATGCGGTAAGTGTTGCTACTGCAATAATAATAACAGAGTAGAAAAGACGCTCCATACCTGATCGCATATCCAGCTTAGCTAAGTCTATTCCGCTTGTGATAAATGGAAATCCCGGAATAATGAAAAGCATTGCGCAAATATATCCTGCCTCGTGCTTTACAGAAACTGAAAATATATTTTCTGTAAATTTCAAAGCCATAGCATACACAAAACATGCCACTATAATAGATAAAACAATATTCAAAAAAATTGTGAAACGATGCTCATTTAGCTTACATCTAAGATAATTTCCAAATCCGGCTCCTAAAAAAGCACATATAATTTCAACAATTCCGCCACCAAGTAAAAAAGTAAATCCACCACAAGCTATTGCCGCTGCCATACCTAGTGCAAACGACGAATATAACCCGTGAATTTGTTCCACACTGTCCAAAAAAGAATGAATCTGCTCTCCGGAAAGTTCTATATACTTATCCGGGAATTCATTCACAAAATTCTCCAAACGATTTAGTTTCGATGTGTTTACTCCTGTGTTGCTCAGACACAAGGACTGTGAAAAGTAATTTTCTCCATCAAAACAGGTATAATCAATTGACATTAAGCCAATATTTACACTGCATGTGATACCAAGCTGTTCGGATAATGTATTCATAGAGTTCCTAACTCTCCAAGCACCTATTCCACACGACAAGAGCATCAATCCGGTTCTTCCAATCACAGAAGCTTTTTCCGTTAAGCTGGCTTTAGAAATCGGAACATTTCCTTCCTGTTTTGCATAATCATGCCAGTAAATCTCCATATTATTCATATGAATATCATTTCTCATAGTTATCACTTTCTCTTCATCTCTTTGTCTATTTTTTCCCGAAATCCAAGTACAATTCCATTTGCCTGTTGAATATTTCGTTCCATCGCATTTTCAAAATAGCGAATAGGTAGAAAAATTCCTATCTTATCTCCTGCAGTTTCCTGATTATCCTCTTCCATTTTCCCATAATACATAAATGCTCTAGGTAATGTATCTTGTAGTTCCATTAGCGTATCCCATACCACTGCATACTCCTGTGGTGCCGTCAATCTCTTTTCTTCCTCCGGCATCTGATACAGTAATAGAATTCCAAGATGTTTGTGAATTTCAATAGGCTGTACGGACATATCCTGTTGGTTATACTCATGCTCTTCCATAAAACCACAGGCTAGATATTCTGTTACTCCCGGTATGTTATCCTGATTCCTAAATGACGCATAAAACTTCTCGTATTTCTTTTCCGGCACTGAAACATTATTAAGCAGTTTTCCGTTATCATCTGTCAAAATAATGGGATTCGTTTTCCCTTTATCATCAAATCGAATTGGAATAAGATAAGCATTTCTTAGGAGATCAAAGGTGCTATTGTGACAAACTGCCATAAGAAAAGCAGATAAATCTCGATTTAGATATGCGTCCAACAATGCTTTTGTAAAACATACTGCATCTCTATTATGAAATTCATCATCCGGTTCTCCACTCTCCTCAATTTTTTCATAAAATAATTCTTGCAACCTTTCACAAGCTCCTTCGTTTTTTACGATTTTATCAAACAAGCTTTCTGGTTTTTCTTCTCTTTGAAATATCGTTCCCATAAATATGCATCTCCTTTGTTACACTTCTTGTTCACAATACCTACATCTGTATTTTCCGTCTTCATCCAAATTAAAAATATGAGTACATTTTGGTTCTATTAAATGTCTCATAGCCATTCTCCCTTTAAAATGTATTCATCACGTCTTTCACCTACAGAGATAAACTGAATTTCGTGTTTTAATAACCGTTCCAAATATTCAACATAATCTCTTGCATTTTGTGGCAGTTCTTGAAAACTTCTACACTTAGAAATATCCTGTTGCCATCCTGGCAGCATCTCTACAATCGGTGTAACATCTTCCATATCCATCATTGTGTCAAACGTATCGGTAACTGTTTCCCCGTAACGATATCCGGTAATTACAGGAATCTTTGGAAATGTGCTTAATACGTCTAATTTAGTAAGTGCGATTTTATCAGCATTCTGGCACTTTAGTCCGTAACGACTTGCTACCGCATCAAATGGACCGACTCGTCGTGGGCGACCCGTTGCAGCTCCGTATTCTCCTCCGACTTTTCGAAGCATTTCCATCCACTTTTCAGTCATTGCATTTTCTGCTACAAATGGTCCGGCTCCAACACAAGTAGAATAGGCTTTTAACACACCAACCACGTGATTCAGTGTATGTTCCGGAATACCGGCTCCAATCGGTCCGTAAGCAGAGATTGTTGAAGAGCTTGATGTATAGGGGAAGATGCCATAATCTATATCCCTCATTGCACCGAGTTGAGCTTCAAGAACCACCTTTTTACCATTATCTAATGCTGTTCGTAAATACTCGCCGGTATCACAAATATATTCAGCAAATTGTTCTGCCTGTTTTTCGCACCATTCGATCAATGCTGGAAATGACATTGGCTCTTGGTGATAACATCCCGCAAGTTCCATATTTTTTGCGTCTAGCATTGTATGTAATCTCTGTTGCACTGAGCTTTCTTTTAAATGTAACAAATCTCCAAGCCGCAACGTCTTCTTCCGATACTTATCACTGTAAGCGTACGCAATTCCTCTACGTGTTGACCCGAATGCTGTACCAGTTTGAGAAAGTCGGTCTTCCTCTAATTCATCCTGTACTTTATGCCAAGGCATAGAAATGGTTGCCCTTGCAGATAATTTTAGATTGCCTGGTGATACCTCTATCCCTTTTTGCCAGATTGCATCAATTTCTTTTTTGAGATGTTCCAAATCTACGACCATACCATCTCCAAGTATGCATACCACATTTCGATGCAAAATTCCTGATGGTAAAAGATTCAAAACATACTTTTCTTGATTTGTGACTACTGTATGCCCCGCATTATTACCGCCTTGATAGCGTACAACCACATCTGACTGTTCAGCTAATAAATCAATCACACGACCTTTTCCTTCATCGCCCCAGTTTATTCCTGTAACAGCTGTCAACATATATATCAACCTCCCTGATTACTTGTTTTTTTAACCAAAACATATTATACTAGTGGCACTGAAATATGTAAAAACTATCATTGATATGTTAGTAATATTATTTTGATATATCGAGAAGGAGGTTTCCGCTATGGATGTGAATTACGAATATTATAAAATTTTTTATTACGTTGCCAAACACAACAGCTTTACGAAGGCTGCACGAGTGCTCGGAAACAGCCAGCCCAATATCACCCGTGCAATGAACTGTCTGGAACAGGAACTACATTGTACACTTTTTATCCGCAACAACCGGGGAGTTAGACTCACACCTGAAGGGGAACAACTTTACAGCTATGTTTCTTCCGCTATGACACAACTGCGTACCGCCGAAGCAAAGCTCGCATCAGGCATTGGTTTGGAGCATGGAACCATATCCATCGGTGCAAGTGAAACTGCCTTGAATATCTATTTACTAAAACATTTGAAGGCGTTCCATATGGCTTATCCCGGAATCCGTCTAAAAATATATAATCACTCCACTCCTCAAGCTGTTTCAGCAGTAGAAAATGGGGAAATCGACTTTGCGATTGTCACGACCCCGACCACTGCCAAGTCTTCTTTAACGGAAATAAAACTGGAGTCCTTTCAGGAAATCCTTGTCGGTGGCAAAACCTTTACAGCTTTGGGTAGTCAGGTTCTATCTTTATCCGAACTAAAAAACTATCCTTTCATCTGTCTTGGGCGTGAAACAATGACTTATCATTTTTATCATCAGTTGTTCCTGTCACACGGCATCGAACTGACACCGGATACCGAAGCAGCCACTACAGATCAGATTCTTTCCCTTGTAAAGAGTGAATTAGGGCTTGCTTTTATACCTTCAAAAATGGCAGAGGATGCAATTCAGAAGAGGGAAATTGTTGCCCTTTCAATACACGAAACAATTCCTACAAGAGAAGTATGCTTGGTTTATGATCGTCAGCATCCAATGAGTATTGCCGCACAGAAACTAAAAAATATTATATTAGAAAATCGTGAAGATTTGTAAACTTCAAAAAACAACAGAGCATACAGTTAATTGACTGCACGCTCTGTTGCTCTCTTTTATTTGCTTTTCTGTTTTATTTTCCCCAAACTTCTTCTGCAATTTTCTTTACTAAAGCAAGTTTAGCCCATTGTTCATCTTCTGTAAGTTTATTTCCGATCTCACAAGAAGCAAATCCACATTGAGGGCTAAGGTATAATCTATCAAGTGGAACATATTTTGCTGCTTCGTGAATTCTTGCGATAACATCGTCTTTACCGATTGTCTTTGCATCTTCTCCTGCAAAATACTTAAATCCGACACCCGGTACCGCTCCGGTCCGGTATGCCGATAAAATATTTGCGGACATAAATGCCAACGGTGCTCCGGTATCTTTGTCATTTAAAATGAGCATCAGGATGGATCTTGGCAGCCCTAATTTTTTCTCATCCATATAAATCCCTCCTAATCTAAGGATCCTCCCTGCACCGGGTACTTACAGCGCATCCCAGGTTCACACGTTCGGCACTCCATCCACAACCATAACGCAATCCGTGCATCTTCCGATTGCACAGAAGATTCCACGAGGCTTGTGTTCTTTTTTTGTATATCTGTGAGCCATAACACCCGCGGCCTTTAATACTGTAGCGATTGGTTCCCCTTCCATTCTAAGTTCACTGTGTGTATGAAGCTCAAAGTAATCCTTTGGATAATTCGATAACAAATACACTTTATAACCTCTGCACTTTAACTCCTACAACCTTGCACCTTTTCCTGCAAAAAGCAATGCCATATGCCAAAATATCGCACCTGCCCTCATCACACAGAGCCTCATCATATCTCTTCTCATTAATCTGCGTCATAGCCGCCTCACACGCTGCATCAAGATTTTTCATCTCTTTTGCATATTTCACTTCAATAACTATACCTGCATCCGGGTCCTCCGGCTTGATTAAAATATCACTGAAACCGTCTCCCGACTCACGATTTGACTTAATAAGCCAG
>ENA-OQQW01001776-OQQW01001776.1-human-gut-metagenome-genome-assembly--contig:-NODE-1776-length-12033-cov-6.460260_pt1 | contig 12033 bp, 5 predicted proteins | sample MGYA00243234_ERZ505098 | MGnify/ENA primary metagenome ERZ505098 (study PRJEB26097, sample SAMN02712086) | human gut metagenome | biome: Gut microbiome | host: Homo sapiens | place: Denmark: Copenhagen... | reverse complement strand
ATTATTCACACTTTTTGTATTTTTCGGTACATTTTTTCTTTATTTCTGTTATAATACACATTAACGATTATTATTTGTGCTTATATATGGAGGATTTTTTTACACATGAAGAAAAAAACTACCGTTCAGTCAATAAATAAACATTCCACTCCTCCTTCTGAGGAAACTAAGATTCAGAAACACGAAGTACCTGGATTAATGACATTGTCCGATTCCATTCTGTCCGGTGCTGTTGTTGAATATCGTAAAGCCGGTTATAGTTTTGCCCGGCACTTACATACAAATATTGAGATTTATCGGATTCTTTCCGGTGAATGTTATATGGATATCCAGTCGGAAACCATCCACTGTACAGAGGGTGAGTTTATCATGCTGCTCCCGGATGTGATCCATTCTTTCTATCTGAATGATACATCGGACTGTGAATTTCAGCATATTCACTTTAATCCTGAGATGTTTTCCACGATTGTTCTTGAAGATGAGGGAGTTTTCCCTATCACTCTGATGCACGCGATCCTCTTTTCTGCCCAATTCTATTACCGAATGGAATCGGATCCGGTCATTAATGAACATCTTCAGAAGCTCATTACGCTCTATGCTTCATCCAACAGTCTCTTCTCTGCTGCAAATATTAACGTTGCACTGATGAACCTGATGTTGTATATCCTTGACCACACAGAAACAGAGCGTGAATTTTCCGAACCACAGCTTCAGAACAGTTACGTGGCTTATACTCTGAATTACGTTCAGGAACATTTTACCCAAAAGATCCGTCAGGAGGATATCGCCTTACAGCTGCATATCTCTGTCCGCTATCTGAGTAAGATCTTCAAGAATTATATGGGGGTAACCCTTTCTAATTACATTAACATTTACCGGATCAACCGTTCCATTGAATTAATGCAGAATACAAGTCTGACACTGACAGAGATTGCCCTTCAGGTCGGCTTCAAAGATTCCCAGCATTATTCCAAAGTCTTTATGAACGTGGTAAATGCAACACCGTCACATTACAGAAAAGCAATTTTGAAATAAAAACTTTTTCAAATATCATAAAGCACAGCCATCAGAGATAAAACTCTGTTGGCTGTGCTTTATTTTGTCTTTTACTGCATTGGAAATTCAAAACTCACTTCTGATTAGTTTGTTCTTTTTCTCCTTGCCATTACTGCAACAAGTCCTGCTGCCAGGCAAAGCATCGCCATTCCAGCTACATTTGCTGTATCACCGGTCTTGGCTGCTTTCACTGCATTTGATGTGCCGTTTCCGCCATTTGCAGTACCGTTGTTGGAAGAACCATTATTCTTTGATCCTGCATTTGTATTGCCGTTGTTATTTCCGCCATTATTATTGGATCCGTTATTATCGTCCTTCTTGTCATCACCCTTATTGCTGTCATCTTTCTTATTATCATCTTTTGCTTTCAGGGCTGCAATCTTAGCTTCTAAATTTGCTTTTGCATTGTCAACTTCTGTCTGAGTTGCGTCTGCTTTGTCGTAGATTGCCTGAGCTTCATTTACAGCATTCTGGAGTGCATCCAGGGATGCCTCTGTATAAACCTCTGTCTGTGCAAGCTTCTCATTTGCTGTATTGATTGCTGCAAGCAGATCTTCCTTTGCAACTGTCACTGCATCTTTTGCAAATGTTACTGCAATCGTATGGTTTGCTGTTACGTCTGAGAATGTATATTCTGTTACAACGTCAACTGCAGTTCCATCTACTGTAAGGCTGTCTACACGATATCCGTCATTCGGTGTGATCGTGAATGTAGCACTTTCACCTTCTGTAACAGATACCTTGCCATCTGCAAGACCTTCTGCTGTGATCGTTCCACCTTCACTTGCTGTTGCTGTGATATCGTAAGACTCAAGTGCAACATCTTTTGGTGTAATTTCAAGTTTATCAAGCTGTGGTGCACCACTGTTGTCTACCGGCTGAAGGATCAGAGTTCCCTCGCCTGCTTCTGTTACAACAATATCAAATTCAACTGTACCAACAGAAAGCACATTATTTACTTTTGTATGTGGAGTTGTTATATTTCCTGCCGTAATCTTATTGTTTGCTTCTGACCATGCAAGTTTATTTCCATTATTGGTGTCTCCACTACGATAAGTTGCAACCACGTGATATGTACCTGGTTTTTTTGCATTGTATGCATACTCAACTTTATCTGTACCTGTATTTGTTTTATTCAATGAATTGATAAACTTACCGTTACTTGCCCAGTCACCTGTTCCAATTTCACATCTCCACTGAGTTGCTCCGCAGGCTTCTGTAATGGTTGTCGCAAACTCTGCTTCCAGTGTTGCACTTGTTCCTGTCTTCCATGGGAACTGGAATCTGTCATCTGTTGTATAGTTTGTACGTGCTACAAGAGCATTTTTTGCAACTTCAAGTGCTGTATATGCTTTCCCGATCGTTGCGTCTGTCGCACTCTCATTTGCCAGTACTTCCTGAGCTGCTTTCAGTGCTGATGCAAATGTATCCCAGCCTCCTGAGTACAGATTCTCTTTCAGCTCTGCTGACTGATCAACCAGTGTCTGAAGTTTGTCTCTGTCGATTGCATTTGCATCTGCATCTTTGATCGTGATTCTTGCAGAACCGTTGAAACCGATGATTGCATTATTCGGTGTCTGCTCTGTCAGTTCGATTGAGAATACACGGTCACCTGTCTTATTGGTATTACGTCTTGTAATCGCTGCACTCTGAACAGTTACTTCTGATTCTCCCTCATTCAGCGTTACTGTTGGTGCATTTTCTGTATCGAAGTCATCCTGGATTGCACTTCCCGGATTTGGCTGGATCTTTGCTGTGATCGTTCCCTTTGTTCCACCAACACGTTTCACTTTGACAGCCAGTGAGGATTCTTCGTTCATTGTATATGCGGAATTTTCAAGTTCGATCATTCCTACGCCACCGTTATTGATCACGTAAGCTGCCTCTACACCGATTGCTGCATTTGTCTTGGCAACAACTTTCAGTGTATGATGATCGTCTGTCAGATCTGCAGATTCAAAAATCTTTGTTCCTGTGGACCTGCTTGTTGCATTTGTATTGATCGTCTCTACCAGTTCTCCGTCAATATAGACATCCGCAGAACCATGTCCCGGGTCTTTTGTTCCCATCAGATAGACTTTTGTTCCGTCAAATGTATAAGTAAATTCTGCATTTGCTTTATTTGACCATGTATTCTGACCGTTGATATATCCGCTTCCTGTCTGCGGATTCCATCCTGTAGAACTGAATGTAAACTTTGTTGTATCATTGACACTTGTTGTCTCCATTCCCTCCGGTGCAGAACCTGCCAACTGGAATCCTTCACTTGCCTTGTATACACCCACTTCACTTAACATCGGAACTTTTCCATCAGATGTTCCTACAGTGATTCTTACCTGGGTTGCTGATACAGGAGAGGTTCTGATCAGTCTCTTTGCTCCGATCGTAACACCGGTCTTGAGTGTCTGCCAGTTTGCACTGTCGGATGTCTTATACTCAACTGTATAGCTGTTAATGTGCTGTCCTTTCTGGATTGCCTCTTCAATAGAAACCACATCAAATTTCTTTGCAGTATTCCATTTGATCGTCAGACTTCCGCTCTTTGTGCCGTCATCTGTTGTCCAGTATGTTGCATCATCACCATCTACTACATTGCCCGGTTTGAAATCAACATCATTTCCACGGACATTGGATGCTGTGATTGTTGTTCCTGTTGCTTTCGCAAGGTTTGTGCGGAAAGTTTCTTCCACATTCTGTCCAAATTCTGTCACTCTGTCGAGAATTGGCTTATCCACTGTACCCTGATTATTCGGCGGTACATTCAGAAGCATGGTTGCATTATGTCCTACCGAATCAAAGTACATGTTAGCAAGCTGAGAAATCGTCTTCGGAGTACACTTATTTGTTCCCCAGAACCATCCGGATGTGATACGTCCGTCACACTCCGGTACAGTCCATTTGTTACCATTCTCGTATCCCTTTGTATACGGTGTGTTTCCGTTGCTGTCAATCGTATTTGCATTAACATTTACATTTGATTTTGACCAGGTATCTTCATAAGCTACACCGTCTTCATTTCCGATCCAGCGAACTGTTGTATAGGCACCAGCTCCAAACAGCATACAGTCTGCATCATAGTTAGCTTGTATTCCTTCGTATTTCTGAATGGTATTGAACCATCTTGTGAAGTCGTATTCCTGTGCATTCGCACCGCTTCCCTTTGCTCCGTCCATCCATACTTCTACGAAATGTCCGTTGTTACCGTACTTGTCACTGCTGAGAATTTCTGTTAACTGATTATTGTAGTAATCATTGTAGTCAAGTACATCCTTCTCTTTTGTTGTTGCATTTCCATTTGCATCATAATATCCGTAAGATGGTTCATGGATATCCCATGGTGACAGATAGAGTCCCATGTCCAGACCATACTTTGTGCAGGCTTCGGAGATTTCAGCAAGGACATCTCCTTTACCATTCTTATAATGTGTATTCTTTACACAGTAATCTGTATAGGCACTGTTCCAGATACAGAAACCATCATGATGCTTTGCAGTTACAATAACTTTCTTGAACCCTGCATTTTTCAGAGTACTTACCAGTGTATCTGCATCAAAATTATTTGACAGTGTAAAGATATCTGCCGGCGATCTGTTTCCGTAATGCTCGCCCCACTCTACCTCATTGAAGGTATTTGGTCCGAAGTGGCAGAATGCTGCCAGTTCATCTTTCTGATATTTGTACTGGTTGGCATCCGGTACAACTTCATCAGCAGCCGGGGCGTCTGTATTATTGTCAGCACAGTCAGCATCTGTCACTTCACCTGAAGCTGCGGATACTGTTACTGCTGTAGTTCCGATAGAACCAAATACAGTTGTCACTCCGAGAATAAGTCCCATAATCATTGAAAGGGTCTTTTTCTTCATTTCGTTCCTCCCTTTATTATTAAAGCAGAGGAGGTCAGCATTTTCATGACCTCTCCGCTTTTTCTGAATTTTAAATCCGTAAAAGTAAGCTTTTTTTAGTTCTCTTTTTTACGCTTTACTACAACGCCTGCTGCCGCTGCGGATGCCGCCAGTGCAAATGCCCAAACTGCTACGTTTGTCGTATCGCCTGTCTTAGCTGCTTTCTTAGTATTGTCTACCTTTGTTGTAGTCTTATTGTCAGACTTGGATGTGTTAGAAGGATTGTTCTTGTTGTTATCAACCTTTGTATCATCCTTCTTATTGTCACCCTTATTGCTGTCGTCTTTCTTGCCGTCATCTGTCTTCTTTTCTACAAGAGCATTGAGGGCTTTTGCGATGGCTTTATTTGCTTCGTCAACCTGAACCTGAGTTGCATTTTCGTCATTCAGAACGGATGCGTACTGATCGTAAACTGCCTGCAGGGCTTTCAGTGATTCTGCTGTGTACTTGTCTGTTGCTGCAAGTGCTGCATCTGCCTTTGCTGTAGTTGCCTTGAGTTCTGTCTTATCAACTACTGTCGGATCAGGATTTACAGCATCTTTCTTTGTTGTAAATGTAGCTGCTGCCTTTGCGGATACATTGTTATTTGTATCAACAGCTTCTACCTCTACTGTGTACTCTGTTCCTTCTGTAAGACCTGTCAGTACATATTCTGTTGTTGCTACCAGTGTATCATTTACCTGAGTTCCATTTACATATACATTGTATCCGGCAACTCCTTCATTATCTGTAGAAGCTGTCCATGTAACAGTTGCACCTGTCTTTGTAACATCAGATGCTTTTACGTCTGTCGGAACGCTTGGTGCTTCTGTATCGACTGCCTTTGCTGTTGTAAATGTAGCTGCCTCTGATTTCTCAGATACATTTCCTGCTGCATCTACTGCTTCAATCTCTACGCTGTAATCTGTAGCTGGTGTAAGACCTGTCAGATCATACTCTGTAGCTGTTACCAGTTCTGTGTTTACCTTTTCTCCGTTTACATATACGTTGTATCCAGTTGTTGCAACGTTATCCAGAGCTGCTTCCCATGCAACATGAGCTGTTGTCTCTGTAACATCTGCTGTTCTTACTGCTGTCGGAGCATCCGGTGCTTCTGTATCAACTACTGCCTTGTCAACGTATGTGATGATCGGAGTAACATGAACAGACGGCCTGCTTGGATTGCTGTTGCAGCTTGCTGTTACGCGGATCACATCGCCCTTGTTCAGTTCAATCTCATCAAAATTTGCCCAGTCTGCTGCTTTCTGATTACTTGTTGAAAGTGTTACACTCTGTTTTACTGTATCATTTACAAGAAGGCTTAATGTAACTGTTCCGCCTGAGTTTCCAGCCTGACGCAGATACGGCTCACCATCTTTTACATTGAAGGATACTGTACCGCTCTTCGGTGCTCTGAATACCATTGCTGTCGAATAAGAAGTCTGCGGTGGAGCAGAGATCAGTCCATGAATGGAATCGCTCATTGCTGTACTGTGATTTGGAGCATCTACACCAACACCATAGTATGTATTCAGTACCCAGTTTGGATAAGTATTATCATAAGCTGTCATATCAGCCCAGTCGCCATTACCGTTCTTCTGCTGTGCAAACCATACATTTCCCTGCTGCTGTCCTGCATAGTCCAGTGTCCAGTTGTATGTATTCTTCTGAGCTACCGTATAGTCATTTGTTGTTCCGTCTTCAGCCGTGATGCGTACTGTCACTCCTGCTGTTACTGCATCTCCGTCAGCTAATGCTGTTCCATTGTTCAGTACGGAAACTGTTGCTGTATCAGCTACTGTGATGTTCTTCTTCAGCTCGCTGACTGTTGTAGCATTTGCTGTTGTATAAGGAACACTCAGTGTCTTTCCGCTTACCATGTAGTAAGAAGATTTCAGTTCTTTATCAGAACTTGCAACTACTGTATAAGTTACATCCTCCATTCCTTCATAAGAAAGAACGACGGTTGCTCCACCTTTCACGATATCTGCATCGCCAAGAACTTTATCACCATTTTTTACAGTAACTGTAACGCCTGTATCAACGATGATGTTGTTGCGGAACTGCTCTACTGTTGTATTCTTCGGAAGATCACTTACATTTGTTCCTGAAATTGTGTATGTATTGGAACGAAGTACAAGTGCTGTAACTGCATCACTTTCTGCTGCTCCGATTTCCGGTACTGCTGTGATTGCATGTCCGAAGAAGTCATGATCGATAGAATAACCATTTCTGTCAACAATTACTTTACCAGCATTGATAGCCGGTGAGTTTGCTGCCAGTTTGTATCCATCAAATTTTGTAGTAGCTGTCGGATCTTCATGCAGTCTTGCCTGCTTGTCCTCTGCTGCTGCAACCGGACCTGAACCTGCATCAACAAGTACTGCTGTTCCTGCGGATACCTTTACTGCATTTGCATCAGTTGGGTAATTGGATACATTGTAGTACAGGTTGTTGTCGAATACTTTATTGTTGCTCGGATTCCAGTTTGAAACTGTTGCCGGTGTACTTCCTGCAAAATAGAAAATATTATTTTCTGCTGTAACCGGTCCACCATTTCCATGACTTCTATGCCAGATTGTATTCAGTCCCGCTTTAATATAGAAGGTATTATTGTAAACCTGACAATTTCCTGTATTTCCAGCAGGATCCAGCGGTCCCATATCTTCATTCTGGCTGATGTTGTAACGGAATGTATTATTGATGGACTGCGGTCCACAGAACATGATCGTACTTGCCGTATTACCGTGACTGTAGTTGTACTGATAGTTTGTTCCATCACCGTAGTCAGCATCCCAAGGCTGTCCGTCACCATTACCGCTGGATGCATTCAGCGTTGCGAAGCATTCATTGTACTGGAAAATGGCATTTTTACACTTCCATGGCCAGATACCTGCTGCCACACGTCCTGCTCCAACGTCCTGTTTACCAGTCTCATTTCCATTTGCATCCAGACTTGGCTGCTGCTGTGAGTAGTCTGTTTTATTAATCTGCTTTGCTGCATTCTCTGACACATTATACTGGATCAAAGGATTGTCACAGTACATTGTTGTAATCGCATCTCCACCGACATTGTTCAGGTAGTTATTCTCGATTACAACCTTGGATGCTCCATATGTAGACATCACCTCATCTGACAGAGAAGCATTTGTGAATCTTCCCCACTGATAGGTATATCCAACTGCGATTCCCCACCGGTTTACTGTATCAAGATAGCAATTCTTAATCTTAACATCATTGTATCTTGCAACACCTGTTGTTGCCTCATTTGTCGGTTTCTCCATGATAAAGTAGATACCACCATTGGTCATGTGCTTATTATAGACGTTACCTGTTACATCATGAATGTAAAGATCATTCAGTACGATATGATCTACTGTTCCATTATCTTTTGCAACTCCGGCAACACCGGTTCTGTCCATTGCATAAGCATCATTGTAGTCACGTACATTACCATTTGAATCTGTTTCCGGTACTTTATCTGTCGCTCTGTTGTTCGTCAGTTCCAGACCATTGATCTCAATGTATTCTGTATCCTCAATCAGAATACAGGAAGATACTTCACCTTTCCATTTATGGTTCTGGTTATCCAGTGGATTTCCATAGTTCAGATTCCAGCGTCCCTGACCATTTGTATTGATCTGCGGTCTGGCTGCACTCTCATCTCCATAAGTTGAAATAACAACCGATGCATCTGCACTACCGCTGTCCTCCTTCGTAAAATGAAGTGCCTCTCCATTGAAGACAGATCCTCTCTTAAAACGTACCTGATCTCCTGGTTGAAGATTCACTGCATTTACCTGTTTCAGAGTTTTAAATGCATCATCTTTGGAAGTACCTGTTGCATTTTCATCGGCATTTCCATTTTCGGAATCAACATAATATGTTGTTCCTGTTGCAGTGTTCTGTCCTTCAGCATTAACAGCAACTGCCGGCGTCATTGATGCAACCGTAGTTCCTGCAAGCAGAAGAGCCAGAGCACCGCTCATCCATTTCTTCTTCATAATATTGCTCCTTCCATCATTTTATATTCTTCAAGGTAAACCGGTTTACATCTGCCATGTTTCCGTCCACCTGAGAATCAGTTTCACGCTGCGTGATGATGTCATCATATTTCTTTTCACGCAACTCACGTTCCACCGCAATTCTTGCTGTCTCCAGATCAGCATTCTCTTCGCTGTCCCCGAAGATCCACTCACGGCTGTTGTAGTGTTCCAGTATCTCGTCCTCTGTCAGTTCCATGCCCTCACGGGTATCATCATTGCAGTATTTTTCTTTGAGTGTACTCATTTCATACTGGAGATAAATCTGAAAAGTATACTCTTTCAGTCCATAGACCACTTCCCCATTTTCAACCTTTTCACTCCGCTTTGCATTTTCGTCTTTCCAACGCTTTTCCAAAGCCTCATAACTGCTGTCTGATACATCACCACATTCTTCTGCAAGGTCATAGACCGCATGGATGTATTTCAACTGTTCCACTGTATTTTCCGTCAGAATTTCGTAGCCGTATTTTCCATCATACTTTTTCTCCCAGAAGCCATCTTCATAAACGGCATCATAGTCCTGCTGAATCTGCACCTCTGTATCATACTCTACAGATTTCATGCAGTTCACATATTCATCTTTACTGATTGTATGCCCCCCAACAGTTAAATCGAATCGATTATCAATTCTGTATCGGACGACCCCGGCAACAATTCCCGCAACCGCGATCACCAATACTGCAATTCCGATCTTCAGGAACTGCTTTTTTCGATTCTTCATACTCCGCATCCCCTCCTGTTCTGAAATCTTGTTCTTTCTACGCACGAACTCACCCACTCTGACTTAATACTATTATAACAACAGCAGAATTTTTCAACTCGTTCTTTTCGGTTGATTCCCACGCTTATTTTGTCTAATTCGGAACATTCTTTTTGATTCTCCCTTGACGGCTTTTATTCTCTTTGCTATATTACATATAGAACAGTATGAATGATACTGTTTCTTTGCATACAATAGTGTAAAAAGTAATGCAGATCAGATGATACAAACGTAACGGAAAGATATGAGGGTGAGTCTATGAAAAGAGATTACTATGAACTGCTCGGACTGGCGAAAGGTGCCGATCCGTCAGCAATAAAAAAAGCCTACAGAAAGCTTGCTAAAAAGTATCACCCGGATACGAATCCCGGTGATAAAGAGGCCGAAAAGAAATTTAAAGAGATCACAGAAGCTTACAATATCCTGAGTGATCCTGAGAAAAAGAAACTTTATGACCAGTTTGGTCACGCTGCATTTGACCAGAGCGGTGCTGCCGATGGAGCCGGCGGTTACGGCACCGGTGGTTTCCATGGTGGATTCTATGGAAGTGGCTTTGGTGGAGCCGGATCTGACGGAACCGGATTTGGCAGCAATGGTTTTGGCAGTGGTGGTTTCAGTGGTGGCGGTTTTACCGGAAACGGTGGGTATCAGGAATACCACTTTGAGGGTGGTAATATGGATGATATGTTCGGAGATATTTTCGGAAATATGTTCCACGGAGGAACCTCCCGCAAGACTTCTTCCGGTTTTGGGAACGGCTTCCATGGTGGGTTCCAGTCCGGTGGTTTTCAGTCAAAGGGATCCGATCTGAATGCAGAAGTAACCGTTGGTTTTGATGAAGCTGCTTTTGGCTGTGACAAGGTCATTACATTACAGGATCCAAATGCTCCGGGAAATCCTTCCCAGTCACTGAAGGTTCATATTCCTGCAGGAATCGACACCGGTAAGACGATCCGTCTCCGTGGCAAGGGAATGCCCGGTACAAATGGCGGAGATGCCGGGGATCTGATGTTGAAGGTCAAGGTCGCTGACAAACCGGGATACGAGCGAAAGGGAACGGATGTCTATACGACAATTACTGTACCTTTCACGACGGCTGTCTTTGGTGGTGAAGCACTGGTTCAGACTTTATATGGCAATGTGCTTTGTAAGATCCGTGAGGGTACACAGTCCGGTTCTAAAATCCGTTTGAAAGGAAAGGGAATTGTTTCCATGAAGAACCCTTCGGTTCACGGTGACCAGTATGTAACGGTTCAGATTGAAGTTCCAAGGCACTTAACTCCACAGGCGAAAGAGAAACTGCGTGAATATGAGGCCTTGGTCAGTGGAAATGCAAAGAGTGCTTAAGATAAAATATGCTCCTTCAGGCAACAGGTTTTCTTGTTCCTGTCTGCCTGAACGGAGCATATTTTTTATTCAAACATCACTCTTTCATCTCAATTGTCTTTTTTCTTTTTGAGAAAATTTGCAAGAAGCATCATTGCAGAGACCAGTACCCCTCCTGCCACCGGTACAACCGGAGTTGTATCGCCGGTTTTTGTTGCTTTTCCAGATTTTTTTGTACCCATCGCCGGATTTTTCTGGTCAGCAGATGGCTTGCCACTTCCTGTCGTCTGTCCTGCACCATTCGAATTATCCGGAGTAGATGGCTTGCCTGGGGCAACCGGATCTGGATCTACCGGATTCGGATCTACCGGTTTTGGATCTACCGGATCTGGGTCAACCGGTTTCGGATCTACCGGTTTTAGTGCTTTCTGCTTCTCAACGAGCGTATCAGTTGCTGTTGCTACCTCTGTATGCTTAAGTTCCTTTTTCGTTTCCTTGCCTTCCAAAAGAAGTTTTGCAGCAGCTAATGCACTTTCAAAATCCGATGTGTCTTTATAATCTTTTACTATAATTTTCTCAGCTTCCTCTACTGCTTTTTCCAGTGCTGCAAAGTCAGCATTTGTCGCAAGTGGCTGTAATGCATTTATTGCATCCCTCACTTTTTGGGTCATCTCATCAACCTCACTCTGCTCTGTCCGTGGATTGTCAAGTACTTTCTCAGCCTCCGCAAGAATCTTGTCCAGACCGGCATAATACTCTGTCATATATACCGTTCTGTCTAATTTTTCTGCCTCATCTACTGCCTTCTGTAACTCTGAAAAGTCTGCCGGGATGTATGCCTCTTCTACATAGAAATTATCAACATAATATTCACTGCTCTGTCCTGTAATATCTACATAGCAGTCTTCTTCATCACCTGTTGTAAACTCGAGAACAAGCTTTCCACTCTGGGCATTTGCCACCG
>ENA-OQQW01001766-OQQW01001766.1-human-gut-metagenome-genome-assembly--contig:-NODE-1766-length-12095-cov-3.668854_pt1 | contig 12095 bp, 11 predicted proteins | sample MGYA00243234_ERZ505098 | MGnify/ENA primary metagenome ERZ505098 (study PRJEB26097, sample SAMN02712086) | human gut metagenome | biome: Gut microbiome | host: Homo sapiens | place: Denmark... | reverse complement strand
TCTACCGGTGCCTCCTTAATATTTCGTAGCAAAAAGTATGAAGGTTTCTTAAGGCTCTGCTAAAAAAGCCCTCAGGGGATTGACGGCGGCGGCAGAATCGCTATCATAAGGTCACGGGTTATTTTCAGCACTTTATTCTTTTGTATATATAGTTTTTATCAAGTTTTGTCGAATTTTCTGTACTATTTGTCAAGGAGGAGATATCATGCAGAAGCGATGTATTCTGTGTGCCGATCCGGATCCGGAACTGCGCTCCAATCTGGGGTTCCTGCTGGCAGGGGAGAACTGCGTGCTGGAGGAGGCCGCCGGTGGGGCCACCCTGCTGACCCAGCTGCGGCGGAGCACGGACCTTGTCATCCTCCCCCAGCAGCTGCCGGATATGAGCGGCTTTGCCCTCTGCCAGCAGATCCGCCAGACCCATATGTTTCCCATCATTATGCTGACAGCAAGAGGAGATGAGCGTGATGAGCTTCTGGGATTTGAACTCGGGGTGGACGAATATATCTCCAAACCCTTCAGCCCCAAGATCCTTGTAGCACGTGTAGAAGCCATTCTTCGAAGAACGGGACAGAGCAACCCGGATGAGATACTTTCAGCAGGTGGGATTGTCATTGACAAGGCAGCGCATCAGGCAACGGTAGATGATAAACCGATGGATCTGAGCTTCAAGGAATTTGAGCTTCTGACTTATTTCCTGGAGAATGAGGGAATCGCTCTTTCCAGAGAAAAGATCCTGAATTCTGTGTGGAATTATGATTATTTCGGAGATGCCAGAACCATTGATACTCATGTCAAAAAACTGAGAAGTAAAATGGGCGATAAGGGCGAGTATATCAAGACAGTCTGGGGAATGGGCTATAAGTTTGAGGTAGGAGAATGAAAAAACCGAAGGAAAAAATAAAAAAGATCCACAGTCTCCGCCATCAGATCACAGCATACTTTATCGGTCTGCTGTTTTTATCCATTCTGACTATTACTGTGATCAACGGAGCCTTTCTTGAAAAATATTATGTGACAAAAAAGATCGATGTACTTCTGGACCTCCGAACAACTCTGGAAAATACAGATATTGACAAGATGATGAACAGCAACAGCTCAAAAGGTATGGAGAGTATTCCCGATGAGATCCAGAGAGCCTGCTCCAGAAACAATCTTTCCTGGGTCATCATTGACAGCAGCAATACCAGCTGGCTTTCCTGGGGTGAAAATGAAAAAATGCTTCAGAGCAAGCTGTTCGGATATGTCTACGATCTGGATGAGGACGGAGATAAGAGCCGGACCTTGAAGCAGGGTGACAATTATACCATCCAGCAGTCGCATGACCGTTTTGCGGGAATGGATTATGTGGAATGCTGGGGACAGCTGGATGAGGAACATTATTTTATCATAAGGACACCCCTTGAGAGCATTCGGGAGAGCGCTGATATTTCCAATAAGTTTTACTTTGCGGTAGGTCTGATGATCATAATCTTAAGTGGTCTGGTCATTATGGTCGTGACCAGGAGGATCACCCGTCCCATCAGTGAGCTTACGGAACTTTCCAGAAAAATGTCAGATCTGGATTTTGAGGCAAAATACGAGAGCAAGGTCGGCAATGAGATCGATGTTCTGGGAGATAATTTCAACCGGATGTCCTCACAGCTGGAGACTACCATCAGTGAACTGAAATCTGCAAATAATGAACTGCAGCGTGACATTGAGGACAAGATCAAGATCGACAAGATGCGAAAGGAATTTCTGGATAACGTATCCCATGAACTGAAAACTCCCATTGCCCTGATCCAGGGCTATGCAGAAGGCTTAAAAGAAAATATTTCTGATGATCCTGAGAGCAGAGAATTCTATTGCGATGTCATTATGGATGAAGCCTCCAAGATGAATAAACTGGTAAAGAATCTTCTCACACTGAATCAGCTGGAATCCGGCAAAGATGCAGTTGTAATGGAGCGGTTTGATATCGTATCCCTGATCCGTGGCGTGCTTCAGACCATGAATATCATGATCGGGCAGAAGAATGCAAAAGTGATCTTTGAGGCGGAGAAGCCGGTTTATGTATGGGCCGATGAGTTTAAGATCGAAGAGGTTGTGACAAACTATGTAAGCAATGCCCTGAACCATCTGGAGGGAGAGAAAGAAATCGAGATCAAGCTGCAGGATGAGGGGAACCGTGTGAAGATCAGTGTGTTTAACACAGGGACTCCGATCCCTGAGGCAGATGTACCGAATCTCTGGAATAAATTTTATAAAGTTGATAAAGCGAGAACCAGGGAATACGGCGGAAGCGGTATCGGTTTATCCATTGTAAAGGCCATCATGGAAAGCATGAACCAGGAATATGGCGTGCAGAACTTTGATAATGGCGTGGAATTCTGGTTTACACTGGACCGGAAATAATAAAACTTTACCGTGATAATGTGAAAAAATGGGCGGCAGCAGAGAAAAGTCTTTGCAACCGCCTGTTTTTGCGTTATACTAAAGCAATGTAAATCGAAGGTGAGAGAGGAATATCGAGATACAAAAGAGCAGGAGGAAGCATTATTATGATAGGAATCATTGACTACGATGCAGGAAACATCAAAAGTGTGGAAAAAGCACTTCAGTATCTGGGACAGGAGACTGTCGTCTCAAGAGATCCCCAGGTGCTTCTGAAAGCAGATAAAGTAATCCTCCCGGGGGTTGGAAGCTTTGGTGATGCTATGGAAAATCTCAAAAAATACGGACTTGTTCCGGTAATACATGAGATCGTGGAAAAGGGAACGCCCTTTCTTGGGATATGCCTGGGACTGCAGCTGCTTTTTGAGAGCAGTGATGAGACACCGGGAGTGGAAGGTCTTGGAATCCTGAAGGGGAAAATCCTGCGCATCCCGCCAAGTCCGGGACTGAAGATCCCGCATATGGGCTGGAATTCCCTGCATATTCAGAACAGCGGAAGATTATTTAAGGGTATTCCGGAAAACACATACGTTTACTTTGTACATTCCTATTATCTTCAGGCAGAGGAGGAAGAGATCGTGAAAGCGACCACTCAGTACAGCACATGCATCCATGCGTCTGTGGAGAAGGGAAATGTATTTGCGTGTCAGTTCCATCCGGAAAAAAGCAGCCGGTGGGGCTTGAAGATCCTTGAGAATTTTGCGGCACTTGAGTCAGGCACCGGAAAGGAGGCATAATCATGTTTACAAAAAGAATCATTCCATGTCTGGATGTAAATAAAGGACGTGTAGTAAAAGGCGTGAATTTTGTTGATCTTAAGGATGCCGGAGATCCGGTGGAAATTGCCAAAGCTTACGATGCAGCCGGTGCGGACGAGCTTGTTTTTCTTGATATCACTGCCTCCTGCGAGGAGCGTGATACCGTGGTGGATATGGTAAGAGCTGTTGCAGCCAACGTATTTATCCCGTTTACCGTAGGCGGAGGAATCCGTACCGTAGATGATTTCCGGAAGCTTCTCCGTGAAGGTGCAGATAAGATTTCTGTAAATTCCGCAGCTATCGACCGTCCGGAGCTGATCCATGAGGCCGCACAGAAATTCGGAAGCCAGTGTGTAGTAGTTGCCATTGATGCCAAGAGAAGACAGGATGGCGGCTGGAATATCTACAAACATGGCGGAAGACTGGATACCGGTATTGATGCTCTTGAATGGGCAAAGAAGGTGGAAGAACTTGGCGCAGGTGAGATCCTTCTTACCAGTATGGACTGTGACGGAACCAAGGCCGGGTATGATATTGAACTTACAAGAGCCGTTGCAGATGCGGTTTCCATCCCGGTGATCGCCTCCGGTGGTGCCGGAACCCTGGAGCATTTTTATGATGCACTGACAAAAGGCGGAGCAGATGCGGCACTGGCAGCATCTCTGTTCCACTACAAAGAGCTGGAGATCCGGGAAGTGAAGGATTACCTTGCGGAAAAAGGAATTTCCGTGAGAAGATAAGTTGGATGAGAGGTGATAGATATGGCTCCTATAGCAGGAGACTGGCAGGAGGCACTGAAAGGTGAGTTTCATCAGCCCTACTATGCCAAACTTTATAAAACCGTGATGACAGAATACAGAACAAGAAAGATTTTTCCGCCGCCGGAAGATATGTTCAATGCGTTTCATTTTACGCCTCTGCATCAGGTAAAGGTTGTGATCCTGGGACAGGATCCCTATCACAATGACGGACAGGCTCATGGGCTTTGCTTTTCCGTAAAAAAAGGTGTGGAAACACCGCCATCTCTAGTGAATATTTATAAGGAACTTGAGGATGATATGGGATGTTATATCCCAAACAACGGTAATCTGGAAAAATGGGCAAAGCAGGGCGTGCTTCTTTTGAACACAGTGCTGACTGTACGTGCACATCAGGCCAATTCCCACAGAGGGATCGGCTGGGAACAGTTTACCGATGCGGCCATCCGGATTCTGGACCAGGAGGATCGCCCGATCGTGTTTCTTCTCTGGGGGCGGCCTGCTCAGATGAAGGCATCCATGCTTCATAATCCGAAGCATCTGATCCTGGAAGCACCACATCCAAGTCCCCTTTCTGCCTACCGGGGATTTTTCGGATGCAAGCATTTCAGCAAGGCTAATGAATTTTTGAAAGCCAATGGGGTAGAACCTGTTGACTGGCAGATTGAGAATATTTAAGTTAGGGAAAGTAAAATGGGTAAAAAAAATGATAACACACTTGTGAAAAACGCATCTTTTCTTATGGTTGCGGCGCTGATCTCCAAGATCATCGGAATGCTGTACAAGAGTCCGCTTTCAACTACACTGGGAAGTCAGAGCTTTGCACTTTTCCAGTTTGCACAGAATGTATATTTTATCCTGCTGATGATCGCGTCCTTCAGTATTCCTCAGGCTGTATCCAAGATCATGGCGGAGAAGATCGCTTTTCACAGATATAAGGATGCACAGAAGGTATTTTACGGTGCACTGATCTATGCGGCAGTTGCCGGCGGTATCGTGGCGCTGATCTGTGTATTTGGTGCAGGAATCCTAGTTCCCGACAGTATGGCGAACGCCCGTCTGGCACTGCAGATGCTTGCGCCCACAATTTTCATGTCCGGTCTCTGCGGTGTATTCCGTGGATATTTCCAGGCATACCGCAATATGATGCCTACATCGATCTCGCAGATCATTGAGCAGATCTTTGTGGCAACCTTTGCGCTTCTGATGTCACATGTATTTATCCAGCATTTTTCCGCAACAGGAGATATGGATCTGGTCCATCGCTGGGGTGCGGCAGGTGCTACCATGGGTACCGGAGCAGGTGTGGCTTCTGCGCTGATCTTTATGCTGATCGTTTATGGGGTAAACCGTAAGATCATCCGGAAAAGGATCGTCAATGACCGCCATTCTATAAATGAGAGTATGGGTCATGTAATGAGTAATATCGTGCTCATCATCATGCCGATCATTCTCAGTGCTTTTATTTATAATGTAAACGGATATATCAACAGCTATATGTATTCCGGTATCATGGATATCAAGGGTGCTGCCAAGGACGTGATCCAGACCTTGTATTCCGAGTACGGATATTATATGACGTTGATCAATATCCCGCTTACCCTGGCAAGTACAGCACCGACATCTATGATCCCTGAGGTTTCCGCGCATTATGCAATGCACGATATTGAAGGTGCAAATATGAAGACAGACCGTGCCACATGGATCAGTATGCTGATCTCCATTCCGGCGGCAGTAGGTCTTGCAGTTCTTTCCGGACCGATCACGAGACTGATCTTCCCGGGAACCAATGGCGTAGGCGGACAGCTTCTGATCCTGGGAGGAATCACCATTATCCTGAATGGCAACTCCAATATCACCAACGGTGTACTTCAGGGAATCGGCAAGCCGAAGCTCCCGATGATCCATGCAGCCATTGCACTGGTGGCAGATGTGATAGCCATGGCCCTGCTTCTGGTATTTACCAATCTTGGTGTTTATACCATTGTCATTGCCCAGATCGTTTATGCAGTTGTGATGTGTCTTCTCAATGATCGTTCCATCAAGAAATATATGGGCTATAAGAATCCGTGGAGAAGTGCTTATTTAAGCCCGTTCCTGGCATCTATCCCGATGGGAGTCGTTGCGGGAGTGGTGTATTACGGCCTGTATGCACTGATCCATTCCAATGTGATCTGCCTTGGTATTTCTGTGATCCTGGCAGCAGTTGTATACTTTATTGTATATCTGTTTGTAAGCAAGCCCGGTGAAGAAGAACTGGGTATGATGCCTGGTGGAAGATATATGAAGAAACTGGCGAGAATGATGAAGATCATCTGATCTGTAAGTCCGATCAGTAAACGGCAATACAGTTATTCGGTGCAGAACTTAAAGTGAACACAGCTAGCATAGAAAAAAATACTCACAGATTTGTTCCGGCAGATTTCCAGCCGGAGGATCTGTGAGTATTTTTTTATTGTATCAGGTCTCTGGAAATACAGGCTTTTGAAGAATGGATTCCTTTTAGACTTTTTTCTGTGAAAACAGTCTTATGATCTCCAAAGTAATGTTCACAGCGGCATCCATTCCTTCTGCTGTAATATGCTCATAAGGCCCGTGATAGGCATGTCCGCCGGTTCCGAGATTCGGGCAGGGCAGTCCCATAAAGCTTAACTGTGCACCGTCTGTGCCGCCGCGGATAGGCAGGATCAGCGGTGTGACATCGCAGCTGTGGCAGGCTTCCTCTGCCAGAGATATCAGCCATGGGCAGGTATCGATGATTTCTTTCATATTGCGGTACTGCTGGGTGATGGTAAGAGTTACGGTACCTTCCCCCCATTTTTCATTGAGGATCTCCGTGATATGTGTGAGCGTTTGCTGACGGATCTCAAAAGAAGCGGCATCGTGATCCCGGACAATATACTGAAGCTCAGCCTGGGAAACATCTCCTTTCATGGAACACAGATGGAAAAATCCTTCGTAGTCTTCTGTATTCCTGGGAGTGTCCGCTGCCGGAAGCATGGAGTTAAATTCCATGGCAACGAGGGCTGCGTTGATCATGGTATTTTTGGAAGAACCGGGATGTACATTAACACCCTGGAAGGTTACTTTTGCACTGCAGGCGTTAAAGTTTTCGTACTGGATCTCGCCTTCCGTATCACCGTCCAGGGTATATGCATAATCCGCACCGAATTTTTTTACATCAAAGTGGGCCGGTCCCATGCCGATCTCTTCACCCGGAGTAAAAGCAACGCAGAGAGGTCCGTGAGGTATTTTTTCCGTAAGGATATGCTCCAGCGCAGTGAGGATCTCTGCAATGCCGGCCTTGTCGTCTGCGCCCAGGATCGTGGTTCCGTCTGAGGTGATCAGGGTACGCCCGGCAAGTGAAGCAAGATGGGGGAACATTTCCGGGGAAAGAGTTCTGCCGCTTGTGCCGAGAGGGAGCTCTTTTCCATCGTAATCTTCTGTGACCACCGGTGTGACTGCATGGTCGCAGAAATCGGAAACCGTATCCATATGAGCGATAAAGCCCAGTGCTTTGCAGTGCTCCAGACCTTCTGTAGCAGGAAGATGTGCATAAACGTAACAGTGTTCATCTAGAGACACATCAGAGATCCCAAGGCCTTTCAGTTCCTCCACAAGAAGCCGGGCCAGGTCAAACTGGCACTGGGAAGAGGGAGAAGAAGAGCTTTCTTCATTGCTGGGGGTGGATATTTTTACATAGGATAGAAGTCGTTGGTATGCTTTCATAGAAGAATATTCCTTTCTGAAAAAATCTATCCGGAACAGGTTATGGCCGCATTTATGAAGCCGTTCTGTTTTTCCGGAGATAATAACAGTATACCACACAGTATCCGTATATTTTCAGAAAAAATCTCCCACGATATGAAAACCTGTGCTATAATCTGTGGGATAATAAAAAACAGGAGGATTTGAGAGTGGAAAAAAGAATCATACAGGTCGAAGAAAAAGTACCTGCAAAGATGCTGATACCGTTAAGTATCCAGCACATGTTCGCCATGTTCGGAGCATCCGTACTGGTGCCATTCCTTTTTGGTATCAGTCCGGCTATTGTGCTTCTGATGAATGGTGTGGGAACACTCCTTTTTATTTTCATCACAAAAGGAAAGGCACCGGCTTATTTGGGCTCCAGTTTTGCCTTCCTTTCACCGGCTCTTCTGGTGATCAGCAAGTATGGATATGAGTATGCCCTTGGTGGTTTCGTTGTTCTGGGTATTGCTGGTATGTGCGTGGCATTGATCGTCCGCCAGTGCGGAACAGACTGGATCGATATCGTGCTTCCTACAGCGGCAATGGGACCGGTAGTGGCACTGATCGGTCTGGAACTTGCGGGAAATGCAGCAAGTACGGCAGGACTTCTGGATGAGAAGGTAGATCCGAAGAATGTGATCGTATTTCTGGTCACACTTGGAGTTGCGGTATTCGGGCAGATCCTGTTCCGGGGCTTCCTTTCTGTGATTCCGATCCTGATCGCGATCATTGTGGGATATGTGGCAGCAGGTGCATGCGGGCTTCTGGATTTTACACAGGTAAGGGAAGCGGCATTTTTGGCTCTTCCCAACTTTACATCTCCGAAATTTAATTTTGAGGCCATTATGACGATCTTTCCGGCATTGCTTCTGGTAACCTCCGAGCATATCGGCCATCAGATCGTAACTGGAAAGATCGTTGGAAGAAATCTTCTGAAAGATCCGGGTCTCCACAGATCCCTGTTTGCAGATTTCTTCTCTACCACAGTTTCCGGATGCCTTGGTTCTGTGCCGACAACTACTTACGGTGAGAACATCGGTGTCATGGCAGTGACAAAGGTTTACAGTGTACAGGTGATCGGTGGTGCGGCAGTGCTTTCTATCTGCTGTTCCTTCCTTGGTAAACTGGCAGCCCTGATCAGTACCATTCCAGGTCCGGTGATCGGTGGGATTTCCTTCCTTCTTTACGGAATGATCGGAACCTCCGGCCTTCGTATGCTGGTTGACAATCACGTGGATTACAGCAAGTCCAGAAATCTGACGCTGACAAGCGTTGTCTTTGTTGTAGGTCTTTCCGGAATTGCCTTGAAGCTTGGAAATGTTGAGCTTACCGGTATGGTGCTGGCATGTGTGGTTGCCATGGCATTAAGCCTTGTATTCTATATTCTGGACAAACTGAAGCTGACCAACGATCAGTGACAGGAAATATATTGCATAAAAAGCAGATGAAGAGGGAAATCTTTTTATCTGCTTTTTTGCATTCAGAGAGGAAAAAGAAATCATGTATGGGAAGCCTTTTGTCGGATTTTCAGAGATCCTGTCAACAAAAAAACAGAGGGATTTTCAAGTATCTTATTGACAATCATTCCGTTTTATAATACTATGTAATACAGAAAACACGAACAAAGGTTCGGATTAAAGGAAACCTGATTAGAAAGAGAATAAAGAATAGGAGATTACATAATGATCAGTGAAGAGAAGCAGAAGGCGCTGGAAGCGGCTCTTGGAAATATTGAGAAACAGTTCGGTAAAGGCTCTGTCATGAAGCTTGGAGATTCCAGTTCCCATATGCAGGTGGAGGCAGTTCCCACAGGATGCTTAAGCCTGGATATCGCCCTTGGTGTAGGTGGTGTTCCCAAGGGACGTATCGTGGAGATTTACGGACCGGAGTCCAGTGGTAAGACAACGGTAGCTTTACATATGGTCGCTGAAGTGCAGAAGAGAGGCGGAATCGCAGGATTTATCGATGCGGAGCATGCTCTTGATCCTGTTTATGCCAAGAGTATAGGTGTTGATATCGACAACCTTTATATTTCACAGCCGGATAACGGAGAGCAGGCGCTGGAGATCACAGAGACTATGGTACGTTCCGGTGCTGTGGATATCGTAATCGTGGACTCTGTTGCAGCCCTGGTCCCCAAGGCTGAGATCGAAGGAGATATGGGAGACAGCCATGTAGGTCTGCAGGCCCGTCTGATGTCACAGGCACTCCGTAAACTGACGGCTGTTATCAGCAAGTCCAACTGCGTGGTGATCTTTATCAACCAGCTTCGTGAGAAGGTTGGAGTGATGTTTGGCAATCCGGAAACTACAACCGGTGGACGTGCGCTGAAATTCTATGCATCTGTCCGTATGGATGTACGCCGTGTGGAAACATTGAAGCAGGGTGGTGAGATGGTCGGAAACCACACCCGTGTGAAAGTAGTTAAGAACAAGGTGGCTCCGCCATTTAAGCAGGCAGAGTTTGATATCATGTTCGGAACCGGTATTTCCAGAGAGGGAGATATCCTGGATCTGGCTGCAGAATGCTCTATCGTAAACAAGAGCGGAGCCTGGTATGCATATGAAGGGGATAAGATTGGACAGGGACGTGAGAATGCCAAATTATTCCTGAGAGAGCATCCGGAGATCCGCGATGAGATCGAGAAGAAGGTTCGTGTACATTATCATCTGGATCCGGCAGATGAGACAGCAGAAGCAGTAGTACAGGCAGAAGATACAGAGAAGGAAGAGTAATCCATGCTGGATCTGGAAGAACGAAACCGTGCAAGAAAGAAAGCCATGCGGCTTCTGGAACATATGGACCGCACAGAGAAAGGCCTGACGGATAAACTCCGTCAGGCTGAATTTTCACCGGAGGCAGTAGAAGATGCCATTGCTTATGTGAAGTCCTATGGGTATATCAACGATGCCCGTTATGCCAGAACCTATATCTCCTTCCGCATGGAAACCAGGAGCCGTCAGAAGATCCTCTCGGAGCTTCAGTTAAAGGGTGTGGACCGTCAGACTGCCCTGGATGCCTGGAATGAGATGGAAGAGCTTATGGAACCGGACGAGCGGGAGGTATTACGCAGGACGATCGAGAAGAAATATGCGCCGGATACAGAGCTTGATGAAGGACAGATGCGAAGGTTGTATGGATATCTGGCCAGACGAGCGTTCCGGTATGAGGATATTTCCCATACCCTGGAAGAAATGAACATCCGGGTGAACCAGCTTATTGAATTTCACACATGACGGACAGACTCCGCAAGCATCAGTGTCACTACGATTGGTGCAACTCAGATAGCGTGCATAGGCCAGTGCCAGCGGAAACTTGCCTACCCCTTCGGGCCCACAAAAAAGCTGGGCATGGGGGATGCGTCCTTCGCTGACTTCTTGTATCAGTCGATACTTGGCCTCTTCTTGTCCGATGACGTCTCTGAAAAACATGGCTTAGTAAATTGCTTTGGCTACTTCTTTGATACTGTCCACTGCTCCGATGGAGTAGAAATGGATACTGGGCACACCGGCTGCCATCAACTCTTTGCATTGGCTGATGCACCATTCGATGCCTACCTGACGGGCTTCCTCATCGGTTTGGCACTTCAGTGCTTCCTTGGTCAACTCTTCCGGAAGGTCTACCTTGAACGTTTTAGGCACCATATTCAGTTGTGATATCTTTTTAAAGGGCTTAATACCCGGGATGATAGGGATGTCGATACCTGCCTGATGTACCTTTTCTACGAATTCAAAGTACTTTTTGTTATCGTAAAACAGTTGGGTAACGGCATATTCTGCACCGGCTTCCACTTTCTTCTTCAACCAATAGATATCCATATCGATATTAGGAGCTTCTTCATGCTTTTCCGGATAGCAAGCCACACCGTATGAGAAAGGAGTATTAGTCACTTTCATCTCCGATCCGTCTACAAAAATACCTTTGTTGAAGTTATTGATTTGTTGCTGTAGATCCAAAGCATGATGATGTCCGTCTCCCTCAGGAGTAAACACGGTTTCATGTTTGGCTTTATCGCCACGAAGCACTAATAGATCTGTAATACCCAGGAACTGAAGGTCGAGCAGTACATATTCTGTCTCTTCCTGTGTAAACCCGCTACACAAAATGTGGGGTACTACTGTGATGTTGTATTTATTCTGGATGGCAGCAGCTACAGCTACGGTTCCCGGACGTCTTCTCAGGCGGTTGCGCTGAAAAAGTCCGTTGCCTAAATCCCGATATACATACTCACTGCGATGAGTGGTGATGTTGATATACTTTGGGTCGAACTCACGTAAGGTATCTATGGTTTGGTACAACTTCTCGATGCCCGTACCCTTTAAAGGAGGGAGTATTTCGAAAGAGAAAGCTGTTTTTTCGTTGCTATGTATTAAATCAATTACTCTCATTCTTTTTC
>ENA-OQQW01001758-OQQW01001758.1-human-gut-metagenome-genome-assembly--contig:-NODE-1758-length-12127-cov-5.340457_pt1 | contig 12127 bp, 9 predicted proteins | sample MGYA00243234_ERZ505098 | MGnify/ENA primary metagenome ERZ505098 (study PRJEB26097, sample SAMN02712086) | human gut metagenome | biome: Gut microbiome | host: Homo sapiens | place: Denmark: Copenhagen... | reverse complement strand
GCCGTGCACTTTGAAGATCCAGGAAAGCGCGGAAAACTATCTGGAAGCTATTCTTGTTCTCATGCAGAAGAACGGTCAGGTGCGCTCGATCGACGTAGCGCATTATACCGGCTTCTCCAAGCCCAGCATCAGCCGAGCAGTCGGCCTGCTGCGCGATAACGGTTATGTTTCCATCGACCAGAACGGTCTGCTCGGTTTGACCGAGGCGGGTCTCAAGATCGCAGAGACCATTTACGAGCGTCACACCGTACTGACGGCATTTCTGACCGCCCTCGGTGTCGATCACGAGATCGCTGCGGAGGATGCCTGCCGCATCGAGCACGTTCTCAGTCCGGAGACCTTCGAAAAGCTCAAGGCGCACGCCAAGGAGTACATCGAAAACAAGCAGTAACACCGCAAACCCACGGCCGGCCGCAAGGCCGGTCCTTTATCTTTATGAGGAGGCTCTTCATGCCGCAGACGACCGAAACTCTGCCGAACGGCTTATCGCTTTTACAGGACGACCGATTTTTCAAGCTCGGTCAGGACAGCGTCCTGCTCTCCGCCTTCGCGAAAATACGCAGGCGTGCCAGGGTCCTCGACCTCGGCTGCGGCACCGGCGCGCTCGCGCTGCTCTGCTGGCGCGAGGACCTCACCGTGACCGGTCTGGAGATACAGCAGGACGCGCTCGACCTGTTCCGCCGCTCGATCGAGCGCAACCGGCTCGAAAACGTCACAGCGCTGCACGGCGACCTGCGCCATATGCGCACGCTCCTGCCCCACGGCAGCATGGATTACGTCATCTGCAATCCGCCTTACTTCGGCCGGAACACCGGCGCGGCTGCCCCTTCGGCCGAAAAGCGCACCGCCCGGCAGGACATCTGCTGCACGGTCGAGGAGGTCGCGGTCGCGGCGTCCTTTGTCCTGCACACCGGCGGCAAGGCGGCCTTTGTGTTCCGTCCCGAACGGCTGTGGGTGCTGCTCGAGGCGCTCAGCCGCGTCCGTCTCGTCCCCAAGCGCCTGCGCTTCGTCCACCAGAACGCGCTCGCCGTTCCGAGCGCCGTGCTCGTCGAATGCCGCAAGGGCGGCAGCGCGGAGGGCCTCAGCGTAGAGCCGCCGCTGCTGGTCGAGAGCGAGGAATATCTGAAAATCTACGGCAAAACCGGCAGTTCGGACTGAAAAACACCTGTCCGCTGCAATCATTTCATTTCTGACGATCCCGGAGGGATTCCACCATGTCTACACTCTACTTAGTCGCAACCCCGATCGGCAATCTGGGCGATCTTTCTCCCCGTGCACGCGAAATCCTCAGCACGGTCGACTTCATCGCCGCCGAGGACACGCGCGTTACGCAGAAGCTGCTGACCGCCTGTGAGCTTCCCCGCAAGCCGATGATCTCCTATTATGAACACAACCGCCGCGCACGCGGTGAAGTCGTGCTCGAGCGGATGCTCGGCGGCGAGACCTGTGCGCTCGTGACCGATGCCGGCACGCCGGCCGTCTCCGACCCCGGCGAGGATCTGGTCGCGCTGTGCGCCGAGCACGATATTCCGGTCATCCCGGTCCCCGGCTGCTGCGCTGCGGTCTGCGCGCTCGCCGCAAGCGGTCTGCCGACCGGGCGCTGGTGCTTCGAGGGCTTTCTTTCCGTGAATAAAAAGGCGCGGCGCGAGCATCTGGACGCACTCGAGGGTGAAAAGCGCACCATGATCTTCTACGAAGCACCGCACAAGCTGTGCGCGACACTGCGCGACCTTGCCGCCGCCTTCGGCGAGGAGCGCCGTCTGTCGCTCTCGCGCGAGCTGACCAAGCTGCACGAGCAGACGCTCCGCATGACGCTCGGCGAGGCAATGCGCTACTTTGACGAAAATGCGCCGCGCGGCGAATTCGTCCTCATCGTGGAGGGTGCGCCCGACGAGCCGGAGACCGAGCAGAGCGAGGAGGAGCGTCTTGCCGCCGCCGCGGAGGCTGTGCGCCGCCGCATCGAGCAGGGACAGACCCAGAAGGACGCCGTAAAGGCGGTATCCGCCGAGGTGGGCGTGAAGAAAAACGCGCTGTACCGCTACGTGCTGGAAAACGAATAAGAAAAAACGGGCGCAGATAGGATGTTTGTGCCCGTTTTCTTTCTCAATGTCTGCACAGCGGACAAAATGTTCACACAACGAACAAATTGAAACCGTATAATAAATGCAACAAACGATAGCAAAGGCGGAATTCTTATGTCTACTATACTCATCGCAGACGACGAGGCGCGCATCCGCCGGCTCGTCAGCGACTTTCTCAAACGCGACGGACACACTATCCTCGAGGCGGCCGACGGCAAAGCAGCGCTCGAGCTGATCGAAAACCGCCGCCCCACGCTCGACCTCGCCATTCTCGACGTCATGATGCCGGGCATGGACGGCTTCGAAGTGCTGCGCGAGATACGCGAGCAGGAAAACGGCGAAAAACACCTGCCTGTCATGCTGCTGACCGCACGCGCCGAGGACGCCGATCAGGTGCGCGGTCTGGAGGGCGGCGCGGACGATTACGTCACCAAACCCTTCTCCCCCATCGTGCTCGCCGCGCGCGTGCGCACCCTGCTCAAGCGCGAGGGCCGCGCAGCCTCTCCCCTCGAGATCATCGGTCTCCTGTCGGTCAACGAGCTGCGCCGCGAGGTGCTCGTCGAGGATCAGCCGGTCGACCTCACGCCGAAGGAATACGAGCTGCTCATCTATTTCAAGAACAACCGCTCGATCGCGCTTTCCCGCGAGAGCATCCTGAACGCCGTCTGGGGCTACGACTACTTCGGCGACCTCCGGACGGTCGATACGCATGTGAAAAAGCTGCGCGCCAAGCTCGGCTGCTGCGGCTCGATGATCGAGACCGTGCGCGGCTACGGATACCGCTTTGAAGGATGAAACTGAAACCGCATTCCATTCGATTCAAGTTCTTCTCAGCCATCAGCCTCGTCGCACTCATGTTCATCGGCATCCTGCTGCTGCTCAATCTGTTCTTTTATCAGGATTACTTCATGATGACGCGAAAAAGCAGCCTGTGCGACGCCTTTGACACGGTCTGCGGCAGCTATGACGGCGATATGGACGACATCGTGACCCTACTGGACAGCTACGAGAGCCGCTCGGCCATCCGTCTGGCGGTCGCGATGGACGACGGCACCGTGCTCACCTCCTCCTTCCTGCACGACCGCGGCGACCATGCCGCGCCGGACTTTGAGTTCGGCATGAACGAGCAGCAGTTCCGCAGCATCGCGGTCCTCGCCTCGGTCATGCAGAACGAGGACTGGTCCTCGCTCGCCGAGCATCAGTACCGCTTTGCCAATATCAGCCTGCGCGACAACGACCAGTATCTCTGTCTCATTGGCTCGCTCGACAAGGACGAGGGCCGCTACCTTATCGCCTATATGCCGTTCGCGTTCATCGAGCAGAATTCCTCGCTCAACCTGGTGTTCCTGCTCATCGCCGGCGGCTGTGCGCTGCTCATCTGTCTCGGCATCGCGTTTTTCTTCTCGCGCGAGTTTACGCGCCCGCTCGTCTCCATGGCGGCGCTCGCCGACCGCATGAGCGAGCTCGACTTTTCCACCCAGTACACCGGCAAGGGCAGGCGCGAATCCGACGAGGTCGAACAGCTCGGCCAGTCGCTCAACCGTCTCAGCGCCTATCTCGAGCAGGCCATCGGCGAGCTCAAGGAGTCCAATGATCAGCTTGCGCAGGAGGTACGCGAAAAGGAGCGCATCGACAATATGCGCCGCGAATTCATCGTCAACGTTTCTCACGAGCTGAAAACGCCGATCGCCCTCATTCAGGGCTACGCCGAGGGTCTGACGGCGGGTGTCGCGGACGACCCTGAGGACCGCAAGTTCTACTGCGACACCATCGCGGACGAGGCCGGTCATATGAACCGCCTTGTCATGCAGCTGCTCAGCCTGTCCAAGCTCGAGCTCGGCGCGGAACAGACATTCTATGAAGAGATCGACCTGCACGAAATGTGCCGCGACGCGGTGCAGAAGACCGCCGTGCTGTGCGAAAGCAAAAACCTCAGCGTGGACTGCGCGGACACGCACGTCACCGTGCGCACGGACAGCGGCCTGCTCGAGCAGGTGCTCATGAACTACCTGTCCAACGCCATCCGCTACACCGCCGAGGGCGGAAGCATCGTCATCTCCGCCGTCCGAAACGGCGGGCGCACGCGCCTGACCGTTTTCAATGCAGGCGAGGGTCTGCCCGAGGATGAGCTGCCGAAGATCTGGGAGAAATTCTACCGCACCGACCGCGCTCGTACCCGCGAGGCCGGCGGCACCGGCATCGGTCTGTCGCTCGTCCGCGCCATCGCAGATACGCTGCACGGCGACTGCGGCGCAGAGAACGTCCCCGGCGGCATCGCGTTCTGGTTTGACATACCGGACGCACCGCCGCAGACAGAATAAGCGCTTTATCGCAGCAAAAAACCGCCTTTCGGCGGTTTTTTTGTTTATACAATAATTTTTACACTGCTGCCGCTGCCGTTTTTATCCTTGGTGATGACAAGCTGACGGTCGATCTTCTCGCGGAGCTCTCCCACGTGCGAGATGATGCCGACCAGCCGTTTTCCCTCGGCAAGGCTGCTGAGCGCATGGATGGCCTGCGCGAGCGACTCCTCATCGAGCGAGCCGAAGCCCTCGTCGACGAACATCGTATCCAGACGGATTCCGGCCGCCGCCGCGGACTGCACCTCATCCGAAAGGCCGAGCGCGAGCGACAGCGAGGCCTTGAACGACTCGCCGCCCGAGAGCGACTTGACGCTGCGCTCCGAGCCGTTATAGTGGTCGATGACATCAAGCTCCAGACCGGTCTTGGACTGCCTGTTGTCCGATATGCTGCGGCGCTTGAGCTCGTACTGACCGCCCGACATGACGAGCAGACGTCCGTTTGCACGCTGAAGGATACGATCAAAGAAGGTCATCTGGATATAGGTTTCGAGCGTGATCTTGTCTTTTCCGGAAAGTGTGCCGTTCGCCGTCTGCGACAGCATGCTCAGCCAGCTATACTCCCGTTCCAGCCGTTCCAGCTCGTCCGACTTGTTCCGCACGCTCGCAAGTGCAGTCTTATTGGTGTTCGCCCGGCTGTGGAGCGTGCGCTGCCGCTCGAGCAGGGAAAGCCGCTCGACTGCCAGTGCATTGCCCTGCTGCCGCTGTGCCTCCTCGTCGATCTCCTCGCCGCCCGCAAGCTGCGCCTCCAGCTGTTTTGCACCGGCTTCCAGCGCGATCTGCTCCTTGCGGCAGGCCTCGAACCGCTCCTCCGCCGCCTTCCGCGCCGCAGCCGCCGCGTCCATCTCCGCTGCCAGCGTCTGCCGCTGCTTTTCCGCCGCAGCCACCGACGGGAACGACAGCCCATCGCGCAGTCTTGCGTTCTGCTCTCCGAGTGCGCCTTCGCGGCTTTCCGTCCGCGCCAGCTCCTCCCGTCCGGCATTCATCATTTGCTCCTGTCCGCGCAGTTCGCTTTCGCGCTGCGGGATGAGCAGTGCGAGCGTTTTCCTGCGTGCAATGCCTGCATCGAGCGATGCCAACTGCGCCTCCAGCGCCGCGAGCGCCTGCTCTGCCTCCGCCCGCTCGGCGGCGATGCATGCGGCAGCGTTTTCCATGCGGCAGCCCGGCAGGGCCTCCGCAAGCTGACGGCTGAGCCGTTCTGCAAGCTGCTCCTGCTGACCGCGCAGACGGCTCAGCAGGTTTTCTGCCGCCGCAGCCGCAGAGCGCTGCTCCTCCTGCTCGGCGGCAAGCCGCTCCAGTGCCTTCTGCTGTGTCTCCATGCTGTGCCCCAGTGCTTCACGTGCGGCAAGCTGCGCGTCCAAAGCGGAAAGCTGCCGTGCGGCATCTGCACCCTCCTGCCGCGCCTTCTCCTCGCATACGCCCAGCTGCGCCTCTGCATTTTCATAGGCCGGCTGCTCCGCAAACGGCTGCATCTGCGCGATCAGCTGCTGCTTTTTCTCCGTGAAGGCGGCGTTTTTCGCGCCTGCGTCCAGGCTTTTCGCGTGCGCCCTCTGCTGTGCCGCATCGCGTGCCTGCTCCGCTTCGCGAAGCTGCTCCTCGGTCGGGGCGTGGCCGGGCGCGTGCGCCGGCGCCGGATGGTGCACCGAACCGCATACCGGGCACGGCACGCCCTCCGCAAGCTCGCGCGCGAGAATACCGGCCTGCGCGTCAAAGAAGGCGCGGCGGCTCTCGCTGTATGCTGCATCCGTCTGCTCCGCCGCGTTCTGCGCACGCAGATACGCCTGCTGCGAGGCAAGCACCGTCTGCTCCGCCGTCCGGCACTCGCGCAGCAGCGCGTTCAGTGTGCGCAGTTCAGCTTCACGCTCCTGCGTTTTTGCCTGATGTGCGCGCAGCTTTTCGCGCTCTGCGTCCAGTCCCGCGCCCTGCTCCCACGCTTCGCGGTCTGCCTTCAGCGTTTTGGTCTGCGCGGCAAGCTCCGAAGCAAGCGCTTCCTGCCGCTGCTTTCGGACTGCAAGCTGGTTTTCCGCGTCCGCGATCTCCTGTTCGCCGCGCCGCTGCGCCTCGACATCCTCCGCCAGCGCCTTGAGCGCGGTTTTACGGTCGAGCCTGCGGCTCCTTTCGCCAAGCAGACGCTCTCGGTCAGCCGCAGCACTCGCAAGGCTCTCATGCTCCTGCTTCCATGCCGCAAGCTCCGCGCTCTGCGCCTGATGCGTGCGCTCCTGCTGTACGAGCGCGCGGCGTTTCGTCTCAATGTCAGAAGCAAGGCTGAGGCGTTCCTTTTCCGCGTTTTCAAGCTCAGCATAGCGCGGCAGCTCGTTTTCGAGGTCGGCAAGCGCGCGCTGACGCGCCTCCTGCTGCGGCTGCTTCGCCTGCTCGGCGGCAAGCGCCGCTTTCGCCTGTTCGGCCTCCCCGCGCTGCACCTCCTGCTGTTTCCGATTTTTTTCGAGTGCTTCGCGCATCTTTCTCCGCTCGTCCGCCTTGATAAGCCGCGCATTGACCGCACCGATCTTCTCCTCCAGCACCTCAAACTGCCGTGCGCAGGCCGCATCCTCCGCTTCGTCGCGGTCAATGAGCGTTTCGAGCAGCTCCACGGTCTCCGCGAACGGGAGTTTTCCCTCCTTCGCCTGCTGCACCTTTTCGCGGAGCATATCACCCTCCGCGCAGACGATGCCGCCGATATACTGCTGTACGCTCGCGCGCGCCGCCTCACATTTTCGGTAAAGTGTGTTCGCGCTGTCCTTCAGGCGGTTTTGCAGCACCTCGTAGCAGTTCGTCTTGAAGATCTTGCGGAATATCTCCTGCCGGTCCTTTGTTTCCGCTGTCAGCAGCTTGAGAAATTCGCCCTGCGCGATCATGGCGATCTGCGAAAACTGGCTGCGGTCGAGGCCGATGATCTGCGTCAGTTCTGCGTTGACCTCTTTCGGCTTGTCGAGCACGCGGCCGTCCGGCAGATGCAGCTCCGCCTCGGATCTCTGCTTTGTCATTTTGCTGCCGCGTCTGGCAGGGCGCTCGTATTCCGGGTTTCGCCTGACGGTATAGACCTTTCCGCCGCAGGAAAACGTCATTTCGACGCAGGTCGGCGTTTCGGGAGACGCATACTTGGAGCGGAACATGGATGTATCACGGTTCGTGCCGCTCGGCGCGTCGTACAGCGCATAGGTGATCGCGTCGAAGATCGTGGTCTTGCCTGCGCCTGTATCGCCGGTGATCAGGTACAGACCCTTCTCGCCCAGCTTTTCCAGATCGATCTCGGTGTGTCCGGCATACGGGCCGAATGCGGACAGTGTAAGTTTCAGCGGTCTCATCTTTCTTCCTCCCAGATGCTCGCGATCAGCTTGTCTGCGAACGCCTGCTGCTCCTCGCTCATCGGCGTTCCGTTCTGGCTCTCGTAGAATTCACCGAACAGGGTGAGCGGCGGCTTCTGCTCTGCCCTGTCCGCGCCCTCGATGACGCCGCCCGCACGGGTGCGCGCATTGTCGTAGTCGAGCCGCATCAGATTCGGGTAGACCACGCGCAGATTGCTGACGGCGTTCGGAATATCCTCTTCATCGGTGAGCGTAATGTGCAGATAATCGTTCCGGAACGGCTTTCCCTCGTAATTCTCGCGCAGCATGAGCGTGTTATACGTGCCGCGCAGCTCGGACATATCGCGCCGCGGCACGAGCGGCACCGTGCGGATGCCGACGCTGCCTTTCTCTCCCATTTCCACCACGGTGACGGATTTTTTGTGGCTGACCTCCGAGAAGGAATACTTGAGCGGCGTGCCGCAGTAGCGCACGGTCTCGCGGCCGACCTTCTGCGGGCCGTGGATGTGACCGAGGGCGACGTAATCGAAATCGTCGAACACGCAGACCGCCACATTGTCCGTGCCGCCGACCGAAAGCTCCTCGGACTCGCAGGGCACCGCGCCCGCGACGAACTGGTGCGCGACCAGCACATTGCGGCGCGCCGTGTCCACGTTCGCCGCGCGGAGCACCGCCGCCATCGCGTCCGTATAGCTTTCGATGTCCTCATCCGGGAAGAAACGCCGCACCTGCACCGGCTTGAGGAACGGCAGCAGATAAATATCCACCGGGCCGTGCTCGTCCGACAGCGTCAGCGGCGTCAGAGAGCCGTCGTAGACCGGCGCGATATGGATGCCGGCCGCATCCATCAGCCGTCCTCCGAACGACAGGCGCTCTGCCGAGTCATGGTTTCCGCTGATGAGGCAGGTCTGCACGCGGCGCGAGGCAAGCTGCACCAGAAAATCATCGAGCAGTGTCACCGCTTCCGCCGACGGGACGGATTTATCGTAAACGTCGCCTGCGATGAGCACCGCATCCGGCGCCTCGCTGTCGATAATACGCAGGATTTCGCCTAAAATATACTGCTGATCCTCCAGCATCGAGCATTCGTTGACTCGCTTGCCGAGATGCAGATCGGAAAGATGAATGAGCTTCATTTTTCAGTTTCTTCCTTTCAAGCCATACGGGCAGCGCCGCGCGGTGGAGACTGCGGTGCTGCCCATTGTTTTCTTATCCCATCAGCATCGTCCAGAGCAGACTGAACGGCATGACGAGAAGGAGCGCCGGCATCAGATCGACGAGCGGCACGGATTTGATTTTGGAGACGCGAAAGCCCGCCGCCATGGTCAGCACGCCGCCGCAGGCGGAAAGATCCGCGAACATGGTCGGCGTCAGCACGCCGGCCAGCAGCCGTCCTGCGCCGAACACGCACAGCAGGATGACGCACTGCGGCAGCGGAATGGCGCAGATGGATTTTCCGAGCGTCGAGGCAAAGATGAGCGCCGTGAAGCCGTCGAGGACTGCCTTGGAGAACAGCAGCGACGGGTCGCCTGCGATCCCCTCGGTCAGCGTGCTGTACCAGCCGAAGCCCGAGCAGCAGAACAGCGCGACCGCCGTGATGTAGAACTCCATGTCGATGCCGTCTCCGCCGAGGTGCATCGCCTTCACCAGCTTATGAAAAAACCGGCTCGTCCACTGTTCAAGATGCAGCAGATGACCGATGGTGAAGCCGACGAGCAGCGCCAGCACCACCGGCGTCATCGCTGAGGCCTTGATGATGGAATTGATGCCGATGGCGATCGAGCACAGGCCGAACATGGTCGGCAGATGCTCCTTGAGGCTTGCGGGCAGAATGTGCCCAAGCGCTGAGCCGATCACGCCCCCCGCCAGCACCGATGCGCAGTTGGTCAATACTCCGATTGGCATTTGTGATAGTCCTTCTTTCTGATCGTGATTTATTTCCAGTATAATTATATTCTTTTTCAATTTTCGTTGCAAGACGCAAAAAAGGCATTCCGCCATGCCGAGAGCAGCGGAATGCCTGAGATCGTTCAGCTTTTCAGAAATTCGAGCACGGTTTCCACGACCAGCTTTTTAAATTCCGGTGTATATCGTTTGTTTGGTACTCCTTTTGGCTTATCAAAGCACCCCATTTGTTAGATGGTATATCATACTGTCTAACAAATGGGGTGCAGTTCAATTATATGGTGCAGGGATTTTCCCTTTCTGCTGCTCTCAGCGCGCGAGCATGAAGTACGCGAGCACGGCAATGCCGAGAATGATACGGTACCAGCCGAACACCTTGAAATCGTGCTTCTTGACGAACGCCATCAGCATCCGGATGATGAGCATGGACGAGACAAATGCCGTTACCATGCCGATCGCGAGGATGATCATCTCGGTCTGCGTGAATACCAGGCCGAACTTGACCAGCTTGAGCAGGCTCGCGCCGAACATGACCGGAATGGCGAGGAAGAACGTGAATTCCGCCGCCACCGTGCGCGACACGCCGAGCAGCAGCGCGCCGACGATGGTCGAGCCGGAACGCGACGTACCCGGGAAGATCGCGGCGATCAGCTGAAACATGCCGATCATGAGAACGGTCGGATAGGTCAGCTCGTTCAGTGAATTGATCTTCGCCGGCTTGTCTTTATGCGCGGTCTCGACGGCGATGAACGCAACGCCGAACACGATCAGCGCGACAGCGACCGACTGATAGTTGTAAAACAGCTCCTCAAACAGATCGTTCCACTTGAGGCCGACGACCGCCGCCGGAATGCAGGCGACAACGATCTTGCACCACAGACGGATAATATCGCGGTCGATCGTGATGGACGCGCCGCCGTGACGACCGTGATTGCGCTTGAGCGGCCAGATCTGGTTCCAGAACAGCACGACGACCGCAAGGATCGCGCCGAGCTGAATCACGACCTCGAACATTTTATAGAATGCGTCCGAAACGTCCAGCTTGACAAATTCATTGAGCAGTATCATGTGGCCCGTGCTGCTGATCGGCAGCCATTCCGTGATGCCCTCCACGATACCGAACAGGAATGCCTTGAGCCATTCCATATATTGTACCATTATAGCTCTCCCTCCTGCGCCGGGCGGCTTGAATACCGTTTCCCGCGCTCTCATGTGCTTTTCCTTTTATAACAGTAACAGCATACCATATTTCGCGCCGCCGCGCAAGCGCGTCTGTCTTTTCCGCTCCGCCCTCCCGTACACAGCACCCGTTTTTTTACGTGGCGCACACGTTTTCGCAGCACATTTTCCAAATATTTTATTGTGTTTAACCATGTTTTATGATAGAATGACAGTATAGAGTTGTAAAGACCTGTTGCAAAGACATGCAGACACATCTCTGTGCCCTGCAATATCTTGAGAAAGGAGTTGCGCACAGGAGTGTGCGCAGGAAAGAAAAAATGGAAAAAGAATATGACGTACTGGTGGTCGGTCCGGTTTCTCTCGACCACAACATTGATTATCTCGGCAACGAACGCAGCGAGGTAGGCGGCGCGGTCGTCGCGTCCGGCTGGGCGGCCGCAGGCAGCGGCGCAAAGGCTGCCATCTTCTGCAAGCTGAATCCCGAGGAGGCCGACGTAAACGAGCGCTTCGAGGGCATCAAGGCCGACCTGTACTGGAAGCCGTCCGCACATACCTGCTCCATCCGCAACCAGTATTTTACCGCAGACAAGGAGAAACGCGCCTGCACCTCGCTCGGCAAGTGCGACCCGTTCCGCTTCGACGAAATGGCCGACATCAAGACCAAGATGTATCACTTCGCCGGTCTGGTATACGGCGACTTCGACGGCGAGCTCATCCGCGAGAGCGCCAAACATGGCAAGGTCGCCGTTGACGTTCAGTGCATGCTGCGCCACGTTGAGCCGGACAAGACCATGGCCTTCCACGACTGGGCGGACAAGAAGGAGATCCTGCCGCTCATCGACTACCTCAAGACTGACGCCGCCGAGGCTGAAATCCTGACCGGCACGAACGACCGCGTCAAGGCGGCGCATATGCTGCACGAGTGGGGCGCGAAGGAGGTCATGATCTCCCACAACACCGAGCTGCTCGTGTACGACGGCGAGAAGATCTACACCTGCCCGATCAAGGCGCGCAATCTGTCCGGCCGCACCGGCCGCGGCGACACCGCCTTCGCAGGCTACATCAACGAGCGTCAGCACGCTTCCGTTGAGGAGGCTCTGCTCTGGGCGACTGCTCTGGTCTCCCTCAAAATGGAGACCCCGGGTCCCTTCCGCGGCTGCCGTGAAGATGTTACAGCTTACATCAACGAGTTCTATAAGTAATCCGCAAGGTAAATATGCACAGGAAACGCCCCTTCTGCTGATGCAGAAGGGGCGTTTTTATGGAACAGCGTCAAAACAGAGTTTGGGGCAGC
>ENA-OQQW01001735-OQQW01001735.1-human-gut-metagenome-genome-assembly--contig:-NODE-1735-length-12209-cov-5.106878_pt1 | contig 12209 bp, 6 predicted proteins | sample MGYA00243234_ERZ505098 | MGnify/ENA primary metagenome ERZ505098 (study PRJEB26097, sample SAMN02712086) | human gut metagenome | biome: Gut microbiome | host: Homo sapiens | place: Denmark: Copenhagen... | reverse complement strand
CAGTTCCGGAGTCAGATTGGTATCCAGAACAACTGCGATATCGTTGTCAGACTCGGTTACATAACCTTCCATCTGTGCAGTTTCGATCAGCAAATCCCCTTCTGATAATACAACTTCATTACCGTCGATGTCAAGTTTTAACTCGCCGTTTGCACGAAGCTCAGACATGGCTTTGTTTCCGTCAAGTTCGCTTAATGCTTTACGGATACCGTTTAACAGTTTTCCGTATTTCGGTCCTACGGTCTTCAGCTGCGGTTTGAAGCTGTAAGAAATAAAGTTTTCGATGTTATCGGTGAATTTTACTTCTTTTACATTCAGCTCGTCTGCGATGATCGCGGTAAAGTATTCGGACAATCCGTACGGAGCTTTTACATACATGGCTGCGATCGGCTGACGGTTCTTGATGTTTGCAGTATTTCTGCAGGCACGGCCCATAACAACCACATTCAGCAGGTGGTCCATATTTGCTTCCAGATCTTTGTCGATCCATTCTTTGTTGGCAACCGGGAAGTCACACAGATGGATACTTTCCGGAGCATCTTTATCGATGCTTCTTACCAGGTTCTGGTAGATATCTTCGGTCATGAACGGAATCATCGGAGCAGCAACTTTGGAGATGGTTACCAGAGAAGTGTACAGTGTCATATAGGCATTGATCTTATCCTGTTCCATTCCTTTCGCCCAGAAACGTTCACGGCTTCGTCTTACATACCAGTTACTCATATCATCTACGAATTCCTGCAGTGCTCTTGCAGCTTCCGGGATCCGGTAGTTGTTCAGGTTGTCGTCTACGGTCTGGATCACGGTATTCAGTTTGGACAGCAGCCATTTGTCCATAACGGACAACTTATCATAATCCAGGGTGTATTTTGTTGCATCGAACTCATCGATATTTGCATAGAGTACAAAGAACGCATAGGTATTCCACAGAGTACTCATGAATTTTCTCTGACCTTCCTGTACCGCTTTTCCATGGAAACGGTTCGGCAGCCACGGTGCACTGTTGATATAGAAGTACCAGCGGATCGCATCTGCCCCGTATGTCTGCAGTGCATCGAACGGATCTACCGCATTTCCTTTGGACTTACTCATCTTCTGACCATTTTCATCCTGTACATGACCCAGTACGATAACGTTCTGGTACGGAGCCTTGTTGAATAACAGGGTGGATTCCGCCAGCAGAGAGTAGAACCATCCACGGGTCTGGTCTACTGCTTCTGAGATAAACTGTGCCGGGAACTGCTGTTCAAAAAGTTCTTTATTTTCAAATGGATAATGATGCTGTGCAAATGGCATTGCTCCTGAGTCGAACCAGCAGTCGATAACTTCCGGTACTCTGTGCATCGGTTTTCCGCATTCCGGGCATTTGATGGTGATGTCATCGATGTACGGACGATGGAGTTCTACGGTTTTTGCACGCTCGTCACCGCTCATCTCATACAGTTCTTCTCTGCTTCCCACAGAATGCTGGCATCCGCACTCACATTCCCAGATATTCAGAGGAGTTCCCCAGTAACGGTTTCTGGAAATACCCCAGTCCTGCACATTCTCCAGCCAGTCGCCGAAACGACCTTTACCGATGCTTTCCGGGATCCAGTTGATGGTATTGTTGTTACGGATCAGATCATCTTTTACCGCTGTCATCTTGATAAACCAGGATTCTCTTGCATAATAGATCAGTGGTGTATCACAACGCCAGCAGTGTGGATATTCATGCTCGAATTTCGGTGCTTCGAAGAGTTTTCCTTCTTTGTCCAGATCCACCAGAACTTTCGGATCAGCATCTTTTACAAAGATATCTGCATACGGAGTTTCTTTGGTCAGATGACCTTTTCCATCTACAAACTGTACGAACGGCAGATTATAGTTGCGTCCGATACGGCTGTCGTCTTCACCGAAAGCCGGTGCAATATGAACGATACCGGTACCATCGCTCATGGTTACGTAAGTATCACAGGTAACAAAATGTGCTTTCTTTTTCTGTTTTGCTGCTGCTTCGCCTGCGCATGCATACAGCGGTTCGTATTCTTTGTATTCCAGATCTTTTCCTGTATATTTCTCAAGAACTTCGTAAGCCGGTTTCTCTTCGTCTCCCAGTTTGCCAAGCACTTTGTCCAACAAGGCTTCTGCCATGTAATAGGTGTATCCGTCAGCTGCCTTTACTTTACAGTAAGTCTCATCCGGGTTCACACACAGTGCCACGTTGGAAGGCAGTGTCCACGGAGTTGTGGTCCATGCCAGGAAATAAGCATCTTCGCCGATCACTTTAAAGCGAACGATCGCGGAGCGTTCTTTTACGGTTTTGTATCCCTGAGATACTTCCTGTGCGGAAAGCGGTGTTCCACAGCGCGGACAGTAAGGTACGATCTTGAATCCTTTATATAACAGACCTTTGTCCCAGATCTGTTTCAGTGCCCACCACTCAGACTCGATAAAATTATCATCATAAGTTACATATGGATGCTCCATATCAGCCCAGAAACCTACCGTAGAAGAAAAATCTTCCCACATGCCTTTGTATTTCCAGACACTTTCTTTGCACTGCTGGATAAATGGTTCCATACCATATTCTTCGATCTGTTCTTTTCCGTCCAGCCCCAGTTTCTTTTCTACTTCCAGCTCTACCGGAAGACCATGGGTATCCCAGCCGGCTTTTCTCGGTACCATGTATCCTTTCATGGTACGGTAACGTGGGATCATATCCTTGATGACACGGGTCAGTACGTGACCGATATGCGGTTTTCCGTTTGCTGTCGGCGGTCCGTCATAAAATGTGTAGGTTTCTCCCTGTTTTCTCTGTTCCATACTTTTTTCAAAAATATGATTTTCCTTCCAGAACTGTTCTGTCTTTTTCTCTCTGTCCACAAAGTTCAGATTGGTTGACACTTTCTGATACATCTCAGAATCCTCCTTTATTATTTTCAAAAGCGGTTTGTTATACTTCTTCCTGTAAATTCAAAAAGCCTTCGTCCCTGTAACAGGACGAAGGCTACATTACCATCGTTATACCACCTCTTACAATGTACGGGCTCTTCACCGATACACCTTCCCTTTAACGGCGGATCAACCGGCATCTCCTACTGCCCGCAGGTTTCAGAGTGCAACTCAGGAGTGATGTTCATCTGACCGACCGGCACCGGGCTTCCACCTCCCCCGGCTCGCTGAGGCTTTCAGGCACAGACTACTGTCTCCGTCTTCGTTTTTACTAACCCTCATTATATATACCTGCCAAAGCGGTTGTCAAGGAATTTTACTGTTTTTCAAGGGTAAATTTCGCTTTATTTGTTGTTGTACTGTCCGTACCGATAAAAATTTCGAAAATACCTGCTTCACTCTCAAAAATATTATTTTCACTCAGGAAACGAAGCTGTGGTTCCGTAATGGTAAATTCCACTCTTGCCTCTTCTTCCGGCTGCAGGGTAACTTTCCGGAAATCTTTCAGTTCTTTAACCGGTCGTACCACGCTTGCGGCAATGTCATGGAGATACAGCTGAATAGTTTCGGTTCCGGCACAGGTGCCTGTGTTTTTTACGGTTACCGCTGCCCGGATGCTTTCTCCGTCTTTCATGCTGTCTTTGTCCAGAGAAACTTCCGAAACAGTAAAGGTCGTATAGCTCAGCCCGTAGCCGAACGGATACAGCGGTGCGTTCGGGATGTCCAGATATTTGGAACGAAAACGATCCTTGTCTTTGCCTTCCACATGGGGACGGCCGGTGGCATATTCGTTATAATGAACCGGAACCTGTCCCACACAGTACGGAAAGCTCATTGGCAGTTTTCCGGTCGGATTGTAACGACCATACAGAACGTCTGTAATCGCTCCTGCACCTTCTGTACCTGGCATCCATACCTCTAAAATAGCTTTTGCCTTTACCTGAACGTCACGAAGATCCAAAGGACGACCGGAAAACAGAACCACAGCGATATTTTCATTAATCTCTGCTACCCGCTCCAGAAGGTTCTGCTGAATCTGCGGAATCTGAATAGTGGCATTGCTGGTTGCCTCTCCGGACTGCAGACGGTCTTCTCCGATGAACAGAACCACCTGATCTGCCTTCTTCGCCGCTTCCAGAGCTTCTTCCAGCATCTTCGCTTCTTCCTCCGGTGTATATGTTGCCTGGTTCTCCTCTGTAAATCCTTCCAGTATCACCTCTGCTCCCAACATCGGGGAACCCTGACAACATACCACATTGTTTCCTGCCTCTTCCACTGCCATGATTTCTTCTACTGTCGTAATATCCTTTGCTTCCCCGATGATCGACCAGGACCCCATCAGATTTCTGCTGTTTACATAAGGTCCGATAAATGCCGTCTTTTTCGTTTTGTCCAGCGGCAGGATCTGTTCTTCGTTTTTCAGAAGAACAAATGACTTTCTTGCTGCCTCTCTGGCCAGTTCCCGGTGCTCTTTGCACAGGATCAGCTGCTGTTCTTTCTCCTCATCAGCATCTTTATATGGATTCTCAAATAGCCCCAACTTGTTTTTCAGTTCCAGGATACGCATACAGCATTCATCCACCAGGGATTCCGGGATCTTTCCTTCTCTCACCAGACGGCACAGGTTATCGCAGTAGATTCCTGTCATCATATCGATGTCCACGCCTGCTTCTACCGCCCTGATCGCAGCGTCTTCTTTATCTGCACAATAACCATGATAAATGGTTTCCTCAATCGCTGCCCAGTCTGAGATCAGCACTCCGTCAAATCCCATTTCATCGCGAAGAATACCCCGCATCAGTTTTTTATTACCAGTGGCCGGAATTCCGTTTACTGTATTAAAAGATGTCATAACCAGCGCTGCTCCGGCATCAATTCCGGCTTTGTAAGAAGGCAGATAAAATTCCCGGAAAGTATGTTCGGATAATTCTACTGTATTATAGTCTCTTCCTGCTGTCGGTGCTCCATACCCTGCAAAATGTTTCACACAGGCTGCGATCTTATACTCATCACTCAGGTTTTCCCCCTGAAAACCTTTTACCATACTCTCACAGAAGAGTCCGTTCAGATACGGATCCTCACCGGTGGATTCCATCACCCGTCCCCATCTGGCATCACGCACCAGATCAGTCATCGGGGCGAATGTCACATGCAGACCACTGACGGATGCCTCTTTTGCTGCGACCGCAGCGCATTTTTCTGAAAGCTCCGGCTCAAAGGTTGCTCCCTGTCCCAGCGGAATCGGAAATACGGTTTTGTAGCCATTGATGATGTCCAGCATGAATAACAGTGGGATATGATGCGGATGTTTTTCCATGTAGGATTTCTGGATTTTTTTGACTGTCTCCGCACCCATCGATCCGATCACTGAACCGGACAGTTCGATATTTTCTTCGGTAAATCCCATCTCTGCCATCGGTCCTGTGATCACCGTATCATCATCAAAAAAACCACCGATCACCTGGCTCATCTGATTCACCTTTTCTTCCAGTGACATATCGTTTAATAAAGCGATTAACTGCTCTTTTGTCATCGTTCTTCTCCTTATTGCGTCTTTGTAGTATTGGTTTTATTCTCTATAAGTTTACATAATGCTATTTTTAAATATCTTACTGTTTCTGATCCAACCATATATTTTATATCCACTATATAACACTCTGCCACTGTTTTGCAAGTCCCGTTCAGATACATTTTCTGTTACTGTGTACTGTACCCATTTCTTACAATCCGACGGATTCCAGGTTTTTTGTCGTATTTTGTCAATGGCTGTGGTATAATAGTTGAAATCAGGGTCTGCAGACCCTGTATTTTATAATGCAAAAATGGAAATCAAAGGAGTTTTTTATGAACAATCGAAGATACCGTCATCGCCTACTCGCGCTCTCGGCGTCTATTTTGCTGGGCCTGTCCGGTCTGTCTTCTTCTGCGGTTGATGCTGCAGAAGTTACTGTTGAGCAACCGGCGGCAGATACCACGGTTTCTCAGGACACGGGAAATCCATCCGCAGACACCAAAGAAGCGGCAGAAGGTCAGACCGAAGGCGAAACGACGGAACCGGAACGAATCGAACCGGATGCCTACTTTGAGCCAATCCAGTCCAACGACACCGCCAACTGGCCACAGGGGCCTGCCGTATGGGCAGAATCAGCCGTTGTCATGGATCTGGACAGCGGGACTTTCCTCTATTCCAAAAACATGGATGTCGCAAAGTATCCGGCCAGTATCACTAAGATTCTCACCACACTGATCGCGATCGAACATTCCCGTCCGTCCGAAAAAGTCACTTTTTCGGAAAATGCTGTCTACGGCATCGAACAGGGAAGTTCCAATATCGGGATCCGGCTTGGGGAAAACCTGACTATGGAAGACTGTCTGTACGGCATGATGCTCGAATCTGCCAATGAAGTCTGTGTCGCCGTGGCGGAACATATCAGCGGCAGTGTGGATGCATTCGTGGAACTGATGAATCAGAAAGCGGCTTCCCTGGGATGTACGAACACGCATTTTACCAACCCAAACGGTCTTCCGGACGAGAATCATTACACAACGGCACATGATATGGCGCTGATCGCACAGGCGGCATACAACAATGCAACGTTCCGCAAGGTCTGCCAGACGACTACCTACTGCATCGGAAAGACCAACAAGTGTGGGGAAGAGCGGTGGCTGAGCAACCATCATAAGATGCTTCCGGACAGGGATTATACGTATGAGGGATGTACCGGCGGCAAGACCGGATTCACCCAGGCGGCCTTAAACACACTGGTCACTTACGCAGAGCGGAATGGCAGACGGCTTGTATGTGTATCACTCCGAACGAATGGACGACAGATCTATACAGATACGGCTTCGCTGTTAGATTATGGATTCAATAATTTCCAGAATTATTCCATCTTCAACCGGAAAACCTGGGCAGATGCAAAGATGCTGTACCCGTCGCTGTACTTCGGACAGCCCGAGACAGTTGCAAATCTCCGCCCGACCTGCACGGTAACGCTGCCGGCCGGCATGGATCTGTCCTCCGTAGAGACAACCTGCAACCCGGGAGACGGAACCCTCTGCCGCAGCTATACATACAACCAGTATCCGGTAGGCAGCGAATCCATCCCGGACACTGCGATCCAGGCACTGTTACACAGTGAACCCACAAACATCTGCAAAAAGTCCGGCAGCGCTGCTGCATCTGATCTCGGAAATTCTGCAAAAGAAACAGCTTCCGGTATTTTTCAGAAAGTACTCGCATTCGTCGCTCCTGTGGGCATGATAATCATCTCTGTATTTACAGCGGTTCCATGGTACTACTCCGTACTGGGCGGTATGCTGCTGCTGATTATCATTATGGAGATTGTGCTGGCAGTGAAGAAAAAGAAGAGACGGAAGAAGAAAAAAAAACAAAAAAGGAAACCGTAAAATAAAGAAACAGGCAGATATGAATTCATAAAATCATATCTGCCTGTTTCTTTGCATCGTATATCAATAATTATTTCTTATCCACTTTTCTTCTGCAATCTATTTTTCAATCGTTACCTGATTTACGCCAAGGATCTTTGAAATCATTGCATTCGGTATGTTTTCCTTTATCTATCATAGAACGACAAATCTCTTTTTTCGTATTTTACGCTCCGATTAAATCTCTTTCCCTTTCGTTCCGATCACATGTACCACAAACGGAATAAACAGTGTGATCAGTGCTGCATAACCAAGGTAAGCATATCCTTTCTTGACAACTGTCATCAGACCGAACTGTGCGATCGCGAAAGCCAGGAAGGTAAAGATTGCAGTGAAGACTGCATTTCTTGCCAGATGGCCTTTTGCTTTTTTCTCTTTGCTGTCCATGCGGCGTTCCATCGCGTTAACGCAACGGGTTACAATACCGGAGATCATGTTTACGGCTGTGGAGATAGCGCCGAGGATGATCAGGATCGAGATGATCGGGGTCAGGATACCGGAACCTACGCCATTTTGCACCAGCACCAGCATCGGAACGGATGCAGTGGCCAGATCTGCTACGTAAGCAATCGCAAGCAGACCGAAGATGGAAAGTTCCATGGCCAGAAAGTTGCAGATGAACATCCAGATGGCTGCTTTGTTGATCTGCTTTACATCGGTAACATCTTCCATATGCTGGTACATAACAGATACCGATGCCAGCTGGAAGAAGAAATACAGGACTGCGGACCACAGTGCCGGGCCGAATGCACCGGTCTCAGACGAGATCACCGGCATCTCTCCAGAAGTCATGCGCCCGATGGAGGCTGTGATATCACCCCACTGTGCGATGATATTCGGAACCAGTACCAGTACCAGACCGATGATGATCAGCACACTCAGAGTAGAAGCACATTTTCTTACTACATTGGTTCCATACAGAGCAATGAAGAAGATAAATGCTGCGATGATCAGTGTACATACCCAATATGGGATGCCAAACAGTGTCTGTAAGGTAGAACCTCCGGTTGCAAATGCTGCAGCGGATGCGGTACCGATCATGATCAGGTAACAGATCTCATACAGGTTGGACATCACGTGGCGGGTCTTACCATACATGCTGTCTGAAAAACTTCTGTAGTCGTATGTTTTGTGTTTGTATGCATAACGCATGCCATACCAGAAAAACAGTGCATATAAGCCCTGTGTGACCAGTGGCAGGATCAGACACCAGATACCGTAATTAATAAAGTACTGATAGATCTGTGCGCCGGATGCGAATCCTCCGCCAAACTGTGTGGTAAATGCCACGAACGCAAGTCCCATCGCCAGAGGCATCTTACTTTTATCGACCAGTAATGATTTTTTCTCACTCATATTTTCTTTCCCCCGATTTTCTTTATTGTCGGAATATTTCTGATTATTTATTAAACTCGATCACCTTACCCGGATTGAGGATCAGTTTATCATCAAACGCCAGCTTGATGGATTTGTACAGCTGGATCATCCGCGGTCCCACGAACTCTTCCAGGAATTCCAGACGGCCGTTTCCGATACCATGCTCTCCGGATAACTGTCCACCCAATTCTTTGGACAGTGCGTACAGTTCTGTCAGACTGGCGTGGGTTGCTGCCTTCCACTCTTCATCACTCATCTCCGGTCCTCGAAGCATCTCGGTGTGGATGTTTCCGTCTCCACAGTGACCACAGGGCTCTACACGGATGCCATGGGCACTTGCGATCTTTTTCGCTGCCTTTACATACTCTGCGATTCTTGCTCTCGGGACAACCACATCACACTCTTCCTGTGCCACAGAATCCGCTTTCATGCCTTCCAGGATACCGCCGCGCACACTCCATACCGCTCCGGCGCGTTCCGGTGTTCCGGCGATCGCACAGTCCAGAGCTCCGTTTGCCAGTGCTGCCTCTGCAGCAGCTTCCACGGCACTATCAAGTTCCTGCTTACTCGAAGCATCGTACATTACGATCAGAACTGCCTCACCCTCTTTCACCGGAAACATTTTGTTCAGGTTCCGCTCTACAATGTCTATCAATTCTCGCTCAAGGAATTCTATCGCAGTCGGTACAAACGGCAGTTCCAGTACCTTCGGAACCATGTCCGCACACTCTTCAAGACTCTTAAACGGCATAACCAGCGTACAGGTGCAGGTCGGTGCCGGAAGCAGTTTTAATGTCACTTCCGTCAGGATACAAAGGGTTCCCTCGGAACCGATGATCAGGTCTTTCACATCATATCCGGTCGTATTTTTCACAACATTGGATGAAAAATTCATGATCGATCCGTCCGGCATAACTGCCTCGATACAGCGGACAAAATCTCTCGTCAGTCCGTAACGGACCGCTTTCATACCGCCGGCATTTGTAATGACATTACCGCCAATGGATGCAGTCTTTTCCCCCGGATCCGGCGGGTAGAACAGTCCGCCTGCTGCGGCTGCCGCCTGAATATCAATCAACAGCGCACCCGGCTGGGCAGTGATCGTCTGATTCTTCCGGTCAATCGGGAAAATCTTGTTCATCCGCATGACAGATAACATGATACCGCCGTATTTGCAGGTAGCTCCTCCTGCCAGGCCGGTTCCCGCTCCACGGCAGACCACCGGGATATTTTCTTTATACGCATATGCCATAATGGCTGATACTTCTTCTTTGTTCACAACTTCCACGTACAGATCCGGCTGATACACGCCGTACTCCGGCATCTCATCCCGATAATATTCGCTGGCGATCTCCTCTCCCGCCCATACACGGTCAGGAGCGGTGACAGAACGGATATAGTCACAATCCTGGGAAGTCATTTTCTTATAAGGGTATGCCATGACTTAGTCCTCCTTCTGTTTTTTTGCCAATGCTGTCAGTTCCGGGACAACCTGGTATAAATCATCTACGATACAGTAATCTGCCACACTGAAAATCTGTGCGTTCGGATCTGTGTTGATCGCTACGATACATTCCGATCCGTTCATACAGGAGGTGAACTGGATCGCTCCGGACACCCCGCAGGTGATGATCAGTTTCGGCCGCACGGTACGGCCGGACAGACCGATCTGATGCGCCGTATCGCCAAATCCGTTTTCCACCATCGGACGGGTAAAGGCCAGCTGACCGCCAAGGGCTTCTGCCAGTTCCCGGCACATTTCCACATCTTTTTCATTTCGTACGCCACGGCCTGCTACCACCAGCACATCCTCTTCTTCCAGGCTCTTGACTTTATCGATCACCTCAGAAGAAAGGATCTTGATTCTCGATTCTGCCATCTTTTCATTGACCGGACAGACAACCACTTCGCCGTGAGGGTTCGCTACCACTTCAGCTTTATCCATGACTTTATATCTCACTGTCGCAAACTGTGGTCTGGACTTTGTGATTCCGATCTGTGCCATGATATTGCCGCCAAATGCAGGACGTACCTGGATCATATCGGTATTTGGTTTGATATCCAGTGTGGTACAGTCTGCGGTCAGACCGGTATGGAAACGGGTCGAGAGCCGCGGTGCCAGGGAACGTCCCAGTGCGGTTGCTCCGATCAGTACAGAACTCGGTTTATTTGCCGCGATACAGTCTGCCACTGCATCTGCATAGCAGTCTGCCCGAAATCCTTCAAATCCCGGATCTTCATATACATACACATGGTCCACACCATAAGGAAGCAGCTTCTCGGCATTTTCCTTCGTTCCTTCGCCGCCTACGATCACACAGTTGACTTCGTAACCGACTTTTCCTGCCATCTTTCTGGCTTCTCCCACAAGTTCGTAGGTCACCGGATGGATCTCGCCACGCTCCTGTTCCACATAGATCAGGAAGTTTTTCCAGTCATCTTTGTTAAATGCTTTTGCTTTCTGCTCAAACTGTATGGCCTTCTCCGGACAGTTTCTCACACAGAGACCACACATACGGCAGCTTTCGCTGACTACGATTCCCGCTCCCTCTATGGTCAGCGCACCAAAAGGACATTTTTCCACGCAGATTCCGCAGAGACTGCATTTGTCTGCATCAAATTTCATAAATTCCATATGTATCTGTTCCTCCTATATGATCTTCTTTCCGGTTAAGATGGAAAAAAGTTCCTCTGCTTTTTCTTTTGCACTGCCTTCCAGATAGACCTGTTTTTCTCCTTCCGGCGGTGCAAACATACGCTCTACAGAGGTAGGAGATCCTACCAGACCATATCGGCTCAGATCCTGATCCGGCATATCCTCAAAACTCAGGATACGGATCGGGCGGTCTGCGGTTGCTTTCTTTAACAGATAGGACGGCAGACGTGGTACACAGGTGTCCTTATCGATCGTCAGAAGACACGGATATGGGATCTCGGAGATCTGGGATACACTGACGAGATCCTGTCTCACCTGAATGGCTTTCTCATTCACATCCACAATCTCTGCCACCCATGCGGCATGCGGAATCGTCAGATGTTCTGCGATCGCCGGTCCTACCTGGGCGGTATCGCCATCGGTTGTCTGCCTTCCGCAGATGATCAGATCCGCTCCGCCGATCACCTGAATCCCCTGCGCCAGCGCGTAAGAGGTGGCAAGCACATCGGCTCCTGCAAATTTTCTGTCAGAGAGTATCACCGCATCGTCAGCACCCATCGTATAAGCATCGCGCATCATTTCCTCTGCCTGCGGCGGTCCCATCGTCAGTACCGTTACGGTTCCTCCCACTTTTTCACGGATCTGAAGGGCTGTCTCCAACGCGAACAGATCGTACGGATTCGTCCTGGTCTCCCCGGACATTCTTTTCATGGCACCGGTTTCCGGGTCAATATCTACTTTGGAACTGGCCGGTACCTGTTTCATACATACTACGATTTTCATACTTTCTACT
>ENA-OQQW01001733-OQQW01001733.1-human-gut-metagenome-genome-assembly--contig:-NODE-1733-length-12218-cov-4.558826_pt1 | contig 12218 bp, 7 predicted proteins | sample MGYA00243234_ERZ505098 | MGnify/ENA primary metagenome ERZ505098 (study PRJEB26097, sample SAMN02712086) | human gut metagenome | biome: Gut microbiome | host: Homo sapiens | place: Denmark: Copenhagen... | reverse complement strand
TCTGGTGTATTTAAGAAATCTGGAAGAGAAGAAAGAACAGGTAATCTCAAGTATCGAGGAGCAGGGAAAACTGACAGAAGAATTAAAGAAACAGATTCTGGCAGCGGAAACACTTGTGGCAGTAGAAGACCTGTATCGTCCGTATCGTCCGAAACGACGTACCCGTGCGACAATCGCGAAGGAAAAGGGACTTGAGCCATTGGCTGCACTGATCACATTGCAGAAGACAAAAGAGCCGCTTGAGAAGACAGCGGAAGCGTATATTTCCGAAGAAAAAGGTGTGGAAAGTGCAAAGGATGCAATCAGCGGAGCATGTGATATTATTGCAGAAAGCATTTCAGATGAGGCAGCTTACAGAACCTGGATCCGAGAGACGACAATGAGAAAAGGAAAGGTTACTTCTCAGGCGAAGGATCCGGAGGCAGAGTCTGTTTACGAGATGTATTATGAGTTTGAAGAAGCAGTTTCGAAGCTTGCAGGACATCGAATTCTTGCATTGAACCGTGGTGAGAAAGAGAAATTCCTGACAGTGAAGGTGGAAGCACCGGAAGAAGATATTTTAAGATATCTTGAGAGAAAGGTGATCCGTACAGAGAATCCTTATACAACACCGGTATTGAAAGAGACAATTGCAGACAGTTACAACCGTCTGATCGGACCGGCTATTGAGCGTGAGGTCAGAAACGAACTGACAGAAAAGGCAGAAGACGGGGCAATCGAAGTGTTTGGAAAGAACCTTCATCAGCTCCTGATGCAGCCGCCGATTGCAGGCAAGGTTGTGCTTGGCTGGGATCCGGCTTTCCGTACGGGATGTAAGCTGGCAGTTGTTGATGAGACAGGAAAGGTAATCGGAACAACCGTTATTTATCCGACTGCACCGACAACAGAGAAGAAGATCCAGGCAAGTAAGGATCTGCTTAAGAAGATTATTCCGAAGTATCACGTTTCTCTGATCTCTCTTGGAAATGGTACTGCTTCCCGTGAATCAGAACAGTTTATCGTAGAGCTTCTGAAAGAGATTCCGGAGAAGGTACAGTATGTGATCGTTAATGAGGCGGGAGCATCTGTCTATTCTGCAAGTAAGCTGGCAACAGAAGAATTCCCGAAATTTGATGTGGGACAGAGAAGCGCGGCATCAATCGCACGCCGTCTGCAGGATCCGCTTGCAGAGCTTGTAAAGATTGATCCGAAATCCATCGGTGTCGGCCAGTATCAGCATGATATGAACCAGAAGAAGCTTGGGGAGTCTTTAAACGGAGTTGTAGAGGATTGCGTAAATAAAGTTGGAGTAGATTTAAATACTGCTTCTGCACCGTTACTTTCTTACATCTCAGGAATCAGCAGTGCAATCGCAAAAAATATTGTGGCTTACAGAGAAGAAAACGGTCGTTTTACAGACAGAAAAGAATTGCTTAAAGTACCGAAACTCGGACCGAAAGCGTTCGAGCAGTGCGCAGGTTTTATGCGTATTTCCGAAGGTAAGAATCCACTTGATGCTACAGGTGTTCATCCGGAATCTTATGCTGCAGCAGAAAAGCTGTTGAAGAAGCAAGGGTACGAAGCAGATGCTATCACAGCACATCAGCTGACAGGACTTGGTCTTACAATCGGAGATTATAAGAAGCTGGCAGAAGAACTTGGAATCGGTGAGATTACGCTTCGTGATATTGTCAAGGAGCTTGAGAAACCGGCGCGTGATCCGCGTGATGAGATGCCAAAGCCAATCCTTCGCACAGATGTCCTTGAGATGAAAGATCTGAAGGAAGGTATGGTGCTGAAAGGTACTGTGAGAAATGTAATTGACTTCGGAGTATTTGTGGACATTGGAGTTCACCAGGACGGACTTGTACACATTTCCCAGATTACAGACAGATATATCAAACATCCGCTGGAAGCAGTAAGTGTTGGAGATGTTGTGGATGTGAAGGTGATGAGTGTGGATCTGAAGAAGAAGAGGATTCAGCTGACGATGAGAGGGATTTAATAATTTTGTATATTGTATTGTTAAAGTGAATATGCTATAATGCCGATAGGCAAAGAGAAGTGAGTAGTTCATGTGATTTGACTACAAGCGCGAAAACCCCAGAGCGGCAACTCTGGGGTTTTCTATTCCCCAAAATGGTGGGAATAAATCCGTAGGCTCGTTACCGACTATTGTCTATAAAAAGAGAAACATCCAAACAGAAACCGATGGAGGTTAGTTTGGATGTTTCTTTCAGTGAACAATTCAATTATCTTATCTTCTGTGTAGCTCCGTAAAGTTTTGGTCCTACGATTGCAGCAATGATAATTTTTGCTGCATCCCCTGCGAGGTATGGGATAACGCCCATCATAAGTCCTTCTTTGAAGGAGAGGCTTAACAGTTTGGCAAGCCATACAGTTCCGAATGCATAACATACAGCCATTCCGATGATCATTCCGATGATTGTAGGAACGAGCTTACGGTCAAAGTGATCGAGTGCAAATCCCATGATCAGTGCGAGGAAGATGAATCCGATCAGATATCCTCCGGTTGGTCCTGCGAGAACCTGGAGACCTCCACGGAAAGAGGAGAAGACCGGGACACCAATTGCTCCGAGCAGGAGGTAGATGATAAAACTGATTGTTCCGGATTTCATTCCGAGAACGAAGATTGCAAGGAAGATTGCAAAGTTTGTAAGGGAAATCGGAACAGGGCTGAATGGCAGCGGGATGGAAAGTGGTCCGAGGACGCAGGTTACTGCAGTCATCAGGGCAATGAGTACCATCTGTTTTGTTCTTATTTTCTGGTTGTCTACGGCAACTGTGCCGGAAGTTTCGTTCTGTGACATTTCAATTTACTCCTTTAGATCTTAATACTTATCGCTGTTTCAAGCGAGCTTTAACATCGTTGTCTGAAATATGGCAACGATTGAGTTCTTCGTTAGTATAATTCATGAAAAGTTAATTGTCAACTATAAAATATAAAAGGTTAACAATTAAAAACTTATTAATTTTATTAATTTTGCAGACATGTGATAGGCAAAATGGAAAGAATAAGGTAGAATAGATAAAGTCAGGAAAATTGCCAGAAGAGAAAGGAATTGCATGTTTGGATATGTAACGGTCTGTGAACCGGAATTAAAAGTAAAAGATCTGAAGAAATACAGGGCATATTATTGTGGACTTTGCCGGACATTGAAAGAAGATTATGGATTTATGGGGCAGATGACATTGACGTATGATATGACATTTGCAGTTATTCTGTTATCCTCTTTATATGAGACAATTGCGAAACATGAGGAACACCGCTGTAAGGTTCATCCAGTGAAGCGGCAACATATGTTGTGGAATGAAATTACATCTTATGCGGCGGCGATGAATGTGCTGCTTGCATATTATCATATGGAAGATGACTGGCAGGATGATCATAAAGTGTCAAGTCTGATGACGAAGAGCCTGATTCAGGGAAAAGCAAAGAAAATTATAGAGAAATATCCGCGGCAGAGCAAGGTGATTCAGCAGTCTTTGAGGGAACTTGGAGAATGTGAGCGTGAGAATAGTATGGATATTGACCGGGCAGCAGGATGTTTTGGCAGATTAATGGCAGAGCTTTTTGTCTGGAAGGAGGATATCTGGGAGAAGACGCTCAGAAAGATGGGATTCTATCTCGGAAAATTCATTTATCTGATGGATGCCTATGAGGATCTGCCGGAAGATAGAAAGAAGAATCGCTACAATCCATTGAAAGAACTGGCAAAGCGGCCGGATTATGAGGTGCAGATGGAACAGATTCTTCGGATGATGATAGCGGAGAGCACAGTCCGTTTTGAACAACTGCCATGTCTGGTTGACGTGGACATTTTGAGAAATATACTGTATGATGGAGTCTGGAATCATTATAATAAGATTCAGATGAAGAAAAGTGAGGAAAAGAATGATGACAAAAAATCCATATGATGTGCTCGGTGTGTCACCGAATGCGTCGGATGATGAGATAAAGAGAGCATACCGGGATCTGACAAGAAAATATCACCCGGATGCAAATGTGAATAATCCGTTAGCAGATCTTGCAGAAGAGAAGTTTAAGGAAGTACAGGAAGCGTATGATATTATCATGAGAGAGCGTGCGAATGGAGGAAATTCGTACGGGAATAATTATGGATATGGTTCTTCTGAAAGTTATTCTTATGGAAATCAGTCTTATGGAAATCAGAACAGCTCTTATGGCTATGGAACGATGGATCCCAAACTGCAGGCAGCTGCGAACTATATTAACAGCAGACGTTATAGAGAAGCAATCAATACATTGGATCAGGTTCAGCAGAGAAGTGCGATGTGGTATTATCTGAGCGGCTGTGCGAATGCAGGAATCGGAAATCAGATTCTGGCTAGGGATCACGCGGCACAGGCAGTAAATATGGAACCAAACAATCTGCAGTTTCGTCAGCTGTTGAATCAGTTGGATTTCAATAGCAGAAGGTATCAGAACAGTCCGTATGGTGGCGGCTATGCACCGGGAGGACAGAATTCCTGTGGTACAGGAAATATGTGTTGCGACTTATGGCTTGCGGACACATTGTGTGAATGTATGGGAGGCGATCTCTGCTCATGCATGTAAAAGCAAAACAAATGGCATTTGGAGGTTTGATCCTTGCGGTGACTGTCGTGTGTATGGCACTTGGAAGCGTGATCGAGACAAATACATTGTTTTTGTTGGCAGCAGCGGCATTTTTTGTAGGGATTGTTATTCGTGAGTTCGGTCTTCGTACAGGGGCAGCCTTTTATCTGGCAGCAATTTTATTAGGATTCCTGGTTACGCCGAACAAATTTTATGTAATTACATTTGCTGCAATGGGATTCTATATTCTTGGAATTGAAGCAGTCTGGATATTTCTTGCGAAAAGACCACAGATGGGACATAGGATGGGGATTTACTGGCTTGTGAAATATGTGATCTTTAATCTGGTGTATCTCCCGTGTCTTTTCGGATTCCGCTCGATGCTGTTTCAGAAAGCAGTGTCAGATCAGATGCTGTTAGTGGCTGTAGCAGTAGGCCAGATTGCATTATTGATTTATGATAAAGCTTATCAGTATGTTCAGGGAACCCTATGGGAAAAATGGAGAAAACGTATTCTATAAAGAATGTATAAGAAAATCTTGTCGAGAAGACAGGATTTTTCTTTATATAAAAGGAATGAGCCACATCTCTGTGACTCAAGGGGGAAAAAGTTTATGAAAAAGTGTTCTTTTTAAGAACACTTATAGTATAGAGGTATTTTGTGAAAAAAGTGTGATGAACTTTTGAACCGAAAATGAACATTATTGAAAAATTTTATTAAGAACACGACAAACCTAGTAGGAAAAAAGGAATATCAATATAATATTAGTCGAAAGTGCTATAAGTGATATCGATTACGGTGGAAAATGATATTAAATATCAATAAAAGGGGTTGCATTTTTAGTAAGAGCGCGCTATAGTAGTAAGAGTAAAAGGAATTTAATCTTCGGGGTAGGGTGCAAGTCCCAACCGGCGGTATAGTCCGCGACCCGCGTATGATGCGGCTGAACTGGTGACTCGTCTGTGATGGCATTACAGAATGGGAATTCCGGTACCGACAGTAAAGTCTGGATGAGAGAAGAAATTCATGCCCGCAGGATCAGAAAAGAGATATCAGGATAGGATGCCTGACTATTTGAGAATCTTGCGAGAATGCCATTAAGAGCAGAAAACATGAATCCCGGAAGGTAATTACCTTCCGGTTTTTTTCTTGTGAAGATTACCTTTTTCAAAAAGAAAAAGTGCTGTTTTGGGTAAAGACAGCGGATAGAAAAAGGAGAGTAACACTATGAGTACAGAGACAAAGACACTAACAAACGCAGATGCGAAGATTCAGCCGAAGCTGGGGGTAAAGGCATTAGTTCAGATCGGAATGCTTTCAGCAATCGCAATTATTCTGATGATGTTCGAGATTCCACTTCCGTTTGCACCGACATTTTATAAGATTGATTTAAGTGAAGTTCCGGTTTTGGTAGGATGCTTTGCAATGGGACCTATGGCAGGTGTTCTGGTAGAGCTTGTTAAGATCTTATTAAACCTTGTTATGACAGGAACATCAACAGCAGGTGTTGGAGAGATTGCAAACTTTATTATCGGATGTTCTTTCTGTGTACCGGCAGGTCTGATCTATAGAAAAAACAGAACAAGAAAAAGCGCTCTGATCGGAATGGCAACAGGAACACTTCTGATGATCGTGATCGGATGCTTCGTGAATGGATTTGTACTTCTTCCGACTTATGCAAAAGCATTCGGAATGCCGATTGATGCACTGGTTGGTATGGGAACAGCAGTTAACTCACATATCACAAGCCTTTCTACATTTGTTATGTTTGCGGTAGCACCGTTCAACCTTGTGAAGGGAATTATTGTATCACTCGTTGTATTTCTGATTTATAAGAAGATCAGCCCAATCTTCAGAATCAGATAATAGACAAAGAGAAAAGTTTGAGATAAAAGAATATAAGTGAAAGAATATAAGTTGCTCTGGGACAGATTGATTTTAAAGTCTGTCCCGGGGCATTTTTGTATATCAAATTCCGGCAGGACAGATTTACATTGATGCAATTGAGAAAGTAAAGAATATCGATAAGGAATTGGAACAGCAGATTCAGGATATTAAGAATTTGTCAAGTGGACATATTTGCATGGGCGGTTCTCATTACCTGAATGCATATATTTTGCCGGAAATACTAGCCCAATTTAGTAAGAAAAATCCAGGAATTGAATTAGAACTGGTAGAACATAGTGCAGCAACGCTTTCGGCAATGCTATCAGCGCATGAATTAGACCTGACGTTTAGTTGTAATGAAGAGTTCATGGAAGACTTTGAGAAGTATCCGGCATTTACAGATTATATATTGCTTGCAGTTCAAGAAGACCAGGAGATTAATAAAGCAATGGAGAAATTTGCTTTGACACCGGAAGATATATCGAATGGGCGTCATCTATTGGAGACTTGTCCGTCAGTGTCTTTAGAACAATTTCGTGAGATGGAGTATATATTGCTTTCGGAGGGAAATAATTTGCACGAACGAAGTATGCGGATGTTTCACGAAGCAGGATATGAACCGGACGTTATTATGGAAAATGCACAATTAGTTACAGCGTATCATCTGACGGAGCATTTTCCGGCAGCGACCTTTGTGAGTGACAGACTGGTGAGAAACTCTCAGGCACGACTGAAATATTATAAGTTGAATTATGAATGTGCAGAAAGAGAATTCTATATATTACTTCCGAAACAAAATTATATACCGGTAGCAGTGAAAGCATTTATAGATTATTTTAGGGAAAATATTTGAGGTTTTATTGTTTTTGAACGAAGTTTTCCAAATTAGGGGATTCATCCTTTTGTTATAGTAACAAAAAGATTTTAAAAAGTTTTCTTTCCACTGGCTTTCCTTGTATTTACCAGTGAAATCGGATATACTAAAGAATAGTCAATCTTTGAAAAATTTGATATTTATAAGAACAAAAACCAAGGAGAAAAAGAATGAGTATATATGATTTGAATGCATATGAAGTGATCCAGACAGAAGATTTATCTGATCTGAAGTCAAAGGGGACACTTCTGAAGCACAAGAAAAGCGGAGCGAGAGTACTCCTTATGGAAAATGATGACGAGAACAAGGTGTTTACGATTGGATTCCGTACACCACCGGCAGACAGCACTGGAGTTCCACACATTATGGAACATTCTGTTCTGTGCGGATCGAAAGAATTCCCGGTGAAGGATCCGTTTGTTGAGCTTGTGAAAGGTTCTCTGAATACATTTTTGAATGCGATGACTTATCCGGACAAGACGGTATATCCGGTGGCAAGTTGCAATGACAAGGATTTCCAGAACCTGATGCATGTCTATATGGATGCAGTATTTTATCCAAATATTTATCAGAATGACAAGACATTCCGTCAGGAAGGTTGGAGCTATAAGCTGGATGATCCAGATGGAGAGTTGACAATCAGCGGTGTTGTATACAACGAGATGAAAGGAGCATTCTCTTCTCCGGAAGGCGTACTTGACCGCGTGGTTCTGAACTCTCTGTTCCCGGATAATACGTATTCCGTAGAGTCCGGTGGAGACCCGGAGGTGATTCCGGAACTTACTTATGAGCAATTTTTAGATTTCCATAGAAAGTATTATCATCCATCTAACAGCTATATTTATCTGTATGGTGATATGAATATGGAAGAGAAATTAAGATGGCTTGACGAGAAGTATTTGTCAGATTTTGAGAATGAACCGGTGGATTCAGAGATTCATCTGCAGAAGCCATTTACAGAGATGAAGGAAGTCGTTCAGGAGTATTCCATCGCAAGTGAAGAGAGTGAGGAGGATAACACTTATCTTTCTTATAATAAAGTGATCGGTACTACACTGGATGAGAAATTGTATCTGGCATTTGAGATTCTGGATTACGCACTTCTGTCCGCACCGGGCGCACCGCTGAAGAAAGCACTTCTGGATGCTGGGGTCGGCAAGGATATCTCAGGATCTTATGACAACGGAGTTTATCAGCCGATCTTCTCTGTGATTTCTAAGAATGCGAATGTAGAGCAGAAGGAAGAATTCGTTCGTGTAATTGAAGATACATTGAAAGATATTGTGAAAAATGGAATCAATAAGAAAGCACTTCGCGCAGGAATCAACTATCATGAATTCCGTTTCCGCGAGGCTGATTTCGGAAATTATCCGCGTGGATTGATGTATGGTCTTCAGTTGTTTGACAGCTGGCTGTATGATGAGACGAAACCATTTATCCATATGCAGGCGATTCCGACATTTGAATTTTTGAAAGAACAGGTGGAAACAGGATACTTTGAAGAACTGATCCAGAAATATCTCCTGGATAATACACATGGTTCTATCGTGATCATTAAGCCGGAGCGTGGACGTACTGCAAGAATGGATAAGGAACTTGCAGATAAGCTCCAGGCATACAAAGACAGTTTGTCAAAAGAAGAAATCGATGCACTTGTGAAAGCAACGAAAGAGTTGGAAGAATATCAGGAAGAAGAGTCGGCACCGGAAGATTTGGCGAAGATTCCTGTACTCGGACGCGAAGATATTTCCAGAGAGATTGCACCGATTTATAATAAAGAACTTGAGACAAGCGGAGTGAAGCTGGTACACCATGAAGTTGAGACGAGTGGAATTGGATACACAGCGCTTTTGTTTGACCTGTCCGGTATTCCGGAGGAGAAACTTCCATATATCAGCATTCTGCAGAGTGTGCTTGGAATTATTAATACAAAGAATTATGAATACAGTGAACTGTTTAATGAGATCAATGTACACACAGGAGGAATCGGAACTTCTCTTGAGCTTTACACAGACGTAACAAAGGTAAAGGAGAAAGAATTCCGTGCGACATTTGAAATCAAAGGTAAAGCACTGTATCCGAAGATGGATGTTCTGTTCTCTATGATGCGTGAGATTCTGATGGAATCTGATCTTGGGGATGAGAAGCGTCTGAAAGAAATCTTAGCAATGTTGAAATCCAGACTGCAGATGTCCTTCCTGTCATCCGGACACACAACAGCAGCCCTTCGTTCCCTGTCTTATACTTCACCGATGGCGAAGTTCAAGGATGATACAGATGGAATCGGTTACTATGAGGTTGTAAAGGAACTGGAGGAAAACTTTGAGGAGAAGAAAGCAGAACTGATTGAAAACTTAAGACAGATTGCACAGCAGATTTTCCGCAAGGATAATCTGATCATCAGTTATACTTCATCAGCGGATGGTCTTGCACCGATGGAAGAAGCATTTGCAAAGATTGCAGACACACTTCATACAGAGGAAAAGGAAGCAGAGATACCGTGTGAAATTCATTGTGTGAAACGCAACGAGGGATTCAAGACATCTTCAAAAGTTCAGTATGTTGCAAGAACAGGTAACTTTATCGACCGTGGTGTTGAGTATACAGGAGCACTTCAGATTCTGAAAGTCATCTTGAGCTATGATTATCTGTGGCAGAATGTCCGTGTGAAGGGCGGAGCTTACGGATGCATGAGCAGCTTCAATCGTATTGGAGAGGGATATCTGGTATCTTACCGTGACCCAAATCTGGAGAAGACAATGGAAATCTACGAAGGAGTTGTGGATTATCTGAAGAACTTCAATGTAGATGACAGAGACATGAACAAGTTTATTATCGGAACGATCAGTAATATCGACCGTCCGATGAATCCGGCAGCAAAGGGAAGCAGATCAATGAATCTTTATATGAACCATGTATCTGCTGAGATGATCAGGGAAGAGAGAGATCAGATCCTTGATGCACAGCAGTCAGACATCCGTGCACTTGCCGATGTACTTCAAGCATTACTTGATGCACATGAACTTTGCGTGATCGGAAGTGAAGAGAAGATTGAGGAGCAGAAAGAGATGTTCCTTGAAATAAAGACACTTTAAGATGGAAAAAGAAAGGAAAAAGTATGCAGGATAATTTTAAATCAGGATTTGTCACACTGATTGGAAGACCAAATGTTGGAAAATCTACTTTGATGAATCGTCTGATCGGACAGAAGATTGCAATCACATCAAATAAACCACAGACAACAAGAAACCGTATCCAGACTGTTCTGACAACAGAGGAAGGTCAGATTGTGTTCGTAGATACACCGGGAATTCACAAAGCAAAGAATAAACTTGGTGAGTATATGGTGAATATTGCAGAACGTTCTTTGAATGAAGTGGATGTTGTACTTTGGCTTGTAGAGCCATCTACATTTATCGGTGCAGGTGAGAAGCATATTATTGAGCAGTTAAAGAAGGTAAAGACACCGGTTATTCTTGTTATCAATAAAGTTGATATGGTGAAGAAGGAAGAGGTTCTTACTTTTATTGATGCATATCGCAAGGAATGTGATTTTGCAGAAATCGTTCCGGTATCTGCAAGAAGAGGCGATAATACGGATGAGCTTGTAAATGTAATTATGAAATATCTTCCATACGGACCGCAGTTCTATGATGAAGATACAATCACAGACCAGCCGGAGCGCCAGATCGTGGCAGAGATTATCCGCGAGAAAGCATTGCATAGCTTGAATGAGGAGATCCCTCATGGAATTGCAGTAGCAATCGATCAGATGAAGATGAACCACAAAGTGTGTCATATTGATGCTACAATCATCTGCGAGAGAGATTCCCATAAAGGGATCATCATCGGAAAGCAGGGAAGTATGCTGAAAAAAATCGGAAGTACTGCAAGATTTGAAATCGAGCGTTTTCTGGATTGCAAAGTAAATTTGAAGCTGTGGGTGAAGGTTCAGAAGAACTGGAGAGACAGTGATTATATGATGAAAAATTTTGGATACAGGGAAGACGAGATGTAAGCCCTGAAATGCATTTGCGGTAAATTCTGAAGAAATTCTAAAGAAAAAAGTGCTGTTCCTTAAAGAATGGTACTTTTTTCTTTAATAAATGCCAAAGCCTATTGTTATTATGAAAAAGTGGGATACAATGATGATTGTGGGAATTGCATAGCAATGGAGCAATCCGGTTACATCATAAAATGGGAAAAGAATGGAGAAAACAAGAAGTGAGACAAAGGACAGGAGATTTGGACAGAAAGAGAATAATAGAAATCTTACTCCCGCCAGTAATTGTTTTTCTGGTGAATTCAGCTGTCTACTGGGGAGCACCGAGATTGACAGATAACGGTGAGTACCATAACCTGTCACTTGCATTAGATACAAAGATCCCAATGATACCGGCATTTATTCTTGTTTATTTTGGATGTTACATTTTCTGGGTGATTAATTATCTGCTTGTATCATTGCGGGAGGAAGAGATAAAATACAGATTCTTTACGGCTGATTTGTATGCAAGAATCATTTGTTTTCTGTTTTTTGTGTTTTATCCGACAACAAATGTAAGACCAGAACTTGTCGGAAACGGAATTTTTGTTCAGGGCATGCGTTTTTTATATCAGATTGATGAACCGGTGAATTTATTTCCATCAATTCATTGTATGGCAAGCTGGTTCTGCTGTATTGGAATTAGGGGAGACAAAAAAGTACCGGTGTGGTATAAGATCGTATCTGTAATGATTGCAGTGTTGGTCTTTGTTTCTACGCTTGTAACAAAACAGCATGTAATTGTGGATGTGATCGGTGGAGTTGCGGTAGCGGAGTTGACCTGGTTTGTAAGCTGTCGGACAAACGGATGGAAAATTTACAGAAATTTGGTTCG
>ENA-OQQW01001708-OQQW01001708.1-human-gut-metagenome-genome-assembly--contig:-NODE-1708-length-12300-cov-9.757452_pt1 | contig 12300 bp, 14 predicted proteins | sample MGYA00243234_ERZ505098 | MGnify/ENA primary metagenome ERZ505098 (study PRJEB26097, sample SAMN02712086) | human gut metagenome | biome: Gut microbiome | host: Homo sapiens | place: Denmark... | reverse complement strand
CATCGCCCGCCCTATTGCCTGCGGCAACAGGGTCCCACCCCAGCGGACACTTGCTCACGAAACTCCCCGCCGTCCCTTACGACTTACTCTGCTTTCGATTCCAGCGGAGCAGCAGGCTCATCCTTTTTAATGAGTGCGCTGACCTTTTCCACCAGTTCGGGGATCATGGTCAGGGCGCGGTCCACGGTGTTGTTGCCGTCAGAGAGCTGGATGGTGCGGACACAGCCATCCTTGACCACCAGGAATGCCACGGGCTGGATATTGACACCCGCGCCGGAGCCGCCGCCGAACAGATCCTTGTTGGCGGCGTTCTTGCCGTCGAAATCGGTGCCGGCAGAGGCAAAGCCGAAGCTCACCTTGGACACCGGCAGGATGGTGGTGCCGTCATCGGTGGTGATGGGCTTGCCGACGATGGTGTTGGAATCCACCATCTGACGGATCTTGTCCATTGTAACGTTCATCAGGTTTTGAATGGGATGCTCAGCCATAAAATTCGGCCTCCTTACTTCTATATCGGGGAGCGGAACGCCGCTCCCACGGAACCACTTCCCTGCCCTGTCCGGGCCGGGACGCGGACACACCATACAAAAATATTATACCCGAGCTAGATAAAAACGTCCAGTACCTTTTCGCGCCAGAACGCATACAGAACGCGCAGAAGCGTGAAAACGATGGCGTAGGCCCGGGCCGTGACCCGGAACGAAACGTGATCCTTTACGGTGGGCTCGGCGCTGCCGAAATCCGGCAGGAGCCGGAGCTGTTCAAAATCCAGATAAAGGAACCGGTCCAGGAAACCCAGCGTCGGGTAGAGCCAGGCGTTCAACCTGCCATAGCTGCGGGCAGCCTCGGCAGGGTCTTCGCCCCGGACACCGAGGACAACGTCGATCCGGGTGAAGCGCAGAGAACCGATGATGGCCCGGGTAAGCTTTCCCGCCCCTTTTAAGATGGTGCAGACGATCTGCAGGGTCAGCTTTGCCTTCTGGCGGGGCGGGGCTTCCTTTTTGGGCTTCTGTGCGCCGGACGCTTTCTTCTTTTTTTCTTTTTTCTTTTTCTCCGGCTTTTCCGGCGCGGGATATCGGAACACCGGGAAGGTGATGCCCAGTGCACCGGCCTTTACCTGAAAGATGCCCTCCGCCCACTGCACATCGGCACAGAAGGGGCAGAACATGAGCAGCAGACCCAACACCAGCACCACCAGCAGTAGGATGCCCACTCCTTTTAAGAGGAACAGCAGCACCGTGCCGATACCAGCGAGAACACTCCACAGGACGCTCATTGGGCCGCCTCACTTTCCGTGCCCCGCACCGGGGGCAGATCTTCCAGACTGGACAGGCCGAAGCACCGCAGGAACACATCCGTGGTGCGGAAGGCCACCGGTCTGCCGGGCAGATCGAGACGGCCTGCCTCTTCAATGAGCCCCTTTTCCAGCAGGCCCGACACACTGGAGGAGGAATCCACGCCGCGCACCTGCTCGATGAAGGCGCGGGAGACAGGCTGGTTGTAGGCGATGACGGTCAGGGTCTCCATGGCCGCAGGGCCCAGCGGGATGGAGCGGCGGGTGTCCAGCACACGGCGGACGCACTCCGCAAATTCCGTTTTGGTGGCCAGCTGCCAATGGGTGTTCAGGTGGAGCAGGCACAGGCCGCTGTCCTCTTTCTGGCAGCGCTCGTGCAGTGCTTCCAGCGCAGATTCCACGCTGGCGGTGGGCAGCTGCAGCGCCTGGGCCAGCTTGTCGGCCCCGATGGGCTCCGCGTAGGCAAAGAGCATTGCCTCCACTGCGGCACGAATTTGTTTCTGATTCATTGCTCCTCCTTTGTGCGGTCAATGCGGCCCCGGCGCATCTTCAGCTCGCCCTCCGGGCCAAGCGTCACACGGCCGCCGCGCACCAGCTCCAGCAGCGCCAGAAAGGTGGCCACGTTGGCCCCCCGGGTCTGGCGGCGGGAAAACAGCTGGTCCATCTTTTTTGCACCGCCTGCAATGAGCTGGCGCAGGATGTAGACCACCCGGCTGCTCACCGAGACCTGCGGGGCCGACACCAGCGGCTCGAACTGCTGCTGGGTGGGCATTTTGCGGACGGTGGTGCGCCCCATCAGGGCCTGCCAGCAGTCTGCCAGCACCTGCGGCGCGTGGAAGAGATCATAAGTGTTGTCCCATTCCAGCTGGGCCGGGGTGCGCACGAACACGGTATATTCCTCTCCCCGCTCCCGCAGACGGGCAGCCATCCGGCGGCACTGGTCATATTCAATGAGCTGGCCGGTGAGCTCCTGCTTCATCCGCTCGCCCTCTTCACTGCGGGGCAGCAGCAAATAGCTCTTCATCTCCACCAGGTGGGCGGCCATCTCGATAAAAGCGCTGGAAATTTCAGGGTCGGTGCTCTCGGCCGATTCCACCGCGCGGGTGTACTGGTCGATGAGCTCCAGAATGGGGATGTTGTGCAGGTCCATCTTGTGCTTCTGCACCAGCGTGAGCAGCAGCTCCAGCGGGCCCTCAAAATCCTCCAGACGGAAGGTCAGTTCTTCTGCCACTCAGATCACCGTCCCGATGGTTGCATAATACGCAGAATAGGCGATCTGGTCGATGTAGCCGGTGCCGAGATCCAGCAGATCCCAGACCACATCATTGAAGGTGCCCAGCACGCCATCCAGCACACCGGCCCAGACAGCTGCCAGCAGGATGACGAAGATGACACGCTCGTACCGCATGATCTGGAAGTAGATGCGCTGGGGCAGCACCACCAGCAGGATGCGGCTGCCGTCCAACGGCGGGATGGGAATGAGGTTGAACACCGCAAGGCCCACATCCATCATCACTAAGTATTGGAGGAAGCGAGCTGCGAAAATCGTGATCATGGTGGTGGGGGCCCAATAATACAGAATCTTCCACGCCACCATGCCGAGGTAGGCCAGCAGCAGGTTGGCCGCCGGGCCTGCCAGCGCGGTGAGGGCCATGCCCCACTTGGGGTTTTTGAAATTGCGGGGGTCGGTGGAAACAGGCTTTGCCCAGCCCACCCCCGCAAAGATCATGCAGAGGGTGCCCACGAGGTCAAAGTGGCGGAACGGGTTCAGGCTGATGCGGCCCTCCCGCTTTGCGGTGGGGTCGCCCAGCAGCCAGGCGGCCAGCGCGTGGCCCGCCTCATGGAACGGGATGGCGATCAGGGTCACCAGTGCCCGGATGAGATAATACATTCCTTGTGCGGTCATTCGTTTCTCCCTCAGTTGGATTTTATCCTATTGTACTATTTTTTCGCTTTTGGGGCAAGGGTTTGGCCCTGCAAGAAAAAAGTTGCAGAAAAATCAAATTTGCTCTTGCTTTTTCTCCGCATCTCTGGTAAAATAGTCAAGCTGATTATTTTGAATTCCATACTTCACTGTAGGAGGTGCAAGTACCATGGCTAAGTGTGAATGCTGCGGCAAGGGTGTTACCTTCGGTATCAAGGTTTCCCACTCTCATCGCCGTTCCAACCGTACCTGGAAGCCGAATGTCCGTCGTGTCAAGGCGGTCGTGGAGGGCTCTCCCAAGTATGTCTACGCATGCTCCCGTTGCCTGCGCGCTGGCAAAGTTACCCGCGCTGTCTAATTTGGTGTATGTGGCCGGTCACTTTGTCGAGTGGCCGGCTTTTTTATTTGCCGCAAGGAGTGGAATAAAATGTCTTTGCCTGTTGATCCCATCATGCTGCTGAGCGTGGTGAACCTGAAACTGCGGGATCAGTATAAAGATCTCGATGCGCTGTGCGAGGATCTGGAGGCCGACAAGGCCGGTCTGTGCGCAAAGCTGCACGCTGTGGGCTACGATTACGACCCGCAGCGCAACCAGTTTGTCTGATTATAGCTTCCAAATCCGGCACCGGTGCGCAACGACTGTGCCCGGGCCGGTGAATGATAAAATAAGGAGTGCTTGATTTATGATCCAGGGTACCTATTACAAAGAGTGGAGCACGGTTCTTGGCCGTGAGATGGAGTTTAAGGTGTACGGCCATGCCGGTGTGCCGGTGCTGGCACTGCCCGCCCGCGGCGGCCGTTTTTACGACTGGGAGAACAACGGGATGCCCGATGCCATTGCCCAGCTGCTGAACGAGGGCAAGGTGCAGCTGTTCTGCGCGGATGCCGTGGACGGCGAGGGTCTTTTGAATGGCGATCTGCCCCAGCGCCGCCGCGCCGAGCTGCAGGAAAAGTATTTCGTCTACCTGACCGCTGAGCTGGCTCCCCGCATTCTGACCCTGAACAACGCCAAAAAGGGCACCCGGATCTGGACTGCCGGTGTGGACTTGGGCGCTTACCACGCCGTCCACTGCCGCCTGCGCCGTCCCACCCTGTTTGCAGGTGCTGTGGGCATGGGCGGTATCTACGACCTGACCCGCTTCTGGGGCACCGACAGCGACGACATGGTGCTGCGCTGCTCTCCCCTTGCCTACCTGCAGGAGAACGGCATTGCCAACAAGCTGGCATTGACCAAGGCAGAAGAGAACTGCCTGATCCTCTGTGCCGGTCAGGGTGCCTACGAGGGCGATGCACTGGATGACACACAGGCATTGGCTGATCTGCTGAAGGATCAGGGAATGCCCGCACATCTGGAGGTCTGGGGCGGTGATGTCTCCCACGACTGGTACTGGTGGGGCAAGATGTGGAGCTTGTTTGCACCGCGCATTCTGGAAGTAAAGTAAGAATTTTAACGAGGGAAAGCCTGCGGGGCTTCCCTCGTTTTCTTATGTGCAACGATTTTAAATGGCCTCCGCGTGCGCTCTGGCCATATTCAGCGGAATTTTATCTTTTAATTTATGGTTCAGAAACACCTGCGGCGTTTCTGAACCATTTTTTGTTTGCAGCACCATTTATATTTCATTTCCTACTTGAATTGTCGGATATTGTGTGCTATACTGCTGTTGCAAGCAAAATATACCCCATGGGGGTTTGTGAAGGGAGCGATTCTGAGATGGAAGAGAACCAAAAGCACTGTTGCTGCTGCGATAATGCGCCGGAAGCGGACGCTGCGGCAGATGCTGCTGTCCCCTGCTGCTGCCGCCACAAAGAGCGCAGCCCGGAGGAATACAAGGCCCTGCTCAACCGGCTGAACCGCATTGAAGGGCAGGTACGCGGCATCCGCGGGATGCTGGAAAAGGAAGCCTACTGTGTGGATATTCTGGTACAGGTGGCTGCAGCCAATGCGGCGCTGAACAGCTTTTCCCGGGAATTGCTGGCGCAGCACATCGGCAGCTGCGTGGCGGACGACCTGCGTGCCGGCAGCGACGAAAAGCTGGAAGAACTGCTCCGGCTGCTGCCCAAGCTGATGAAATGACCGCCCGCCGGGCAAACTGACCACAAGGAGAAATAGCAATGGAACAATTCAACGTTACCGGCATGAGCTGCGCGGCCTGCTCTGCCCGGGTAGAAAAGGCCGTAAAGAGCGTGCCGGGCGTCACCGGCTGTTCGGTAAGCCTGCTGACAAACTCCATGGGCGTGGAGGGCACCGCAGAGGATGCCGCCATTATCCGCGCCGTAGAGCAGGCCGGTTACGGTGCAAGCCCCAAAAAGGCTGCCGCAGCCGCCAGCACCAGCGCAGAGCTGGACGCGCTGGCTGACCACGAAACGCCCAAGCTGAAACGGCGGCTCATCGCCTCGCTGGGCTTTTTGCTGGTGCTGATGTACTTTTCCATGGGACACATGATGTGGGGCTGGCCGCTGCCCCGCTGGTTTGACGGCAACCACATTGCCATGGGTCTGGTGCAGCTGCTGCTGGCAGGCATCGTGATGGTGATCAACCAGAAGTTTTTCATCAACGGCTTCAAAGGGCTGGTGCACCGCTCCCCCAACATGGATACACTGGTGGCTATGGGCTCGATGGCAAGCTTTGTGTGGAGCACCTACGCCCTGTTTGCCATGACCGATGCGCAGCTGCACGGCAACGAGGAACTAGTCATGCACTACATGATGGAGTTCTATTTTGAGTCTGCCGCCATGATTTTGACCCTTATCACAGTAGGCAAAATGCTGGAAGCACGCTCTAAGGGTAAGACCACCGATGCGCTCAAGAGCCTGATGAAACTTGCCCCAAAAACTGCCACCCTGCTGCAGGACGGTGCCGAGGTGACCGTACCCATTGAACAGGTGCAGAAAGAGGACATCTTTGTGGTGCGCCCGGGCGAGAACATCCCGGTGGACGGCATTGTGCTGGAGGGCAGCAGCGCCGTAAATGAGAGCGCCCTGACCGGCGAGAGCATCCCGGTGGACAAGGCCGTGGGCGATAAGGTAAGCGCCGCCACCACCAACCAGTCCGGCTATTTGCAGTGCCGCGCTACCCGCGTGGGCGAGGACACCACGCTGGCGCAGATCATCCGCATGGTCAGCGATGCCGCCGCCACCAAAGCCCCCATTGCAAAGATCGCCGATACCGTATCCGGCTTTTTCGTGCCTGCGGTCATCAGCATTGCGGTGGTCACCACTCTTGTCTGGCTGCTGCTGGGGCGGGATGTGGGCTACGCGCTGGCGCGGGGCATCTCGGTGCTGGTCATCAGCTGCCCCTGTGCGCTGGGTCTGGCAACGCCGGTGGCTATTATGGTGGGCAACGGCCTTGGTGCGAAGAACGGCATCCTGTTCAAGACCGCTGCGGCGCTGGAAGAAGCTGGCCGTACCCGCATCGTAGCGCTGGACAAGACCGGCACTATCACCTGCGGCGAGCCCACTGTCACCGACCTTCTGCCCGCTGCGGACGTGACCGAAACCGAGCTGCTCACGCTGGCTGCCGCGCTGGAGGGCCGCAGCGAGCACCCGCTGGCGCGGGCAGTGCTGGCCTATGCGGAGGAAAAGCAGCTGGAGCTGCCCTCTGTTACCGATTTTACTGCCCTGCCGGGCAACGGCCTTACCGCCAAGCTGGAGGGCAAGGAGATCTTTGGCGGCAACGCTGCTTTTATTGGCGCAAAGGTCGCTATCCCTGCTGCGCTGCAAACGCAGGCTGCTGCGCTGGCTGCACAGGGTAAAACTCCCCTCTTCTTTGGCGGCGCAGGTCGTTTGCTGGGCGTTATCGCGGTTGCAGATACCATCAAGGAGGACAGCCCGCAGGCCATCCGGGAGCTGCGGAATATGGGCATCCGGGTGGTGATGCTGACCGGTGACAACCAGCGCACCGCCGAAGCCATTGGTCGGCAGGCCGGTGTGGACGAGGTGATTGCCGGGGTGCTGCCGGAGGGCAAAGAGGCTGTTATCCGGCAGCTGCAAAAGTACGGCAAGGTAGCCATGGTAGGTGACGGCATCAACGACGCCCCTGCCCTGACCCGCGCCGACACCGGCATTGCCATCGGCGCAGGCACGGACGTAGCCATTGACGCTGCGGACGTAGTGCTGATGAACTCCAAGCTTTCGGACGTGCCCGCCGCCATCCGGCTGAGCCGCGCTTCCCTGCGCAACATCCACGAAAACCTATTCTGGGCGTTTATCTACAACATCATCGGTATCCCGCTGGCAGCCGGTGTGTTCATTCCCTTGGGGCTGACGCTGAACCCCATGTTCGGCGCAGCTGCCATGAGCCTTTCCAGCTTCTGCGTGGTGAGCAACGCCTTGCGGCTGAACCTGTTTGACCTGCACAGCGCAAAGCGTGACCACCCGCCCAAACACGTCCCTGCCCTGCCCGCTGCCCTTGTGCAGCCCGCAGCGGAGGAAGATACAACTGCATCTAATCAAAAGGAGGAGACCGCTATGAAAAAGACCCTGACCGTAGAAGGCATGATGTGCCCCCACTGTGAAGCCCGCGTCAAGAAGGCGCTGGAGGCTCTGCCGCAGGTGGACAAGGCTGTTGTCAGCCACGAAGCCGGTACTGCTATCGTTACCCTGAACGCTGAAGTAGACGATGAGGTGCTGAAGAAGGCCGTGGAAGCACAGGATTATCCTGTTACCGGCATTCAGTAAGGTACAGCCCTTGCAAAGGCAAAAGGCAGCTGCGTAAATTTCTGCGCAGCTGCCTTTTTTGTAAGTAGGACGATTTTGAATGTACGCCGCGTTCGCTTTGCGTATCTTCAGAGGAAAAATTATTTTATATTTGCAAGCGGGAGGGCGTTACCGGAAATGGCATCTTTACAGATAATAGTCAAATAGTCTGCCCACATCGAGAATTATATTTATAGCCGATTTTTCTAGGCCACAAGCCAACTTTCGGACTTTATGTGGGCAAAAGCAAAAAAAGAGGTCAGAACTGAACAAATCAGCGAGTTTTGCCCACAGTTTGCCCACCAAATAAAAAAATCTGTTCTCGACCATTAAAAACAGGCAAGAACAGATTTGAACATTTATTCTGTAAACAGCTTAATTTATTGCGTTATGTAGGGGGAAATCTGCGGAGTTTCTGCGCCGCTTTTTAAGCCTGAAACGTCAAAAAAGCCCGCCGCAGGGCAAAATGTCCTTGCAGCGGGCAGCATAGATAACCGGGGAACCCTTATCAGACTTCGGTGTTGAAGTAGCGCTTCAGCAGGCCCTCGAAGCCGCGGCCGTGACGGGCTTCATCCTTTGCCATCTCGTGGACGGTGTCGTGGATGGCATCCAGATTCAGCGCCTTAGCCTTCTTGGCCAGATCCATCTTGCCTGCGCAGGCACCGCACTCGGCCTCGGCACGCATCATCAGGTTCTTCTTGGTGCTGTCGGTCACGACCTCGCCCAGCAGCTCTGCAAAGCGGGATGCGTGGTCAGCTTCCTCGTAAGCATAGCGCTTGTAGGCCTCGGCGATCTCGGGGTAGCCCTCACGCTCTGCCACGCGAGCCATAGCCAGATACATACCGACCTCGCTGCACTCGCCCTCGAAGTTAGCGCGCAGACCATCAACGATCTCCTGCGGCACGCCCTCTGCCTTGCCGATGCCAACAACGTGCTCGGTAACATAGGTGTTGCCGGTCTTCTCCACAAAAGCGGAAGCGGGAGCCTTGCAAACGGGGCACTGAGCGGGGATCTCACCCTCAGCGATATAACCACAAACGGTGCAAACGTATTTCTTCATAAGAATTTACCTCCATTCGATCTGTTAAAAATGATACAGGACGGAAACCACCCGCCTGTTGTTTCTATGCGGGGCAGCTGCGCTGCCGGGTATAGAAAGAGCCACGGAAGGAGCTTTGTGCTTTGTGCACTTCCCTTTCCATGGCTCTATTATAGCGAATAATTCCTAGTTAGTCAAGTATATTTTTAAGAATTATTCCTACTTATTAAAATCTGGCAGAATGTCCAAATTCCACTGCAGAAAACTGGGTGCATTACCGGAATCAGACCTGCAGGTTGCCGCTGGTAGCAGCATCGGAGCCGGCGGTAGCGTCAAACTCGTAGTCGTTGCCGGGCAGGATGGCGTTGAGCAGAATGCCTGCGATAGCAGCCACAGCCAGACCGGACAGGTTGATGGTGACGCTGCCAACGGTAAAGCCAACGCCGCCCACAGAGTTGAAGCCCAGTGCGCACACCAGAATGACGGCGGCAACGATCAGGTTGCGGCTGTTGGTGAAGTCCACGCGGTTCTCCACCACGTTGCGCACACCGATGGCAGAGATCATGCCGTACAGCACAAAGCTGATACCGCCGATGATGCCGGTGGGGATGGTGTTGATGACAGCCTCAAACTTGGGGCTGAAGCTCAGGATGATGGCCAGCACAGCGGCAATACGGATGACCAGCGGGTCGTAGATCTTGCTCAGTGCCAGCACGCCGGTGTTCTCGCCGTAGGTGGTGTTGGCGGGGCCGCCCAGCAGACCAGCCATGGTAGTGGCCAGACCATCGCCCATCAGGGTGCGGTTCAGGCCGGGGTCATTGATATAGTTGTGGCCGACGGTGGCGCTGATGGCGGCAATATCGCCAACGTGTTCCATCATGGTAGCCAGTGCGATGGGGATGATGGTGAACAGCGCACTGATGAACTCCGGGCTGCCGTCAATGGCGAACAGACCCATAGCCTCCTTGTGCAGGGGGATGCCCAGCCAAGCGGCTTCGGAGATCTTCTGGAAGTCCACTGCGCCGGTGACCAGTGCCACCGCGTAGGAGACCAGCACACCGATGAGGATGGGCAGGATCTTGACCATGCCCTTGCCCCAGATGTTGCACACGATGACAGTGCCCAGTGCCACGAAAGCCAGCAGCCAGTTGGACTGGCAGTTGGTGACGGCAGAGGGTGCAAGGATCAGGCCGATGGAGATGATGATGGGGCCGGTGACCACCGGCGGGAAGAACTTCATGATGCGGCGGATGCCAAAGGTGGAGATCAGCAGGCTGGCCACCAGATAGACCAAACCCGAGAATGCAATGGCAGCGCAGGCATAGGGCAGCATCTTGGTGTTGGCAACGGTCAGGTTGCCGTCGGCATCAGCCAGCATGGGAGCCACGATGGAGAAGCCGCCCAGATACGCAAAGGAAGAGCCGAGGAATGCCGGGACCTTCTTTTTGGTGATAAGGTGGAACAGCAGGGTGCCCAGACCGGCACACAGCAAAGTGGTGGAAACGCTCAGGCCGGTGAGCAGCGGCACCAGAACCGTTGCGCCGAACATGGCAAACATGTGCTGCACACCCAGAATGAACATCCGGCCTGTGCCCAGCTTTTTGGCGTCGTATACGCCTTTGGAGTAATCGATCTTTTCGCTCATAGAAAACCTCCTGTACTGTTATTCCCAAAAAAAGAGGCATTGCCGTTGAAACAGCAGTGCCTCTGAATTTCAGGAACAAGACCTTCGCACAAAAATGAGAAAGAAGCCGCTATGCAGTCGCTCACGCTTGAACATTGTGCTCCTCCCCTTCTTTTTGTGTTCCTTCCAACAACCGGAACCGCTCCGGCAAGGGCACGGCAACGCCGCAGCCTTTTTGATAAGTATAGCAGATTTTGGGCTTTCCAGCAAGGTGTTGACAGCTTTTTCTTGTCTGTTGCGCCGCGCCGTAAGCTGCGGGGGTTGCGCTTTTGGGCGGAATGCCCTATAATAGAGCCTGTTCTTATTTCCTATCATACCGATGTGTTGATATTGCAGGAGGTTCTATGCTTTATCTGGATTATTCTGCCAATACCCCTGTGGACGAGGAAGTGCTGCGATGCTTCTGTGAAGCAGAGCGGCGCTACCCGGGCAATGCCAACGCCCACCATCAGGCAGGCACTGCCGCAAAAGCTGCTATAAACGAGGCGACCCGCAGCATCGCCCGCTGTCTGGGCGCACCGCCTGCGGGCATCATCTACACCTCCGGCGCAAGCGAAGCCAACAACCTTGCTGTAAAGGGGCTAGCGGCGCTGGGGCGTGCGGCAGGCAGGCACATCCTCTCTACCCCGCTGGAGCATTCGTCCGTCAGCGGCAGTCTGGAGGCGCTGCAAAAGCAGGGGTACGAGGTGGAGCTGCTGGACATCCGGTCGGACGGCACGGTGGATCTTGCAGACCTGAAAAAGCGGCTGCGCCCGGACACCGTTCTGGTGGCAGTGACCGCCGTGGACAGCGAGCTGGGCGTAGTGCAGCCCATTGCGGAGATTGCAGAGCTTTTAAAGGCGTATCCCAACTGCCATTTTCATGTGGACACCACACAGGCTGTGGGGAAAATTCCTGTGCAGTTTGAAGGCATGGACACCATGAGCCTGACAGCCCATAAGTTTTACGGGCTCAACGGCATCGGTGTGCTGGTAAAGCGGCTGGGGCTGGCACTGCCGCCCCTCATCCACGGCGGAGAGAGCACTACCCCCTACCGCAGCGGCACGCCCACCGTAGCCCTTGCCTGTTCGCTGGCGCTGGCCTTGGAAAAGGCTACTGCGGAGCTGCCCGCCCGCGCCGCAGCCGTGCGCAGCCTGAACGACCGGCTGCGTGCGGAGCTTTCCCGCTATCCAAAAGTGCGCGTCAACAGCCCCGCAAACGCTGTGCCGCATATCCTGAACCTGAGCGTGCAGGGTGTAAAGGGCACCGTGTTCCAGCGGGAGCTGGACGCACGCGGGGTGTGTGTCTCGGTCAAATCCGCCTGTTCGTCCGACGGACTGCCCTCCCGGGCAGTGCTGGCAGTCAGTCAGGACCGGCGCAATGCCCTTTCCTCGTGGCGCATCAGCCTGAGCCACCTTACCACAGAGGAGGAATTGACCGCCTTTCTGCACGCCTTTGCAGACTGCTACAACACCCTGACACGGTAAAAGAGCTTTGAAACTGAACCGCTTACAACTGCCATAAACAAAACAAAAAGACCTTCCCGCTCTCCGGAACGGGAAGGTCTTTATAAATTGCTAGTTAGCCTTGGAACTTACGTTCAAGGACAAAATCACTCAATGATCTTGCCAACAACGCCGGAACCAACGGTACGGCCACCCTCACGGATAGCGAAACGCAGGCCC
>ENA-OQQW01001704-OQQW01001704.1-human-gut-metagenome-genome-assembly--contig:-NODE-1704-length-12318-cov-5.118813_pt1 | contig 12318 bp, 10 predicted proteins | sample MGYA00243234_ERZ505098 | MGnify/ENA primary metagenome ERZ505098 (study PRJEB26097, sample SAMN02712086) | human gut metagenome | biome: Gut microbiome | host: Homo sapiens | place: Denmark... | reverse complement strand
TGCCCTCCACTGGTCCGATCGCCGAGATTTTGAACGGCGGCGAATACTTCTTGCCTTGCAGCAGCAGCACGTTGCCGGAGCAGCGCACGGCGGAGTTGAACAATACGCGCTGGTCCATGATCTGCATGGATTCGGCGCCTCCCGCCCACAGCGCGTTGACCACGGCTTCGATGTCCTGCTGGTGCACCACGTAATCGTTGATGTTGGCGCTGGATCCGTTGGCGTCGACCATGTTCTCCCATAGCGGCGAATCGTCGAGCGTCACCACCAGTCCCGGGCCTTCCACGGCGGCTCCTTCGTTGTCATAAACGCCGGGTCAGCCGCAATGCGGTCAACAAGGTCATTTTTTCCGCCCTCAACCTTAACAACAGCGCCTGCTGCCATTGAATGCTGGCGAATTTTCTCGTGCAATTCCTGCCTGTCGCCGCCTTTTTTAACTGCGTCCATCATAATGTTTTCAGTTGCCATAAACGGAAGTTCACTCATAAGTCTTGACTCTATTACCTTAGGATATACAACAAGTCCTGAAGTTACATTGATATACAAATCAAGAATACCGTCTGTTGCAAGAAATGCCTCTGCAATTGAAACACGCTTATTAGCCGAATCGTCAAGTGTTCTTTCAAACCATTGTGCAGATGCAGTCCATGCAGGATTGAGCGTATCAATCATAACGTAACGTGAAAGAGATGCAATTCTTTCGCTTCTCATAGGATTGCGCTTATAAGCCATTGCAGATGAACCTATTTGATTTTTTTCAAACGGCTCCTCAATTTCCTTAAGGTTTTGGAGAAGTCTCAAATCGTTTGAAAACTTACAGCATGACTGAGCAATAAGTCCAAGGCAGTTGCAAACTATTGTATCAAGCTTTCTTGCATAGGTTTGACCGCTTACAGGGAAGCAGGATTTAAAATTCATCTTTTCCGCAATTTTACGGTCAAGCTCCTTACATTTATTATGGTCGCCGTCAAAAAGTTCAAGGAATGACGCTTGAGTACCCGTTGTGCCCTTAGAGCCTAAAAGCATAAGGCTGTCAATAACATGGCAAATTTCCTCATAATCCATTACCAAATCCATAAGCCAAAGGGTGGCTCTTTTGCCAACGGTAGTTGGCTGTGCCGGCTGGAAATGAGTAAAGCCGAGGCAAGGCATATCCTTATATTCATCAGCAAATTTAGAAACAGACGCAATTGCGTTAACAAGCTTTTTCTTGATAAGCAAAAGTGCCTCACGCATCGTGATTACATCTGTATTATCGCCAACATAGCAACTTGTTGCACCGAGATGAATGATAGGCTTAGCCTTTGGGCACTGCTCGCCGTAAGCGTGAACATGGCTCATTACATCGTGGCGAAACTTTTTTTCATACTCTCTTGCGACATCATAATTGATATTATCGGCATTTGCCTTAAGCTCGTCAATTTGCTCCTGAGTGATATCAAGCCCAAGTTCCTTTTCAGCCTCTGCAAGTGCAATCCAAAGCTTTCTCCAAGTTTTGAACTTAAAATCGGGTGAATAGATATATTGCATTTCCTTTGATGCGTAACGTGCATTAAAGGGTGAATTATATGTATCGTTTGGCATTAGTCAAGTCCTACTCTCTTCATCATTTCTGCATAAGCGTCCTCTACACCGCCGAGGTCACGACGGAAACGGTCCTTATCAAGCTTTTCGTGAGTTTTGCTGTCCCAAAAACGGCATGTATCAGGGCTGATTTCGTCAGCAAGAACAATAGTGCCGTCTGATGTTTTACCAAATTCAAGCTTAAAGTCGATAAGCTCAACGCCGATTGAAAGGAAATATTCTTTTAATACTTCGTTTACCTTGAAAGCATACTTTTTAATTGTGTCAACATCCTCCTGAGTTGCAAAGCCGCAGGAAATAGCGTGATAGCTGTTGATAAGCGGGTCGCCGAGGTCATCGTCTTTATATGAAAATTCGATTGAAGGGCGAACAAAATCCATACCCTCTTCAAGACCGAGTCTTTTGCAGATTGAGCCTGCTGCACGGTTACGGATAATAACCTCAAGCGGAACAATTTTAACCTTCTTTACTGCTGTTTCCCTGTCTGAAAGTTCCTCAACAAAATGGGTTGGAACACCGTGCTTTTCAAGAAGCTGCATAAGATAGTTAGACATCTTATTGTTTACAACACCCTTACCTACGATAGTGCCCTTTTTAAGGCCGTTGAATGCTGTTGCATCATCCTTATAATCAACGATTACGATTTCAGGGTCATCTGTTGCCCAAACCTTTTTTGCCTTGCCTTCATAAAGCTGTTCAGTCTTTTCCATATTTAAATATCTCCTTTATTTTAAAAATCCCGAGGGCAAGGAACCGTTTCCCCTGCCCGTAGGGTATATAAATGATTAAAAAATCAAATTATTTCTTGTAAGCCTTCTTAATTCTTTCGATAGCCTCAACCGTCTTTTCATCATTGCCGAATGAGGTTAAACGGAAGTAGCCTTCACCTGCAGGGCCGAAGCCTGAACCCGGTGTGCCTACTACCTGGCATTTTTCAAGAAGTTCGTCAAAGAACTCCCAAGAGGTGTAACCTTCAGGAACTCTGAGCCAAACATAAGGTGAATTTACACCGCCGTAACACTCAAAGCCTGCATCGCAAAGTCCGTCATAAATAACTCTTGCATTCTTTTGATAATAAGCAAGTGTTTCTTTAATTTCTTTCTGTCCTTCTTCTGTATAAATAGCCTCTGCCGCTCTTTGAGTGATATATGATACACCATTGAACTTGGTAGCCTGACGTCTTGCCCAAAGCGGATTAAGGCTCGTGCCGTTAAATACAAGCTCCTTAGGAACTACCGTATATCCGCAACGCATACCTGTAAAGCCTGCTGTCTTAGAGAATGAGCGAAGCTCGATAGCACAGGTCTTTGCGCCTTCAATTTCATAAATTGACTTTGGAATACCCTCCTCAACAACAAATGCCTCATAAGCAGAGTCAAAAAGGATAAGAGAATGATGCTCGTTTGCATAATCGACCCACTTTTTAAGCTGTTCCTTAGTAGCAACCATACCCGTAGGGTTATTAGGGAAGCAAAGATAAATTACATCTGGAACTTCCTTAGGAAGATCAGGTGTAAAATTATTTTCAGCGGTGCATGGCATATAGATAATATTTGACCAAAGTCCGTTTTCGTCTTTATCTCCGCTTCTGCCTGCCATAACGTTTGTATCAACATACACAGGATAAACAGGGTCGCAAATAGCAACCTTATTGTCAACAGCAAAGATATCTCCGATATTGCCGCAGTCGCTCTTAGCGCCGTCTGAAAGGAAAATTTCGTCCTTGGCAATGTCAATTCCTCTGCCTGTATAATCATGCTTTTGAATAGCGTCAAGAATAAAATCATAACCGTACTCAGGCGGATAGCCCCTGAATGTAGCCTCGTCTGCCATTTCGTCAACTGCCTTGTGCATAGCTTTAATAACAGCAGGAGCAAGCGGCTTTGTTACATCACCGATTGAAAGACGAATAACGTCTGCCTCAGGGTGAGCAGCTTGATACTCTCTCTGCTTCTTGGCAACAGTTGAGAAAAGATAGCTTGACTCAATCTTCAAAAAGTTTTCATTAATCTTCATATTATTTTAAACCTCCATTTAATACAAATATTTAATCAAATTTATTCAAATCGACTTCGCCCGTAAATACTTCCTTTGCAGGCCCGGTCATAAATACACTGTCGTTTACATCGCCGCTCCAGCTTATATCAAGGTCGCCGCCCAAAAGGTGTATGGTAACGTCATTATCGCAAAGCCCTAAAGTGATTGCGGCAACGGCAGTAGCGCAGGAGCCTGTTCCGCAAGCAAGCGTTTCGCCGGAGCCACGCTCATAAACTCGCATTTCTATATTATTCCTGTCAATTATTTTTGCGAATTCGGCATTAACTCTGTCAGGAAAAACATTCGTATTTCCCTCGCAGGCTTTGCCGTATTTTTCAAGGTCAAAATCCTTTGGATGCTCGTCAATAAACATAACGGCATGAGGATTTCCCATAGAAACGCAGGTCATTTTAAATTCCCTGTCAAGAATTTTAATCGGCTCGTCAATCGCTTTATCGCTGCTTACATTAACAGGAATGTCGCTTGCTTTAAGCGACGGCTTGCCCATATCAACCTTTGCACTTTTAACCTCGCCGTTTTCAACATTAACGTCAATATATTTAACTGCGCCCATTGACTCAATAGTAAACGTGGTTTTATCGGTAAGCTTATGGTCGTAGCAATATTTTGCAACGCATCTTATTCCGTTGCCGCACATTGCACCTCTTGAGCCGTCTGCATTATACATAACCATTTCAAAATCAGCCTTTGTGCCTTTTTTGATAAGAATAATTCCATCGCCGCCGATACCGAAATGACGGTCAGATAAAATAATTGCCGCCTTTTCCTCATTTTCGACAAATTCTTCAGTGCAATCAATGTATATATAATCATTGCCGCAACCGTGCATCTTAGTAAATTTCATAAAATCAGTCCGTTTCAAAAATAATCGCAATAAAGCTTGCAATAAAATATGTACTACATAAAATCGTTAATTATTTCCTGAGCAAGCACTGCAATTTTCTTGCCCATTTTCATACTTTCACGCTGGAGATATTTATGCGCCTGAAGTTCGGAAAAGCCGTTGGTTTCTTTGAGAATAAGCTTAGCCTTTGATATAACGTCCTCGTCACTGACGCTTCGCTTGGTAAAGCTTGAAACGCTGTTTACAAGTACGCCGACCGTATTTAAAAACTCCTGCCTGTCAACCGGCAAAGGAAGATAAATAAGGTTACTCATAAAGCTGTCCGTATCCCCACGTGTAAACGCAACAATATCAAACCCCGGTGGAAGATGCTCGGCAATATTACCCGCCGTCATATCCCTTAGACCTTCGGCGCAAACTATAACGCCTTCGCTCATATCCTGAGCGATACTCAACACGCTTGCTCCCGTTGCGCAAACATACGGCACGTCGTAGCCCTCACCCTCAAGAAGAGAGCGCAATTTAAGCGCAGTATCCTTTGACGGATACGCAACCAAAATTTCACGCATACTCTCCACCTCTGCTAATAAATATCTGACAAAAGCATTATACCATATATAATACTTATTATACAATAGAAAAAACTAACTTTTATTATACAAAATAGAGGTATGCACAGGCGGTATTTATTGTTAAAATTGGCTGAAGATTATTTCTTGGATTATTATACATTTCTAACATTTTACACAGATTTTAAAAAAATTTAACTTTTTTTTGTAACAAAGTAACCAAAAACCGCTTGATTATTTGTTGTAAAGGTGATATGATATGCTTATATAGAAATTATAATAGCGCAAAAATATTGTTTTTGACGCTTTTCAATAAAATAAAGGAGATGAAATTTTGGCAAAATTAGACAAAGATTATGAATTCCCTTTGTATATCTTTCACAGCGGAAAAAATTATAAGGCATACGAATTTTTCGGCTGTCATAGAATTAAGGGAGATACATTTGCATTTCGTGTTTGGGCGCCTCATGCTCAAAGCGTGTCAACAGTCGGTGATTTTAACGATTGGAACGAAAGCGCCGACGTTATGAAAAAAATCAGCGACGGTATTTTTGAAGCTAAAATCGACAACGTAAAGATTTACGATTGCTATAAATATGCCATTACGACGAAAGACGGCAACGTTATTATGAAAGCCGACCCTTATGCTTTCCACGCAGAAACAAGACCGGGCACGGCATCAAAGGTTTACGAAACAGGCAAATACCGCTGGAATGATTCAACTTGGAAAAAGGCAAATTCGGGCAATATTCTTGAAAAGCCCGTTAATATTTACGAAATTCATTTTGGCAGCTGGAAAAGGCACGAAAACGGCGATTTCTTATCATACAGGCAAATGGCAGAGGAACTTGTGCCTTACGTGAAAGATATGGGATACACTCATATTGAAATGATGCCGATTATGGAATATCCTTTTGACGGCTCATGGGGATATCAAGTTACAGGATACTTTGCTCCGACTTCACGCTACGGAACACCTGACGACCTTATGTATTTTGTTGACGCTTGCCACAAAGCCGGAATCGGAGTAATACTTGACTGGGTACCGGCTCACTTCCCTAAAGACGCTTACGGTCTTTATGAATTTGACGGAGAATGCACGTATGAATACTCCGATATGAGAAAAGGCGAACATAAGGAATGGGGCACAAGAGTATTTGACTACGGCAAAAACGAGGTTAAATCTTTCCTTATTTCCTCTGCAATGTATTGGGTTGACAATTTCCATTTTGACGGGCTTAGGGTTGACGCAGTTGCATCAATGCTTTATCTCGATTACGGACGTGAGGACGGCGAATGGATTCCGAATAAAAACGGCGGAAGAGAAAATCTTGAAGCGGTTGAATTTTTCAAGGAGCTTAACTGCGCAATGTTCAAAGAGCATCCTGAGGTTATGATGATTGCCGAGGAATCGACCGCTTGGCCTATGATTACAATGCCGACAAATATCGGCGGCTTAGGCTTTAATTTCAAGTGGAATATGGGCTGGATGAACGATATGCTCAGATACATTTCGCTCGACCCGCTTTTCAGAAAAGGCAACCACAACTGCATTACATTCAGCTTTTATTATGCATTCAGTGAAAACTTCATTTTGCCTATCAGCCACGACGAAGTAGTGCACGGAAAATGCAGCCTTATAAACAAAATGCCCGGTGAATATGAAATGAAATTCGACGGATTAAGGCTGTTTCTTGCATATATGTTTGCTCACCCCGGCAAAAAGCTTTTGTTTATGGGCAGTGAATTCGGTCAATTTATTGAATGGAACTATAAGCAAGGGCTTGATTGGCTCCTTCTTGACTATGAAATGCACAGGAAGATGCTTGGATTTTCCAAAACGCTTAATAAACTTTATAAAGACACACCTGCACTTTGGCAAATTGATTACAGTTGGGACGGCTTCCAATGGATTTCCAGCGAGGACAATGCAAACAGCGTAATCGCCTTTAGAAGAATTGACAAAAACGGCAATGAAATTATTGCAATATTTAATTTCACACCTAACAGCTTTGACGAATACAGAATCGGCGTTCCAAACGAAGGCAGCTACAAAGTTGTACTTGACACCTCGCTTGAGCAATTCGGCGGCTCAACAATCGCAAAGCACCCCGCATACAAGACCAAGAAAAAAGCTATGCACGGCTTTGAGCAAAGCATCGGCTTAAAGCTTTCGGGTCTTTCGGGCATTTATCTTGAAAAGGTTGCCAAAAAGCCTTCAAAATCAAAGGCTAAGGAAAACGGCACAAAGGCAAAAAAACCTGAAAATGCAAAACCTAAAAAGGAAGCAAAGCCTATTGCCGAAAGTAAAGATATAAAAGAAGAAAAAAAGAAAATTTCCAAGGCTGAACCTAAGGCGGAAAAGCCTAAAAATAAAAAGGATGAGCCTGTTAAAAAAGCAAAAAAGGCCGTCAAATCGGCGCTTTCTAATAAAAAGAACAAATAAAGGAGAAATGAAATGGCACAAAAAACAGAAGTTGTAGCAATGCTCCTTGCAGGAGGGCAGGGCAGCCGTCTCGGTGTACTTACAAAAAATATCGCTAAGCCTGCTGTTCCTTACGGCGGCAATTACAGAATTATTGACTTTCCTTTGTCAAACTGTGTAAACAGCGGTATCTATACCGTAGGCGTTCTTACCCAGTATCAGCCGCTTGAGCTAAACGACTATCTCGGAAACGGACAGCCTTGGGATTTAGACAGGCAAAACGGCGGTATTCACATTTTGTCACCGTACGAGGCTATCGGCGGCGCAGAATGGTACAAGGGTACTGCAAACGCAATTTACCAAAACATTAATTTTATCGAAAAATACGATCCCGAATATGTTGTAATCCTTTCCGGCGACCATATTTATAAAATGAATTACGCAAAGATGGTTGATTTCCACAAAAAGAACAATGCGGACTGCACAATCGCAGTTCTTGAAGTTCCGTGGGAGGAGGCATCACGTTTCGGAATTCTTGCAACAAATGATGACGACAGAATTTATGAATTTGCCGAAAAGCCGAAAGAGCCAAAAAGCAACAAGGCTTCAATGGGCGTTTACGTATTCAGTTGGGATAAGCTCAAGAAATATCTTATTCAGGATGAAAACACAGAGGGTTCGGCTAACGACTTCGGTAAAAATATTATTCCTACAATGCTTGAAGCAGGCGAAAGACTTTTTGCCTTTCCGTTTGCGGGATATTGGAAAGATGTCGGAACAATTGACTCTCTTTGGGAGGCAAACCTTGATATTATCAATCCTAATGTTGACCTTGATTTGAGCGACACAAGCTGGAGGATTTACTCAAGAAATCCTATGGCGCCGCCGCACTACATAGGCAAAGATGCCGTTGTTGAAAATTCGTCCGTCAGCGAGGGATGCGAAATTGAGGGTAACGTTGACTACTCTGTTGTTTCTCCGAACTGCGTTGTTGAAAAGGACGCAGATGTAAGATACAGCGTTATTATGCCGGGCGCTAAAATAAAAAAAGGCGCAAAGGTTTATTATTCAATAGTTGCCGAGGACGCAGTGATTGAGCCTGACGCTAAGGTCGGCGAAATCCCCGAACTTCTTGAAAAGCCGGAAAATTGGGGCATTGCAGTTATCGGTTCGGGCGCAACAATAAAAACGGGAACTCACATTGCCCCCGGGGTAATGGTTAAAGCAGGAGAGGAGGTATAAGCGATGAACGGAAAATCAGTACTTGGTATGATATTTGCAAACATTCACGAAGAGGCTCTTGATTCGCTTACGGCAATGAGAACTATGGGTTCTGTTCCTTTTTGCTCACGCTTTCGTTTAATCGACTTCCCTCTTTCAAACCTTGTTGAAAGCGGAGTTACCAAAATAGGCGTTGTAACAAATGCAAACTTCCGCTCTCTTATGGACCATATCGGCACAGGCAAGCCTTGGGATTTAAGCAGAAAGAGCGACGGCCTTTTCTTGCTCCCTCCGTTTTCGGCAGGAAGCACAAGTATTTGGGGGAATCGTATCGACGCCATATTCGGCAATATGAATTTTCTTCATCAATCGCATCAAACTTATGTTTTGATGACTGATTGCAACAATATTGTAAATATTGATTATTCTAAACTTTTTGATGCTCACGAAAAGAGCGGAGCAGATATCACAATCGTTGGCGTAAAAAGCAAAATGCCTAAAAACATAGGCTCTGTTCTTTGCTTTGACAAGGTAGATGAAAATGGCAAAATTACAGAAATGAGCCTTGACCGTGATGTTGACGACGAGGTATTTTACTCGTGTAACATTATGATTATGAAGAAATATCTTCTTGAAACTCTTATTCAGACTGCTCATTCCAAAAATGAAATTTCTTTTCAAAGAAATATCGTTATGGCAAATGTTAAAAACCTTAATATTCACGCTTTTGATGCGACGGACAGCTTTGTAGGCACAATCGATTCAATTCAAAGCTACTATAAAATTTCTATGTCGCTTCTTGAAAAGGAAAACAGAGATAAGCTTTTCTCGTCCCCTATTTCAACAAAAGAACGTGACGATATGCCTACCCTTTACGGCCCTGAATCTGCAACTAAAAATTCACTTGTAGCTGACGGCTGTATTATTGACGGCCAGGTTGAAAATTGCATTATTTTCAAAGGCGTCAAGGTTGAAAAAGGCGCAGTGGTTAAAAATTCCATTCTTATGCAGGATACCGTTGTCGGCGAAAATTCAAAGGTAAACTGCGTAATTACGGATAAGAATGTAAGCATAAGAAGTTCTGCCGAGCTTTCAGGTGCCGAAACATTTCCTGTTTGCCTTGTAAAAAACACAAAGGTCTAATTTTGGAGGAACAAAAATGAAAGTATTATATGTTGCTTCCGAAGCACTTCCGTTTATGGCTTCGGGTGGATTGGGAGATGTTGCAGGCTCACTTCCTGTGGCACTTCGCAAAAGACTTATAGGTTGCCGTGTTGTTATGCCGCTTTATGACGGAATCAAGCAGGAATTTAAAGACCAAATGAAGTTTATCACTTCTATTTCCGTTCCTGTTTCTTGGCGCCGTCAATATTGCGGAATATTTGAAGCCAAGGCGAACGGCGTCATTTACTATTTCCTTGACAATCAATATTATTTCAAACGTGACGGAATTTACGGCCATTATGACGATGCCGAACGTTTTGCATTCTTTGCAAGAGCAGTACTTGAAATTATTCCTGCTATTGATTGGAAACCCGACATCATTCACTGCAACGATTGGCAAAGTGCATTAACTCCGCTTTATTACAGTTGCTACTATGCTAACAAAATGGGATATGAAAATATCAAAACCGTTTTCACTATCCACAATATTCAATATCAGGGCAAATACGGCGACGAACTTCTTAACGACGTTCTCGGAATTGCGCCGGAGTACAGCAATCTTATTATGTATGACGGCCTTGTAAACTTTATAAAAGCCGGCATTGAATGTGCAAATAAGGTCACAACCGTTTCCCCTACGTATGCAAAGGAAATTCTTGACCCGTGGTACAGCTACGGTCTTGACCCTATTTTAAATCAGCGCAGTTGGAAACTTTGCGGCATTTTAAACGGTATTGACACAAATAACTACAACCCTGAAACCGATAAGGATATTTGGGCTAACTACAATGCAGACGATTTTTCAAACAAAGCTAAAAATAAGGCTGAACTTCAAAAAATGATGGGTATGAACGTTGACCCTGACGTTCCCGTTGTCGGCATTGTTACAAGGCTTGTGGGTCACAAAGGTGTAGACCTTATGAAAGAAGTGCTTGAAAAGAGCCTTTTTGAGCGCAATATTCAATACGTTGTTCTTGGCAGCGGTGAATGGGAATATGAAAACTATTTCCGCTATCTTCACGATAAGTACCCTGACAAGGTTGGTATTACTATCGGCTTTGTGCCTGACCTTGCAAGAAAGATTTATGCAGGAGCAGATTTATTCCTTATGCCAAGCAAGAGCGAGCCTTGCGGACTTTCGCAAATGGTTGCGCTTCGCTACGGCACACTGCCTATCGTTCGTGAAACAGGAGGTCTTAAGGACTCTATCACCGACTGCGGCGACGGACAGGGCAACGGATTTACATTCAAAACTTATGACGCATACGATATGCTCGGCGCTATTTACAGAGGTGTTGACGCATATAACAGCAAGGATTGGAACGTTCTTGTTAAACGTGCACTTGAATGTGATATGAGCTGGGGCAAGAGTGCAAACGAATATATCAAAATGTATCGTTCGCTTCTTAAATAATAAATCAAAACGTATGACAAAAGCAGAAGTCAACTGACTTCTGCTTTTTGTTTTAATAAATCCCTCCACCGCAAAATGCGGTCCCCCCTCCCTTTCCAAGGGAGGCATAATCGGTTTATCTGAATCTTTTCCTGTAATTACTCGGTGTTACACCCTTACTGCGCTTGAAAAGGCGATTAAAATAACTCAAATCATTAAAACCGCACGAAAGTGCTATTTCGGTTATTGATACATAAGAAAGACTTAACTGCTCTGCTGCGCACTCAATACGGTAATAATTAAGATAATCTATGGGAGTTTTGCCTGTTGCCTGCCTAAACGCACGGCAAAAATATTGCTTGTTAAGCTGTGCCTCCTCCGCTAAATCATCAAGTGTAAGCGGTTTTGAATAATCGTTTCTGATTTTTGTAAGCACCTTTTTTATCTGCTTGTTTTTGCGATAAACAGCATTTTGCGATGACGGCGCAATTTGTGACTTTTGTTCTAATATATACCCTATAAGCTGCCACAAAAGACCCGTTGTGGCAAACGTATAGGCAACGCTTTCCTTTTCCATATTTTCAAAAAGGGAGTCAACCATTTTGCCTGCCGTGCTTTTAGGCTCAAATATCATTTCGCTTATAACTCCGCTGTCAATTGCATTGTTATATTTTTCAATGCACTGCGGCGATTGAGCAAGAAAGCTTTCCATATCAAACACAACACATTCATAAATACAATTTTCAGGTGTACCGCCGTGAATAAATTCACTTGGAATAAATGCACTTTGCCCTCCCTCAAGCGTATAGTTTACGCCGTTGACGGATAAACGGAATTTGCCCGCAAGCACCAATATAAGTTCACATTCCATGTGCCAATGAAACGGCATTTCATACTGCGGATGATTAGCGTCAACATAATAAAGCTGAATCGGAAAGCCGAACGTACCTCTGCTTTTATTTTCTTGATATCCTGTATATCGCATAGTTTTTCCTCAGATATTATAGTTTTATCAAAAAGTCAATATTGTCCTACTTTTTCACATTATACACCTTGCCCG
>ENA-OQQW01001680-OQQW01001680.1-human-gut-metagenome-genome-assembly--contig:-NODE-1680-length-12426-cov-8.037426_pt1 | contig 12426 bp, 13 predicted proteins | sample MGYA00243234_ERZ505098 | MGnify/ENA primary metagenome ERZ505098 (study PRJEB26097, sample SAMN02712086) | human gut metagenome | biome: Gut microbiome | host: Homo sapiens | place: Denmark... | reverse complement strand
CTGGAGTTCAGACGTGTGCTCTTCCGATCTGAAAATGGTTACAAATGGAACAAAGGGATTCCAATAACGAGCGTATGGGGAACATTCATATGAAGGAACCAGAGCAATGGGATGATTTGGTTAATACGATTAGAACATTTGTAGCAGAAGCCAAAAAACAGAGAAAAGAATAATGTGTTAGTGAAAAGCAGATTCGTAAAAACGGTCTGCTTTTTTTGTGAGGAAAAAGAGATGAAGTTATTAAAACAAGTAGTATTGCTTCTTGCAATTATGCTTGCCATGGCAATGCCGGTATCGGTTTATGCAGCCGGGGAAGGGAACATCGACAATGGCGGTGGAGGTATGGGAGCAGGAACGGGAACTAATTTTTGGAGCAGCCACGATGAGGGTGTGCGTGTAACGGTAATCAGAGCCAGCGACGGTTCAGTTGCATCAGCATCCATTGACCTTACCAACAAGCATCCGACTGATATCCGGGTGCATTTTGGAAAAGTAAGCAAGACTTCCTACAGGAATGGCGCAGGACTTTCTGCAAGGATGGGAGGCTATACATTTTATAATCCAGCACAGTCCCTGCCACAGATTATCAGTACTTCAAGAGGAGGGGCAAACCTTGCAGCCATCAAACAGTACTTTACGGACGAGCAGGTGATCAGAGCCATTGCAGGATATGTCGGCATGGATTTCCAGACGCTGACAAACGGAGAGTACAAGCTGTTATTAGAGCCAATCGCATATGTGACTTTTGAGGGAGTCCGGACTGCGTTTACCGCCACGGAAGCAGCAAAATACAATCAGTTAAGGGGCGGTTTGTTGCGAAAGAAAATGCCGTCCCTTTCCCATAAAAACCTGCCGCTTGCCATGTTTTTGGAAACATCGGATTTAGGGTATCCGGCGTGGAGCGGTTCTAAGACAGAGAAAGCAAATGATGAGGATATCATCCGCGCATTAGGACTTGGCATCGTGCGGTTTAATGAGGTGATCACACCGGAAGTCATCGAAGCGGACTATGAATACCGTGTGGATACGGATGTGATAACGGCGGTCACAGTCAGTGGAGGACAGAGCGATCCAGACAACTCCGTCACCGTGACATTTTCTATCCTGGGAAGAAGCTACAAGGTTGAAAACGTGTATTACCCGGAGGATGGACAGCAGCTCGTGTGGGTAAAATGGCATACCCCATCCACAGAACAGCATATCACGATTAGCGTGACCGCCAGCGGAGGCAGTGCATCCGTGAGCCGGGGAACCATCACGGCGAACATTGTGGATCTGGATGACAATCCACCGCCCAATCCTGTTGCAGATGACAGAAATGATGGATACCGGAAAGAGAATGCAGTGATGCCTGTAAATCCAGAAAAGACACAGGCGGCATGGAGTGTCTGGAAAGCCAAGTGGAAGGAAAAATGGGTATGGCACAGTGACTGGAACTGGGAGTCAGAGGACCATTCGGCAAGCTGTGAGGCAGGATGCACACAGAGCCATGGACACTGGGAGGATGATGGCGAGTATGTGGATGAAGGCTGGTGGGAATTTGAAGAGAAACATTATTCGGCATCCCTGACTGCGGATATGCATCTGGTCACCGATGAAAAGGCACCGACAGCAAATGGCATAGTTACAAAAAGCGGGTACGGTGTGAATGTCTCCCTGAGTGTAAGGGCATCAAGCAGCCAGACATCTGCAACAACGGCACCGCAGACGGCAGTCAGTTATTTCCCGGAATTTTATTACGAAACCTACTGGCGGCTTTTAGAGAGAACCCGAAATGGATACAGTGCGGTCTTTGAATTTAAGAATAATGAGTATTCCACTTATTACCGGAGGACACATTTCACACCGGTCTGGATGCCGGACGGGGAGTACCGGGTATATACTTATCTGCTTGACTGTTGGACACCGGATGGAATGCTTTCCATGAACCTGTCAGACGCTGTGCAGATATCGGGAAGCCTGTGGGATGACTGGCATATCGCACCACAGAATGTGAGGTAGGAAATGGGATATGAGAGAATCCAAAAGCCGGAAGGACTGCTCTACCATTACACTCGAAAAGAAAATCTGGAATCCATCTTAAGGGATGGAAGGATACGGAAATTTTGTGACAGGGAAACATGGTTCACAAAATCCCTTGCAGATACGCTGCGGCTTATGTCACTCACGGTGATGCAGGAGGGAGCAGCTTATTATGATGCGAGGGGCAGGCTGCAGCGTTACCCGGCATTTGTGCCGGAGGATTATGTAGTTTTAGAACTTACCCCGCGCTACCAGAGCGGGGAATGGGTGATCTGGAATCAGGAACTTCCACCTAATGCGCCGGAGTCCGTAAGGGAGCTTGCGGAGGAGTTCAGCCACTTAAAACTCGGATACCGTGGAGATTTAAAGTTCTGGGAGAATCCTGTCATTTATGAGATGACAGACCTTTTGGAAGAACCGGAGCAGACCAGTGAAATGAAAATGCAGTAAAAAAACAGAAAAAAGGAAAGGAAGATCAGATGAAGAAAAAGAAATGGATGATGATGGCAGTGATGGTGCTTGCACTTACGATGATGTTTGGAACTACAGTATATGCGTCAGGAAAAGGGGACGTGGCAGGAGCAATCGAGGGTACATGGCAGGATGCCTCCGCACAGATCAAGACAGTAGTCAATAAGGTGGTGTTCCCGGCAATCGACCTGATACTTGCCGTATTCTTCTTTGCAAAGCTGGGTACTGCATACTTTGATTACCGAAAACACGGGCAGTTTGAATGGGCGGCACCCGCAATCCTGTTTGCGTGTCTGGTGTTTACGCTGACGGCACCGACCTATATCTGGAAAATCCTTGGCATATAGGGGATGGTGAGAAAGAAGGTGTCAGATGTTTATATTTGATTTTGTTGCGGAAACCGTACTAGACCAGATCATCGACTGGCTGTATGGGAAGATCGTTGGATTTCTCAATGATTTTTTTGCAATGATGAACAATATGGGGGTGGAATTGTTTGACCTGCCGTGGGTGAATGCAATTACCACTTTTTTTAGCTGGCTTGGCTGGGCATTGTTTGTGGTAGGGCTGGTGGTCGGAGCTTTTGAATGTGCCATAGAGTATCAGGGAGGAAGGGGCAGTATCAAGGATACTGCCTTAAACTATGTCAAGGGATTTATGGCGGTCAGCCTGTTTTCCATTCTTCCGGTCAACTTATACTCCCTAAGTGTGTCGCTGCAGAGTTCCTTCGGATCGGCATTATCCGGCATTACAGATGCGGAAAGCATCGGGATGACTGCACAGCAGGTGCTTATGTCAGCCGCCATGCCGGGAGTGGGGAATCCGATCCTGCAGATATTCTGTGCCGTGATGATGGGGTATGCCGTGATAAAAGTGTTTTTCGGAAACCTGAAAAGAGGAGGCATCCTGCTCATACAGATCGCAGTTGGAAGCCTTTATATGTTTTCTGTTCCAAGAGGATATATTGACGGTTTTACCCAGTGGTGCAAGCAGGTCATTGGAATCTGTCTCACCGCTTTCCTGCAGTCCACCATGCTCACGGCAGGACTCATGATCTTCAAGGACCATCCTCTGCTTGGTCTGGGTGTCATGCTTTCCTCCACGGAGGTGCCGAGGATTGCCGGACAGTTCGGACTGGACACCAGCACAAAGGCAAACCTGATGAGCGGAGTTTATGCAGCGCAGACAGCCATCAACATTTCAAAAACGGTTGTCAAAGCAGTGGCAGCATAAGGCGGTGAAAGGATGGAGAAAAAGCTGGGGAGTCTGTTCGATGGGATCGGGGGATTTCCATTGGCAGCAAAAAGAAATGGCATACGGCCTGTGTGGGCGAGTGAGATAGAAAAGTTTCCCATGGCAGTTACCATGTACCGGTTCCCGGAGATGAAACACATGGGAGACATTACAAAACTGCATGGGGAAAACCTCCCGGTTGTGGATGTGATAGCCGGGGGTTCGCCATGTCAGGACTTATCCATTGCCGGGAGACGCGCAGGACTTGCGGGGATGCGTTCCGGTCTCTTTTTAGAGCAGGTACGCATCATAAAAGAAATGCGCAGGCAGGAGGAAAGGAGGAAAAACAGCAGTGGAAGGAGAGCAGATGTCCCTGTTCGACCTCGGTATATGGTCTGGGAAAATGTGCCGGGAGCCTTCTCAAGCGGAGAACCAAAAGGAGCAGATTTTAAGAGAGTCCTCGAAGAAGTCTGTGGTATATCGGAGGAGTCCGTATCTTTACCTGGACCGCCGGATGGGGCATGGACTCCTGCCGGGATTATTCTGGGACAGGAATTCTCTGTTGCTTGGAGGGTACTGGACGCTCAATTTTGGGGAGTCCCCCAGAGACGCCGAAGAATCTTCCTTGTCGCAGATTTTGGAGGCCACAGTGCCGGAGAGATATTATTTGAGTCCGAAAGCGTGTGGAGGCATTATCAGGAGAGCAGGGAACAGAGGGAAAAAGCTGCCGCCGATCTTGGAGGCGGCACTTTTGATGCAGGCACAGGAGCCGACATCGTGTGTCTGATGGATCAGGGAGGACAGCGGATGGATGTGTACCGGAACCTTATCGGTACACTTCTGGCACACAGTTCAAGCACACCGCCCATTATCATGGCGAGCAGTCAGGCAAATGCAGAAATCGGGATCGGATACTGTCCGACCATTACAGCAGCGGCAGGGATGGCAGGCAATAACCAGCCGATCCTGTTTGACAATCACGGACCGGACACCCGCTACAGCGGACCGGTGAAAGTGGCACAGACCATTACTTCTGCACTGGGGACGGGAGGCAACAATACGCCGCTTGCTGTTCATGGAGAACCCTACTGCATCGCCGGCAATGTCATCAACCGTCAGGATAAAAACGGGGGAAACGGCTGCGGCTATCAGCAGGGAGTCAGTTATACGCTGACAACAGAGGACAGGCATTGTGTGGCATACACGGATGACCTGCAGAGAAAAAAGCGTGTGAGGAAACTCATACCGCTTGAGTGTGAAAGACTTATGGGTTTCCCGGACCACTGGACGGACATTCCGGGAGCAAGTGACAGTGTCCGGTACCGGGCATTGGGAAACAGCGTGGCAGTGCCGTGTGTGGAATATATCCTCTGCGGCATTGCTTATTTTTTAGAAAGACAGGAGGGAGAACGGGATGTACATATACCCGGATAATCTGAAATCGAAAGCGAGCATGTGGCTGTGGGAGCTAAAAGACCTTGCAGTGACAGGAATCATCGTACTGGTATCCGTGTTTGCATTTGCCTATGCAAAACTGTGGTTCCCGATGGTGATAGCAGGCGTATACGCATTTTTAACGATACAGGTGGAGGATACCACCATCTTAAAATTTATCCGCTATGCATGTGCGTATTTTTTGGTGGAACAGCAGCATTATGAATGGAGGTATACCGCAAATGAAACGGAAGAATGAACAGTCCACAAGGGAGCTGATGGGGACAAAAGAACTGTCGGATTACAGCATCCGCACCTACCGGAAGGATGAGCTGGTCTATTTTCTGATCCAGCCGAGCAACCTGTCCGTGTTGTCGGAGGAGAGCCTTTCCGCAAGAATCTATGGACTCATGACGGTATTAAAAGGCATCACGGAAATCGAGATGATGTGCTTAAATTCCCGTGAAAATTTTGAGGACAACAAAAGATATTTAAAGAACCGCGCGGAGGAAGAAACCAACCCGACTGTGCGGAAACTGCTGGAACTGGATGCAGGACACCTTGACCGGATGCAGGTGCAGATGGCAACGGCGAGGGAGTTTTTACTGATTATCCGGCTGAGAAACCAGAAGGAGAATGAGGTGTTCGCTTACTTAAACCGTATCGAAAAAATGCTGGTGGAACAGGGATTTACATCCAAAAGAGCGGATGAGGAGGACATGAAGAGGATACTGGCTGTTTACTTTGAACAGAATGTCACAACGGAAAAATTTGAAGAATTTGATGGAGAGAGGTGGATCATTTTAAATGAATAACAACAGAAAGAAAAAAACACAGACACAGACACCGGGGGAAGAGAGGCTTAAGAGTTTCCTTGATATGATCGCACCGTCCGTCATCCAGTTTTACACGGATCATTATATCTGCGGGAATACGTTCCGCAGTGTCTGGGCACTCAGGGAATATCCGACTGCAACGGATGAGCAGGCAATCCTGCGCCATCTTGGGGAAAAGGATGGCGTGACACTGCGTATCTATACCAGACAGGTCACACCGGCAGAGGAGAAAAAAATCATCAGCAATGCGGCAAACAAGAACCGCATGAAACAGGGAAATACAGAAAATTTACAGGAGACAGTCACGGCAGCGAGCAACCTGCAGGATGTGACCAACATCATTGCGACCATGCACCGCAACAGGGAGCCGTTACTTCATACGGCTGTGTATCTGGAGTTATCCGCAGCGGACATGGATAAGTTAAAGCTGTTGCAGACCGAAGTGTTGACAGAACTCATCCGTTCCAAACTGAACGTGGATAAGCTGCTGCTGCGCCAGAAACAGGGGTTCCTATGTGTGCATCCGGCTGGCAGGAATGTCTTTCTGGAACAGTTTGAACGTGCGCTTCCGGCTTCGAGTGTGGCGAACCTGTTCCCGTTCAACTACTCCGGCAAGACCGATAAGAACGGATTTTATATCGGGAGGGATAAGTTTGGAAGCAATGTCATTGTAGATTTCAACCAGAGAGCGGATGACAAGACCAATGCCAATATCCTCATCCTTGGAAACTCCGGGCAGGGAAAATCCTACCTGTTAAAACTGATACAGACCATCCTGCGGGAGTCCGGGATGAAAGTTATCTGCCTGGACCCGGAGCATGAATATGTGGATTTGACCGGAAATCTGGGAGGCTGTTTTGTGGACCTGATGAGCGGGGAGTATATCATCAATGTGTTAGAACCCAAAACATGGGATGAAAACGGCAGCCCGGAAGATACAGAGGCACCCTATGCGTTCCGCTGTTCCTCAAAATTAAGCCAGCATATTTCCTTCTTAAAAGACTTTTTCCGAAGCTATAAGAATTTTACGGACAGCCAGCTTGACACGATAGAGATCATGTTAGCGAAACTTTATGAGAAGTGGAACATAGGGGATGATACGGACTTTGGCAGGCTTACGCCAAAGGATTACCCGATCCTGTCTGACCTTTACGATCTGATGGAGGAGGAATATAAGCATTACGATGTGAAGAAGAAACAACTGTATACCGCAGAGCTTCTGCAGGAAATCTGTCTTGGACTTCACTCCATGTGTAAGGGAGCGGAGTCCAAATTTTTTAACGGACATACAAACATCACGGACAGCAGTTTTCTGACTTTCGGTGTCAAGGGACTGCTTCAGGCGAGCAAAAATGTGAAGGATGCCATGCTGTTTAATGTGCTTTCCTACATGTCCAATGAACTTCTGACCAATGGGCATACGGCAGCCTGCATCGATGAGTTTTATCTGTTCCTTACCAACCTGACCGCCGTGGAATATATCCGAAACTTTATGAAACGTGTGCGTAAAAAGGACAGTGCCGTCATCCTTGCCAGCCAGAATCTGGAGGACTTCAATATTGATGGAATCCGGGAGTATACGAAACCGCTGTTTTCCATTCCAACCCATGTATTTCTGTTCAATGCGGGAAACATCGATTCCAGATTTTATATCGATACCTTGCAGCTTGAGCAGAGCGAATACAACCTGATCCGTTATCCGCAGAGGGGCGTGTGCCTCTATAAATGCGGCAATGAACGTTACAACCTCATGGTACATGCACCGGAGTACAAGGAGAAACTGTTCGGAAGTGCCGGAGGACGATAAGACAGGGGGAAAAGGAAGGAGGGATGCCAGATTATGGACATGAGGGAGCAGAAATTCGGCATTGAGATCGAGATGACAGGTATTACCAGACAGCGTGCTGCGGAGGTCATGGCAGCCTATTTTTCCTCTGAGGCCAGCTATGACGGTGGAAGCTATGAAGTGTACAGTGTCAGGGATGCGGCAGGCCGTAGGTGGAAAGTCATGTATGATTCCAGCATTGAGGCGCAGAAAAAAGGCGGCGGTTATGCGGGGAGTGAGTACAAGGTAGAATTTGTTTCCCCCATCTGTGAATATGCGGATATCCCTGTCATACAAGAACTCATCCGGCAGCTCCGGCATGCAGGTGCAGTGGCAGGAAAGAATACAGGCATCCATGTGCATATCAACGCGGCACCCCATGATGCAAGGACACTGCGGAACATCACCAACATCATGTACAGCAAGGAAGATTTGATCTATAAGGCACTTCAGGTAGATGTAGAGAGGGAGCATCGTTACTGCCAGAAGGTGGAAGAGGACTTTTTGCAGGAACTGAACCGGAAGAAACCAAAGAGTCTGGAGGAAGTGAGCAGGATCTGGTACAAGGGGGTTGATGGAAGGCACAGGCATTACCATGAAAGCCGTTACCACTGTCTGAATCTGCACAGCGTGTTCCAGAAGGGAACGATTGAGTTTCGTCTGTTTAACTCCACTACCCATGCAGGAAAAATAAAGGCATATATCCAGCTCTGCCTTGCCATTTCTGCGCAGGCATTGAACCAGAAATGTGCCAGCCGGATCAAGACTGCCAGCACCAACGAAAAATATACATTCCGTACCTGGCTGTTAAGGCTGGGAATGATCGGGGATGAATTTAAGACGGCGCGGAAGTTTCTTCTGGAAAATCTGGAGGGCGGCATTGCATGGAAGGACCCGGAACAGGCAGTGAGACAGAAGGAAAGACTGCGTGCGATGAAAGAAAAGAAAGAACTGGAAATCGGACATGCACAGCAGGCAGACAGCATGGAAGAAGAGGTGCCGGAGGATGCACAGGGAATGAACATGACCATGTAAAAACAAAACGCAGAGAAAGGAAACAAGAATATGAACATGACAGGAAGAAGATATATTGCATACGGCTCGAACTTAAACCGGGCGCAGATGGCACTGCGCTGCCCCGATGCAAAGGTGGTAGGAACCGGGGAAATCAAGGACTATGAGCTGTTGTTCCGTGGAAACAGGAACGGGGCGGTAGCTACGGTGGAGCCGAAAAAAGGGGAGAGTGTACCGGTGTTAATCTGGGAGATTAGTCCGAGAGATGAGTTTAACCTGGACCGTTATGAGGGATATCCGAGACTGTATGGAAAAGAAATGCTGGAAGTGGAGCTGGATGGAAAACGGGAGAAAATGATGGCATATACCATGACGGAGGGGTATGCCATGGGAGTCCCTTCGGAACATTACCTTGCTACCATCCGCACCGGATATCAGGAGGCAGGATTTGATGAGGATGTTCTGATGGCAGGTGTTGAAAAGAGCAGGGAACGAATGAAACAGGAGATGGAAGCAGAGAGAATGGAGGAAGCACCATGGAGCCAGCAACTGCCGCTCTGATCGCAAGGGCAGCCATAGCAGCCGGAACCAATAAAAAAGTGTGGACAGGGATTGCCTCCGTACTGGCAGCCCTGTGTCTTCCGGTCATCCTTGCCGTCATGTGCTACATTAGCATTGCCTCCGGTGGAACAGAGCATAACCGGGCGGCAGTGCATCTGGCATTCGATGGAGGGGAAGCACCGGATGGAATGCCTGCGGATTATCAGGCTTATGTCAGCCAGATGCAGGAAAGTTTTGCGGAGCTGGATGCCATATTAGATGACATTGATGGCATGACAGAAGGGGAACTGTGCGACAGGTATCTGGTCAAATCCGTTTTTTATTCTCTGTATTTCGGCGCAGACCGGGTACGGCTTGAGACGGATGATTATAAAAAATTCGCAGACTGTTTTGTGGATTATGAGGAACGGATACAAAACATAGAGCAGGAGGACGGGACCGTCACGCTGGAAAAATATACCGTGGCAGTTGCCATTGGGGATAAGACAAAAATCTTCCAAAAACTTGCATCCGACTATGGAGTTACCGCAACTTATGAACAACAGTCCAATGCAGTCAATGTGTGGTATGTGGCAAAGTATGACACAGCGGCCCCTACAGAGGGGGATGAATTTTCCGACTGGAGCGGCTGGAACGGGGCAGGGGATATCCCTGTGTATGATCTGCCGACCAATGGGAATGGAAGTGATATCGTACAGCTTGCATTATCAAGACTGGGGCATCCGTACTCGCAGGCACTCCGCGGAACCGGGAATTATGTCGACTGCAGTTACCTGACGCTGTGGTGTTACAGACAGATAGGAATCTCCCTGCCGGGAACGGCGGCAGAGCAGGGAAGATATATGGTGGAGCATAACCTGACGGTTGCAAAGGAATCACTGCAGCCGGGGGACCTTGTGTTCTGGAGCCACAAACCAAACGGAAGATACATGAACATCACGCATGTGGGAATCTATGCCGGGGATGGCATGGTCGTGGATGCGTCCTATTCCAAAGGGAAGGTGGTGTATCGTCCCCTGTTTGACAACGATAAGCAGGTACTGTATGGCAGACCGCAGTAAATTTTTTGATGCCGCAGGCATCTGTTTTCCGCCAGAAAATAGAAATGAAGGAGGAGCGATATGGCAGAAAAAGAAATAAAAATCACATTTGCCGGGGAGAAACTGGAGGCATTAAGTTTCTTTCTGGCAGAGCAGGGAGGAAAAACCGTGGAGGAGCTGTTGAAGAGCCATCTCGATAAATCTTATGAGAAAAATGTTCCTGCACAGGTCAGAAAATTTGTGGAGAGCAGGATGGAAACTCTACAGGAGACAGCAAATCAGGAGCAGGAATCCCAGAGAACGGGAGGCACAAGACAGCAGAGAGCATCCGGCAGACGGAGCAGGGAGACACAGAATCAGGAAGAGCAGCCGAGAGAGCCGGTGCCAGAAACCGTGGAAGAGACAGCAGAAAATACGATGAGCATGGGAATGTGAGGCGGATAAGTGAACGGATATGAAGAGAAAATAAAAGACTGTCTGTTTCTGGAAGTGTGCAATGCGGCAGGCAGAGAGGAATGGGGCGGACTGGCGCATCAGCAGAAGGAAAACCTCATGCTGGTATGCCGTCTCAGTGGGTATGACGAAAAGTTTCAGAGGGACTGCGGACTTGTCACCAGAGAGCAGATGGAGCATTGGGGGATAGAAGAAGAGGTGCTTTTTCAGGATGCATGGGCAAATATGTTTGCAAAACGTCCGCCGCTCCTTATGGATTTTGAGGATGCCTACGGGCATCACTATGACCAGAATATCCTTTCGATGGAGAAAAAACCGGAGAGAATCTGGAGGACGGATGCCGATTTTTATGTCCTTACCAACAACATGGATCATGGGGCGGTGTACATGATGGACGAGGCAACGCTGCAGAAGTCAGCAGAAAAACTGGACGCAAATCTCATCGTCCTTCCGGCATCCATCCACGAAGTGTATCTCATGGTAGAGCGGGAAGGCCTTGACATGGAACGGCTGAGGAATGGGGTATATGGAGCAAACAGGGCGTTCCCGGAGGCAGACTATCTGTCCGATGAGATTTACCGATATGACAGGGATACGCACAGGCTGTCTGTCATACCGGGGAGCGTGATGCAATTCTGCCAGAGGCAGACAAGTACCCGCAAGCAGTAAAGGTAATTGCGGATATTTTTCAACAGTATAATATTCCATTGTTATTGCAGGCTTCGCTGCAAAAAAAGTATGGACCGGAAGTTTTTGCAAAAGAAGGAACTGCGATGTGGCATGCGCTTGGAGAAAAAATGGTCGATAAAAACAGTCCGGCAGAAAAAAACACATCATTGTGTTATCCGAATCTGAGTTCCGCATATGGGGAATGTTATACAGGTGCTGCATATGTGACTGCTGTATGTCTGTGTATGGGAGCAGAACCAATGGCAGACACACAGTTGCCGAGAGAATTGTACAAATACTCCGGGGAAACACAAAGCGAAATAGAGTATGATCCGTATGGCTGTATGTTAATCGGAAATGGAAGCACGATGTATATCAAAGATTTCAATACACTGGAAGGAAAAAGAATTCATGTTTTATAGTAAAAACCCTGTTTTTTCAGAAAAATCGATTGTAAAGGCGGAGGTGTTACAGGAGAATGTCCTGTATCCAATGAGAATGTTTGAGCATTTGTATGCAGATTATACAGATGGGATTGTGACCGGAGTCCGTTTGCAGGCAAAGGATACAGATGAACTGCTTCTTTCACCGGGGATCATCAAGTACCAGGGGCGCCTGTATCATATGGAAGAAAGTGCATGTGTAGAATTTGAACATAATAATCGCATGAATTATCTGAAAATCAGGTTTGATAACGGGGAACGTACATCAGATGGGGAACTGTTTCATACACAAGTGCTCCTTACAAATGAGGAGACCTGTTTTCCGTATGAGATGGAGCTTGGAAGATTTTTTACGGAAGCCGGAGCACGACTGATCAGATCGGAAGAGCACACGTCTGAACTCCAGTCACAGCGCTAGATCTCGT